>Ga0182021_10007708_pt1 | contig 12769 bp, 3 predicted proteins | sample 612E3MmetaG_FD_120493 | JGI IMG/M metagenome (GOLD analysis project Ga0182021, IMG submission 120493) | Permafrost microbial communities from Stordalen Mire, Sweden - 612E3M metaG (Illumina Assembly) | ecosystem: Environmental > Terrestrial > Soil > Wetlands > Permafrost | place: Sweden... | reverse complement strand
TGCACCTTCGGCGCCAGGCTGATGTTGCCCACTAACTTGACTGTCAGCGAGTGCGTCCAGGTGTTCAGCCAACGCGTATCGAGCGAGTAGTCCGTCTGGTTGAAGTAGTGGAAGTACAAATTGCCGGTGTTCTCCATGACGTACTGAACGCTGTACGGATCTTTCCGCAAGAGAGGTACCTGGAGCTTGAAGTTCAAAAAGATTCCGTGCTGCCAGCGATTCTGCGTCAGAGCGGTTACGCCGCTTGCGGTCGTAATCGGCGTGGCGGTCTTGGACGGATCGCTGGCGTTCCATATGCACGTGGCCAGTGCGTTCTTCAGCCGGGCGGCGGTGGCGTCACAGGTGGCCAGCACCGCCCGCGTTGAGGGATCCAGGAATTCGTAGCCCAGCGGCGAGTTCAGGTTCCGGCTGATCTGGTAGCCGAATTCCAGCCAGCTCACCCTATTCTCGATGCGCGTGCCGATCTTGGCCGGAAAGCGGGTTTGGCGGTCGATCGGCCGCACCAGGGTGCCGCCCGGCTTCAAGCTGAAAGAGGCCAGCGGCTGCCCCGGATTGGTCTCGGCGCGGACCGACGCCAGCAGTTTGACGGCCGGCAACCGCCGTCCGCCGGGCGTGAGGCGGAAGTTCAGGCCGGACTCGAAGCCGATCATGTTGCTGGCCTGCGAATCGATTCGCGTGTCGTCGTTGGCCTGTTTCACGTCGTGCTCGTAAGCCTCTTCGGCGAGCAGGTAGCGGTCCCAGCGGCGGCCGGAGCGCACGATGCGCAAACGGTAGTCGTTTGAAATGGCGATGCTGTTCGGCGTAAGCACCTGCGTCTGCGGAATCCCGGCGAATTCGCTCTTGAGCTGGACCTGCGACGCCGGAATGTGATGATAGAACGAGTAGCCGATATCCGCCTTCTCCAGCGTGGCCGACCAGAAGGTGTGATTCTGCGCGCCGTCTTCATCGGCCGCGGGCTTCCTGGCGGAAGTCACGTGTATCCATTTCACCAGGTCGTCGACCGCGGTGGCCGGTGGCTTGGGGTCCAGCACTTTGGCGCTGGTCTGGTCGAAGTACTTGCCGGCTTGAAGTACCAGCGGTCCGCAGCTCTGGTCGTTGGGATTCATGCGATGGCAGACCAGACTGCTGAGCCGGACAAGTTCGAATGTGCCGACGCGCGGCAGGACGGCGGGGCGCAGGCCGGTGTAGCCGGTATCTCCAAAGGCGAGATAGTCGGTAGTCGCCACCGAATACAAACGGTTCGGATCGATGGTGGCGCCGTTGACGATCCAGTTCTTGTCGTCGTCCTGCATCACTCCGAGCCGGAGCAGTGCGCGGCCGCGCTCCGTACCGGAGTCGAGGGGGTTCGCGTCCAACTGGTCGAACTGATCCGACTGGTCCAGCGCGCTCTTGAGCTTGGCGCCGGTCACACCTACTTCCACCACGAAATCGCCCTTCCAGAAGACCGTCTCCAGTTGCTCCTGCAAGGAAGGCGCCCCCTGCGTTGCGATGTGCTCCGGAAGCTGGAAGAGGTCGCGCTTCTGGAGCAGCGCAACGTCGGTGTTATGTCTCTCGCGCATGGCTTCGAGGGCCGCGGTCCGAAGCTGCTGGGGGGAGAGGGTATTCGGGAGGCTCATGGAGCCGTCGTTCATCCTTCTGTATTTCCTGGCCGGCTCGATTTCCTGATCCGAAGTGAGGGTGAGGTTCAGTTTGGGCCTTCCCGAGTCGAAACGATGGCTAAGTTCGGCCCGGTAGACTCTAACGTGCAGGATGCTCTCGTCGTCACTTTCGAAGATCTGGCCCGGCGAGAGGACAATCGGCGCGACCGCGTCCTGGCTGCGCGTCTGGGCAACGGCGGCGTGGAGGTCGTCCGTTTGGGCCAGGACCAGCTCGAATATCTGCGAACGCACACCCCGCGAGGTCCGGACCAGCCGGAACGTGCGAGCCATCAGCTGCGCCTGCTCATAGGGCATTTGCGCCAACAGGATCTTGCGGGCGTCGCGGCACTCCGGCATTGCACGGCAGTACTGGAGCGCCTGATCGAGCGCCGCGACGGGATCGGCTACCACCAACTGGGTGTCGAGATTGGGGTCGGAATTCTGCCAGGAGTAGTTGAGCAGGCCAACGTGCTCTCTCAGCGCGCCATCCACCACGCCGAAGACGGCTACCGCCTGATCGCCTACACTCTTGAGTACGAACGGCTCAGCCCACTTGGTGGTGTCCGATTCAAAAGCCTCGAAGAACGGCCATTGGACCACCAGATCCCGGTAAGAGAGACTCTCCGCCGGAGCGGTGGCAAAGAAACGGTACTTTGCCGGCGACAACATGATGGGACGAAGCCCTGGCCGGGCCGGAAGCGAGGCGACGGCGGTGCCGTCGGGGTGGCGGTCCAGCAACCCCTCTTCGGTCATGACGAACGCCACGGCGCCGGGCGCGTTGCAGTCCACCGGCGCGGTGACGCCGGCGGCTGCGATACAGGGGTTTTGCAGGGTCCACTTGATTTCGATGGTGCTGTACGCGCGGTTATCGAGAATCGTCAACCGGTGTTTGGCGACGTCTACCAGCTCGATCACGGCTTGCGGCGAGAAGGCGCTCAGATCTTTCTTGGGCCCCCCGGGTGGATTCACCGTCACGTCCTTCTGAAACTCGTACGCGCCCTGTACGGTGAAGTTCCGCATCCAGGGGAATATGACGTCCGGAAGGTCCAGCTTGAGCTGGTTCTTGAGTGGCGGCGTCTTCTTGGCGGAGATGACGCTGGTGGTCTTTATCGCGAGATTGGCGCCGAGCATGGTGGTCTGCGCGGGACCTTGCTTGAGGTAACGAGCGTATTCGCGGAGGCGTTCCGGTCCAAAATAGAAATCGTGTTTGCCGGGGACCACGGCATCGTAACCGGCAAGCCTGAGGAAGCAGCCGACGTTGTCGGCAAAGCCGGCGCCGCTGGGATCGACGAAGAGGGTGTCCTTGGGTTCCGGTTTTCCGCTCCGATAGACGAACCGGCTATACAAGTCGGGAGAGAAATTGTCGCCGAGCCCGAGCAGCAGGCGCGGCTTCCCACCCGCCATGCGCTTGAACTTTTGCCTCAGCGCCTCGACCTGCGGCGACTTCTCGGGATAGAGATCGTCCCGGCACTCGAAGTCGAGGGAGGTCTGCTGGTCGGGGACGCGAAAATAACCCATCAGCCTCCCGGTAAACAATACCGGCAGCGGGTCTTTGGGCTCATCGGCGGCCATGGCGCCCGCCATCGCAACCAGAAGTGGCAGCGCGAACCTCATTATGGATAACACCGGGCTTTGCATGATCGTCGTACTGCGCTCCTCTGCCATCGCATTCCCCGCCAGTAACCCGGCACGGCCTTGAGTTTCTGGTGACGGCCGGGTAACATTCGTTACAACCCTACCCGAATGACGCCTTACCGGTCCAAACCGAATTTGGGGGCTTTGGAACTGCCGACCACCTGTATCTTCAAATAGGTTCCCGCGCCGTCCTTGGAGAAGAAAGGATCGACCGGTTTGAGGAGCCAGCGCTTCCAACCCGTCACCATTTCGGAGACCTTGGCCTGCAGTTTCAGCCCGCCGTGAAAATCCAGCACGTCGGCGTTCAGATCGTAGCTGCCTTCGAGTTGCACGTCCGCTCCCGGAACGCCGAAAGTGAGCTCGCGGAAAGCGATCACGCTGTTCTCCAGTTGAAAACTGCCCCGCATACGAGAGACTACCTGGTCGATCTCGCGGTTCCGCGGCTGCCCCTGTCCACGCCGGCTGAGGCTGTCGATCTGGTCCTGGATGGTGGATTTCAAAAAGCGCGCTTCGGTGATATCGAAGCGCCCATCGAGACGCAGTTTGTCCTTCACTTTCCCATCCAGGTTCGGAACCTCAAGCTTGGTCTTGAGATTGAGCGTGCCTTCCATGAAGGGTTCGCCCTTCATGGCCAGACGCAGCACGTCCCGCATGCGCCCCTGTGGCATGTTTACGTCGAGCTTGATGGTGCGGTGCATGTCGCCTTCGTGTTTGAAAACGGCGCCGCTGGTGGTGAAGTGCGTGGATCCGAGAGTGGCCTCAACCGGCTTGAGGAAGGTGTTTCCGTTGGTGCCGTCCACCAGCACCTCGAACTTCGTGCGCAGCGGGACGGGGTTGCCGGAGCGCTTGAGCCGGAAATCCGGCACGTAGGCTTCGCCGCGCGCGGTGATGGAATCCAGTTCTCCCTCGAAGCGTCCGGTCGATTGCAAAATGCCGGCCACGACGGAAAAAACGCCCAGGTCCGCGTGGTCGAACGTGTAGTCGCCATTCAGCGGGGTATCGCCCGGCTCCACCGCGTTCCATGGTCCGAAGGAGCCGAAGCTGTGGATTTCGCCCGGCGGCCGCGGGTTCGTCAGCGCGCAAGCGTATTTCATGGCCACGCCCGGACCCGCCGATTCCAGCTTGAGATCGTGGATGTCGAAGCGCAGCGGCTTCCTGGTCTTGTCCTTGGGCAGGATGATCAGAGTGGCCTGCTTCACGTCCAGGCGGTCGACGACCACGGAGGTTTTGGGCCCGGCCTCGCCTCCCGCGGCGCCGGCGGCCGCCTTGCCGGAGCCCAGATCGGGGCGCTCTCCCTTGGGCGGTATGGCGATTTCCAGACCCGTGATGGTGACCACCCTAACGTGCTGGGTCGAATCGCCGAGCGCGCCCAAGTCGATTCCGGTGACGAACTTCCGCACGCTGAATAGGGGCGGCGCATCCGGACGGCCCCACATCCGCATCACGATGCCCTCGCCTTCGACAGTGGCGATGGCGCCGCGGCCTCGGGTGAACAGTATCCGCAGGGGCGAGAGCTTCGGCAGCCGGACATGGAGCGCCGCGATCCGCACGTCGGCATGGAATCTGGCGCGCAGATATTGCTCGGCCTGCTGCCGGATGTAGGGCTCTATACGGCGGCTCAGGATGGAGCCTGCGACAATCAGCCCGGCCACAACGACGATCACCGCCGCTCCCAAACCGGCGACGTACTTCTCTCGACGCGACATCACTGACTAGGATGGCACGCCCCGCGCCGATGTGCGACTGGGTGGGGCATGCTTTAGCTTGCCAACCGGCCGAACGGCCGGCCGTGCCTCCGCTAGCCGGGTTTCGCCACGCCCATGCCGACTCGTGTACACTTTAAGAGTTCGTCATCTACATATCGTCTGCGCCGCCGCTCCTCCACGCTCGCGGTTCCGGTCCGCACCGGATCGGTATCGTCTGAGAGCGGCACGGGTCTACGGCACCTTGCGTAGCCTCGAGAGCGGACTTGGGAGAACAGAGAATGCGCACCATCATTCGCCACGCGCTCGCCGGACTCATGATCATGGGACTCGCCGGAGTCGCGACCGCACAGAAGAAAGAATTCACCAACTGGCCGGCTGGCACCTCGCCGCAGGAAGTCGGCAAGAAGATCTCTACGGATATGATCCCGCGCTGGATTCCGACGCGGCCCGGCGTTCACTACGCTGAGGATTCCACCTGGGTCAACGCGCTGGAGTTTGCCAAGCTGACCAACGATCAGGCGCTGACCGACGCGCTGGTCAAGCGCTACGACCCCTGGCGGACCGAAGAGGGCCAGAAGAAGATCGTCTCCTTCACGCGTCACGTCGATCACGCCATCTTCGGCATCGTGCCGCTGGAATTGTACATGCGCACCAAGGATAAGCAATACCTCCCGCTCGGCCTGAAGCTGGCCGACGACCAGTGGGAGAAGCCCACGCCGGAAGGGCTCTCGGACCAGACCCGCTTCTGGATCGACGACATGTACATGATCACGGAGCTCCAGCTCCAGGCCTACCGCGCCACCGGCGACAAGAAGTACCTGGACCGCACCGCGCTCGAAATGGTCGCCTACCTGGACAAGCTGCAGAAGCCTAACGGCCTGTTCTATCACGGGCCCGAGTTCCCCTTCTTCTGGGGCCGCGGCAACGGCTGGGTGGCCGGTGGCATGACCGAACTGCTTAGCGATCTGCCGAAGAACCATCCCAAGCGCGCCCGCATCATGGAGGGCTACACCAAGATGATGGCCTCCCTGTTGAAGTACCAGGGCGCCGACGGCGCGTGGCATCAACTGCTCGACCACCCCGAGAGCTACGAGGAAAGTTCCTGCACGGCGATGTTCACCTACGCCATGATCGTCGGCGCCAAGAAAGGCTGGCTCAAGGACAAGGCCTACGCCCAGGCCGCGCGCAAAGGCTGGCTGGGGCTCAACAAGCTGTTCATCGACAAGGACGGCCTGGTCGACAAGGTTTGCGTCGGCACCGGGCAGACCAACAGCCTGGAGTTCTACCTGAACCGCCCGACCCAGAAGGGCAATCCGCACGGCCAGGCGCCCGTCCTGTGGTGTGTCAATGCCCTGCTGAGGAAGTAGCGTCGCACAAGCCAAGCGGCCACTGAAGTTCACCAAGGCGCCAGGCACGCAGGGAGAACAACTCCGGTTCTCTGTGCGCGCCTCGCGCCTTGATTCGATCCTGGACACGACTCCCCAGGCCGGCAGTCCGGTGATGTTCTTCCTGACACCATTCCAGTTTCTGCCTGCGTCCTTCGTGTGCCAAACTTCTCCATCGCTGGTGCCCGCCCGGATGAGGCCCATCCGGACGTCTGAGGGCGCGATGGAAAAGACGACCTCGCCACGACTGGCCGAGAGTATCGCCAACAATCCCGCCGGAATGAACATTCCGTGCCGGGTTCCGGGTCGAAGAACCGGGACTCAATCCGGTCCATCTCACACCGGCGTTGGTGGCGCGCAGAATCATCTGGCATCCATGGTAAACCGTATTGCGCTCCAGCGGAGGGCCCACCCAGCCGCAGCGCGCGTGTAACCTTTTCCCGGCGCGCCGGTACGCCGCCAGTTGGATTCCCGCCCGCCGGTCGTCCGCGTCGACCCCATTGTGGTTCTGCGCGAACAGCGATTGTTGCGACTCCGGGCCATCTGGTGGGATACGGGCACCCTCCGGTACGCTCGCAAGCGCCGAAACGAGACTAGTACTGTGACCGCATGGAACTGTCTTTTTGTGGGGCAGCTTGGCAAGCTGCGTGCCGATTGCCAATCGCCGCGCAGGATGCCATCCTGCCCCACAGAAATCGAACCTTTCCTCACGGTCAAAGTACTAGACGACTCGTCTCGACACCAGCTCGCGCCGGGAAGACAAGCGTCGGCATGAGTGTCCGCGCCACATCGTACAGGATCGCTTGTCAGGGGTTCCCGGCTAATTCGAATCCATCTCGTAGCTCAGGGTCTGCCCCGTCGAGGGGGAGGCGATCTGTATGGTGACCGTCTTCTTTCCCGCCGGCAGCGTGTAGGCGGGAAGCAGCAGCGTGATCTGATCCAGCCCCGGATACTGCGGTTGCACTCCGGCGTAGAGCACTTTCGCCGTTTGCCCCTGCACCACGATCTGAATCGTCTCCACCGCCGCCGAGGTGGTTTTGGGAGCCGCGCCTTCGGCAAAAGTCTGCGCTTTGCGGCCCAGCCCCGTCAGGTACAGCGCGATGGCGTCGCCTGGCCTCACGGGCCGCGCACTTCCCGCCATGCTGCCATCGGTGAATTGCGCCACCAGTTTGGCGGACGCGCCATCCGTCCGCTCTACAAACGCCATGGCTACACGGTCCACCGTGAACGGAACTGCCAGGCTCTGCGCCGCCAATTGCTTGTAGCCGGTATCGGTATAGCGCTGCACCACCATTTGGTGCGTTCCCACCGCCAGGGTTTGCGGCAGGACCGCGTTGATTTGCCCGGCCGAGCCGTAATACAGCCGGATATTCACCCCATCCACCTGCGCGATGCACGCGCTGATCCGGTCCGGCAGCGTGGGATTCGCGCTGGCCGCGTCGGCGCACAGGTCCGTCCCATATAGCGCGACCAGCTCGCCGGCCGCCAGGCTGGTGGGCGCCGGCTGAAGAACGCCGGCGAAGGCCGGCCCCACCCCGCCGATCCGCGGCAGCGGCCACGCCGTGAAATTCGCCGCCGGATTGGTGGTTGGGTTGACGAATGTCTGGCTGGCCGGCACGAAGCTGTACCCACTCAGCGAGGGCGTCACCGTGTAAGTGCCGGAAGAGTTGAGATTCGCAAAGGAGTAGTTCCCGCCCGCATCGGTGGCCGCCTGGATGGCCGCGGACGACGGCCCGGATAATGAGACGGTCACGCCGGCCACCGCGGCCCCGGCCGCCGTACGCAACGTCACCTGCCCCACGATGGTGGCCGTGCCCGCCTGCTGCACCGTGACGTTTTGGCCGCCGATCAGGATGGTGGCCGACCGCGGCATGTCCGGGTTAGCCGCCACCACCAGATTCACAATCGCCGGGCCGGTTCCGAATGGGTCGCCAGAGACGCCGATCCAATCCGGCAGCGATTCCACGGCCCACGGGCAGGATGCGCCTGCGCCCAGATTCACCGCCACCATGCCGCCCGTGCTGGCGACTTGCAGCGTGGCCGGCGTCGTCGTGACGGCGCACGCGGTTCCGGCGGGAGAGAACACGCGCACGCGGTGACTCGCCGGGTCCGCCACATAGACGTTGCCCGCCGCGTCCACGGCCACGCCCTGCGGCCCGGAAAGTCCGGCGATGGTCGAGATCTTCCCCTTGGATACCTTGAGCACGCGGTAGCTATCGGTGAGGTAGAAGTCTCCCGAGGGGTCCGCCGCCACACCGTTGGGACTGGACAGCATGGCGCTGGTGGCAGTGCCGCCGGAACCGCTGGCGCCGTAGGTACCATTGCCCGCCACCGTGGTGATGACGCCATTGGTCACCATGCGCACGCGGTTGTTTCCCGAATCCGCGATGTAGAGATTGCCCGAAGAGGCGGCCACGCCGGATGCGCTCGAGATGCGTGCGGCAGTGGCCACCCCGCCATCTCCCTGATAGCCGACGCTTCCATTGCCCGCCGCCGTACTGATGACGCCGTTGGTCACCACGCGTATGCGATTGAGATCGGCGATGTACAGGTTGCCCGCGCCATCGGCGGCCAGCCCTTGCGGAGCCGACAACTGGGCCTTGGTCGCCTGGCCGCCATCTCCCAAAGTGGCGCCGCCGCCGGCGAACGCGGCGATCGTTCCGCTGGAAATCTTGCGCACCTTGAGGTTGGCGCTATCGGTCACGTAGACGCTGCCCGCCGCATCCACTGCGATGCCCCAAGGCGCCGGCAACTGGGTATTCGCCGCCGGGCCATTGTCGGTGGTCAGGCCTTGCGAACCCGCGCCCGCCAGCTTTTGAACCGTGCCGCCGTTGACTTCGAGGACGCGCGCCGTCCCCGCGTCGGCGATATAGACATTGCCCGCACCGTCCACTGCCAGGCCTTGCGGCGAGAGCAACTGCGCGTTGGCCGCCGGTCCGCTCTCGCCCAGCGGAGCGCCGCCCCCGGCTACGGTCGAGATGCCGCCGCGCGCGATCTTGCGGACGCGGGCGCCATCCACCAGGTAGAGGTTATCGGCTGCATCGAACGCCATGCGCGTGGGCGCCACCAGGCCTGCGGTCAGTGCGGATGCCCCGTCGCCCGTGAAGGTCTGCGTCCCATTGCCGGCCGTCGTAGTGATCACCCCATTGGCCACCATGCGGATGCGGTTGTTGCCGTAATCCGCGATATACAGGTTGCCGCCCGAATCCAGCGCCACATCCGACGGCTGGCGCAGCGTGGCACTGGTTGCCGGTCCCTTGTCGCCGCTGAATCCCGCCGTGCCGTTGCCCGCCACGGTGGTGATGATGCCACCCGAGACCTTGCGAATCCGGTTGTTGTACCCATCGGCGATATACAGGTTGCCGGCTGCGTCGAGCGCGATGCCGGTAGGCCCCGCCAACTGGGCGCTGGTGGCCGGGATGTTGTCGCCGTTGTAACCCAAGGTCCCGTTTCCCGCCACCGTGGTGACGGTGCCGCCGGAAATCTTGCGCACTACCTGGTTGAAGAAGTCCGCCACGTACAGGTTGCCGGCCCGGTCGATGGCGATGCCGGCCAGGCCGTTGAACGAAGCCTGCAGGGCGGCGCCACCGTCGCCGCCGTAACCTTGCGCGCCGCTGCCCGCCACCGTGCCGATGAATCCCGCGGCCACCATGCGAACCCGCAGGTTGTTGGCATCCGCCAGGTAGAGGTTGCCCGCGGCATCGATGGCCAGGCCGCTAGGACCGTTGAGTTGCGCGCTGGTGGCCGCGCCCGTGTCGCCGCTGAACCCTCGGCTCCCATTCCCCGCCACGCGAATCAGCGTGCCGGTGGCGGCATCCACCCGCAGCACCAGATCGTAATCGCCGAGCGAGAGAAACACGTTACCCGCGCGGTCGGCGGCGATGCCGTAGATGCCCCCCACGCAGGCGGATGCCGCCGCCACGTTTTCGGGCAGAGCGCCGCCCGCAAAAGTCTTCATGCTGTAAGTCTGGGCGGGGGCGGTGCTGGTAATTACTGAAGCAATTACCAAAGTGAGTAGTGCCGGAACCTGCAAACGCATCGGACACCTTCGTCAAAAGAGTACCAGATGTTAAGATGGCGAATGTTGGAGGACTCGCTGAATGCTTGAACGGCGTCCCGGATTCCGCCTCCTGCTTGCCATCCCCTTTCTTCTATCTGCGTCTGCCGCGCAGACCCCCCTGAATTTCAACGCCGGCGGCGCCACTAACTACGGCGTCTGGAGCGGCGCCGTGCGCGTCAACGCCTCGGCGTGGAAGCCCGGCGACACGGTCACCGTGGATGCCAGCCTCAACATCACGCCGGAGCACATGCAGAACCTCGCCGCCGCCGGCATCAAACCCGATAGCTTCATCCTCCTGGTGACAGCCGAGCGCACCTTCGATTCCGGCGGCCATCTGCGCCTGCCCACCGACCAGTACATGTCCACCCTGATCACGCCGACCGGGTTGCCCATCGAAGGCGGGCCGCAAGGCGCGGTGACCAACCGTTTCGGCGGGCCGTACCGGACCCCGCTCGATCTCTTCGTGAAGCTTCCCATCGCGGTGCTGGGCCTGTTGCCCGGCAGCCAGAAGGTGATGTTCCACGCTTCCGGGCCGTTACCGGCCGACCTTCCGCCGGGCATCTACCGCCTGCGTCTGGACTATGGCGTGGCCAAGGGCGGCACGAATTATACGCTGAATGGCGATGGTTTCGCCGCCCAGCCCTTCTTCCGCGGCGTGGAACCCATTTCCTACGTGTATTCGCCCACCATCCCCGCCGACGGCGTCACCGTGAAAGGCGTTACCGCCGGTGGCGCATCCATTCAGCCGCGCATTCCCTGGGTGCTCTTGGCCAACTACAACTCCAACGGTTACCGCGGCGTGGTGGCCGAGGAAGACAAACTCTACTTCGCGATTTCCCCGCGCAACCTGATCCAGGACGATGTCATCCTGCCGCGCTTCGATGCCACCGGCAAGCCGCTCACCTACTCGCTGGAACCGCAGTTTCAGGCCGACACCATCGATGCCTGCTGGAATATCCCCTGGGACTACACTTCAGGGGAAATCTCGGTGGATGTTACTCGTCCGGATGGCGTCACCGTGCCGCTGGGCAAGTACCCCTTCGTCCGCCAGTCCGGCAATACGGCAACCACCGGCAGGAGCGTTCTTACCGCCTGGACGCCGCCCGCCTACGGCCAATACTCCGTGAAGGCCACCGGCTGGATCCGCGATATCCGGGGCAATAAGTACCAGGGCGGCGGAACTTATACCTTCTGGATCGCCAATCGCATGACGCTGGCCACCGCCACGTTTCAGGGCATGCCGTATCCGGTGGGCTCGACTTATGGCCGCGACATCGCTTTCTCTCCCCCGGGCCCGGCGGATGTGACCGTCACCGCCACGCTTTACCCCGGTTCCGATCCGGCCAAGGTCCAGAGCATGACTTGGGGCGGCAAAGCCAGTGCGGCCGGAGTCTTCGGCGCCCTCCAGGGCAACAAGTCGTTTACCCTGTCCGCGGAGGGAGAATACTGCGCCAAGATACTGGCCACTTACACCGATGCCGGCGGCAACTTATGGGTCTCCAGCATGCGTCATGCGGGTGTGGTCTACGATCCCAACGGTCCCATCGTGGCGCGCGGCAAGAAGTTATACACAGCCGACAGCTACCTGGTGCGCGGCGAGACGCACGATGAGGGGTACATCGACACCGCCACCGGCGCCGAGCACCTGATGCACATCAACTTTCCCTACAATCCGGGCGACGTGCTGTTGATTGCGAGCGATGGCCAGGGCGCGAACAAGATCATCCCCACCATGACCTACGAAACCAAGGCCGGTTTCGTGCGCAACGACGCGCAGTTGAACACTATCGGCGCCAGCAACCTGCAACTCAAGACTTCCAACGGCTACTCGCCCCACATGTTTCCCGAGTTCATCACCGACTGGGCTTACTACTACGGCTCCGGCGCGCGCCCGGGATTCGTGGGACGCTTTGTGGTGGGCGAGACCTTGATCCGGGCGCCATACTGGTCCGTCAGCCCCAACGCCTTCGGCGGGCAGATCAATGCCTCGGCGAACGGCGATTCGCCCGGCGATATCTACCGCCTGCTGGGCGGCGTGGTGCTGCGCCAGGCAGGTGCCGCGCCCGCCTACGCCGGTTACATTTCGAGCGCCTTCCTGTTGCCCCGCGGAGTCAACAACAATCGCATTATCGCGCCCGGCAGCGAGGATTTGACCGCTTCCACCGGCCAGACCGGCCGGGTCTTCCTGGTGGGACCGCGCCCCGGCATGACTTATCCGGTGGGCACCACCTTCGGCGCCGCATTACAGATCGACCCCATCCTTCCCGTCAACATCATTTTCACACTCAAATTCCCCGACGGCCGCACCTTCCAGACCAGCGGCGTCTCCGACGCCTACGGTTCCTT
>Ga0182021_10007707_pt1 | contig 12769 bp, 12 predicted proteins | sample 612E3MmetaG_FD_120493 | JGI IMG/M metagenome (GOLD analysis project Ga0182021, IMG submission 120493) | Permafrost microbial communities from Stordalen Mire, Sweden - 612E3M metaG (Illumina Assembly) | ecosystem: Environmental > Terrestrial > Soil > Wetlands > Permafrost | place: Sweden... | reverse complement strand
GAAACTACCAATTACTCATTTATCGGAGTACCAACCGATAAACTGGCGGGAAATCTGACATTATACTCTGATCCTGTTGTGATCCCCATCAGCAATGGTACAAAATCCTACCGGAGTGGGACAGCGACCAGGTTCATCAACGACATGTATGTCCTGTCTGACCAGAAAATACAGGAACTTGAACCACAGGTAAAAAACAAAGCCACAGATCTTGCATCCCAAAAGGAAAAAATTACCCGCCTCGAATCACAGATCCAGGGTTTAAGAAATGGAAATCCGGGCAGTTACCATGATCAGGTGTCTGTGCATAATGCGCTTGTCGCAGATTATAACGCTCAACTGGATTCCTATCGGCAGCTCTTTGCCCTGTACGAAAAGTATACCCTTATCCATAACTATGTCCTTGAGCATACGTTCGACCGGAAAGGCGTATATCAATATATAAAAGATACGATGCCGTCCTGAAATAAAGAAACAACAAGGTTTTAACCGTGGTTCATAACAATGAGTCCAGGTGCAGGATATGACGATGAAGAGGGCCGCGTCTCCCCGACAGCATCGAGGCGCTGCATCGCCGTATCGCAGTACTGGCCTGATATATCAATACCGATAAAACGGCGGTGTAGTTTGCGTGCCACGAGAGTTGTTGTCCCGACGCCATTGAACGGGTCAAGCACGATATCGTTTTTATATGAAAACAGTTTCATCAGCCGCCGGGGGAGCTCCTCAGGAAACATAGCAGGATGATGATAATCCTTCATACGGATCTCCGGAGGGAAGGACCACCTGCCAAGCACCCATTCCTTGAATTCATCCGCGGTGATATCGATATCCTCACGCCTTCCTCCTTTCTTGTGGGTCTCCTTATCAAAAACTTCGATAAACTCCCAGGTATACTTTATGTAGGGCATAGACGGGGATTTCCAGCTCCCCCATGCAGTATACTTTGCATTGTAGTTATTTTTCTCCCAGAGAAACTCAGCTTTCCACAAAAGCCCCAGCTCTGCTAGCTGGTGTGAGATAAGGTGGTGAGTAGGCACGTAATCTGAAAAAAGGGGCTGGATATTCACTGCAATCCTGCCACCGGGCCTGAGCACCCGGACACATTCCCGCCATACACCGAGCAGTTTTTCAAAATAGCTGTTCCATTCGTGAGTATCGTCGTGGGAGTCCTGTGCATATGCATGCCCGAAATTATAGGGAGGGGAGGTTATGATCAGGTCGATACTCTTGTCCGGTAAACGTGACATTGCCTGGAGAGCGTCTGCACATATAACACGGTTGACAAAAGGCAGGATCTCAGGTGGTTCGCTGGATACTACTGATTTTTTTGCACCTTTCGTACCCTTCCTGATACCAGCCTTTCCTGCTTTGTCCTGCACCTTTTCCGGTCTCATGAAATACTGTCCTGTGTGCATATTGCAAGATGATGTGTTAAAGGATCCGAAATTCCATTCATTTTTCGTCACTTTCAAAAGCGTTTAATGCAGCCATCGATATATTCTCTATGATTAACCTATGCTCCAGATAGAAGATCTGCATGTAAAAATCGGTGAAAAAGAGGTGTTGCACGATATTAACCTCCATATCGAAGAAGGAGAGACGCATGTCCTGCTCGGACCCAATGGTTCGGGTAAAACATCACTCCTCATGACGATAATGGGTTTTGCAAATTATACTATCACCGAAGGGAAAATCCTTTTTAAAGGAGAAGATGTGACAACAATGAAAGCCCATGAACGGGCCAAACGAGGGATAGGAATGCTATTCCAGCGTCCTCCTACCATCTCCGGGCTCAAACTGGGGAAGATGCTCACTGCCATTTCCCGGTCCAAGGAAGATAACATTCCCGAGATGGCCCGATCCGTTCACATGGATACATTTCTTGAGCGTGACATCAACAAGGGATTCTCAGGTGGGGAGATAAAACGCAGTGAGGTACTGCAGCTGATGATCCAGAACCCGGACTTTGTTATGCTCGACGAGCCGGAGAGCGGCGTTGATCTGGAAAACATCTCGCTCATCGGAACTGCTATAGGTTCACTGCTGGAAAAAGACAAGTATCTTATCAAACGTAAAAAAAGCGGGCTCGTCATTACACACACCGGTTACATCCTCGATTACCTTGATGCCGATAAAGGGCACGTGATGTGCGATGGGGAGATCAAATGTCACGGAAACCCCCGGGAGATATTAAAAGATATCAAACAACGCGGGTATAAGGAGTGTCTCGAATGCCGTCACCAGTGAAATTCCCCGGGCTATCAAAAGTCGATCAGGATCGTGTTGAGGAGGTTGGTATTGACCTTGGCATGACAAACCGGTGCGGCAGTTATCTTCAGATGGACCAGGACATAGTACAGTCCGAATGCTCGCAACAGGGCATCGAAGTCCTTTCTTTTAAAAAGGCAATGGAAAAATATGACGGCATGAAAGAGTATACATGGCAGGCGGTTTCTCCCGAAAAAGATGATATAACCCGGTATGTTGCAGCCCAGAAAGAACCGAAAGGTTACGTCATTATCGCGCATAAAGGTTCAAACAATATCCTCCCCATCCAGGCGTGCCTCTATCTCGGTCGGGAAGAGATCCAGCATGTCCATAACATTATCGTTGCCGAAGAAGGTGCCGAGCTCCATATCATATCAGGGTGTACGAGCGGGGCCCATGTCGGGAAAGGCGGAGCTCACTATGGTATCTCAGAATTTTTTGTAAGAAAAGATGCCAAGATCAGTTTCACGATGATCCACAACTGGAGTGAGAACATTGAAGTATTCCCGAGAAGTGCCTCTATCGTTGAAGATAACGGGGTTTTCCTTTCCAACTACGTCTGTATGCAACCGGTGAAAAAAATCCAGATGTACCCCACTGCTACCCTCAAAGGAGTCAACTCGGTCGCCCGTTTCAGCAGTGTTGTCATCTCCACACCAGGTTCATACATGGACCTCGGTTCCCGTGCCATCCTTGAAGGGGTGGGTGCAAGCGCAGAACTGATCACCCGTGCCATAACAAAAGGCGGTACGATCATTTCACGGGGTCATATCAATGGAAAAACTGCCGGGACCCGCGGACATCTTGAATGCAAGGGACTTATCCTGAAAGACGGGGTTATCTATGCGATCCCTGAAATTGAAGGGTCGGTGGTTGGCACAGAACTCTCCCATGAAGCCGCGGTTGGCAAGCTCGCCCGGGATGAAATAGAATACCTCATGTCCCGGGGGCTCGACGAAGATGAAGCTACGGCGACAATCATAAGGGGATTTCTTGATGTAAAGATTGCCGGGCTCCCCGAAGCACTGCAAAGGCAGATCGATGCTTCGATTGACGTTGCGGAAAAAGCAGGATTTTAATAAAATACCATGTCACGGTATCCACGATCCGATGAACGGTTGAGAATGGTTGAGTCACAGATTGCAGCCAGGGGCATACGCGACCCGCGCGTCCTCTTTGCAATGAAAGAGGTCCCCCGTCATCTTTTTGTTCCGCCGCCGTACGACAAATCAGCATATGAAGATTCCCCCTTGCCGATAGGAAACGGCCAGACAATCTCCCAGCCTTATATCGTTGCAGAGATGACCGAACTCCTTGCCCTGCAGCCGGCCGACAGTGTGCTTGAGATAGGGACAGGCTGTGGTTACCAGGCAGCAATACTCGCAGCGCTTGTCCGTAAGGTAACGACCATTGAGCGGATCCCGGAGGTTGCCGTGCTTGCAAGGGCAAACCTCGCGACTGTCGGGATCAGCAATGTTGAAGTGATGGTAGGGGACGGGACACTCGGGTACCCACAAAATGCCCCTTATAACGGAATTATCATCACTGCAGCAACACCATCGGTTCCCCAGCCACTTGTTGAACAACTGGCTGACGGGGGCAGGTTTGTAGCGCCGGTAGGGGGACGTGATTTCCAGGAGCTCATCCGCCTCAGGAAAAAAGGCGGATCAATAGCGGAAGAACACCATGGGGGAGTCAGGTTTGTCCCCCTCATTGGTGAGCGGGGATGGAGTGGATAGGCAGGTGAACATTATTGATATAACCCGCCCGCTCTCCGAAGATATACTTGTATATCCCGGCGATACGCCTCCGGCCTTCCGGCAGCAGGACGGGGGGGGATTCCTGATCACTGATCTTCATATGAGCACCCATACCGGTACCCATATCGACGCTCCGGCCCATTACCTTAAATCCGGAGAAACAATTGATACCATCCCCCTTTCGCATATTGTGGGACCTTGCCGAGTTCTCGACCTGACCTGTGCGGGGACCAGCATCGATGCAAACCACCTCAAAGGAAAGGTTAATGGAATTGACAGGCTCCTTTTAAAAACTTCATTTTCCGGCACTCACCGGTTCCAGTACGATTATCCCTCCATTACAGCTGATACGGCCCGGTTCATCACCGGTTATGAAATGAAATGTGTGGGAATTGATTCACCTTCCATAGAACCCTATGATAGCGACGGTGCGGTGCACCGTGAGCTGCTCAGCTGCGGGTGTATTATCCTTGAACTGCTTGACCTCTCCGGTGTGGAAGAAGGGGACTACATGCTCGTGGCACTTCCGTTGCGCTTCACCGGTCTCGATGGTTCGCCGGCCCGCGTTGTTCTTCTCAAGATTGATGGATGTGATTGATGGACCTTGTTATTGAAACGGTTAAAAAACTCGAAACAATGATGAAAGACGGGGGTTGCGAGGAGGGAGGGGTTGTCCTTGACGTCAACACAACCAGCACCAACTGCCAGTTTGAGCACGGTGCCTGTATGACCGCAGTATTTGGCGGCAGAAGTGCTGATTTTGTTACGTTTGACCCCATAAGGGCAAAAACAAAAATCTCCTTCATGTTCGGCACACCTCTTGATACACCTTCTGTCCGTGGTGCTGCAGCAGCGATAATTAATGTTGCGGCGGGTTTCTTCTGTCTCTCGAGAATACTCCACCCGTGTCCCGAATCTTCGCACAAAGAATGTCTGCGGCAACTGGCACACGAGCTTGGGGGAAAACGGATTTCCTGTATTGGCAGCATGCCTGCGATTGAAACAGCATTCAGGGGTTCGATCGTTACAAATCATCAGGATGCTGATGTGATTCTTCTAAATGGTGAAGGTATCATTAACGGGGAAACTGGTACGATACTCACGAACCAGAAAAATTCAGCAAGGATCCTTTGTGTCGGACCTTCAACTGCCGGGATCTCCCGTCTGAACCAGATTGAGCACTGGTGCCCCTTTGGTACATGCTGACGAATCAAAGAACGGCCCTGGAGAAATCCCGTCTTATCTGCCGCGTAAGATAAACTCTTTTTAACAGCCATCCAATAAATCACCATGCTTTTCGGGTCTTCAGGAATACGAAGAAAGTTCGATCAGACACTCATCGATACTGCTTTAAGAGTTGGATCGGCACTTGCATCCCAGTCCACCGATATTCTTGTCGGGATGGATACCCGCACTACCAGTCCCCTGCTCTCGCACCTTGTCCTTTCCGGGATCCTCGGGAGTGGCGGAACGGCTCATAGTACGGGAATCGCTCCCACACCCTCTGTCGCCTATTTTACCAGAACCGTAAACGCCGGGTGCATGATCACGGCATCCCACAATCCCGAGGAATATAACGGGTTGAAACTCTTCAACCCGGACGGTTCATCATTTACCCTGGCCCAGCAGGCGGAAATGGAGGAGCTCTTAAAGACCCGGCACTGGACTGACTGGCAACACCAGGGACATGAGCGGAAGATCGATGCACTCACTCCCCATAAAAATGCAATACTCGAGGAGGTACATATCAGGGCAGGAATTCCTGTAGTTGTTGACTGCGGTAACGGGGCCGGAAGTGTGCTCACACCGGCACTTCTTGGCGACGCCGGCGCAAAGACCCTTTGTATCAACTGCAATCCTTCGGGTAATTTCGCACGCCCCTCAGAACCGTTAAAGGAAAATGTCGCTTATGTCGGGGAAATGGTGAAAAAAACGGGATCTGCATGCGGAGTTGTTCATGACGGCGATGCGGACCGTATGATGGCTTTTGACAACAAAGGACGCTACATTGACGGGGACCATCTTCTTATGCTGTTTGCCCGGTATCTCGAAGCGAAAAAGGTTGTCACCACAAGCGACGCTTCCATGATCATCGAGGAAATTGCTGAAGTCAGGAGGACACCGGTAGGCGATTCTTATGTCTCGGAAGAGCTTCTCAAATGGGGGAATTTCGGCGGTGAACCGTCCGGTGCATGGATTTTCCCGAAGATCTCGTATTGTCCCGACGGCCCATACGCGGCGGCTCTTTTCTGTGAAATCTCTTCGGAATGGGATGTTTCTGGGGAACTTGATGCCATGCCATCCTACCCGATTCTCAGGGAATCATTTGCCTGTGATACCGCAAGGGAAACGGTTCTGGCGCTGGGAGCCGACAGCCCGACTGACGGGATCAGAATCGCTGAAGATGATGGCTGGTACCTGATCCGGGCAAGCGGGACTGAACCTAAAATTCGCATTACAGCGGAAGCAAAAACCCTTACGAGGGCAAAAGAGATGCTCATGAAGGGACGGGATTTGGTCCGAAAGGGGAAAACTGCTTAAATGTTGTCATCCGAGGATTAGTATGGAATGTGTCGTTCTTGCCGCAGGAGAAGGAAAGCGGATGCGTCCCCTCACGGCTAAGCGCCCAAAGGTAATGCTCCCCATCGCCAACCGCCCGATGATGGAGCACCTCGTTTTAGCGGCACGCGATGCGGGGATTTCGGACTTTGTTTTTGTCGTTGGTTATGGGGAGCGGGAGATCCGGGGGCATTTTGGTGACGGATCCGCACTCGGCATCCGAATAAGGTATGCACCCCAGCGGCAGCAGCAGGGTACTGCTGATGCACTACGGGCTGCACGGGGTTTTGTCACGGGACCGTTTCTTCTGCTGAACGGGGATATGATCTTAAAAACCACGGATATAGCGAATCTCAAGTCGTGCCGTGCACCCTGCATGAGTACGAGTACAACCGATCATCCAGGGGATTATGGGGTAATTGTAGTAGAGAATGGACTTGTCATTGCCCTTGAAGAGAAATCGAAACACCTGAAGTCCAACCAGATCAATGCCGGGGCATATTTATTCTCACCGGATATTTTTGATCAGGTGGACAGGGTCCAGACTTCGAGTCGTGGAGAACTTGAACTGACTGACGCTCTTTTGCCCTATATTCAGGAAAAGAGGCTGGCAGCCTACCAGCTCTGCTCCTGGATGGATGTAGGAAACCCATGGGATATGCTTGATGCAAATCTATCACTCATGGAAACCCTTTCTTCTGATAACAAGGGAACCGTCGAAGAAGGGGTATCCATGAAGGGAACGGTCGTTATCGGAAAAGGGAGTGTGGTAAAGTCAGGAACCTATATTGAAGGCCCTTGTATTATTGGTTCAAATTGCCGTATCGGCCCTCATGCATATATCCGTGGGGCAACAAGCATCGGGGATGACTGCCACATAGGGCACTGTACTGAGCTCAAGAACTCCATCATCATGAACGGGACAAAGATCCCGCACTTCAACTACATCGGGGATTCGATTATTGGTTCCGGCTGCAATTTCGGAGCAGGAACTAAAATTGCAAACCTGAGACATGATCATGGTAATGTCAGGGTTTGTGGAAAAGATACACGAAAGAAAAAATTTGGTGCCATTATCGGGGATGGCGTACAGTTTGGGATCAACTGTTCCATTAATGTCGGGACGATAATCGGAAGCAACGCACTATTTGCGCCAAATTCATATATTTCCGGGTCAATCGGGGAAAATGCAGTAATACGTTAGGTGAAAGAAATGCAGGCAGTTATATTAGCAGCAGGAGAGGGAAAACGTGTCCGTCCGCTGACCAGGAGCAGGCCAAAGGCGCTGCTTCCGGTAGCGAATCGCCCCATTATCGGGTACATCATTGATGCGCTGTTGAAAAACGGGATACGCGACATTGTCGTGGTAGTCGGGTACAGGAAGGAACAGGTAATACGGTTTTTAAACGAACTCAATGTCCCTATAACGGTCGTTATTCAGGACAAACAGCTCGGTACGGCTCACGCACTTAACTGTGCAAAATCTCATATAACCGGGGATTTCCTGCTCCTGCCGGGAGATAATTATATTGATCCACATTCCATTGGGAGGATAAAGGATATCAGAAATGCTATGCTCGTAAAAGAGCATCCCAGTCCTTCAAACTTCGGGGTGGTCCTGTTAAAGGACGGTTTCGTTACCCGGATTATCGAAAAACCTGAGCATTCACCAAGTTTCATGGTGAGCACCGGTATCTTTTCCCTGACAAAAGATTTTTTTTCCTGTATTTCCGGTAATAACATCACCGACGCAGTCGGCACGATGCTCTCTTCGGGTGAGCGCCTGCAGGCAATTGTGGCAGATGACTGGCAGGATGCAATCTATCCCTGGGATCTCCTGAAAATGAATATACGCATGCTGAAAGATCTGACCGAAGCACGTGACGGGTCAATAAGCCGGCAGACGATCATTCACGGGCCGGTAAGGATAGGAAAAGGCACCACTATCGGGCCCAATACCGTCATTTATGGCCCGGTTATCATCGGCAATGACTGCGAGATCGCGCCCAACTGCTGCATTATGCCCAATACGAGCCTGGGTTCTCATGTCAGAATAGAACCATTCACCTTCATAGAAAAATCGTTAATCATGGATGACACTTCCATTGGGTCACATTCCCGTATCGTTGACACCGTTGCGGGCCAGGGGTGCCGGCTCGCTGACCACATTACCATTTCAGCATCCGCAAGCCTGATGAATATCGAGGACGAGGTGATTAAACCCGAATTCGGTGCGGTGTTTGGCGATCAGGTCACTGCAGGACCTTTCACCATCTTTACCAACTCTATCATTGGCAATAATGTTAGCCTTGAAGGCGGGAGCCGGATCTGTGCCCGCATCCTCCCGGATGAATCTAAGGTGATGTAGCGTGTGTGGTATCGTGGGTTATATTGGCCGCAGGGAAGCTGCGCCGATCATTGTGGAAGGGCTCAAAAAACTGGAATACCGGGGGTATGATTCATTCGGGGTCGCCACAATCAACGGGTGTATTGAACTGGATAAACACCAGGGACGGATATCAGATTCCTCCAGTTCTACCGTAAACCTGAAGGGAAAAATCGGGATAGGACATACCCGTTGGGCAACGCACGGGGTTCCCAATGATGTTAATGCACACCCTCATATGGACTGCAACAACCGGATTGCAGTTGTTCATAATGGCATTATTGAAAACTATGCGGAACTCAAACGCCAGCTTGTATCACGGGGCCACGTATTCCGATCAGAAACTGATACTGAAGTCGTAGCACATCTTATTGAAGATGCGTATGAAAAGGAGGAGGATCTTCTCTCTGCTGTACAAAAGGTAGTACCCCGGTTGACCGGTTCATATGCCCTGCTCGTCATCGCCTCCAATGAAGACCGTATCATCGTTGCCCGTTATGCGAGTCCGCTTGTTCTGGGGGTTGGGGACGGAGAATTTTTTGCCGCTTCTGATATGACTCCGATTATTGACTATACGGAACGTGCAATTTTTCTGGAGGACGGAGATGTCGCCAGTTTAACCCAGGATGAGATTGAGATATTTCATGAGGGCAAACGGGTAACACGACCACTTGAGCTGATAGACTGGTCAGGAGAAGACACAAAAAAAGGCGGGTTCCCGCACTACATGCTCAAGGAGATCTACGAGCAGCCACAGGCATTCTATAATACTGTCAGATCCGTAACGGCTGAAACACTTCCCGTGTCGGTTAAAAATGCTGAATCGGTGACCATTATAGCCTGCGGTTCTTCGTATAATGCGGGGCTTATCATCAAATACATTCTCGAAAATACCTGTGCGATCCCGGTGAGGCTTGAATTTGCCTCAGAATTCAAGTATTTCCCCCCGCCGATTCGGGGCCTCGTAATCGGGATCTCGCAGTCCGGCGAGACTGCTGACACGATAACCGCAATCAAGCAGGCAAAAGCTCACAACTGCACAAGCCTGGCGATCACTAACGTACTGGCCAGTTCCATCAGCAGGACCGCAGATTGTACCCTTTTTATGCGTGCAGGGCCCGAAATCAGCGTTGCAGCAACAAAGTCCTTTATCGCTCAGCTGGCTGTCCTGATGCAGATCACCAGCTTCCTTCGTAATGGTGAATTTGATGACATACTGCGCAGCGGGCATCGGGCAATTGAGGAGGTCCTCCTGATTGATCTGTCGGATGCGGTCAGCCTCTGCATTAATGCCCATAGCATATTTTATGTCGGGAGGGGGCCGTTCTATCCGGTATCCCTTGAAGGGTCCCTGAAAATGAAGGAGATATCTTATATCCACGCCGAGGGATATGCTGCCGGAGAACTGAAACACGGACCATTTGCCCTGCTTTCACCGGAAACACCGGTTATCGCAATATGTATGCCCGGCGAGACCTATGGGGTGATGATTTCCAATATAAAGGAAATGAAAGCAAGGGGAGCACCTGTAATCGCAATTGGAGAAGAAGGGGACCTGGAACTTCCCGAAGTAGCTGATATTTTTATCCCCCTTCCGGTAACTCATCCTCTTATTCAGGTGCTGACAAGCCTTATCGTACTCCAGCTCCTGGCTTATTATACAGCGGTGAGTTTAAACCGGGATGTCGACAAACCAAGAAATTTAGCAAAGAGCGTGACGGTAGAATGATTGAATACGGAAAAAATTCGGTAGGAAAAGGAGCACAGATCTTTGAACCGGTTACCCTTGGATTTCCTTCCCGGGACGTTATGGGTAAAACCGGTTTTACCGGCACAACAATCGGTGAAAACGCCGTAATAAGGTCGGGCACGATTCTGTATTGCGATGTGACTATCGGGAACCATTTTCAGAGCGGGCACAATGTCATGATCCGCGAAAAAACACAGATCGGCAACCGGGTTGGCATCGGTACTTCAGTTGTAATTGAAGGTAACACAATTATCGGGGATGATGTAAGCCTGCAGAGCATGGTGTATATCCCGACCGACACAGTAATCGGCAATAAGGTCTTTATCGGGCCCAACACGGTCCTGACGAATGACCGGTACCCCCCGACACGCATAGGAGGTCTGAAAGGACCGCAGATCCGGGATGGGGCAGCTATAGGGGCGAATGCAACCCTCCTTCCCGGCGTCTGCATCGGTGAGGGGGCACTGGTAGCTGCCGGAGCAATCGTGACCCGTGATGTCCCGGCGTATAAACTGGCAATCGGCGCTCCGGCAAAAATTACTGATCTTCCGTCAAAAATGGAAGGAAAGGATACGAAAAAATAAGGGCAGGACCTGCGGATATTTCAGGTTTTTTTTACGGCGGAGCTTGTAGCATACTAGCTGAACGAACACCTGTTTTTTAAGGAAAGAAGAAAGGATTCTGGTGAAATGCTGATGAGAGAGTCCACGCTCCCAAGGACTTTTGCTGTGCCTCCGCCATTGGGGTATCCTCAAAAGTTGCTGACGCAAAGAAGTTTCAGAAATTTTTGGCAAAGAGGCTACAGGATAAATTAGGGGATCAAGGATGTTACCGACAAGACACCCCAGCAGTGGATTAATGTCCATAGAAATATGCAGTAAATCTCCTGACCTGTCGTGCCTCGGACTAGGCCCTGATATTGGAACCCTCGCGAATTTCCCCCTGATGATTTTCATGGATAGGGTGTGGAACAGAAAAGGTTCATGCCCTTTTCTCCGGAACCGAAAAGATTCTCGTGTTTCATACACCGGACTCACGGGTGAAAAGACTATTTCATGCCCGATACTTGGCAGAACCTGTTTTTAAAAACAAAAAAAATAGCGGTATGAGAAATATCGCTGATTTTGGGAATATATTCAGGAATTTTTCCCTAATAATTCAGCCAAATTTATTAATGGTCTCAGCTTAAAACCAGTACCCAAGAAAGGTAGATTTCATGGTACAAGTTGATCTTAAAAACCGCCGAACCCAGCTGATTATCGGCCTTGTCGCGCTATTCTCGGTCTTTGCTTTGTGGCTTCGTCTTCTTCCCATGCTCACTATGGGCAACACTGACGTACTGACGATGGTGGCGAGTGATGACCCGCTGTATAATCTGCGCCAGGTTGAACAGATACTGGCAAACTTCCCGAACTACGCATGGTATGATCCCATGAGCCTGTTTCCCGTCGGAATGTCTGTTCCCTGGGGACCCCTTTTCCCTACGATTATTGCAGGCATCTGCCTTATTACCGGTGCAACAACACGACCGGAGATCATCAGCACCGGTCTTCTGGTCCCTTGTTTCATGGGAGCGATGATCGTTGCAATTATGTATTTTGTCGGAAAAATCTGCGGTGACTGGAAGACGGGGCTTTTAGCATCAGGGTTTACCGCGATTGTTTCGGGCCAGTTCTTTTTTCGCTCATTTTATGGATACATGGATCACCATATTGCAGAGGTCCTTTTTTCTACGATCTTCTGCCTGTTGTACATGTATGTGGTCTATGCAGAAAAAGATGCAAAAATCGACTTTAAAAATTTAAGTTCTTATAAAAATCTGCTCCTGTTATCCGGTCTGACGGGTATTGCCTATCTGCTCGGGCTGTTTGTGATGCCGACAATGATCCTTTTTGCCATGATTGTCGGAATATTTACCATTATCCAGTTTGTCATTGATGTATTCCGGGGCAAAACAAGTGAATATCTCCTGTTGATTAATACCATAATTTTTACTATCGCGATTATCGGGCTCCTGGCGTTCGGGTTAAAAAATCCAGGAGT
>Ga0182021_10007706_pt1 | contig 12769 bp, 8 predicted proteins | sample 612E3MmetaG_FD_120493 | JGI IMG/M metagenome (GOLD analysis project Ga0182021, IMG submission 120493) | Permafrost microbial communities from Stordalen Mire, Sweden - 612E3M metaG (Illumina Assembly) | ecosystem: Environmental > Terrestrial > Soil > Wetlands > Permafrost | place: Sweden... | reverse complement strand
TTCTTCAAGGCCAACATGTTCCTCGGCGCCGGCTCGGTGATGCACGGCATGAACGACGACGTGAACATGCGCCACTACGGCGGCCTGGCCAAGGTGATGAAGATCACCTACTACACGTTCCTCATGGGCTATCTGGCGATCATCGGTACGCCGTTCTTCTCGGGCTTCTACTCCAAGGACTCGATCATCGAGGCCGCGTGGGAGAAGCAGCCGGTGCTCGGAGGCCTCGCACTGCTCGCAGCCGGCGTCACCGCGTTCTACATGACCCGTCTGATGTTCATGACGTTCTGGTCGAGCAAGCGCTGGCAGGACGGCGTGCATCCGCACGAGTCGCCCGCCGTCATGTGGGTGCCGCTCGTGCTGCTCGCCATCCCGTCGGTCGTCGCAGGCATGGTGATGAACGCGTGGATCGCCGGCTGGCTCGCGCCTGCCGTCAACGGCGAGGTGCCGCTCAACCCGTCCTGGTTGCCGCACATCACGGTCATCGGCGTGGTCACGCTGGCGGTCGTCATCGCGGGCGTCGGGGTCGCGTACCTCGTCTTCGGTCGCACGAGCATCCCCGAGTCGGTCCCGTACACGCGCAACGTGTTCACGATCATCGGACGCCACGACCTGTACGGGGACGCGTTCAACGAAGCGGTCTTCATGAAGCCGGGGGAGGCGCTGACCCGTGGGGTGGTCGCGCTCGATACGAGCGTCGTCGACGGTGCGGTGCGGGGCAGTGGTGCCCTGACCCTCGGCCTCGGTGGAGGCCTTCGCAAGCTGCAGAACGGGTACGTCAGGTCCTACGGCCTGACGATGATCGTCGGCGTCATTGTCGTGGGTCTCGCCCTCGTCATCGGCCGGCTGGTCTGAAAGGAGGGGTGAGATGCTGACGATCCTTGCGCTGCTGCCGCTTGTCGGTGGGGTGGTCGTGTGGTTCCTGCGCGGAAGCACGGCCCGCTACGTCGGGCTGGCGATCGCACTGGTCACGTTCGTGTACTCGATCATCGTCGCCGCAGTACATCTCGGTGGCGCCGATCTCAGCGAGCACCAGGTGTGGATCAAGGCCTTCGGCGCGTACTACGCGCTCGGCCTCGACGGCATGGGCCTGCTCATGGTCCTGCTCACCACGCTGCTCGTACCGGTGGTGCTGCTCGCCGAGCAGCGTACCGAGACCGACGGCAGCCGGTGGGGCGGCCAGGTGTGGACGGCCCTCGTGCTCATCCTCGAGTCGCTGAGCCTGTACGTGTTCATGGCGACCGACGTGCTGCTGTTCTACATCTTCTTCGAGGCGACGCTCATCCCGATGTACTTCCTCATCGCGGGCTGGGGCGGTCCGAAGCGGGCCAAGGCCGCGGTGAAGTTCCTCCTGTTCTCGCTGGCCGGCGGACTGGTCCTGCTGTTCAGCGTCATCGGCCTCGGCGTCTCGTTCGCCAACCAGGGCGCCCCCAGCTACCTGATCGAGGACCTCGTCAAGCTCAACGTGTCCCCGAACACCCAGATGCTGCTGTTCCTCGGCTTCTTCATCGCGTTCGCGATCAAGGCGCCTATGTTCCCTGTACACACCTGGCTGCCGGACACCGCCGAACAGGCGACTCCTGGCACGTCGACGCTGCTGGTCGGCATCCTCGACAAGATCGGTACGTTCGGGATGATCCGCTTCTGCCTCGGGCTGTTCCCCGACGCGTCGCGGCAAGCGACCCCTGTCATCGTCGTGCTGGCGCTGATCTCGATCCTGTACGGAGCGCTCGCCGCGATCGGCCAGAAGAACATGCTCCGCCTCGTCGCGTTCACCTCGGTCAGCCACTTCGGCTTCATGGTGCTCGGCATCTTCGCGCTGACCACCCAGTCGATCTCCGGGACGATCTTCTACATGGTCAACCACGGCTTCTCGACGGCTGTGCTGTTCCTCGTCGTGGGCTACCTGGCCAAGCGGCGCGGCTCGGTGGAGATCCCCGCCTTCGGCGGTGTGTTCCAGGTCGCGCCCGTCATGGCCGGGATGCTGCTGCTCGGCGGCCTCGCCTCGCTGTCGCTGCCCGGCATGGGCAGCTTCGTCGGCGAGTTCCTCGTGCTCGCGGGCACGTGGAGCCGGTACCCGATCATCGCCGCGGTCGGCACGCTCGGTACGGTCCTGGCCGCTCTGTACATCCTGATCATGTACCAGCGCACGATGACCGGACCGGTCACGGATCAGACCAGGGAGCACTTCACGGGCGACGCCACCTGGCGCGAGCGTCTCGCGGTCGCACCCGTGATCCTTGCGCTGCTGGTGCTCGGCTTCTTCCCGAAGCCGGTGCTCGACATCACCGACCAGGTGGCGAAGCAGGCCATGACCACGCTGAACGTCAGCGACCCGGCCCCGATTGTTGGGCAAGGAAGGTAGACGATGACCACCCTTCTGGAGATCGCGGCTCCGACGATCGAGTACCGCCTGCTCGGTCCGGTGCTGATCGTCTTCGTCGGCGCCTGCCTCGGCGTACTCATCGAGGCGCTGGTACCGCGGCACCTGCGTGACGAGGGCCAGCTCATCGTCACGAGCGTGTCCCTGCTCGGCGCGCTGTTCGTCCTGTGGCGGACCTGGGGCCCGGACTGGCGCGCCGTGGGTGCCATGGGCGCGGTGTCGGTCGACGGCCCGACGCAGATCATCTGGCTCCTGATCCTCGTCTTCGCGCTGCTCTCGACGCTGCTGTTCGCCGAGCGCAAGCTGGGCGGGGGAGTGACGAGCTTCACCCCGATGGCGGCGGCCGTACCGAACTCGCCGCTCGAGCGTGACGCCGCTGCGGCACGGGTCGAGCACACCGAGGTCTTCCCGCTGCTGCTCTTCGCGGTGACCGGCATGCTGCTGTTCCCGGCGGCCAACGACCTGCTGACGATGTTCGTGGCGCTCGAGATCCTGTCCCTGCCGCTGTACCTGCTCAGCGGACTCGCCCGCTACCGCCGCCTGCTCAGCCACGAAGCCGCGATGAAGTACTTCCTGCTGGGCGCGCTGTCGAGCGCGATCTTCCTGTTCGGCGCTGCGTTGCTGTACGGCTACTCGGGGTCGTTCACGTTCGGCGCCATCGACGCGGCCGTCGCGACGCCGAGCGAGCACGACACGTTGCTCGTCGCCGGCATGGTGATGTTGATCGTCGGTCTGCTGTTCAAGCTCGGTGCCGTCCCGTTCCACTCGTGGACGCCCGACGTGTACCAGGGCGCTCCGACCCCCGTCACCGCGTTCATGGCGGTGTGTACGAAGCTGGCGGCGATCGGTGCGCTGCTCCGCCTGCTGTACGTCGCGCTCGGTGGCAGCCGCTGGGAGTGGCAGCCGGTCATTGCGGGGATCTCGATCCTCACCATGCTGGTCGGCGCGGTGCTGGCGATCGTGGCGAAGGACATCAAGCGACTCCTCGCGTACTCGTCGGTCACCCACGCCGGCTTCCTGCTGACCGCCATCGTCGGCGCCTCGACCGCGACCACCGGTCTTCCGGCCGGCCAGGTCGGCAGCGCCGCCGCGATCGCCATCTACATGGCCGCGTACGGTTTCGCGACCATGGGCGCCTTCGGCATCGTGATGATGGTCCGTGGCGCTGCGGGTGAGCGGAACGACCTCGCGGCCTGGCAGGGGCTCGGCAAGAAGCACCCCTGGATCGCCACTGCCATGACGCTGTTCATGCTGAGCTTCGCGGGCATCCCGGGGACAGCCGGCTTCATCGGCAAGTGGGCCGTGTTCAGCGCTGCGTGGCGCGGCGGCTACTGGTGGCTGGTGCTCGTGGCCGTGATCATGAGCCTGGTCGCGGTGTACTTCTACCTTCGTGTCGTGGTCATCATGTTCTTCACCGAGCCGGATCCAGAGATCGGTGACGTTCACGTCGCCCTCCCTGGGCTCGGTACGACGGTTGTCATCGCTTTGGGTGCGGTGATGACGGTGCTTCTCGGTATCCTGCCGGGATGGGTTGTGGATCTGGCGACGTCGGCTTCGCAGCTGCTGAGGTGACGGTGGATTCGGAGGCGGCCGACGAGGCGCTGTCCGAGTGGGTCAAGGGCCTGCTCGCGACGATCGAGGACAGGCTGCTCGTCGCGGCCAGTGCTCGCACCGAGTTCGTTACTGAGGTCGCCCGTCACATCACCCGGGCCGGCGGCAAGCGGTTCCGGCCGATGCTGGTGGCGCTCGCCGCGGGGATCGGACGGGACCTCGGCCGTGAGATCGACGACGAGAGCGTCATCAAGGCGGCCTTGGTCGTCGAGCTGACCCATGTCGCGTCTTTGTACCACGACGACGTCATGGACTCCGCCGAGCTGCGCCGCAGCGCGCCGAGCGCGAACGCGGTGTACGACAACTCGGTCGCGATCATGGTCGGCGACTTCCTGTTCTCCCGCGCGTCGAGCGTCGTCGCGACGCTGGGTACGGACTTCGTGGCCGTGCAGGCCGAGACGTTCGCCCGACTCGTACAGGGTCAGATCGCCGAGCTCCTCGGCCCGCGCGGCACCGCCCCGGTCGAGCACCACCTCGCGGTGGTCTCCGACAAAACCGGGTCGCTCATCGCGTCGTCGGCACGGTTCGGCGGCATGGTGGCCGGCCTCGGCGAGGAGGAGCTCGACGCGCTCACCCGCTTCGGCGAGGAGATCGGCGTCGTCTTCCAGCTGTCCGACGACCTCATCGACATCACGAGCGAGACGACGGGCAAGACTCCTGGGACCGACCTGCGCGAGGGCGTACAGACCTTGGCGACCCTCACGGTGGCCGCGTCGACAGATCCGGCGGATGCGGAGCTCAAGGGGCTGGTGTCCGGCCCGCTGAGCGAGCCAGAGGTGGAACGGGCGCTGACACTGTTGCGGTCGCACCGGGTCATCGCCGAGACGCGCGCGGAGATCGCGCGCCGCGCCGAGGTGGCACGATCGTGCCTGCTCGGGTTGCCCGAGGGGCCGGCAAAGCGGGGCCTCGACGCGCTGTGCGACACGGTCGTCACGAGATCCGCCTGAGGCCATGACGGTCTCGCCCGATCTCGAGATCGGCCCTGACGGTCTGGCCCGTTCGTGGGGCTCGTCCGACCCGCTGCTGCGGGACTACTACGACACCGAATGGGGCATGCCTGTACGCGACGAGCGGGGCGTGTTCGAGCGCCTGAGCCTGGAGGCGTTCCAGTCGGGCCTGTCGTGGTTGACGATCCTTCGCAAGCGGCCGGCGTTCCGGGACGCGTTCGCCGGGTTCGACCCCGAGGCGGTGGCTGCGTTCGACGGGCGTGACGTCTCGCGGCTCATGGCCGACGCCGGAATCGTACGGAACCGGCTCAAGGTCGACGCCACCATCGCCAACGCCCGTGCGACGGTGGCGCTGCGAGAGGCCAGCGGACTCGGCGATCTCGTCTGGTCCTATCACCCCGAGGCCACCCCGACGCCGATGTCGTGGGCCGAGGTGCCCGCCGTGTCTCCCGAGTCAGTCGCGCTGGCGAAGCGCCTCAAGCGCGAAGGGTTCCTGTTCGTCGGCCCGACCACGATGTACGCGCTGATGAGTGCCCTCGGCATCGTCGACACCCACCTCATGGGCTCCCACCGCCGGGGCTGTTCGGGCCTCTGGCCGCAGTAGTGCCGGATCCATGTTCTTGCCCCACAGAACTCGGGTCAGGGGCGCGGATTCCGCCGACGCTGACGCAGCCCTGTTGTCAGTGATGGTGTTCGTGACCTGCAGTTCGTGGGTTGCAGCGACTGACTCACCAGATCGTCACGCGCTCCTCGGGGGCGAGCCACAGGGCGTCGGACTCGACAACGCCGAACGCGGAGTAGAAGTCGTCGATGTTGCGGACGATCTGGTTGCAGCGGAACTCGGAGGGAGAATGCGGGTCAGTCGCGAGCCGCTGCAGCACGAGCTCGTCGCGGGACTTCGTCTGCCAGATCGTGGCCCAGTTGAGGAACAGCCGCTGGATGCCGGTCAGCCCGTCGATCGGTGCGTCGCCCTCGCCGCCGGCCACGCGCCAGGCCTTGATCGCGATGCCGAGGCCACCGAGGTCGCCGATGTTCTCGCCGATCGTCAGCTCTCCGTTGACGAAGTGACCGGGCGCCTGTTCGGGTGAGAGCGCGTTGTACTGGCCGATCAACGCGCTCGTACGCTCCTCGAACGCCGTGCGGTCGTCGTCGGTCCACCAGTTCCGCAGCTTGCCCTCGCCGTCGCAGGTCGAGCCCTGGTCGTCGAAGCCGTGGCCGATCTCGTGGCCGATCACGGCACCGATGCCGCCGTAGTTGACGGCGTCGTCCGCGTCGAAGGCGAAGAACGGCGGCTGCAGGATCGCGGCCGGGAAGACGATCTCGTTGCGCAGCGGGTGGTAGTACGCGTTCACCGTCTGCGGGTACATCTGCCACTCGTCCGGGTTCATCGGCCCGTCGAGCTTGCTGAGCGCATGGTCGAGCTCGAACGCGGACGCCCGCTGCACGTTGCCGACAAGGTCTCCCGGCACGACCGTGAGTTTGGAGTAGTCGCGCCACGTCGCCGGGTAGCCGATCTTCGGCCGGAACGCCGCCAGCTTGACGAGGGCCTCGGCCTTGGTCTCCGGCGTCATCCAGGCGAGGTCCTCGATGGACTGCCGGTACGCCTCGATGAGGTTCGCCACGAGCACGTCCATCCGCTCCTTGGCGGCGGGAGTGAACCGGCGCTCGACATAGGTCTTGCCGATCGCCTCGCCGAGCGCCCGCTCGGCCAGCGCCACCCCGCGTTTCCAGCGTTCGCGCAGCTGCGGGGTGCCTTGCAGGGTGCGCTCGTAGAACCCGAACCGCTCGTCGACGAACCGGGTCGACAGGTACGGGGAAGTGCCGGAGATGGCGTGGAACCGTGCCCACGACCGCCATTGGCCCAATCGATCCTCGCTCAGCAGAGGCGCGACATCCACGAAGAACGACGGCTGGCAGTCGACCACGAGGCCGAGTCCGCTGACCGATGCGCCGTCCAGGATGAAGTCCCAGCCGAAGTCCGGCGCCTCCTCGTGGAGCTCGGCGACGCTGCGTGGGTTGTACATCTGGCGCAGGTCGCGCGTCCGTACCCGGTCCCAGTGACAGGCCGCGATCGCCGTCTCGAGCGCGACCACGTCGGCTGCCTGCTGCCCGGCGTCCTCGAGACCGGCCAGCGCGAGCGTACGAGCGACGTGGTGGCGGTACTCCGCGACGATCTCCGCGTGCTGCTCCTCGCGGTAGTACGACTCGTCCGGGAGCCCGATCCCGTCCTGCGCGACGAAGAACACGTACCGCTGGGGATCACCCGGGTCAGCCTCGACATCGCAGCCCCACAGGGACGTGATGCCGTAGCGCAGGGACCAGCCGAAGTACGACTGCAGCGCGGGCACCGAGTCGATCTGGTCGACGCGTTCCAGCAGATCGGCGAGCGGCTCGGCGTCGAGCTCCTCGATGTGCTCGGCGTCCATGAAGTCCCCGTACAGCGCGGAGATCTTGCGCTGCTCGTCGGAGAGCGTGGCTGCGTCAGCCGCGGAGAGCTCGTCGCAGATCGCGTGCACCTCGGCCTCGGAGTCGTCCCGCAGCCGTACGAACGCGCCTGTCATCGGCTTGTCCTCGGGGATCGGCTCTGTCTCCAGCCAGCGGCCGTTGACGTGGCGGAACAAGTCGTCGGCGAGACGAACCTGAAAGTCGAACTGGGACGGGTCGAGTGCGTGGGTCACCGCGCCATGCTACAGAGCCGCGTTGGTGTCAGTGACCCCACTCGATGACCAGGTCGGCGCCCAGGAGCTTCGTCGCGTCGGCGCGGGCGGTCCAGGACTGGTTGTAGTCGGTGCCTGCCGTGGTGGTGTTCGCGTCGAAGTTGGCGAAGAACTTGTAGTGCACCGGGATGAGCGCGCTGGCCACGGCTGAATTGCTGGAGTCGACGACCCACTGGGCGCCGCTCACGGGGTCGGGCACGATCATCTCGCGCCTGATCGTGGAGGTGATGACGGGACGGCCGGTGGGCTCGGCCATGGGGCAGTTGGGCGGGCTGAGCTGCTGGTAGTCCACGCAGTTCGCGAGCGATGCCTGCGTCGCCCGGATCAGCGCAGTCTTCCCGTCGGCTGTCACATCGACGGGAAGCTCAGAGATCGCCTTCGTGTAGCTGAGGTCGTTGACGGTGATCGTGGTCGTCGACTGGTACGCGAGGAACGGCAGCCCGGTCGTCATCGTGTACGTGCCGGGCACCAGCTCCAGCTGGACGACAGGCCCGATCTTCTGGCCGTTGATGATGAGCGGGACGCTGTCGCTTCGCTTGGCATCGAGTCGCACGGTCGCCGTGCTCGCCGCCAGCTGCCAGTTGCCGTCGTCCTTCTTCACGACCTTGTAGTCGGACTCGACCGCCTGGGTCCCGAGCTGGTACGCGGCGTGGATAGTGCTCGCCGTGGCATCCGCGGGAGTCACATTGATGCTCGTGATCGGGGCTGCCGCGAGCGACGCCTTGAGCGCATCCGGCACGAGCAGCGCACGGCTGCCGCCGCCCACCGACCCGTACGAGAGCGCCTTGTCGATGTCCCCGGCTGCCAGCGCCTCGAGGTAGCCCTTCACGGCGAGGTCGCCACGAGCGACCCTCGGTGCTGAGGCCTGGGCCGAGGTGGGTACGACGATGTCCGGGGACACGACGACAGGTCTGTTCTGATCCCACACGACGTAGACGACGAGCGCCAGCACGATCACGGCAACCACACCGAGGATCCAGAACGGGGGCCGCTTCCGGCGGCCGACCCGCGTCTTCTCCGCGGGAGCGGTGAAGCGGCCGGCGGCCGGCTGGTCGAACGGCAGGCCGCGGATCGGCCTCGGCACGACGATCGACGAGACTCCGGTCTGCGGAACCTCGGCGGCAGCCACGCCGCCGCGCTCCTCTGGAGGTGAGAACGCCGACGGAGCCTGTGGGGCATCGCCCGGCGTCCACCCCTGGTTCGGCTCGTGCCAGGGCGCCGGCGTCGTGGGCAGGGCACCGGTCGGGGGAGCTGCCAGGTGCGTCGCCCCCCACGCATCCAGACCGTCCGTCTCGCCGACCTGCGACCCGTACATGGCGGACGAAGCGGTCACTGCGGCCGGCGCGACCGGGGTGTACGGGGATGGTTCGTACGGCGACGGGGTCGGTGTCAGAACGCCCGCCGGGGGGGGCGTGAGCCGAGTCGCGCCCCAGGTGTCATCCACCGCGGGCACGGACGACCCCGACGGATCCTCGAGTCCCGAGCCGGGACGTACCGGCGTGATGGGAGACGCGGGTTCGCTCACAGCACCGTCCAGGTCTCCGCGCCTTGCAGGAGCGCCTGCATCGAGGCGTCCGGATCATCGGGATGGCCGGCGGTCGCGAGCTGCTGCCGAGCCAGGTCGTCGTACGTGGGACGCTCCACATCACGGAAGATGCCGATCGGAGCCCGTCGCAGGACGCCCGGGTCGGTGAGTCGCGACAGCGCGAAGGCAAGACCCGGATCCTGCCGGTGAGCGTCGTGGACCAGTACGGAGTCGAGGCCGACCTCGTCGACGTCAGCGATGAAGAGCTCGCCGGTTGACCCGTCCCGTACGACGCCCTTCGTGCCGCCCGCGAACGTGATCGGGGCGCCGTGGACGAGGCGGATGAGGGTGTCGTCGGAGTCCTTGCCCTTGACGGCGTCGTACGCGCCGTCGTTGAAGATCGAGCAGTTCTGGTAGATCTCGACGAAGGACGCGCCGCGGTGCTTCGCGGCGGCGATGAGGACCTCGGTGAGGCCCGCCCGGTCGGTGTCGATGGCTCGCGCCACGAAGCTCGCCTCGGCGCCGAGCGCGAGCGACAGGGGGTTGAACGGCATGTCGAGCGAGCCCATCGGCGAGGACTTCGTGACCTTGCCCTGCTCAGAGGTCGGCGAGAACTGGCCTTTGGTGAGGCCGTAGATGCGGTTGTTGAACAGCAGGATCGTGATGTTGATGTTCCGCCGCAGCGCGTGGATGAGGTGGTTTCCGCCGATCGAGAGCGCGTCGCCGTCGCCCGTCACCACGAAGACCGCCAGGTCCGGCCGCGTCATCGCGAGACCGGTGGCGATGCCTGGCGCGCGACCGTGGATCGAGTGCACGCCGTACGTGTCGACGTAGTACGGGAACCGCGACGAGCAGCCGATCCCGGAGACGATGACGGTGTTCTCGCGAGCGATGCCCAGCTCGGGAAGCACGCCCTGGAACGCGGCGAGCACGGCGTAGTCGCCGCACCCGGGGCACCAGCGCACCTCCGCATCGCTGACCACGTCCTTGCGGGTCAGCGGTGTGAGGGCCAACGGCACGCCCTGGAGGCCGGAACGAACGGTCACGTCGGTGTGGGTCATGCGGACAGCTCCTGAATCATCGTGATGACGTCGGCGGCCAGCTCGGCGCTGGAGATCGGTAGGCCCCGGACGCGTGCGTAGGTCTGAACGTCGACGAGGTAGCGCGCCCGTAGCAGCGTGGAGAGCTGGCCGAGGTTCATCTCGGGCACGAGCACGCGGTCGTACGCACGCAACACGTCGCCGAGGTTGTTCGGGAACGGGTTGAGATGGCGGAGATGGGCGCGCGCGACATCGTGACCCGCGGCGCGGATCGTGTCCGCGGCCGCGCGCACCGGGCCGTACGTGGAGCCCCAGCCGAGCAGGAGCACACGTGCGCGTCCACTCGGGTCTTCGACGACGACGTCGGGGAAGTCGCGGGCGATGCCGGCGATCTTGGCGGCGCGGATCCTGACCATGCGGTCGTGGTTCTCCGGGTCGTACGAGATCATCCCCGAGTCTGATTTCTCGAGGCCGCCGATGCGGTGCTCGAGTCCGGGGGTGCCGGGCACAGCCCAGGCGCGGATCTGGGTCTCCGGGTCGCGCTGATACGGGTGGTGGCGCTCCTCGCCCGAGGCGCTGTGGGCGTTCGGCCCGGTCGCGAAGCCCGCCTCGATGGGCGGAATGTCGGCGATGTCGGGAATGCGCCACGGCTCGGAACCGTTTGCGACGTACCCGTCGGACAGCACGATGACAGGCGTGCGGTACGTCACGGCGATCCTGGCGGCCTCGAGCGTCGTGTCGAAGCAGTCGGCGGGTGACGACGGAGCCAGGACGACGAGGGGTGACTCTCCGTTGCGCCCGTACACGGCCTGGAGCAGGTCGGCCTGCTCTGTCTTCGTCGGCAGGCCCGTCGACGGTCCGGCGCGCTGGACGTCGACGATGACGAGCGGCAGCTCGGTCATGATGCCGAGCCCGATCGTCTCCATCTTGAGCGCGAGTCCGGGGCCGGACGTCGTGGTGACGCCGAGGTGGCCGCCGTACGACGCGCCCAGCGCTGCGGCGACCCCGGCGATCTCGTCCTCGGCCTGGAACGTCAGGACGCCTTGAGACTTGTGCTTGCTGAGTTCGTGGAGGATCTCCGAGGCGGGGGTGATCGGGTAGCTGCCGAGGAACAACGGCATGTCGGCCTTCTGGGCGGCGACCATGAGGCCATAGGCGGTCGCGGTGTTGCCGTTGATCTGGCGGTACTCGCCGGCGGCCATCGGTGCCGGCGGCACCTCGTACCGTACGGCGAACGTCTCAGTCGTCTCGCCGTACGCGTGGCCGGCGCGGAACGATGCGACGTTGGAGTCGCGGATGCCAGGTCGGGAGGCGAACTTGCGGCCGAGGAACTGCTCGGTGCCCTCCGCGGGACGTCCGTACAGCCAGGTCAGCAGGCCGAGGGCGAACATGTTCTTGGTCCGGGCGGCGTCCTTGCGACCAAGATCGAATTCCTTGACGGCCGCCACGGCGAGGCCTGTGAGGTCGAGCGCGACGAGCTGGTACGCGTCGAGGCTGCCATCGGTGAGCGGGTTTGACGCGTACCCGATGCGGGACAGGTTCCGTTCGGTGAAGTCAGCGGTGTCGACGATGATCATGCCGCCGAGCCTCAGGTCGGGCAGGTTCACCTTGAGCGCGGCCGGGTTCATGGCGACGAGCACCTCGGGGCGGTCCCCTGGCGTCGCGATGTCGCTGTTGGCGAAGTGGAGCTGGAAACTGGAGACGCCGAGGAGGGTGCCGGCTGGCGCGCGAATCTCGGCGGGGTAGTTGGGCAGCGTGGCGATGTCGTTGCCGAATGTCGCGGTGTCTGCCGTGAAACGGTCGCCGGTCAACTGCATGCCGTCGCCCGAATCACCGGCGAATCTGATGACGACATGGTCCAGCGTCCGTACTTCGGTCATAGGTGCCCCCGTTCGCATGAATGTGCTTCGACGTCAAGAGTAACCTGGCTCGCTGAGTCCTGCGCCCGCTGGTGGCGGATTCTCACGGGAGTGTCGGTCACCGATACGGACGATCTGGCCCAGCGAGCCGCCGCGCAAGGGTGTGGGAGACTCGAGCGGTGCGCTCATACCGGGAAATCCTGACCATTCCCGGTGCGTGGAAGTTCAGCGCAGCGGGGCTTCTGGCGCGGTCCGGCGGAGCGATGATGGGCATCGGGATCGTGCTCATGGTCTCGGCGCTGTACGGGAGCTACGGGCTGGCAGGGGCGCTGGCGGCAGCCAACGGGGTCTCGTGGGCGATCGGAACCGCCGTGCTGTCGAACCTTGTCGATCGGTACGGGCAGCGCCGGGTCATGTATCCCGCGATCCTGATCTCCGCGGCGGCTCTGAGCCTGGTCGTGGCGTTCGCCCTGTGGGGTCTGCCCGCATGGTCGTTGTTCCCGCCGGTCATCGTCAGCGGTGTCACGGGTGGCGCTCCGGGCGCGTTGGTACGGGCGCGGTGGAACCACGTCATCACGAAACCCGAGCAGCTGCACACCGCCTACTCGTTGGAGTCGACGCTGGACGAGCTCACGTTCGTCATCGGACCTGTCGCGGCCACCGCACTGTCCACGCAGGTACATCCCG
>Ga0182021_10007705_pt1 | contig 12769 bp, 13 predicted proteins | sample 612E3MmetaG_FD_120493 | JGI IMG/M metagenome (GOLD analysis project Ga0182021, IMG submission 120493) | Permafrost microbial communities from Stordalen Mire, Sweden - 612E3M metaG (Illumina Assembly) | ecosystem: Environmental > Terrestrial > Soil > Wetlands > Permafrost | place: Sweden... | reverse complement strand
TTCCCAAACCTATCAACCAGTTTTTAAGCCTCTGGCGTAACACACCATTTTCCATTTATAACCACGCACCAAATATTAATATTTATTACAAATAGCATATCCAGGGTTCCACCGGGTTTTAGCACCAGGACTCCCACCCTCTGTTGGCTTTAATCACAAAAATACCTGCATCCTTATAAATAATTATTTTTAGCAGCCGGATTAATTTCTACCGGTTTATTTTATTTCTTTGAATTAGCCTCTATAAAATCCAGCACATCTTTTACGATAACCAGCTTTTCAGCAGCCTCATCGCTTATTTCCACACCAAATTTATCCTCAAAAGACATTATCAACTCTACCAGATCCAGGGAATCTGCACCAAGGTCTTCAACAAATCTGCTCTCTGCCTTTACATCATCAGCTTTTACACCAAGAACATCCACGAGTATTTCTTTTAATTTGTCAAAATTTTCCACTACTTCCTCCTCTTAGCTTTCTAAATTGTTATTTAAACTGTTTATTTCTTCTTTTATTTTGCTTACTATACCGCCTTTTAAACTTCCTGCACCGAGCCTTATTGCATTTCTTATGGCTTTTGCTTTTGAACTGCCGTGGCTAATAATTGTAATGCCATCAATTCCTAAAAGTAAAGCGCCGCCATATTCCTCATAATCAAATTTCTGCTTCATTACTCTTAAATTATTTCTTACAATCAAGGCTGAAAGCTTTGTCATCATATTACTGTAAAATACCTCTTTTATTTCCTTAAAAAAGAACCCTGCCATGCCCTCAAACGCCTTTAGAAGTATGTTTCCGACAAAACCATCGCAAACCACAACATCCGCGGCATCATTAAATATATCCCTTCCTTCAACATTGCCTATGAAATTTATATTTGCAACCTTTAATAATTTATGGCCCTCCTTTGAAACTTCATTTCCTTTTTTTTCTTCCGAACCAACATTTAAGAGCGCCACCCTGGGTTTTGTAGTTTTAAATATCTCTTTACAATAAATACTGCCCATTATCCCAAACTGTTTAAGATATTCCGGTTTTATATCAGCATTTGCGCCTACATCCAGTAATATAAATCTTTTACTTCCTAATGGAATAACAGTTGCAATGGCCGGCCTTAATATACCTTCTATCTTTCTCATATTGATAAGTGAACATGCCATAGCTGCGCCGGTATTGCCTGCTGAAAGAAAAGCGCTGTTTCTATTTTTGGATGCAAGTTCCGTTCCAATATAGATGGATGAATTCTTTTTATGCTTTATAACATCCGAAGGCGCGTCATCCATGCTTACATCCTGGATAGCGTCAGCGATTCGGATTCCTTCAAGCGACAATCCGCACCTTTCAGCGCTTGCTACAATCCGGGCTTTATTGCCGGCAAGAGTAATTTCCACATCGAAATCAGCCCTTCCCTGTATGGCGCCTTTTATTATCTCATCCGGGGCAAAATCTCCCCCCATTGCGTCTATTATTATCTCCGGTTTTAAAGGCAGTGAACTTATAACTTTTTCTTCCATAGATTTATGGTTTTTACTTCTATATTTTTTTTTAAAAACTTCTTCTCAATAATTGAGATTTATAGCTCACTCTGCCCGGCATTCGAGGCAGCAACTTTATCTCTCACTGCATTTTATTCGATATCTCTATCTACTCAACACTTGAAATGATAGCTTCCAAATCTATAGAATCTCTTGTGATCTTTACTATTTTATCGATTTTTTTGAATTCATGAAAACCGGTATGCCCAAGTATTTCATTTAATTTCTCGATAGTTGTAATGGAATCATACTTTACCAGCAAAATCGGTACCCCAAGATCCTGCGCCCGGCCCACAACTATCGAGCTGGGTGAAAAATTGCCTGTTAAAATAAGGCATTTTGTGCCGGTTTCAAGCGCTGCCAGCTGTATGTCTGCCCTGTCGCCTCCGGTTATAACTGCTTTTTCTGTTTTCGTCTTAAAATAGCTCAAGGCCAAATCATGTCCCATTGCCCCAAGCATGAAGGCTTCAACCAGTTCCCCCTGCTTTTCCTCTGCTGAGAGAACCTTTGCCTCCAAATGGGCCGCTATATCTTTCACACTGACAGACGATAAAATATTATCAGAAGTTACATAACCGAATATTTTTATTTTATTTTTTTCCAGATAGGGAAAGACTTCAGTTTTCAATCTATTTACATATTCACCGGGGACAAGATTTACAATAATCCCGGCTAAAGTGTCCTGGAAAAATTCTGAGTAGTAAAGTACTTTGTCCAGCATTTCGTCAGCATACCTGACAATAACTATGACTTTTGCATCTACTTTCCTGCAAATCTCACGCGCCGAGATACCCAGATGCATGCCATCCTCTATTGTCCTTGCGCCCTCTATAAGAAGTATATCCCTGCCGGCAGATAGTTTTTCATATGATTTTCCTATTTTATCAAGAAAATTTTCAGGATTTTTTTCAAGATTTTTTGGGCTTACGGTCCTTAAAAGTTCGATGTAATTAACAGGGCTTATATCACTTATATCATCATTGATATCAAACAATTTTGATATATACTTCGCATCTTCATCTGCTATCTGGCCTTCGATTGGAAAAGGCAATGTGATAATGGGCTTCATATATCCCACTTTATAACCCTTTTCCTTCAACAATATGCCGATGCCGACACAAAAGGAGCTTTTACCTGAATATGCCTGGTTGGAAGCAAACAGTAAAGGTTTCATAAATACCCCTTCTACTCTTTTATTTTAATCCTTACATCCCCATCCACCGAACCTATGCAAGATTCTTTTCTAACCGGAGGGTTCATGTACAATTCCATTATATCAGGAAATGCAATGCCAAACTGTAAAATCTTCAACAACACTGCAGGATTTTAAAATGTCTTTTATGGTCTTTGTATTTGAAAAGTTTTGTCTGGTCTATATATTTGAAAATTAATCATTAACCATTGTGGTGTCAGATTAAATCTGCGGTCACAAACAAACCAGTGCCGCAAAACACCTACTACTGGTTGTTTTTTAATGCTTGATTTTTTCCCTTTAAAAAAAGTACTTATATTGCCGCAAGTTCAGTTTCTTTCTTTTCTGGTTTTACAGTCTTAGCTTCTTTCTTGACAGGTCCTGCAAATCTTCTGCCTCTTCCCGGTGTGCTTTTGGCTTTAACTTTAGCTTTAGCCTTTGCTTCAGCTTTGGCTTTAGCTTTTTCTTCCGGTGTGGCCGGAACTTTGCTCTTGACCTTTATCTTTATTATTTCTTTGTTGTCATAATAACCGCAAGCAGTGCATACCCTGTGAGCAACTTTTTTTGCACGGCATCTTGGGCACTCTACAACACTTAATACGCCTAGTTTAAAACCATTGCGTTTCATGTCCCTTTTTGATTTGGACCTTTTACCTTTTGGAACTGCTGCCACAATAAACCTCCTGAAAAAAGTTAAAAAAATATATTCCCTTATGTTACAATCTTGTCAGAATACAAACAACGGATAAGTCAATATACCATATAAAAATAATTAATCAACAAAATATCCTGCCTCATTCAAAAAATATTAAAGAATTTTTAGCTGTTGTTTATGGCGCCGGAAGATTTAAACTGTTCTCTTCCCTTTTCAACCGCACTTAGTATTTTATAGACAACCGCCTCAAGGTTTGCAAGTTTTTCATCAGAATAGTCTTCCGCTTCCAGCCTGAGTGTTCTTGCTTTGGCTTCTGAAAGAGAAATAATCTCATCAGATTTTTTAACGGCATTTTTCATTATCTCGCTCTGGCTTATCAATTCCCCAGCTTTTTCCTCTGCTTCGCCTAATATCCTGCCTGCCTGTCTTTTTGCCTCTTCGAGCATATTTTCCCGTTCCTTGACAATCCACCTCGCCTGTTTGAACTCTTCAGGCATCACATTTCGGAGCTCATCAAGGATCTCATATATCTCATTTTCGTTTATTATAAAATTTGATGAAAACGGTATTTTTTTGCTTTTACCAATAATCTCTTCAAGTTTGTCAATCAATTCTATTGTATCCATAATCACCCCTGTTTTATTTTTTAAACTTTTCAACAATATCTGCTTCTATTTCTTTCGGGACAAGTCCGCTTATACAGCCGTTAAAGCTTGCTACTTCCTTTACAGCGCTTGAGCTCAGATAAGCATATAACGGGTTTGTCACCAAAAACATAGTTTCAATTTCAGGATTTAATTTTTTATTTATCTGGGCCATTTGGAATTCATTTTCAAAATCTGATATGGCCCTCAATCCCTTGACTATCACATTTACGTGCAACTTTGCTGCAATATCTATCATTAAACCATCAAAAGAAATTACTTCTACATTGCCAGTATCTTTGAACACTGTTTTCGCAAATTCAACCCTCTGGGCAAGAGAGTAAACAGGTTTTTTTCTGTTGCTCTTTGAAACAGCAACTATTACTTTATCAAAAACCCTGGCACTTCGATTAATAACATCCCTATGGCCCTCTGTAATAGGATCGTAAGTCCCCGGACACAAAGCAATATTTTCCATAGAATTCACCACTGTAAAAAAATTATTAAAGAAAGACAATGATATATTATATTAAAAACAATTTAAAATAAAACCTGTTGAAACAGATTTTTAAATAAAGCAACAAATCTTTTTTTTGACTGTTAAATCCGAAAGCTGCTGGTGCAAAATAGTTTTTAGTTATTCGTGCTGAATATAAGAGACTATTTTATCTCCAAAATGGGAATTTTTAATTATTTTTAATTTTCCTATCTCGCCAGATATATCCCGTTTTGAAAAATACTCATAGACTATTGTGGCATTTTTTAAAATCTCAGGCTTATTTAATAGGATACTGAAAATTTCCCGCATCACTAAAGATTCTATTTTATATGGCGGATCAAGAAAAACAAAGTCAGCCGTGAAATCGTCAAAGTGCTCCAAAAACCTGAAAATATCGCATTTTATAACTTTGCATTCACAACCATTGTTTTTAAGAAGTCCCAGATTACTTTTTATAAGTTTTATTGATTTAAGGCTGTTATCAACAAAATAAACTTTTTCTGCTCCTCTGCTAATTGCTTCCAGCCCGAGGGACCCGGATCCTGAAAAAAGGTCAAGAACCCTGCTTTCCTCCAAATCCCTGCCAAGCACACTAAAAATGCTCTCTTTGACACGATCCTGCGTGGGCCTGATATCATAATCTGGTGGAAGCTTCAATTTTAAGCCTTTATATGTTCCGGATATTATTCTGATGCTTAAGTCACCTCATTAGTTAATATTATAAAAATAAAAAACAGGATTACACTGGTTCCATTAATATATGATTAAAAATAGTTAAAGAAAAATCAATATTTTTATTTACTCGATAGAAAAAATATAGGGATAAAGAGGCTGCCCGCCCTTATGGAATTCTATTTCAAGTCCGGGATAATAGCTTTTTAATTTTGATTGAATTGCCTTATTATCTTCAGATGTGGAGCCATCACCAAAATAAAAGGTCAATACTTCTTCATTTCCGGAAATCATTTCCCTTATAAGCTCTATTACTGCATTTACCTGATTTTCAGCGATGACTTTTACCATTCCGTTTGCAAGACCGATAAATGCGCCTTTTTTTATTTCACCAAAATAAAGATTGGCATCTCTTACTGCCACAGTGACCTCTCCTGTTTTTAAAGACTCTGCTGCTCTTGTCATATTATCGACATTTTCTTCAATGCTTAAGTCCTGGTTTAACAAAAGCGCTGCCGATATCCCCTGCGGAATGCTTTTTGTGGGAATAACACTGATATTTCTCTTTATTATTTTTTTAGTCTGGTTGGCGGCAAGTATTATATTTTTATTATTTGGAAGTATCATTATTTTATCACTGTCAAGTTTGTTTACAGCCTTGACAATTTCATAAGTTGAAGGGTTCATGCTCTGGCCGCCCTTTATTACAATATCGACCCCAATGCTCTTAAAAATTTCTTCGAAACCGTCACCATTTGCAATGGCAATAATTCCAAATTCTTTTTTTGGAGCCGGCATGGCTTCTATTATCTCTGTTGATATCGCCTGTTTGCTCTGGTCAACCATATTATTTATCTGTATGTCGTGAAGCGTCCCCTCTTTTAGTGCTCTTTTAAGCACTTTCTGGGGAAAATTAGTGTGAACATGTATTTTTACATTGCTTTCATTGCCTACAATCATAGCGCTGTCTCCGAGATTTCCAATGTCTTCCCTTAATCTTATAATATTAATAGCTGCACCTTTTATCATCATTTCAGTGCAGTAAACATTTTTAATCTTGGAGATAAGGTTTAATCTTTTTAAAGCCGAAGAACCTTCAGAGCCATCTTCCCCGGGTATGCCTGATTCCATATTAGCTTCCAATCCTTCTTCCTGGGCGTTTTCCTCAACATTTTTATCGGAGCCAATGAATTCTTTGTCATTTTTCATTTTTTTAACCTTATTGTTTTTTAATTTATTTGCAGATTTGTTACCCCGGCTTAAATTTATCAGCGCTTTTTTTATCCCTTTTAATATTTCAAATAAGCCCTGGGCTCCTGCATCAACAACACCGGCCTGCTTGAGTACAGGCAAAAGAAAAGTTGTCCTCAAGACTGATTTTTCTGTTTCATTTATTAATAAATCAAGCAGATCTATGTGAGAATACTCTTCGCCGTTTAAGCCTGAAAGTGTCTGGTGGATGTCCTTTATTGTAGTGAGCATGGTTCCCTCTGTTGGATTCTGCACGGAACTGTAGGCAAGCTCCATCGATGATTTGGCAGCCGCCTTTAAAGTATTGACATCGAAATTATTTTCCCTGATTATTACATCGAGAAACCCTTTCAGTATCTGTGAGAGAATAACCCCTGAGTTTCCTCTTGCGCCCATCAGCGCTCCATAAGATACTCGATCAGCAACAGTTTTAACCGAGAAGTCTCTAATGCTCTCAATTTCCTGCTGAACTGATTTTAATGTCAAAAGCATATTTGTCCCTGTGTCACCGTCAGGAACGGGAAATACATTGAGGGTATTGATCTTAGCTTCACTTTCCTTAAAATCGGATACCACTGTCTCAATAAAACCTTTTACAATTTGATTATCCAGTTTTTCTTCCATTTATTAATTGCCTTTTCTTCTTAAAAAATATCCGGGATATTTTAATTTATTGATAATAAAATAAATACATTTGAATTTATAACCGATAAAAGCATTCGTAAGAAGTTTCTTGCGACATATAAAAACACCCGGAATTTTTAATACTTAAATCTTTTTAGTTTTGTACATTATCACTTCCATTTAATATATTATTTTCAGTTATATATTTAAAAACACTTTCCGAAATCAGCTTCTGCCCAGCTTCATTCGGATGAATGCCGTCAGGTTGGATATATTTATCCTGCATTCCCTGCGAATTAAATATTTCCCATAAATTTAAAAAATATAGAGCATTATCAGCCGCTATTTTTCTAATTCTTTCATTATAGACTAAATAAATGTCTTTTTGTTTCTTCTGGAAATCAACCTCCTGCCCCGCTGGAAAATTATCAGTTACAGAGCTAATTCCAAGAACAAGAATGCTGATATTATTATCCTTAAGTAAATTTATGACATGCCTGTATATTTCTTCAAAATCAGATATATTTACCTGTGGAAGAAAGTAAGATGAATCTTTTTTATAATAAAGTGAGCCCTCTGCCTGATGAATTTTGCCTGCCTGCTTCTTTAGCATACCGTCGTTTAATCCAAAATTAATAATTACAAGATGAGGTTTATAAGAAAGTACGTCTTTCTTTATCCTGGCTGACGCGTCTGTTACAGTATTGCCTCCAACACCGCAATTGATGACTTTTATTTCAGGATATATGCTGGCCAGGTTGCTTTCCAGAAGATACGGGTAAGAGAAGTCGTACCTTATGTTCCACCCGAATGTCACAGAATCGCCAAAACAGACAATCCTCGGATTAATATTTTTAGTATCCTCAAATCTGATGCTGCGAGTTTCTATCCTTAAACCCGGATAATTAAAAGGTATGCCGGATGCAATTTTTTCTGTTTTTCTGATTATATTACTGCAGGAACAAAGGCTTGTGGCCGTAATACAAAACAAAAAAACAAAAAAGTATAAAAAATACCTTAAATAATTCTTTATTTTATTCTTCCTATGGTAAATCTTAAAATAATTTTTCTTGAAAATTAACATATAAGATGATAATATCCATTGCGTTTTTTAAGTTAAATAGAAGTTATGAAAAATAATATTTATTGTTTCATAATGCGCCTATTATTATAGTATAAATAAAATGTTTGAAAAATAACTAAAAATAGTGATAATAGACAAAATCATTGTTGGAGGTTTTTAATATTTTAGCAATATAGTAATAAGTTTTTTAACTGTTAACCGGAAACAGAACCATTAAATTTTAAAAAATTATTTCTGACAGGAGTTTGAAATGTCAAATATATGTGCTGTATGCGGAAAACATCCCGTTATGGGAAACAATGTAAGTCATTCACATAAAAAAACTGCCAGGGTTTTTAAACCGAATATTGTAAAGACAAGAGTGGAATATATGGGGAAGATTCAAAACCTTAATATATGTACTCAATGCCTTAAAGCAGGAAAAGTTAAAAAAATCGTTTAACTCTCTTCAGTTATATTTGTATTATTCATAGAAGCTTGCTTACAAGTTATTCAGTGATTTTTTGTAACTGCCAATAACAAAGTTTCAATAATGCAAGCGTTTTTTGAAATACTATCCTAATAATTCCTCAAAATAATTAGTGAAGCTGACCAAAAATTTTCTGCAAATTTTTAAAAAATAAGTTTTAGGCTGACTTTTTTAACATGCAAATAAAACCTGCTTCACTAGAAAAGTAATACGGCATTATTTCAAAAAATGGATATTTTTCATTCAATATGTTCAAGCATGTTTCAAATAGCAGCATATTAGATTGTTTTAGGTGGTAATCTTTATCCTTGGGACTGCTTGGTTGCAAATCGTTTGTGGTATCAGAAGCACCTGCATACTCAGAAAGTGGGTGGCATATATTGAATTTTCCGGGATTTTGCCCAATAAATCTTTTTACAGGTTCCTGGTTTTCTATTTCTGATAAAGTACATTTATACAAAATCATTATGCCTCCACGCTTTAAATATTTATCCGCAGCAGAAAGTATATTTAACGATATCTCTCCCAACCTTTCCATACCTGATAGAGTGTTTGCATATTTGGCGTCGGGGTTTTTAGAAATAGTGCCCAACGCGCTGCAAGGGGCATCAATAAAGATCTTGTCAAAATAGTTTTCGAATTTGTCCTGTCTTAAAAAATCTGCTTCTGTTGCGTCAGCATTTACAAAAGAGATATTTTTAATTCCAAGCCGCGCAATATTTTCCTCAAACAAATCCATCTTTTTTATACTGATATCAACCGATACGATCTCTGCATCATCTTCTGTAAGTTCTGCCATATATGTTGCCTTTCCACCCGGGGCTCCACAGATATCAAGAATTTTGTCATGCTTTGACGGATCCAAGAAATACTTTACGGCTAATTGCGATGAAAAATCCTGGACGCTGAAATGCCCTTGCAGATAACCGGGTATTTTTTCAATATTCTGGACACTCTTTAAAACTATGCAGTCATCAAAAAAACCTCTTTTTCCAAAATTTTCGAGGTTGCATGCATTTTCAATATTATCTAAAGGTTCAGAAAAAAAATCACGGCCCTGTTGCATCCCGCTTTCCTTAAATGCGAGTATCAGTTTTACTTTATCTGTTTTTAACTTATTGACCCTTATGAAAACCTGTGGTTCACAATTAAGAGACCTGAACAAAAATTCCGTTCTTTCAACACCAAAGGATTTTATCCAGTATTCTGCAAGCCATTCGGGATAAGAATAATTCACTGAGAGCCTATGCTTTGGATCAATAAATTTTTTTTCTATTGAACTGTCCAAAAAATCCGGCAATCCCTGCTCAGTATTTATTTTTCGCAATACTGCATTGACAAATCTTGAAGAATAAGTGCCTATATGCCGTTTTGCAATTTCCACGCTTTCATTGATTACGGCATATGCGGGAGTCTTATCCATATAAAGCAGCTGGTAAACTGCCTGCCTCATAATATTAAGTACGTCCCCATCAAGAGATTTAATAGTTTTATTTGAAAAAATTGATATTAAAAAATCTACCCTTATAACATACCGTACTGTGCCTTTTACAACCTCATAGACAAACCTTCTGTCAAGCTCTGAAAGAGGATATTTTTTTAAGAAATCATTTAACAGAGATTTAAGGTTTGATTTTTCAGAAAAATACCGGTTTAAAATAAAAAAAGAAAGCTTTCTTGGGTTTACAAGATTTATGGATTTGACGATGGCCTGGTTCAAATAATTTGGTTTTTTTTGAATGAAATTACTGTGGGTTTTTTTCATAAGTTTTGATTTTTTTAATTGAAATTACAGCAGGTTTTTTATATGTTTATGTACCTACATATCGAAAATGCCGCCCTTAAATACATTCTTACTGCTCAAAAGAATCTCCAGGCTTTATCCTGTAGCCATTTATAAAATCATTAAAATGCATCTCACCCTTACCTTGCGGTTTTATTACCAACAGACTTAACGCGGTCAGTGTAGTTTTGGCTCCGGGTTTAAAAATGCTGCTTCCGCAGGCGACAAGAAGGCCTGTTTTTTCTGCCATTATTATCTGTCCGGCATGAAATGCCACGTCTTTATTCTGCCTCGCATTAATTATTCCGTCATTACTTTGTCCTGAGTGGATTATTTCATCTTTACCCTTCCCGGCATAAAGTGAACCATCGTTATTTTGTCCAGTTTTAACAGTGTTGTCCTTATCCTTTCCTTCCTTTATTATTCCATTCTTGATATATTGCGGCAATTCCACAACTCGTGCCTTAAGAATCTTTAAATATTTTCCTTTTTGCAATGCAGTACTTCCGGGAGCAGAAGAAAATGCCCTTATTTTGTTAAATATCTCATCTGCACCTTTAGTCCAGTCTATTTTACAGTCTTCTTTTGTAAATATCTTTGTATAGGATACTCCAAGTTCTGACTGTGGGCGCGCGCCAAGGGACATACTCTCATAATTATTCAACAAAGAAATTAGAGACGGCGCTCCCAACTTTATTACTTTTTCCTCAAGCAAATCCCTGTTATCGTTTTTAGATATATCAAATTTTATCTGGGAATAAATATCCCCTGTATCAAATTTTTGTTTAATTTTTATAAGGCTTATGCCTGTTTCAGTATCCCCATTTAATAAAGCGGTCGTTATCGGGGACGGCCCACGGTATTTGGGAAGCAGTGAAGGATGGACATTTATTGTACAGCTTCCGGTAATATCAAGGACTTCTTTTGGTATCATGCGGCCAAAAGACACAACAACAAGACAGTCAAAATCGGTTGCAGCAAGCTTCTCTACGGTTTGTCTGCTAAAATCATCATCTTCAATGAAATCCAGGCATAGTTTCTGAGCGCAAAGCTTTACAGGATTGGGGCTTATTATTTTACCGCGGCCCTTTGCCTTATCGCCGGACGTCAGGACCAGCGTTATGGTATGGCCGGAATTATTGATTGCTTCAATAAAAGGCACTGAAAAATCTGAAGAACCAAAAAACAAGATTTTCACAGAATATTATTCCTGGTTATTTTTGATAAAAAGTTCTTTCTCTCCTCAGGCTTTAAATGATCTATAAAAAGTATTCCGTCAAGATGGTCAACTTCGTGAAGGAAAATTCTCGCAGCTATTCCCTCGGCTTCTATCCTGACATCCTGATTTTTAAGATTTTTTGCTTTAAAAAGTATTTTATTCGGACGTTTTACTTCGCTTTTAACTGAATAAATGGACAGGCATCCTTCATCTTCTGTGGAAGTCCGTTTTCCTAGTATCTCTATTTCAGGATTTATATAACCTTCGAATTTATCCCCAAGATTGACTATGATAACTCTTTTTAACACACCTACCTGCGGAGCTGCCAGCCCCACTCCGGATATATTCTCATCAGACACTGTATCTATCATATCTTCAACAAGCGAAAGCAATGCCCTGTCTATATTTTCCACTATTTTGCTTTTTTCCCTTAAAACAGGATCTCCTATTTTTCTTATTTTTTTAACTGCCATTTTAAAACTATCAAAATCCTTTTTATTTTTTTAATTAATTTTTGCTGAATAAATTAAGCACTATTGTAAAAATGATAATCGATCAGGCTTAAACCTGAATAGTGATTTAAATTTTAACCAATTATTCTTCAAAAACTGTTAGAATATTTTTATGGGTTTTGCAGTCTTTGCAGCAAAACATAATATAATAATACCCAAATCAGTGGGAAATGTTAATCTTTTTTTACCACTATATACATTTGCATACCATTATAAAACCCGGACAGGATATTCAGTTGCTTATCATTATAAAATCCAGACAGGGTCTACATCTGTTATTATCTTATTGCCTTCATTCTTTTTAAACCCTGCAAGTATTTTCCCAAGAAAAATTGTAAATTGCATTATTTTTTCTGTTTTTACAAGTATATGCCATCTGTAATGCTGATTTAATCTGTAGAAAGGCGCCTGGGAGGGGCCCAGCAGTAAAAAATCTGCTTTTTTCTTACAGCTGATCTCTGAAAATAACCTGCTTATGTCAGATTTGACCGGGTTTTCAGCCTTACCCGAAACGATTATGTTTACCAGGTGCGAAAAAGGCGGATAAAAAAGTTCTTTGCGGTTTTTAATTTCTTCCTCATAAAAAATATTATAATCTGACGTCATAAAACTTTTTAAAATAGAATTCTG
>Ga0182021_10007703_pt1 | contig 12773 bp, 10 predicted proteins | sample 612E3MmetaG_FD_120493 | JGI IMG/M metagenome (GOLD analysis project Ga0182021, IMG submission 120493) | Permafrost microbial communities from Stordalen Mire, Sweden - 612E3M metaG (Illumina Assembly) | ecosystem: Environmental > Terrestrial > Soil > Wetlands > Permafrost | place: Sweden... | reverse complement strand
GTCTCCGCCGACCAGCGAACCGCGGCAGCCGTCGCAGCGAAGATCAAGGCGCAGGAGGAAGCGCAAACGGCGATCAAGCAGGCTGAGCAGGCTGAGGCGGCAAAGACTCAAGCGTTGGCGGAACGGGACAAGGCGAAAGGGGATGCGGACGCTGCGCAGCTTGTGACAAAGGCGGCGGTCGCGGCTCAGACCGCAGCCGAGTCTGCACGGGCAGTCGCGGAGAAGAAGCGGGACGGAGCCGAGGCACAAGTGAAGGCCGCCGAGCAGAAGCTAACCGAGCTGCAGGCCCAGACCGATGCGATCAAGATGGAACTTTACTGGAAGGCGCCACTCCGGCACCGCTCAATCGTCGTCAGCTATTACACGGAATGGGAGTCACAGTATCGCGCTTTTCGAAAGCTGTTGAACGCATACCTGGATCCATTGCTTGAGGCGCATCTTATTGTACTCCGGGACAACAAGTTCGATAAAAATGAATCAATAGGACCGTCGGTTGACTGGGTGCGCCTGAACGCCGTCCTGGCCCGGCTTGCGACGGAGCCGGAGAATCGCTCCGATACCAACCAGATCTTCTTTAGGGAATCAGCGGAGATCGATGAGGCCGTTCAGAAGCTGGCTGGAAAGGTCCTCCCGGTTGACGCGAAGTGGGGCAGGGCGCCGATATCCAGCCGGGAGCTCGGTTTGGTGGACGTGGTCATCTCGTTGAAATGACATAATCTCGCGCACGTCGTGGTCGAAGCCGCCGGAGAGCTGGATGTTCGGATGGCCCGGGTCAACGAGCAGGGCAGCGCGGCGGATGGAGTCCGACAGGCTGCAAGGTGCCAAGAATTGGCATAAGCTGCGCAATTGAATAAATGCAAAAGTTTGGCATCGGGGCGACGCGCGGAACCAGAGGAGTGATTCTTGTACTATGGTTACGGCCGAATTACATAAACTTCGAATCGAAAGGCGCCATGCTTGTACCCCGCAGGCTCCGGCATGCGCGAATCCACGATGATCGCACTCACGCTCGAGGTCGCTGCCATCGGAATACTCCTTGTGGTTCTCGCGGTTGGTTTCGTGTTCAGGCAGGCGGCGCGCGCTCCAAAGGGGTTTGAGAATTCGGATGGATTTCATTTCGGCGCGGAGCCCCGCCCGCAGGGAATCACTCACCGTCGGAAGCGGGCGCTCGTTGCGGCCGTCGCCACCGCGGACGATCGCGAGATGCCGGTGCAGATTCACCACATCCCGCCGGCTCAGGCCGCGCTCTGACCTAGCGCCCCCGGCCATTTGGTGTCGGCACTCCGGGTGCATCGTTGTTGCCGGGCAGGAGCCAGTTTCTGGTGTAGGAAGCGCGCTCGCGCGCGAGCAGATCGGAAACCACCCGCGGGGAGATTGCGCGCAAGCGCGCTTCCTACCGGATCAACGATCCTCCGGAGCCACTTTTTCGATGGCGCGGCGGCGCTTGCGTCGGAGATGGCTCTGGGTTGCGTTTGCACTGCGTCAGGCGAATCTTCGCCGGTCTCTGCTTCCGCAATTACGACAGTCATCCTGCTTCTGCCGCAATGTTCGCCCGCCTCCTTCTTCTATCCGTGATCCTCGCCGGCCGGTCGGCGGCCACCCCGGCAGATTCGTCGTCCGGGCTGACTGAGGCGATTGCCCTTTACGATGCGCGTAGCTATTCAGCCGCGCGGAAGCGCTTCGAGCAAATCGTTGTCAGCCGACCCGACGATCCGGAGGTCAACTACCGCTTGGGACGGCTGGCCCTCTGGTTCGACGACGCCGCGCGGGGGCGGACCTGTTTGGAAAAGGCCGCGCGCGCGGCCCCGAACGATGCCCGGATTCAGGATGCGCTGGGCGATGCCTATGGGCTCATCGCTCAGAAGGCAGGGAAGATTGCCGGTTTCGGGCTGGCCATGAAATGCCGTGCGGCTTACCAGCGCGCGGCGAAACTCGACCCGCGGAATCCCGAATACCATTGGAGCCTGCTCCGCTATTTCCTGGAGGCCCCGTGGATGGTGGGCGGCGGAATGAAGAAAGCCTATGCGGAGGCAGCCGAAATCAAGAAACTCGACGCGGAAGACGGCCGGATCGCCTTCGCGACGCTCTTTCTGGCGGAAGAGAACTATGACCGGGCCTTTCAGGAATTTGATGAGGTGATGGGCCGGACGCCCGACGATTTCATGGCGCTTTACCAGATCGGCCGGTGCGCGGCCGTCAGCGGCCAGGACCTTGGACGGGGACGCGCGGCATTGCGGCGGTGTCTGCAGCTGTCCCCGCCGAAGCGTCCCGGCGCCCCGACCTATGGAAACGTTCACTACCGGCTCGGGAACATCCTCGAGAAGGAGGGCGACCTTGCGGGTGCGAAGGCGGAGTACGCGGCTTCGCGCGAGGCGGATCCGGATCTGCGGCCAGAGAAGGACCTGCTGAAGAACTGAGCCGGCAACCGTCGGCGGGTGGCGCCAGGGCGCTTGCGCCTGGGACCTCGGTGACATTGCATTGGCGTCGTCCCCGTCATGCCTCTGCCTACCTCCGCCCCTCGCGATTTCACGCTGCTCTTCGCGGCGCGGATGGTCCGGCTGTTTGCCTACGGATTCCTGGCGGTTGTGCTCGTGCTTTATCTCCGGGCGCTGGGTTATTCCGAGGCGCGGGTGGGGGTGCTGCTGGCGTTCACGCTGCTGGGCGATGCCGCGATCTCGCTGACGCTTTCGACGCGCGCCGACCGCCTCGGTCGTCAGCGCATGCTGCTGCTCGGCGCCGGCCTCATGGTGTTTGGCGGCGCGGGGATGGCGGCGTTCGACAGCTTCTGGCTGCTGCTGATGGCGGCCATCATCGGAGTATTGAGCCCCAGCGGAAACGAACTCGGACCGTTCCTGGCGATCGAGCAGGCGTGCCTGGCCGAGGTCATCCGCGATACGGACCGCACCCGGGTGTTTGCCTGGTCGCACGTGCTCGGCTTCACCGCCAACGCCTTTGGGGCGCTGGCCGGCGGCTGGCTGGCGAATTCTCTGCAACGCCGGGGCTGGATGCCGGTGGAAAGCTACCGCGCGCTGCTCTGGCTTTACGCGGCGGCCGGCGGCGCGCTGGCCGCGATTTTCTCGCTGCTGGGGCGCCGAATCGAGGCGCCCCGAGCCGATCCGGCCGGAGGCGGGGTCATTCCGCCATCGTGGCACGGATTGCGGGAGTCGAAGCGGCACGTCGCGAAGTTGAGCGCCCTGTTCACGCTCGATGCGTTCGGGGGCGGCTTCATCGTGCAGAGTTTCGTGGCCTACTGGTTTCACCGGAAGTTTGGGATCGATCTCGCGACGCTCGGCGGGATCTTCTTCGGCACGACGCTGCTGTCCGGTCTTTCCGCGCTGGCGGCCGTGCCGCTGGCGCGGCGGTTCGGCCTTCTCAACACGATGGTGTTCACTCATCTGCCGTCGAACCTGCTGCTGATGCTCGTGCCGTTCATGCCGACGCTTTGGTCGGCGGTGGGCGTGCTGCTGGCGCGCCATGTTATTTCGCAGATGGACGTGCCGACCCGACAGAGCTACGTGAATGCCATTGTGCCCGCAGCGGAGCGGTCGGCAGCCAACGGCATCACCACAACGATCCGCCAGCTCGGCACCGCGCTCGGGCCGCTCGTGGCGGGGCCGCTGATGGGAATCCCCGCGCTTGCCGGCTGGTGTTTCGTGATAAGTGGCGGATTGAAAAGCGCCTATGACCTGCTGATCTGGCGCGCGTTCAGCCGCGTGAAGCCCTCCGAGGAACTGCCGCCGGCGGCCGGTCGCCGAACTTGATTCAAGCCGGGGGCGGATGGTCCGATGCAGGCAATGACCAATTACCGCGATGCTTGAATGGATGGAAGAATATGCGACGGGCGTCCAGTTGGTGGATATCCAACACCGGGCGTTGATCCAGCAGATCAACCGGTTGGAAGCCATGACGAAGGCGGAGCAGGTCGATCCTGCGGAGGTGGGGCGTCTGGTTGGCTTCCTGGGAAACTACATTGTCAGTCATTTCAAGTTCGAGGAGAACTGCATGAAGCGCCGCTCCTGCCCAGCGTACCAGGCCAACAAACAGGCCCACGATCAATTCGTGGTGGAATGGACGCAATTCAAGGTCCAGTACGACAGCGAAGGAGCCGACCAGGAGTTGCTCCAGAAGCTACTCGAACGCACCCAGGCCTGGATCAAGCACCACATTCTCAAGATCGACTTGCAGCTGAAAGACTCGGTCACGGGGAGTGGGTTTTAACGGTCGATCAGGAGGTTCCTTCCCGATCGTAGGAGCCTGCGGACGCGCGGCGCAGCACAGGCTGGTCGCGGCGGGATTTTCTGCTAACCTGCCGTGGTGGAGAAGAATCTCGCCAACGCGCTTGGCCCGGATGACGCGCAACTCGCGGCCGGGGAGAAGCAGCGGCTGCTTTCGCGGCTGCTGGCGCGCCTGGCGCACGAGATTCGCAATCCACTGAGTTCGCTGGCCATCCATGTGCAGCTTCTCGAGGAGGACATGGCCCAGGCCGCTCCGTCCTTGAAGGCGCAGACGGTTGGCCGCTTCGAGATCATCCGCAGCGAGCTGCTCCGCCTCGAGAATCTCATGCGGCAATTTCTGAGCCTCGCCGCGCCGTCGTCCGTCGACCTGCAGACCATCGAGGTTGGGGAAGTCGCCGGCTATGTCTGCGCACTGCTGCGCCCGGAGGCGGCCGCGCGCGGGATCGAGATTTCGTTGACGGTGCCGGCCGGGCTGCCGCAGCTCACCGCGGATCCGGCCCAGCTCAAGCAGGCGCTGATCAACCTCGTCATCAACGCCATTCAGGCGATCGAGCGCAACGGCCGGATCGACGTGGATGTACGGGCGGACGCAACCGCCGGGGCGTTTTTTCTGCAGGTGAGCGACAATGGCCCCGGGGTGTCCGGGGAGAAGAGATCGGCGATTTTCGAACCGTTCTTCACGACCAAGTCCGAGGGCAGCGGCCTGGGATTATGGATCGTCCAGCAGATCGCCACCGCCCACGGCGGGGTGGTCACGGTGGAGGACCGGACGAGCGGCGGAGCGGCCTTCACCCTCCAGCTGCCCCTGCGCGGACCCCAATCTCATGGATAGATCGAAGATCAACATCCTGGTCGTGGACGATGAGCGCGGCTTGTGCGCGGGCGTGCAGGAGGCCCTGCGGCGCGAAGGCTACGTGGTGGAGGCCGCCAACGACGCGCGCCAGGCGCTCGAACTGCTGGGGAAAAGGCTTTACAATCTGGTGCTCTCCGATGTGCGCATGCCGGAAATGAGCGGGCTGCAATTGCTCAAGGAGGCGCGGCAGAAGAGCCGCGACACCCTGTTCATCCTCATGACGGCCTATGGCACGGTGCCGAGCGCGGTCGAGGCGATGAAGGAAGGCGCCTACGATTACCTGACCAAGCCGCTCGACATGCAGCGACTGCGGGCGCTGGTGCTCAAGGCCCTGGAATTCCAATCCGTGGTTTCGGAGAACAGCGAGCTGCGCCTGCGCCTGAAGAAACGCTCCGAGCCCAGCCTGCTGGTCGGCGACAGCGAGGCCATCCGCAAGGTGATCCTGGTGGCGGATGAAGTGGCGCGCAGCGATGTCACCGTGCTCATCGAGGGCGAGAGCGGCACCGGCAAGGAGATTGTGGCGCGGATGATCCATGCGCAGAGCGCGCGGGCGGAGAAGCCGTTCATCTTCGTCAACTGTGCCGCCCTCTCGGAGACGCTGCTCGAGGCGGAGCTGTTCGGCCACGTGAAGGGCGCCTTCACCGGCGCGGTGGCCAGCAAGGTGGGCCGCTTCCAGCTGGCCGACGGTGGCACGCTTTTCCTCGACGAGATCGGCGATTTGCCCCCGAAAGGGCAGGGCGACCTGCTCCGCGTGCTCGAGGACGGTTGCTTCCGCATGGTCGGCGGCACGGAGCTGAGCCGGGTGAACGTGCGCGTGGTCGCGGCGACCAACAAGCAGCTGCAGGACGCCGTAACCGCGGGGAAATTCCGGGAGGATCTCTTTTACCGCCTGCACATCGTGCCCATCACGGTTCCCCCGCTGCGGGACCGCGCGGAGGACATTCCGCTGCTGGTGGAAGCGTTCCTGGGCCATTTCACGGCGAAGCACAAACGCCGCCGCAAGCAGTTCTCGGCGGAAGCGCTCCAGCTTTGCCAGCGATTCCCGTGGCCGGGCAATGTGCGGCAGCTGCGCAACGTCGTCGAGCGGCTCGTGCTGACCTGCCACGAGTCGGTGGTGGCGGTGGGAGATTTGCCGGACTTTTTGCGTGCGCACGACCAGAATGCGGTGAGTTTTTCCATCCGGCCTGGCATGACACTCGCGGAGGTTGAGAAGCTGCTGATCCGGCAGACGCTGACCAAGGAGACTTCGAACCGGGAAGCGGCGGCGCGGATGCTGGGCATCAGCCGGCGCTCGCTGCAATACAAGTTGAAGGAATACGGATTGCTGGGAGAGCTGAAGTCCCGCGGCTCCACCTGAACCGGAACTCTTCATCTGTAGGAAGCGCGCTTGCGCGCGATGGCAGAGGGAAAATCGCCCGCGAGCGGGCTTCCTACAGCTTTCACCGAACGGTCCATTCTCCTCGGAGGACGACGAGGGTTTTACTGCATAAACCCACCTGACGGGGCCGCGAAACAGGAATTGGAGAGCCTCTCGGGTCGCGGGGCCTCTGGACCGGGCTGGGGATCTGCCGAGGGTTGCACATGCCGCACCCGGCTGGTGCATGAATTGCCCAAGTCGGGTGCGCGCGAGTCGGCGCCGGAAATGGTAAGACCTGGGGCGCTCGTCACAATGGGTTTGGCCGCAATCCATTAGATCAGAGGCGGGACCTTCGGCACAGCCGATGCAAGGGCGGATCCCCGCCGGGTCATCACGACGCCGGTGTCTTGAACACTCAACCAGAACAGAACCCATGGATACGACAAATCTCACTCCTATCACGGCCGTGCCCGCGGCAGGCCTTCCGACGACATCCCCGGCAATTGTGCCGACAGCAGCCACCACTCCTGTGCAGCCCGCGGTGACGCCGACGGCTCCAACCGCGGTTGGAGCCGCTCCCGCCGCAACCGGCAAGGCGCGAAAAGTGCGCGCGATGAAGAATCGCTAAGTCCGCCGGCCGTTTCTCGGACTCAGGTACGAGGAACGTCATGGTGTTTCGATTCGGGCGGGTCGACGTTGCGAATGAGATCAATCAACCAACCGCAGCGACACCCGCCCGAATCTGTTTGGGGCAGGATGGCTGGGCCGGGCCGCGGTCTCGACGATGAGGCGTGCACAACAGGGAGCCGGAACGCGCAAGGAATGCACAGAACCATCAACTTACGAGCCCAGGCCGCGTGCACCAGTCATGAGATGTTATTTCAAGTGATTGGTGGGCAATATATAAGAGCCTTATGCGGCAAGCCGGCACGAGGCTTGCAGCAGACCGCGCATGCGCGCAATTGTGGAGAATCTGTACGCCCTGCAACAACTGCAACTGCAGACCGTTCCCGCGTCAGCGGAGCGGGACGCGAAGATCCGGAAGCTCAGGGAGAAGGTCCCAGCGCCCGTCCTCAGCCATTTTGACCGGCTGATCGGCATCGGTCGCAAAGGCGTCGCACTTGTCCGCGACGGGATTTGTCGCGGATGCTATCTGCGGGTGCCCTCGGGAACGGCGGCCAGCCTTGCCCAGGCAAAGGACCTCTATCTTTGCGACAATTGCGGGGCCTATCTCCTGGTGCCGCTGGACGAGATCAATCCGCCGGCGGATTCGACGCCTCCCGTGCCGGTGCCGGTCCGCAAGAAGCGGAAGAAGCCCGTGGCGACCGCAGTGTAGGCGGGCGTTCGCCCGAAGCGACTCCATGACTCTGGCGGATTTCACCAGACCCGGGCTGATCGTTCCCCATTTGGGCAGCCGGGACGCGACCGGCGCGATCCATGAACTCAGCCTCGCATTGCAGCGGGAAGGTTGTGTACCAGACTGGCTGCCGTTCTATCACGAGGCGCTTAACCGGGAGTTTCTCCTCAGCACGGACATGGAGGCGGGCATGGCGTTTCCGCACGCCCGGCTGCCAGGGCTCCGGGAACTGGCTTTTGCGTTCGGGCGCAGCGACTCGCCGTTCACCTGGGGCCCCGGAATCACGCATCCGGTGCGCATGGTGTTTCTGCTCGCCGTGCCGTCGGCGGCCGCGGACTACTATTTGCCGCTGGTTTCCGGTCTTGCGCGGCTCTCAGGAAACCTTTCGCTGCTGGACGCGATCTGCGGCGCGGCTGACAGCGCTGCGATCATAACTATGTTCCGCCAGATCGTTCTGCCTGCCAGTGGGGCGTCAGTGGCGCCGGCGGCGGCGCGCTGAAGATTGGGATCTTACCTGCAAACAATGGCTGCATTCTCGTTCCGACCAAAACTATTCGACACGCTCAAGACTTATTCCCGCGGGGATTTCACGGCCGACCTTGTGGCCGGGCTCACGGTGGGAATCGTGGCGCTGCCGCTCGCGATGGCCTTCGCGATCGCTTCGGGCGTGAAGCCCGAGGCCGGCATCTTCACCGCCGTCGTCGCCGGCTTCCTGATTTCCGGGCTCGGCGGAACGAAGGTTTCCATCGGCGGCCCGACCGGCGCATTCATCGTCATTCTCTACGGCATCGGTGTGAAGTATGGTCCTGAGAACCTTGCCATCTGCACGATGCTGGCCGGGGCGCTGCTACTGGTGATGGGCCTGGCCCGGCTGGGCACGATGATCAAATTCATCCCGTACCCCGTGACGATGGGTTTCACGAGCGGCATCGCGGTTCTCATCTTCACCACGCAGATCAAGGACTTCTTCGGCCTGCAGGTGGACAAGGTGCCATCGGAGTTCCTCGAGAAGATGCAGGTGCTGGGCGGGCACCTGGGCACGACCCAGTGGCCGACGCTGACGGTCGCGGCGGTCTCGCTGGCCATCATTTTGTTGTGGCCCAAAGGCTGGCAGCGTCGCGTGCCGGGTTCGATCGTCGCTCTCGTATTGGGCACTGCGGCGGTGATGCTGTTCTCCCTGCCGGTGGAGACGATTGGCAGTCGTTTTGGCGGAATCCCCCAGGGGCTGCCCGTACCGCACCTGCCGGCGTTCGCCTGGGCCAACCTGCAGAACCTCCTGCAGCCCGCCTTGACCATCGCGTTGCTCGCGGCAATCGAATCGCTGCTGTGCGCCGTGGTGGCCGACGGCATGGTCGACGACCGGCACGACTCCAACCAGGAACTCATGGCGCAGGGCATTGCCAACCTGGTCAGTCCGCTTTTTGGCGGCATCGCGGCGACCGGAGCGATCGCCCGCACGGCCACCAACGTGAAGAGCGGCGCCCGCACGCCGGTGGCGGGCCTGGTGCATGCGGGCACGCTGCTGGCCGTCCTCCTCGTCGCGGCGCCGCTCGCGAAGTTCATCCCGCTCGCCACGCTCAGCGCGGTGCTGGTCAACGTGGCGCTGCACATGGGCGAGTGGCACAATTTTGCGCGCCTGCCCAAATGGCCGGCCAGCGATGCGGCGGTCTTCCTTTCGGCCTTTGGCCTGACGGTGGTGGTCGACCTGACCGTGGCTGTCGAGATCGGCATCGTGCTTGCCGCAGTGTTGTTCATCAAGCGCGTCTCCGAGACCACCCAGATCACGGCGGTCGACGAGAGCACCGAGACGGAAGGCTCGCAGCATTCGCTCGTCGGCCGGGAGATTCCCAACGGCGTGATGGTCTACCGGATCTTCGGCGCGTTCTTCTTCGGGGCGGTCGACAAACTCGAAAGCGTGCTCAAGCGGGAGAAGCGAGAGCCGGTCGTGCTCATTTTGCGCATGCGCAAGGTCGTGGCGATGGATGCCACCGCCCTCAACGCCCTCGAAGACCTCTACGAACGCCTCCGACGCAAGGGCAAGCACCTCGTGCTGAGCGGACCGCATACCCAGCCGCTGTTTCTCATGGAGAAGGCGGGCTTTCTCGACCGCATTGGTCGCGACAACGTCTGCCCGCATATTGAAGCCGCCCTCGGCCGCGCGCGGGTCATTCTCGGCCTGCCGCCGGTGGCGTCGACCGATCCGCTGCATCAGGAAAGGCAGAAGCTCGAGACGGTCCGCCAGGAGCTGGCAAGCGCGATCGAACGGATCGACGGAGTCCTGAAGTCCCCGGGCGACGGCAGTGGCGATGGCGCGCCCAAGGCATGAACCCGCTGCAATGGAGAGTTGCGGAAACGTTGCGCGTCACGTGAACTAGGTCCGCCCCATGGTAAACCTGCCGCCGACTTTCCTGCTGTTGACCCTGCTGGGGTACGTTGCCGGAGCGGTGGCGGGGCTGCTGTGCCTGCGGGCGGGGAAGCTGGCCAACTACTGCTCGTTCGGGTTGGCCTCGCTGGCGGCTTTGAGCGGGGTGGTCGCCAGTGTCTCCATGCTGGCCGCGGGTGCCGGCGGCGCGCCGCCGACGGTGCAGTTGCTGCCGACGCTGATACCCTACGTCCGGTTCACGATCCGCCTCGATCCGCTCGGACTGTTCTTCACGCTGCTCGTCTCGCTGGTCGGCCTGGCGCTGTCGATTTACTCGCTGGGCTATGCCCGCGGATTCTACGGGCGGAAGAACATCGGCGTGCTCGGCGCCTTTTTCAACGCGGCGCTGCTCGCGACCACGCTCGTGTTCCTGGCGGACAACGCGTTTTTCTTTCTCATCGCCTGGGAGATCATGGCGCTGACGGCCTACTGCCTCGTCAGCTACGAGCACGAGAAGGAGGAGGTGCGCAATGCCGGCGTGCTCTTTTTCGTCATGTCGCACATCGGCACGGGCTGCATCATGCTCGGCTTCCTGCTGCTGTTCCAGGCCTCCGGCGGCTACGGATTCGACGGCTTTCATGCGCTCGGCGACCGGATGGCCGCCGGTCCGCGCAACGCGGCCTTTCTCCTTTTCCTGGCGGGGTTCGGGGTGAAAGCCGGGGTCGTTCCGCTGCACATCTGGCTGCCGGTGGCGCATCCGGCGGCGCCCAGCAATGTCTCGGCCCTGATGTCCGGCGTGCTGATCAAGACCGGCATCTATGGCCTGACGCGGGTGCTCTTCGATTTCATGGGCACGCCGCCGAACTGGTGGGGGGTGACCGTGCTGACCCTCGGCACAGTCTCGGCGGTGCTGGGCGTGCTCTATGCGCTGATGGAGCACGACCTCAAGCGCCTGCTCGCCTATCACAGCATCGAGAACATCGGCATCATCCTCATGGGGCTGGGCGCGGCGCTGATGTTTCTGCACAGCGGGCATCCGGCGTTGGCCTCGCTGGCGCTGATCGCCGGCCTGTACCACACCCTCAACCACGCGGTGTTCAAGGCGCTGCTTTTTCTCGGGGCGGGCGGGGTGGTCCACGCCACCCGCACGCGCAACATGGAGGAGATGGGCGGGCTGGTGAAGCGGATGCCGGCCACCGCGTTCTTCTTCCTGGTCGGCGCCGTGGCCATTTCGGCCCTGCCGCCGCTCAACGGGTTTGTGAGCGAATGGCTCACCTACCAGTCGCTCCTCCAGGGTTTCGGCACGACCGGCAGCCTGATCCGGCTGATGTTCCCGCTCAGCGGCGCGATGCTGGCCCTGACGGGCGCGCTGGCGGCGGCCTGTTTCGTCAAGGCCTTCGGCATCACCTTTCTCGCGCAGCCGCGGAGCGCTCACGCCGAGCACGCGGAGGAGGTTGCCGGACCGATGCTGGCTGGCCAGGCCGTGCTGGCGGCCGCCTGCGTGTTCCTGGGGCTGTTTCCGACGACGTTCCTGCGGCTGCTGGATCCGCTGACCCAACAACTCACCGGCCAGCAGCTCAGCGCCCAGCTCGGCTTGGCCAACGGACTCGTGCTGGCCGGGGCCACCGCCACGGGGGGCACGGTCTCGACGCCCGGGCTCCTGCTGATGGCGGTCTGCCTGCTGCCGGTGCCGCTGGGCGTGTGGCTGGTGTTGGCGCGCGGGACGAAGGTGCGCCGCGGCCCGACCTGGGATTGCGGCCTGCAGGGGTTGACGCCGCGAATGGAATATACCGCCACCGGCTTCTCGAAGCCGATCCGCATGATCTTCAAGGCGCTGTTCCGGCCGCGCCGGGAGGTGCAGCGCGAATACGATTTCTCGCCGTATTTCGCCAAGAACCTCCGGTTCGACAGCCACGTGGAAGAGGTCTTCCAGACGCGCATCTACCGTCCGCTCACCTGGCTGGTCTGGCGGGTGGCGCGCCAGATGCGCGCGCTGCAGGCCGGCAGCCTCCAGGCCTACCTCATTTATATCTTTGTCACGCTGATCGCCCTGCTCCTGTTCGCGCTATGAAACCCGACATCACGGCGATCATCCTGCAAACGGGGCTGCTCCTGCTGCTCGCGCCGCTCGTGAGCGGCCTGATCAAGAACTGGAAGGCGAAACTGCAGAATCGCCGGGGTCCGCGCATCTGGCAGGTCTACCTCGACCTCTGGAAGTTCTGCCGGAAGGACATGGTCATTTCCGAGCATGCCTCCTGGGTGTTCTCCTTCGCGCCCCACGTGGTGTTCGTCACCGCGGTGCTGGCCGGGCTGCTGGTGCCGATGGTCACCGTGCAGGCGCCGTTGAGCCTGTTCGGCGGGGTGCTGGCGTTGGTCGGACTGCTGGCGCTTGGGCGTTTCTTCCTGGCGCTGGGCGGGCTCGACCCCGGGAGCGCATTTGGCGGCATGGGCAGCAGCCGCGAGATGACGATTGCCGCCATCGCCGAGCCCGCGCTGATGCTGGCGATCTTCACCGTCGCGATCGCCGCGGGCTCGACCGACCTCAGCCGGATCGTCGCGGCGACGCTCGGGCCGGGCTGGCGGCTGCTCAACCCGATGCACGTGCTCGC
>Ga0182021_10007702_pt1 | contig 12773 bp, 16 predicted proteins | sample 612E3MmetaG_FD_120493 | JGI IMG/M metagenome (GOLD analysis project Ga0182021, IMG submission 120493) | Permafrost microbial communities from Stordalen Mire, Sweden - 612E3M metaG (Illumina Assembly) | ecosystem: Environmental > Terrestrial > Soil > Wetlands > Permafrost | place: Sweden... | reverse complement strand
AGAAAGCGAAAGGCCGCCCCGGATGGACGGCCTTACACAGCGTGCTCACCTACACCACTGATCTATTCAGACGCAACTGGCCTGATCACTATCAAAGATCCCGGCCGCTTACAGGAAGGATGAACTGGCAAGGTCATGCGCCTTCTATATTCATGGCTAGATTCCTTGTTTGTGGTGCCCCCGCTGGGGAAAGCGCCCGGCATCTTCGAGGACGTGGCTTGGAGCAATTGCATCTCTGGTCCGAAATATGTCTTTCCTCGTTACTACTCAGCCGTCATTCCCGCGAAGGCGGGAATCCAGCCACCGGCAGTGGATTCCCGCCTTCGCGGGAATGACCTTGCACAGTCCGGCGTTCTGGCTGAGTAGTTACCTTTCTTCGCAGATACGCCGCCGGGGACGGCGGCTAGAGCTTGCCACGTCTCAAAACTGAGCGCAAGTCAATGGACAATGAGAGAACTCTGTCCTTCACTGCGGCTAAGCCAACTTCGCCAGCGCAATGCTCAGGAAATACAACAAGACCAACGGAGCCATGACCAGCGCCATGTTGAAGGGATCGACGGTGGGCGTGATGACGGCCGCGACGATGGCCGCGCCGACGACGGCGAAGCGCCACCAATTTAACAGCTTGCGCGCCGTCACGATCTTCAGCTTGGCCATGAAGAAAATCACTAGCGGCAACTCAAACGCGACCCCAATCCAGAAGAGCAGTGAGGTGACGAAGGGAATGTAAGCCGCCGCCCGCCAGTTGGTCTTGAAGATCGTCGGTGCGAAAGTCGACAGGAAGCCGATCGCGGCGGGCAGCATCAAGCCCCAGGCGAAGGCCACGCCCAGCAGAAACAAGAACGTCGCTCCGGGCACGACGTAGCGCACGTAGCGCTTTTCTTTGGCTTCGAGTCCCGGCGCAATAAACGACCAAATGAAATAGATCAGGAGCGGCATGGCCAACACTGCGCCTGACACGAGCGCCACGCGGAAGTAGGTGGTGATGTTCTCGGTGGGATCAATTGTTTCCAGGATGCTGCCGTAAGGAGCGATCAGAAACTGCAGAATCTGGGTGGCAAACGCAAACGAAATCGTCGTGGTAATGGCCAGCGCGATGGCACATTTAATGAGCACATTGCGCAATTCGCGCAGATGCCCCATCAAGGGCATGATCTTGTCATTGCGTGAGTTACTCATATCGTGTACGTATCACTGGATTCGGTGGGTACTGAGTCGAGTGGTGGCTCGATCGGCCCGGCGGGGGCTGCGGGCGCAGGCGGTGGCTCTGGAGTGGACTCGCCGGGTGGTGGGCTCTTTGGCGCGATCGATTGATTCAGATCGGAGGGCAGCGTCGTCGTCATGAAGCCGGTGGCCACCTGGCCGAGCTCGCGTTGAATGCTGCGAAATTCTTCCTGCAATGCCGTAATTTCGCCGGTCAGCTGTTGGATGTCGGTACCATAGTCGCGCGTGATGTTGTTCGTCAGCTCACGCAGCTGCCGCACCCAGGTGCCCAACTGCCGCATGACTTCGGGGATGCGCTCCGGTCCCAACACGATGAACGCGATGAGTACGACTAAAGCAATTTCAAGTGGGCCAATTCCAAAAACTTCCATGTTATTTGTTTGATTTGGCCGACGCTTCAGACTCGGCCAAGGCCCCTAGGACACCGTTGATAAAGCGCGGCGCGCTGTCTGAGCCGTAGGACTTGGCAATTTCAATCGCTTCGTTGATGGCGACTTTCAAGGGCGTGATGTGCGCCAGGCTGAACTCGTAAATGGCGATGCGCAGCACATTCCGATCGACCACGGCCATCTGATCGACCGGCCATTCCGGCGCGTGCTGATGAATCAACAGATCCAGTTCCGCGCGATGTTGCCAGACCCCCGTCACGATTTTGCGCGCGAACTGCTCGCCTTCGGCGCTTAGCTGCTCATCGGCCAGACAGTGGGTTAACACCACCCCCAGTTCATGCTGGGTAGCGTCGAGCTCGTACAGGGCTTTGAGCGCCGCGATGCGCCCGCGTTGTCGTGATTTCACAGAGGCTCAGTCAGTCGGGTTAGGGTCAACCGTGGTCGCTGGATACTCCACGTCTTGAATATACACATTGATCGCCTGCACATCCATGCCGACGATCTCTTTGATCGAGCGGGCCACCTCGCGCTGAATGAGCTGCCCGGTTTCATAAAAGTTCGTGTCGGAACGGACGACGATGTAGATGTCGGCCTTGACCTTGCCGTTGACGACTTTCACGATGGTGCCGCTGTTGGTCTGTATCAGCTGCCCGTTGTTGCCCATGCGCGCTACGCCCGGCACGTTGAGCGTGGTCAACCGCGCAATCGTGTTAAGCACCATGGTCGAAATGGTAATCGTGCCCTGTGATCCTTCGTCCATCGTCGGCTCCTCAGATTATTGCATCACCAGTCCGCCGTCTACGCTCAACACTTGTCCGGTGATGTAGGCCGCTTCATCCGAAGCGAAGAACGCCACGGCGTACGCCACATCCTCGACCGTGCCCAGCCGGCCCAGCGGCGTCATCTTGATTGCTTCGTCGAGCATATTCTTGGATAGTGAGGCCGTTAAATCCGTGGGGACGAAGCCGGGGGCCACCGCATTGACGGTGATGTTGCGCCCGCCCACTTCTTTGGCCAGCGATTTCGTGAATCCGATCAGGCCCGCCTTCGACGCCGAGTAGTTGGTCTGGCCGCCGTTGCCGGCCAGACCGGACACCGATGCGATGTTCACAATCCGACCGACCTTCTGGCGCATCATCGGCTTGAGCGCCGCCTTGCTGCAATTGTACGCGCTCTTCAAATTCGTGGCGATGACCACATCCCAATCGGATTCCGACATCATGGCCAGCAGCATATCGCGCGTCGTGCCCGCATTGTTCACCAGAATATCCAATCGCCCGCCGAAGTCCAGCGTCGCCTTGATCAGGCTCTGCGCCGCCTCGAGCCGAGTGACATCGGCTTGCACCGCTAACGCTTCGCCCCCCGCCTGTTTAATGACGCTGACCACTTCATTGGCCGCCTCAGCGCTGGCATGATAATTCACCACAACCTTGGCCCCGCGCTTGCCCAATTCGAGGGCAATGCCGCGCCCAATACCGCGCGAACCGCCGGTCACAAGTGCTACTTTCCCTGCTAATGCTGACATGCGTCCTCCCATCACAGTCATTGCTAGCGTTCTACGCAGTGCGTGGAGCAATTCTCCGCCCTTTATCAAGTGAGATTGCTTCGTCGCTAGAAGACGCTTCTCACAATGACAAATCTTATTCTTTCGTCGCCAAAGCGATCTGCGCTAATTGTTCGATGACGGCCACCACGGCCGAGTTGTCCAGATCGCCTAAGCCGTTTGCGACCAGCGCATTGAATAACTGCGTGTTGGTCGCCGTACCGGGCAGGGGCACCCCGTAGGCTTTGGCCATCTCCATGACGATGTTCAAATCTTTATACTGCATCGACGCTTTGAACCCCGGGGTGCGATTGCCTGCAAACAAGCGCTGTGGTTTGTTGTCCAGCGTCCAGCACGCCGCGGCCCCGCCTTTGATCGCGTCGACGACCTTTTCGGGATCGGCGCCCGCCTTCTGGGCCAGCACCAGCAGTTCACCCATGGCCACCATCTGCGCGGCAACCATGATTTGATTGCACGCCTTCGCAATCTGTCCGCTGCCCACCGGGCCGATGTGAATGATGCGCTTGCCCATCACCTTTAAGATTGGCTCGACGGCGAGCAGCGCATACTCGTCACTGCCCACCATGATCGACAAAGTCGCGTTTTTCGCGCCTACATCGCCGCCGCTGACGGGCGCATCGATATGAATCACCCTTTGATCGGCTTCCAGCGCGGCGATACGGCGCGTAGCCGTGACCGAGATGGTGCTCATGTCCATGTGAATGAGACCCGGCCGCGCTCCTGCCAGAATTCCATCGGCGCCATTGACCACCGACTCCACCTCGGGCGAATCGGGCAGCATCGTGATGACCACATCGCTGTTCATCGCTACCGCGCGCGGCGAAGTGGCCGCTTGCGCGCCTAGCTTGACTAGCTCATTGACGGCGGCATGGCTGCGATTGTGCACCGTGAGCGGATAACCGGCTTTAACGATGTGTCCGGCCATCGGCTTGCCCATCAAGCCCAGACCGATGAAGCCCACGCGCATTTTAGGCAGACCAACATTCGCAGGAGTGATGTCATCCATATTTTTTTTGCTCCGGGCGGCTAGTGTATCACACTAGTCTTGAGTACGCACAGCGGATACCAGATGAACGGCAATTCTCAATTTGGCCGGTGTCATTCCGAGCGACGCCCAGCGCGCCTCCGCCGCATAGCGGCGGGCAGGGCGCGCGAGGAATCTCTGTCTCAGCAGGCGGTGCTGCCGGCCTGGCGCAGAGATTCAGAGATTCCTCGTCGCTGCGCTTCTCGGAATGACACATGCGGCACGTCTTGATACGGGCCGCCATCTGGCCGCCATCTGGCAGCCGGAAAATTGGCCGACGTGCCAATCGAAAGAGCCGGCGCTTCATCGTGTAGTGCGTGCTAAGCCCAATACTGTTAAGATAAGGCTCCAAGCCCGCGTCCTCGCGGGCGGGCCAACCGCGAGGACGCGGTTGACGAGCGCTAACTAAACAGGCTTAGTGCTAAGCCTCGATCAGAAGTTGAATGCCCTTGGGATCGCCTACACTCATCGAAGTTAAGCTGGTATCGATGCGGCGTATCAATCCGGCCAGCACATCTTTCGATCCAATCTCGATGCACGTCGTCACACCTTGCTGCACCAGATATTGCACCGACTCCGTCCAGCGCACGGGCGACGTTAGCTGGGCTTCCAGTTCGTCACGTAAATCAACGATTTCGATCGGGCGAGCGTAAACGTTGCCGATGACGGGAACCTGTGGCGGCGCAAAGGAGATCGCGTCGAGTTCGCCCCGGAACGATCGGGCCGCCAGCTTCATCAAGGATGAATGTGAGGCGATGCTGACCTGCAATCGAATCGCGCGTTTAGCGCCGCGGGCCTTGGCCAGCTCGATCGCTTTATCTAAGGCGGTTGGATCTCCCGAGATCACCATCTGGCCGGGGCTGTTATCATTGGCGACTTGCACCGGCTTGCCGGTGAGCATCGCGGCTTCCTGACACACCTGATCGACGCTGTCACGGCCCAATGGCATGATGGCGGCCATGCCGCCCGGATTGAGCGTGCCCGCTTCTTTCATCAAGCGGCCGCGCTCACGCACCAACTTCACCGCATCTTCAAACGACAACGATCCGGCGGCGACCAGCGCGCTGAATTCGCCCAGGCTGTGTCCGGCGACAAATCTCGGTTGAAGCTGTGGAGCGACACGTTGCATGACGCGCAGTGTGGCGATGCTGTGTGTGAGGAGCGCTGGCTGGGCGTTGACGGTATCCATCAATTCATCTTCGGGGCCGTCGAAGCACAATCGAGACAAGGCAAAGCCCAGGACGGCATCAGCCTGGGCAAAGATCGCTTGGGCTTCAGGATAAGTCTCCGCTAATTCACGGCCCATGCCCACGACTTGTGAGCCTTGGCCGGGGAAGAGGAAAGCAAGCGTGGCTGGATTCATTCCATTCACCCTGAGAGAATTTGGGCTCTTCCGACTTCAACGGGAATCGCTCCCGCTGGATGGGTACATCCAGCGCTTGGGAGTGGCGGATGTACCCATCCGCCGGGAGCGTCTGATAATAACCCCGCTCAAGTCAGATGAGCCAGAATTTGTTAAAGGAACCCCCGGCGGCAGCTCCAAGCTTCGCCAGGTCTGGTGCTATGCAACACACGAGGCCGGTCATGTTGCGCTGACCGGCCCCGTCGTTGAGCTGGGATTACTGTGCGTTCTTGCGATTCTTACGCTCGTCACGCGCCGCCACGTCCACGACCTGACGGCCGTTATAGGTGCCGCAAGTCGGGCACACGCGGTGCGGGAGTTTCAATTCCTTGCACTGTCCACACATTTCCAGTGTCGTCGGCTTCAGGTTGTAGTGCGCCCGGCGGCGATTGCGGCGCCCCTTCGAATGTTTGCGTTTTGGTAGTGGTGTCATGAGTTTGCTGCTCTTCCTTTCAAGATTACGCCTGTTACTGTGACCGGGCGCGAATTATAGCAGATGCAGAACGTATGTCAAGACAGGGCCTGTCAAGACAGGCGTGAGGAAGAACTGCTGCTCGTTCCCGCTTGATCCAGGTAGGCTTTTTCAGTGTTCAATTTCAGCAAGCCATTGCGCACAATGCTGAGCGCTTTAGCCAGATCTTCTTCCAACTTGCCCAGCACTTGCACGGTGTAGTCGTCGGCGTCGGCTTTCAAAGCGTCGGCTTCGCGCTGCGCCCGCTCGACGATGGTGGTGGCGCGGCTTTGCGCCTGTCGCGCAATTTCCGTTTCGGAGACTAGTTGCTGCGCTTCCTCCTTGGACAGCTCGACAATGCGCGCGCCCTCTTCGTTGGCCTGCGCAATGATGCGATCGCGTTCCTGGTTGATGCGCTTGGCCTTCTTCACTTCTTCGGGGATCGAGACGCGCATCTGGTCGATGATTTCCCAGGCGCGCTGTTCGTCGAGCAAGACCCGTTTGCCCACCAGCGGCGGATGTGAACCTTCATTCAGCAGCGCTTCCAGTTGATCGATCAGGTGCAAGATGTCCATGGGCGACCCTCGTTCAGGCTATCGATTGCTGACTACAGTGTCTTACAATTTGGCAAAATTTGCAAATGCCGTTCGACCCGTTGATTCAGTCGCGCAGTGACGTGATGGGCACGGGTTGATTGATGGGATCCTGCGCGCGCTCAATGGCTTTGCGGCGCAGCGCTTCGACCACAAACGACGGCGCCATGCTGGATACATCGCCGCCCAACAGCGCCACTTCCCGCAGCGTGCTGGAACTCAAGAAAGCGTAGGCCTGACTGGTCATCAAGCATACGACCTCGATGTCCGGCGCGAGCTGCTTGTTGGTCAAGGCCATGTGCCATTCCAACTCGAAGTCGCTCACCACGCGCAAGCCGCGCACGATGACTTGCGCGCCGACTTGGCGCGCATATTCGACCGTGAGGCCGCTGTAACGCGCGATCTCGACGTTGGGCACATCGCGCAGCGCCTGTTCGGCCAGCTGCAGCCGTTCGTCGATGTTGAACAACAGGTTCTTCAACGGCCGATCGTACACGGCGACGATCACGCGATCGAAAATGAGTGCTGACCGTTTGGCGATGTCGATATGGCCGTAGTGGATGGGATCGAATGAGGCCGGATAAATGGCGTTCGTCAAGGTGGCTCCTTGAAATCAGGCGATGTTGGCGAGCTGCAGATCGAACGTGAGATCTTCACCCGCCAATGGATGATTCCCATCCAGCGTGACGCTAACATCGGTGAGCTCGGTAATACGCACAGTGATGGCTTCGCCGGAAGGTTGGCTCAGTTCCAGCATCTCGCCCAGTCCCAGGGTGACGTGCGGCGGCACCTGTTCGCGCGGGATGGTCAGCACCATTCCGTCTTCATAAGGACCGTAAGCCTGATCGTTTGGAATGAGAATCGTCTTGGTCTCACCCACTTCCATGCCCGTGACGCCCTCTTCAAAACCCGGAATGACGTGATGCGCGCCCAAAATAAACTCGATTGGATCTCCGCCCAGCGATGAGTCAAAAACCGTGCCATCGTCCAGCCTGCCGGTATAGTGTACTCGAACGGTATCGCCTGTTTTAGCTTGTGCCACGTAGGGCTCCTTATTAGCTCAAATCTCCCGCGCCGCTTTCCCAGAATTCTTGCAGGCGGTTCGCCAGCGGTCGATGATCTTCTGCGTTCAAATCAGGATCGGCCCTTAGAACCTTTTCGGCTTCACGCCGGGCCAGATCGATCAGGCGCGCGTCGGTGATGTTGCTCAGGTGCATATCGGGCAGACCGCTCTGCCGCGTCCCAAAGAATTGACCGGGCCCGCGCAGCTGCAGGTCTTTTTCGGCTAATACAAAACCATCATTGCTGGCTTCCACCGCTTTCAGCCGTTCGGTGATGTCGGACGCACTCAAGTCGGTTTGCAGCAGGCAGAACGACTTGTGTTCGCCGCGACCGACACGCCCGCGGAACTGATGCAGCTGCGCCAGGCCAAACCGTTCCGCCCCTTCGATCATGATGAGGGTGGCGTTCGGAATGTCGATGCCCACTTCCACCACGGAAGTAGAAACCAGTATCTGCGTTTCGTTGTTGGCAAAGGCGCGCATGGCCGCGTCTTTGTCGTCGGGCTTCATGCGCCCATGCAGCAGGCCAAGTTGATATTGCGGGAAGACGTGCTTCTGCAAGCGCGCGTGTTCTTCCACGGCGGCCTTGGCCTCGATCTTATCGGATTCTTCGACCAGCGGACAGATGATGAAAGCTTGCCGCCCTTTTTCGATCTGCGCACGAATGAACGTATAGGCGTGTTCGCGTTCGGTGGGCAGCACGATGCGCGTCTCGATCGGTTGGCGGCCCGGCGGCATCTGATCGATCACAGAGAGATCGAGATCGCCGTAAATGGTCAGCGATAACGTGCGCGGGATGGGCGTGGCCGTCATCACTAGAACGTGCGGGCTGGCGGCGCGGCCTTTCTGCCGCAGGGCGGCGCGTTGTGCCACGCCAAAACGATGTTGCTCGTCGATGATGGCTAAGGCGAGATCGTGGAAGATCACGGTCTCTTGAATCAGCGCGTGCGTGCCCACGATGATATTTGCGCGCCCCGCGGCGATCTCGGCCAACGTCGTTGCGCGCTCGGCTGGCGGCGTGCTGCCGGTCAACAAGCGGACCGCCAGCGGCGGCGTTGCGCCTTGCTCGTTGAGCGCCGCGAACAACTTACTCAGATTCTTGTAGTGCTGTTCGGCGAGAATTTCGGTCGGGGCCATGAGGGCCGCCTGCGCCTGTGATTGCGCCGTCAGGAACATCGCCGCGGCCGCGACCACCGTCTTGCCCGATCCGACGTCGCCCTGCACCAGGCGGCTCATCGGATGCTGCGTGCCGATGTCGCCGAGAATATCGACGATGACACGCTGCTGCGCTTCGGTGAGCGGGTAGGGAAGCGATCGAATGAATTTATCCAACACCGCCCGATCGGTGTTCAACGCCTGACCGGTATCGCTGCGCCATTGCTGCTTCTGTTTCAGCAGGCCAAGTTGCAGCAAGAACAACTCGTCAAAGGCCAGCCGCTTGCGCGCGGCTTCCAATGACGAAGCTGAATCAGGAAAGTGAACCTGCACCAGGGCGGTCGGCAAGCTCATAAGGCCGGCCGAAGTGCGCACTGCGTTGGGTAGATCATCGTTGATGCGCGGCGACCAGTAATCGACGACGCGCCGCGTGATCTTGCGCAGCCAACGATTGGAGACGCCTTCCGTCAGCGGATAGACCGGCACGATGCGCGCGGTGTTGAGCAGCTCCGTGTCGAGCAATTCGTATTCGGGCGAAGAGAACGTCAAGCGCCCATTGTACTCGTCGACTTTGCCGCTGATCACCAGCTGTGTGCCGCGTTTGATTTGATTGGCAACGTAGGGGTTGAACCACGTGCATTGAATCGTGCCGGAGCCGTCGCTGAGAATCGCCTGAAAGATCGAAGCGCCGCCGCGCACGCGTTTTTCACCGGCATCCCACACGGTGCCCATGATGGTCACTTCGTCGCCAAACTGCAAACGGCTGATCGGCTTGAGATTGCTGAAATCGTCGTAGCGGCGCGGGATGAGATACAGCAAGTCGCGGATGGTTTTTACGCCCAGCCGTTCCAGTTTTTCTGCGTACGCCGGGCCGATGCCGCTGATCACCGTTACGGGCGAGGCCAAGCCGATGGGATTGCCTTGCTCGTCGCGTGCTTCGGGCAGGGGGCGCGGCGCCGGGGGAAGCGGCGCCGGTTGAGGTCGTGCCGCAGCCGGTGGAACTTCGGCCTTTTCGATCGATTTAGCGACGATCGGCGTCAGTGGCGCAATTGCGGCTGGTTCATGCGGCGTTTCGACGACTGCGGCTTTTTCAGGCTTCACTTCGGCAGCTGGCTCGATCGGTTTGGCCGACATCGCCACTTGGGCCGACATCGCCACTTGGGCCGACATCGCCACTAGGGCCGAAGCCGCTGCGGCTGGATCGGGCTTGATCGGGCTTTGTCCCATCCCCAGCAGCTGCACGATCTGATGGATTGCGAGACGGCGCGGATCGACCGGATTGAGCGCGCTATAGGTGCGCAGGATGTCGGCGATCTGTTTCGCTGCGGGACTGTCACCCGCTTCTTGCTGCCAGCGCGCTGCAAATTGCGTCAGGCCGCCAATCATGGCTTTGTCGCGATAGCCGGTATCCGCTTCCAGTTTGAGGATCTTATAGAGTTTATCGAAGGCCGGATTCTTAGCTGTCATGGTTTCGTCAGGTGTCCCATTCGTGTGCAAAGTAAGCCCATTATAAGCTATTCGGCCACGACGGCGGCGATGCCAAGTGCATTCGGGCCGACATGCGTGCCGACCGCAGTGGTGGCCTCGCAGATGATGATGGGTTCGCGCAACTGAGGAAGCGTCTGAGCAAACTCGGCGGCGAGCTGCTGCGCCGCTTCATAACTCGCCGTGTGCAGCACTGCCAGCGATTGCAGTGGGCCGAGATCGTAGGTCAGCTCTTTGAGGCGCTCGATGGCATTGTGGCGCGTGCGCGCCCGACCGGCCATGCTTACTTCACCGTCGCCCACGTCGATGAGCGGTTTGATGCTGAGCAATTGGCCGAAGCGCGCCACGAGAGGATTCACACGCCCGCTGCGGCGCAGATACGACAAGGTGTCCAAGGCGGCAAACAGATGTACCCGGCGCTTGGCTTCTTCCAGGGCTTGAATGATTCCCGCGAGCGATTGACCTTGCCGGGCGGCGCGGGCCGCCAGAATCACCTGCCAGCCCAGGCCCATCGCCAATTTGCCCGAATCCCAAAAGGTCACTTGCGCATGAGGGGCCAGACTGGCGCCGAGCCGCGCTGTGTCGAGCAGGCTGCTCCATTTGGCCGCGACGTGGATGGACACAATTTCACCACCAACGCCTTCATACACTTCGGCAAATTCGCCGGCGCTGGGCGTGGAAGTCGTGGGAAGAATGTGGCTCGTTTTGAGGCGGCGATAGAATTCCTCGCGCGTGATGGTCACGCCGTCGTCAAACGATTGTTCGCCAAAGATGACGTGCACGGGCGTCACCGTGATATTCAGCGCGCGGGCGATGTCCACTGGAATGTCCGAGGTGCTGTCGGTGATGATGTGGATCATGTGGGTAACGAGTAATGAGTAACGAGTAACGAGTATAAGGCCGCTGCCGTCGGTCCCGCCAGAAGCCTGCGCCGCAAGCATGCGGCGCAGGCTTCTGGCGGGACCGGCGCACTAACTTACTGACATTGACGGGCGACTAGCTGATCGATCAAAACCTCCGAGGTCTGCGAGCCGCGCGCGATGTTTGGCGGGTGGTTTTCACTTCTTCATCAAAGGATGATGCGATATCATTAGCCGCCCAACGGCGCGGTTCACCCGCTGCCACCGACCCAAGTGCCAGTGGTCAGTCTTAACGCCTAAATTACGCAGCTTAGGCGGTCGGGTGCAAGCCGTTGTTAGCCGCGTGCCTCGAATAACGATTTCTGCCCTGACCTATCTTGTGGTAAATCTTTAGGCTTTCTCTCTGTACGGGGATCAATAGAATCAAATCCATCAAATACTTCGTCTACCCGCCTTTGACTCATAGCGATATAGTCTGGATTAACATCAATCCCTAGCCAATGACGTTTCAATATTTTAGCCACTCGGCAAGTCGTACCACTGCCAACAAAGGGGTCTAGCACAACCTCGTTTTCGTGAGAACTCGCTTTGATGATCCTCTCTAATATTGCCTCTGGTTTCTGCGTAGGGTGTTGTTCCCTTTCGGGATTAGAGTAATGGATGTGAGAAAACTCCCATACATCGCCCGGGTTTGCACCTGCCATGTTGTTTCGCTCACGATAATACTTTTGAGGGATGCGGACGGCTTCCAAGTCAAAGGTGTATTCTTCTGATTTAGTGAAGTATAGAATATCTTCATGTCTTGGTGAAAATCCGGTTTTGCGCCCCATGCCCTGTGTATAATGCCAAGTAATCCACCCGTTAAAGTTTAGTTCAAGTTCAGACTCCATAATTAGGAAAAGTTTCGAGATGAATCGAACCCCCATAAAGACATAGATAGACCCTGTTGGCTTGAGTATTCTAATGGCCTCTTTTAGCCAAGTTCGTGTGAATGTTTCATACTCGTTCCACGCTTTGAGGTCATGATTATTACCGTAGTCCTTTCCTAAGTTGTACGGCGGGTCTGCCACAATCAGGTCTATACACTGATTAGGAAGTTTTGACAATTCTACTATTGCATCACCGCAAATCAACTTGTCAAATGCAATCACGCCTCCTCCTTAATCCATTCGTTCTTTCTAGCCATTGTTACCCATACTTCTTCGCCTTGAGACTTGATAAACTTTGCGTCTAGCATCTGCAAAAATTCCCAAGCGGTTCTTTGAACGATTGTAACGTAGTGAATATCCCGAATTTGAAGTTGCCCCGTTCCAAGCGCAGGATTATAACTGATGTCTGGTGCGGAGATATATTTCAAATCGTAGACGGCGTAAGAAACCACTTCCATGATGCCATTAGTCATCCCTGTTTCGGCGTCTCGTTCCCCGTAGACCTTGTGCTTCAGTGACAGAACGATAAAAATGTTGTAGTGTTCGCTAACATCTTGAACACCAGAACAGACGTTTCTGCGCCGTTTTCAAGTGCGATCCCTGGCATTCGGCGGGCGGCGGACTGTTCAACATGTT
>Ga0182021_10007701_pt1 | contig 12774 bp, 11 predicted proteins | sample 612E3MmetaG_FD_120493 | JGI IMG/M metagenome (GOLD analysis project Ga0182021, IMG submission 120493) | Permafrost microbial communities from Stordalen Mire, Sweden - 612E3M metaG (Illumina Assembly) | ecosystem: Environmental > Terrestrial > Soil > Wetlands > Permafrost | place: Sweden... | reverse complement strand
TTTCACGGTGGACAAAGGCGCTTATACGTTATTAGGGCCTTCGGCGATGATGCGCTCCATCTATATGCTGCAAGGGCCTTATTACTTACCGAACATCAAAGCCATGGGCAAGACTGTATATACTAACAATCCGTTCGGCGGCGCTGCGCGTGGAGCAGGCCCGCCCCAATCCAACTTCGCGCAGGAATCCGCTGTAGACATGCTAGCTTTCAAAATGGGCATCGACCCGTTTGAATTCCGCCGCCTGAACGCAATACGCCCCGGACAGACCAAAGGCACCGGAAATGTGGCCGAACAGTGGCCGTTTGTGGAGCTCTGCGACGCAGTAAAATCTCACTACGATCGAGCCGTGAAAGACGCCCGGGCATTCAACGCCAAAGGCGGAAAGATCAAGCGCGGGGTCGGGGTGGCATGTCATGCTTTCGGCATCGGGTATTGCGGAGAAGCCGCGCAACTGTCGATCGAACTCGATCCAGACGACGGTGTAACAATCTACGGCGCGGTAGCGGATCCCGGTGAAGGCAACGACTCGATGATGGTGCAGATCGCGGCCCACCAGTTAGGTCTACCGCTGGAAAAAGTGAGATTATACACACGGGACACTGATAAAACAGTGGGCATGGGACCGGCAGCCGGCAGCCGCATGACATTTACGGCCGGGAACGCAATATTATCTGCAATCGCCAACATGCAAAAAGCTCTGAAAGAAGCCAGAGTGACCAATTATGCCGGATTGAAAGCGGCCGGAAAACCAACCCGTTACGACGGCCCGATCAAAAATCCTGGCACCGCCGGAATTGACCCGAAAACCGGTCAGGGCACACCGTTCTTAACGGAATGTCACAATATCCAGATCGCCGAGGTGGAAGTAGATACGGAAACTGGAGCAACTAAGGTATTGAAGATGACCGCCGGTGTCGATGCCGGAACCATTATCAATCCCCAGGCCGTCGAAGGACAACTGGAAGGCGGCATGGACCAGGGAGTCGGCTATGCTCTGCGGGAAGAGTTCATCGCGGGTAAAACCAAGGATTATGTCACGTTTAAATTCCCGACCATCCGGGACAGCTTTGATATTGAGATCATCACGCGTGAGACACCGCGTAATTACAGTCCGTTGGGCGCAACGGGTGTGGGCGAAATGACGATGGTTTCCACGGCTCCGGCGGTCACAAACGCCATTTTCAACGCTTGTAACGCCAGAATTTTTGATTTACCGGCAACACCGGAGAAAGTAAAGGCGGCAATGGCAGCAGCGAAGAAATAATTAAGTCTATAGACAGTCAATATCTCCCTCACACGGCAAGAGATGAAAATGGGAAGTTGAGAACGATTTATCACTCTCCCGTCATCCCTGCCTGTGAGGGTGGGAGAGATCTTTTTATGTTCAGGCAAACAACAAATGGACATTAATAAATCGCTAGAGGAATACAGAGCGGACTTTCCTGCGCTGAAAAGAATTCGTAACGGGAAGCCGCCTGTCTACCTGGACAGCGCCTGTACGACATTGGTGCCTCAGCAAGTGATCGACGCCGTCAATGAATACTATATGCAGTATCCGGGCTGCAGCGGCGGCAGAAGCCGTCACTGGTTCGCGGATGAAGTCAACGACCGCATCGAGGGGAATGCTGAAAAGAGGATTAAGGGTTCACGCCGGATCATCGCCGAATTCATCAACGCCGCGTCGGCAAACGAGATTATCTTCACACTCAACACAACCCACGCCATCAACATGGTAGCTTTAGGATTCAAATTTCGGGCCGGGGATGCCGTCCTGCTCACTGATATAGAACACAATTCCAACCTGGCTCCATGGCTGAGGTTGCAAAAAGCAGGCCGTATAAAAGTGGATTACGTTGTCTCAAATCACGAGGGCTTATTCGACTTCAATACATTCGAGCAAAAGTTGAAAAACGGACGGGTGAGATTGGTCAGCATGAGCTACACCTCCAATTCCACCGGCCATTCAATCCCCGCCAAAGAAATAATCAAACTGGCGCATACCTATGGCGCGAAAGTGCTGTTGGACGGCGCACAAACCGTTCCTCACCAGAAAATAGATGTCCGGGATCTGGATGTCGATCTCCTGGCTTTTTCGATGCACAAGATGTGCGGGCCGCGCGGCGTGGGGATCCTTTACGGTAAAACGGCGCTGCTGGGAAACACACCGCGGGAAGAAGACGGCGGCGCGGATGTAATTGAACCGGTATTTCTCGGCGGTGGCACGGTCGCGGACGTTACCTACCAGGATTACAGCCTTTTGGAAGGTCCGCAGAGGTTTGAGGCCGGAATCCAGAATTACCCGGCTCAAATTGCGTCAGGAGCCGCCATAACATACTTACAGAGTATCGGGATGGAGCGAATTACGGCTCAAGAACAAAGGTTAAATAGTTTTTTAACGGCGGAATTGATGAGCCGCTATGGAGACACCGGCTGGTTCCGGATACTCGGGCCTCAGGACGCGGCGCAAAGAGGCGGCATTTTGAGCTTCGAGGTGCACAGGCCGAATGCCGTCGGAATAGCGGCAGAACTAAGTGAAAAGAGCAATATCATGATCCGGGAGGGTGTCTTTTGCGCGCACGCTTATTTCAACGCGCAATTTGGACAGGGCTGGACAAAGCCCCGCTCGCACAGCGAACACCGTATGATATACCGGGTTTCTTTGTATTTTTACAACACACTTGATGAATGCCTTGTCTTTTTAGAGACACTAGACAAAATATTTAGAGAGCGCAGCTATATTTAAAATCACTCAGCAGTTTGAGGATACAGGATGGATGAGGCAGTCATCAAATATTACCGCAAATTATTAAGAACCAGATTTGAATATGCCGGTTCGATTGAAAATGCCTCCATCTTCCTGGACAGCGTCGGAGAAAAGGTACTGATTTGCGGCAGCACCGGCGATTTCATGCAGCTGTATATCAATGTCATCAATAACCGGATCGACGATATTAAATATATGTGCCAGTGCGACCCCACCGCCAATGTCGCTGTCGAAATTTTGTGCGCTTTACTCAAAGGAAAGACACTGGATGATGCCGCCACGTTAAAAGAAGAAGCGTTTTCCCAATTTTTGGGCAGTAACGGCGAAGACTTCGGGAAAAAAGCCAGGGGCTTGCTGGAACTCCTGAATAAGGGAATTATTCGATATGAGAAACATGCTGGCACGCGGTAAGATCCTGACTGGCATTTCAAAAATTAAGCATTAGAGAAGGAGTATCCGTGGCGGAATATTCCATTTTAGGAATAAAGATTGGGCGACCATCGACGCGATTAAAAAAGAGGCTCTTTCTCATTTGGAGTGGGTAACCCAAGCTTAGCATAGTCGAGTTTCCCGGTAAGCATATAGATTATGGTCTTGAGGTTCTTGAATGTTCTGGAACCCCGCGCCTATACCTTGTCCGTGGTCCTCCTGGCTACCTCATTTTCTGCCTCGACCCTCAGTAGGCACTCAGTCTGAGCCCGCCGGGCAGTCAAGGGCTCGTCTAAGCGAAGGCGAAGCCTTTACCCTTGACGTCCCAATGGCGAAGGGCACACTATCAGCCGGGTCGAGGCAACTCCTCCGACCCCGTTACCCACTCCAAACAGCGAATAGTCCACTTCTTTTCTATAGTCTATTTACCCACTCCAAATGAGAAAGAGCCAAAAAAGATAAATAATATGAGGCTCCGTACGGTCCTTACAACTATGGGTTTTCGCACATCCGTGCAGCGATATCTGGGCATAGTATGGATGGCCCAATTGCTATATCCTAACGCGGCGCAATATGACGTGTATGCAAAAGTAAAAGAATACTTCAGTCTCTTTTATCACTGGGATATTGCACAAGCACAATACAATACTTTAGTTGCTAATTCTTTGGGCAAGCAATAGTTCTTTTCCAATAAATTATTAAACCTGTTCCTTTCGAACTCACCGGAACTGTACCACCCCGGAGTGCGGTTCCGGTAGAAGATTTATATTTAGTTCTCCGGACGATCAAAGGAGTAAGATTTGGACGATTTCGATTATTTTGTCAAGAAAGTGAACGATTTTCATGGACATATTTGCACAGGCATTGTGATGGGTACCCGCATGACCCTAGCCGCCATGCGTGACCCCTGCCAGAGCAAAGAGAAACGCCATATTATCGTTTATTCTGAAGTAGACCGCTGCATGACTGATGCCGTTATCATTGTCACCGGCTGCTCTCCGGGTAGACGTACTCTCAAGCTGATTGATTAGGGTAAGTTTGCCATGACGCTAATCAATCAGGATACGGGCAAAGCCGTCCGTGCTAGCGTAAAAGGTGACTTCACCGGTCGGGATATGGAAGAAACAAAAAGAATCATCGCCGATATTCCGGATGCGCAATTAATCACTTTACAGGATGTGCAGGTAGAAATACCGAAATTTGATCTACCCGGATTTCCCCAGAAAACGGCGGTCTGCTCCGTTTGCGGAGAGAAAATTATGGACGGTCGGGACATCGAGCGTGATGGCGCAGTTCTTTGCCGCGGCTGTGCCAATGGCATGTACTATCAAGTAATTACGAAATAGGCAACTTATCTGTGGAAAAGAAAATGGATTTTAATACAATTGATTGGAATTTGATGTGGCAGGAAGCATCCGGTCATACAAATTGTGACCAGACATTTCAAAAAGACCAGTGGAATCAGCGCGCGGAAAGTTTTAGCAAATGGATTATCCGGGTAGCAGACGGCAAGGAAGGCCTGAGACTCATTTACATATAACATCAAATAATGGTTAACAAAAAGAATTATTGACCTCAATTTGAATATCCTAATCGTGTAACAAAATAGTATTAAGTGACCTTCGGAGAAGTATGGAATTAGTATTTTTTCGTGCCTCTGCAATAAGGGAATCGAGAGCAACCCCAGAACCGACCATACCGGCCACTGCGTAATATCATACGAGAGCCACACTTAGGGCAAAGAGTACGCTCGGCTACATGTGTTTTTAAAATAACTTTGGGCTTCTTAGCCACTACGGTTGCTGTCCTGATTTCGGACTTCTTTGTCTCTTTGCATTTGTTACAGATCCTGCCGTAGCCGGATATCAGAGCAGAATCCATGAAATCTTCTATGTTTCTTATTTCTTCACATTTCGGACATAGACGAACACTTCCATTCTGATACGCTTCAACAGTCTCATGAACGCTCGAAAGGAATTTAGTGTTGATTGGTTCGTCTTTGGTTAACAATCTGATGCGGTTATCAAGTGTCGCTATCGGATTATTCCCAATATTAAATTTATTGATCCTTAGGAACTTGTATCCATAACTTTCGAGTATTTTTTCTCTGTACACATCGGCTTCAGAATAATAGTATTCGTGACGGAATTGATCTCTGGCATCTGTATCTTGGAAATGCTCTTTGAAGCCATCGTATTCTATAATAATCATATATTCTCGGTTATCCCTACGATGGATAAGAAGAAAATCCACCACATAATTGGGATGTATATAGGTCTTATCCAATTGTCTTAAATATTTTCCGATCTCAAAGCCGGGTATCAATTCAGTGTTACCATCGTTATCTTTCCAGAATTGTGTCTGATAGAACCAGTTGAGTACAGCTGGTTCCATTGCCGAACGCGGGTCCACGTCAACCGCTGTCTTCTCACTTCTGGCATCTGAAAGCGTATTTTGGTAATGGCGTAGCGCATCACCTATAGCCCCAGAGTATCCGTCAAGTGGCTTACTTAACACGATATGAATACATTCTTTGGCCCGGCTGAAACCAACATTGAGTCTTTGTGCTTTGATTTTACTCTCTTCCTCCAGGTCGACGTTTGCTAGGTCTTTGATGAAGACACCCCAAAGTCGGTCTGATTCTCCGGTGGCCACCATAGAATAGAAAATCACATCTCTCTCTTCACCTTGGCATGTGTCAAAAGTCATTATCTTCAATTTATTGACATCGAAGAAATGGTCTCTATCAGGCATCTTGCTTATCATCTCCATTGCGAGCTTCTGCTGGTTGGTGTGCGGGGTAATAATACCCACGGTGGCATTACTCCCCTTTGCTTTTAGTTTCTGTAATTCTGATATGATAAATTCTATCTCTGGTTTATTACTGTTTTGAGAGAGTTCCTTCTTCCCATCATGCTCGATGAAAGTGAGTTTGAGCGTTTCATCGATCGGCTTACCTCTGATTTTCATGACCTGAAGGGTGTCTTCATAGAAATATTTGTTTGAATATGAAATTAGTTCTTTGTAACCCCTGAAATGTTTCATCAACCGGATGTTATAATTGGTGATAAATTCAAAAAACTCTAGAATTGAAGTCTTGATGTTGAATTTCTGGAGTTTTACTAATTTTATTTGATCTTGTGATACATTTTCTCTAAAACTGCGGTTCAGTCCGTTTAGATATTCCATGTTAGTGTCAGAACGAGCTTGAGCAGCCTTTACGTTACTGAATTGCCTCTTATCACCAAGAACGAGCACTTTCCTTGCTCTTAACAAGGCTGGGAAAGCCTGAGCGATGCTAACTTGACTAGCTTCATCAATAATCACCAGGTCGAATATCTCGGGTGCAAGTGGGATATATTCGGCATAGTCTCTTATTCCAGCTAAAATGCAAGGAAACGCGCTCTTTAATTTGAAGAACTCTTCTTTAGGGAATTTGCCTTTGCTCTTTATAATATTCCCCAGGGCTTTTGCAGTTGCTTTATTGTTTTCGTAAAAGTCGACTACACGCCCATCTAATAGATGCGTCATTCGAAGGGTGACAAGTTGCTCTATTTTCTTTTTGCTCGTCCCGTAGTCTAATGGTTCAATGGCTTTGAAAGCTTGGGTGACCTTTTCGTTAAGGCTGATATACCTTATCATTTTGTCAAAATCGGCGTCAGACAAGCTTAAGAGAACATTGTCCCAAATAGTAGCCAAGTTAGATAAATTGATCTGGAGTCTTTTTAAAGTCTTCGGATATTTTGGGAGGTTTTGTTCCAAGAAATGAATATCGTCAAGTGAATTAATGAATTCGCCGGCTAGCTCATTGAGAGCCTTATCCGTTAGAAGAGAGTACAACGCTCTCAGATAATCTATTTCATGGTCCTTCGGGAGACCATGCTTGAGGTTGACTGCAACCTTAAGAAAATGCAGAATACTGTGCAATTGCTTAAGGCATTTGTGAGGGTTTCCAAATCCACAACTAGGAAAGTATTCATTGAATTCCCTGTCTAATTGCTCTAACTTCTTGCTCTTAAGTAAATATCCTAGAAGCCAATTCCTGCACTTTTCGTACCGTGCCAACAAATCCTCAAGTCTCTCAAGGTGGGTATCTGAAAACTCATGGAAATGAGCTAGCAATCCCACTTCATAGGGATATTCAGCAACGAGTTGACGGGAAAAATCCAACAGCTTAACCAGAATACCGATAGAAGCCCTGAGTTCTTCCAGATTCCTGCAATCTGCAATGGGGGTTCCAATTAATTCAAAAAGCTTGTCCGATTGAAGTTTCTTATTATCATTAGAAAAAATAGCCTGTAGCTTATACATTAGGCCTCTTGAATCTTCGATTAGCACGGCTGAATTCGGTATGGCAGAAGCTTCTTTGAGGTCAATGCAGCAGTCATTAAGTGTATAATATGACTCCAATTCAACTAGTTCCTGGATTTCTGATATGTCAATCCCACCATAAGCAAGTACCTCAGCTTCAAGGTATTCCTTGAGAGTGTCTACTGACTTGCTAATGTTTTCTAATAGTTTTTCATGATCTTTCTTAAGTATGTGGTGATGTATCTTAATGTTATCTATCGAACCGGCGGACAGAATTTGACTATATGTACTACCAGTCTTGCCTAATCGCAAAATAGGATTCTGAAAATTCTTGTCGTATCTCACCTGATCCATCGTTTGAGTTATCTTATCCTCAACAACGTCCAGGGCTTCTTTCTTGTCGGATAGCACCAACACGGATTTGTCATTTAAAATAGCGTCACAGACAATAGCCGTAATGGTATGGCTTTTACCAGTTCCCGGAGGACCCTCGACGGTAATGTATTTGCAGCCTTCCTTGCGAACCGCAGCAAGAATTTGTCGCTGTTCACTGTTCAAAGGAACTGGAGTCTCGAAAACTAATTTATCGCCTATTTCTTCATCATCCCATGCATCTTCAATTTCGCCATTGAACGAGATCGGTTCTTTGTGAATAAAATCATCAATTAGCACATTGAAAGCATCTCCCAGAACGCTGTCTCCCTGCGAAAGCAACTGTAGAATCTCCTCGTAATCATTAATAAGTGCTTCATCTGACTTCTCAGAAAGATTAATATAGCAGGAGTTAGATACTTTAATCAGTGAACTCTTTGCAGTCTGTGTGCTGGCGTCAGAAGTAGTGATCGCTGAGTCAAGTTCGAAAAAGTCAGTTATCTCATTGATTATGTTGGCGACTATGGTTGGGAAACCTTCTGCGCATTGAGAAAGGTATATTATCCTTTCTCCTATTGTTTTTAGACTGCCTTTCTTGTTTGAAAGCTCGTTGTATTGTTGAACTATATATTCGAGTGCCCTCTTGTTGATATAAACTTGGCTGTCAAACTCTATCTTTAAGGTATCAGTCTCTTTCTCAACATAAAACGGAATATAGAATATTGGATATTTCGAATTCTGAAATGTTATATCGTAGAAATAGAGATAAGTGTCCTGTTTATCTAAAATATTCTTGTTTCGATAAATTTCGTAAAGCTCGGCATAGAGATCTTTAACCTGGTAACTTTCGAAGAATTCATTAATATCGTTCTTGACTTCCTCCAAGTTGAAAACGAAAGCCAGTTCACTCTTAATATCGGGGTGTTCGCCCATTATGAGCAATCTTACAATATTGGCAACTTTATCTTCGACTGCTTTGCTAAAGATGCTTGTAAGCTCATCCTCCATCAAATAGATCGTATTCTCATCGCCGAGAGTAAGATTCTGCAAAGGCTTTTCAAGAAATCTAATGAACGGGTGTACGAGTTCATTCTTAATTGTGGTTTGTGTGTGTTCGAGCGCTGTAGTAAGTGCGCGGTCATATTCTTTCTTGCTCGAGGCAGCTTTTGCTACGCCTTTGGCGATATTATCCAATACTTTATCCATCTCGAGGTCGGTCAGTCTTTGACATTGGATCTTTGTCAGTTGTAGAAGGTCACCAGGTATGTTAGCCCGGTACTGGCCCCTTTCGATTCTGCTTATATTGGTTTTGCGAAATCCCTGATTCACAGCCTCACAAACGAGCTTCCTGAATTTTGTATACTTATTCAAATCTATTCCGACAAGCAGATTGCTGTCATTGCGGAATTGCACAGTTCTCTTAGGATTGCGTCTCTTATGGAAGTCTGTTTCGAGGAAATCCATGAAGTATTTAACGACTTCCTTTATGAAAGCCAAGTTTTGTAAGCGAGAGGTTGTAGAGGTCGCCTCTTTAACGTTATTGTTCTTATTAGCTTGCGCGTTTTCTGTCATCAGCTATTCCAGGACACAAAATTCAAGTACCTATTCCTTAATACCAATCAAGCCCCTCGCTTTTGCAATGAATTTTTCGGCAGCAGCGATTACCGCTATCGCCCCTGCTTCAGAGAATTCTGCCTCGTAATCTGCGGCTTCGCGAAGATTCATCGCATTCAGAAAGTCTCGTCCAGCCTGAGCATCCAGTTTGCCTTCTTCAACGAACAAAGTTCTCAAGGCAACGGAAAGGCAATAATGGCTCTTTTCACGGTAGCCTTTGGAGTATACCAATGCCCGAGAGGCATGAAACATCGCATAGTAAGCCTGAATGGTTGACCATTTGTAACGCTTATCCTGAAATCCCGCTTTAGCGTCCAGAAGATCGCTTTCACCAGTCGAAAACTCTTTCTTGACCAGTTCTTTGCCCCGTTCAAAGGGAATGATTTTCTTGTTCTCAAGGCACTGCTTAAATTCCTGATTCACTGGCAGCTCTCTCCAACAGTACAATTCCACGTTCTACTTCTTCGATGAATGCCTTCTCCGACTCGCCGATTTGAAGCAGTTCGACCGGAGTCTTAATCACTGGATGGATACGAAGATTTTCGAAACCCTTCGGCAAATTGAACTCACTAATAACATCCGTAGCCTTTTCCTTTTTGCTTGTGATTACAAACAAGTCGAAATCGCTTTGAGAAGTGTCAGTGCCTTGGGCGCAACTTCCATAAAGCACTATCCGACTGGCAATGGTTTTCAGGTTTTCTACTAACGGCTCCAACAGTAGGAGATTTACCAGCTTCTTAAACTCAATCACTGAAGGATTTACAGTATCAATCGAGTAAAAGAACATTTTTCCTTCTTGTCTCCGTTTGATGGCACCTGTCGAATACAATTGATTTAGCGAACGGTTAGCCGAGCCATAGGCTATATCGAGGCTTCGGGCAACTTGTCGCTCATAAAACTCATCATCCGAAAACTTAGTAAGAAAACTCAATACCCTTTGGTTCACTGTGGTAATGATATGTGGACTCAGCATTCGATAAACTCCATAGATTGAGTATATGCTCATTATAGTGAGTGACAAAGGGAAAAGCAACAGGATAGTTGAGACTCCTTATTAAGCGAAGCCGCGTAGTCTAATCATGACGGGGACCAAATGGCCCATCAGGTCTATCTCTCTTTTATAGAGAAACTTTGATGCCATCCACCAAAGTTCGCCGCCTTTATGAATTATCGTTCCAGACTAGTCCATGGAATGTATGACCTTGTGGTTGCACCACCTTTTAAATCAGATCCGCATTCAGGTTTACGTTATTCATTTCCTTTTGCCACCTTTTAGCATTGGCTGGTGCTGACTTAACGAAATCAATCCACTGCAGCAGTAAGTTACGAATTTCAAGGTCATCTACGCTATGTGTCTGACGCCAGGTCGTATGTGCGACTTGGCAGGGTTTCTTCTCCATCTGATATGGGCATAGCATACCACCGAAATGGAGCCTCTGACGATTTACAGATGGCTCTTCCCTTATTCCAGGAAAAACCGTCCGCTCCGTCCTTACTGTCCGCTTTAGCTTCAAATCAGGCGGACAGTAACTGGCAAGGAATGCGCCTCCTGCTTTGGGCATCGATTGACAACGATGCTTCTCTGTACCCAGCCCGACTGACCTTGGCGGAGGCCTTACCGGATAATAGGGTAAAGATTATTGTAGCCGTTGCGGACATAGATACCCTGGTAAGGGACGAGTCAGGAACATCCTCAGACGGGACATTGGGACTGGTTGGGACAGACTTTTCACTGAAATTCTCGATATTTTCTTTCGTATGTAAGTTTCCTGTAATTTCCTGTCCCATTTGTCTCTCTTGTCCCAATTGTTCTTGCTGTCCCTCTGAATCGAACAAGCCCTCTATCAATTTAGTTCTTTGCATTATCATTTAACGTAAGAGAAATGCCTAACTCTGCAAATTGGACACCATGTAGTATGCCCACCGCGGCATGGTTTAGCTTCCACTTCATGAGGGCACAACTTGCTGCCAAACCGAAGCCTCTGCAAGAGTAACTGGTTATCGAAGAATGTCACCGCACCACAGCCCAGGCAGTGTGCCATATAGCCTTTCTCCAATTCAAAAACTGGGGCTTTCTCCCCGCAGCCACAATTCAGAGAATATTCCGTTAGTATTTTCTTTTTCCTGATTTTACTCTTTCCCATTTATTCCCCCAGTCTTAGTTTAAGAGGAGCACCTACCGGACAGTTGAGAGATTGATATACCCTTTCATCAAAGAGAAGATGTCTGTATCCACACTGAGGACACATTGCCGGCGGTTTATCCGTCCAGAAATTGGCATTACCCGAGTTGCGGTCAAAGGCACCGGTTATCGTGAATGCCGGATTGTTACACCGCATAAAGAATACTTGATTCCAACCCGCCAGATATTCCATGAGTACACTTACTCCTTGATAACGATGGTGAAACCGTCGCAGTTCGTCCTCTGCGTCGACATCAGCGCGTAGCTGTAAGATGAGATTATTCTGGAAGCGACAGTCCTGATCAAGGTTTTTCTTCCGCGTTTCCAGATTGGCAACATCAACCTTCAACTCCTTCTTTTGCTTTTCTCCTTGCTCCGCCAAATCATCAAGGTAGTTGGTAAGCGAACCATGTCTATTTAACGCTTCGGCAAGTTTCTCCCTGGCATTCTCTTGACCGGAAAATTCCTTCGAGAGGTCAAGTATAGCTTCGATGGTAAAACCATGATTTTCTGCCTCAGTCTTTACCTGCCCGGCAATGGCTACTTCCTCTCGGGTTATGTTCGCCTTTTGGTGACAGTCTTCGAGTTCTTTATTGATTCGCCCTTTTTCCGATTCAGCCTTCTTTCTAAAGGCATCCATTCCCTTTTCCTCTTTTTGACGCTGTATTCTCATTTCCGCCAAGTATTCTTCGGCTTTCTGTATTGCCTCTTTAAGCTTAATGTACGTGTTATTGGCCTGCTTTATTTGCCCTACCAGTTTAGCCAGTTTCAATTCGAAGTCGGATACCTCCTTTTCCAGTTTTGTGGCGCGGTCGAATAACTCTTCACAAGCATCAAGGGCTTCAATGCAGGGAACACCCTTCTCTTCCTCCAAACGGAGCAAGGCTTGGACTGCTTGCAGATGGCCAGAATTATCAAGCTGATTCTCAAGCTCCATCAAACTTTCGAACTTCTCTCCGCTAAAGCCCGGGCAATAGATACGGACTGTTTTGGCAGTCTCCCTTATTTCTTCAGCGGTAAATTCACGACCCATTAATTTCCTCCCCCTCTGATTTATGATTTTGTTCTACTTCTTCGACTTGTAATGTTAACCGGATTG
>Ga0182021_10007699_pt1 | contig 12774 bp, 11 predicted proteins | sample 612E3MmetaG_FD_120493 | JGI IMG/M metagenome (GOLD analysis project Ga0182021, IMG submission 120493) | Permafrost microbial communities from Stordalen Mire, Sweden - 612E3M metaG (Illumina Assembly) | ecosystem: Environmental > Terrestrial > Soil > Wetlands > Permafrost | place: Sweden... | reverse complement strand
TGCTTGTGGCTCAGACTGTTTGCATTGCTGCTGAATCAAGGGATCTTGGAATTTGTTATCTGGGTACGACAACCTATATGGCTCATAAAATAATTGAAGTTTTAAAGCTTCCAAAAGGTGTGGTTCCAGTGACGACGGTTACTCTGGGCTGGCCTGCAGAAAAGCCTGAGCAGGTAGATAGATTACCTTTGGATGCTGTTATTCATAACGAGATCTATGAGGATTACACAGATGAGAGTATTGAAAGATTTTATATCGAAAAAGAGCGCAGGAGCGACTCGAAACAATTTGTTATTGAAAATAATAAAAGCACATTGGCTCAGGTATTTACTGATGTGAGATACAAGAAGGAAGATAATGTCTATTTCTCGAAAATGCTGATACAGGTTTTGAAAGAACAGGGGTTTATGAATCAGTAATTTCATTAAATAAAATCTCCGTGGAACTCTGTGAAGCCTCCGTGTAACTCTGTGTAAGTTCTTTTTATAAATATTTATTTCACTGAGTAAATCCGGAGGAGACACAGAGCGCCACAGAGAAGAATTGATTTATATAATTGTTTTCTAGGTAAAATCTATTTTCAGTTCTTTAGCAATTCCTATCAGATCTTCCCTGATTGCTGGTACAAGTTTAATACCATCTCTCATATTCCTTTCTTCAGCTTCTCTTTCAGGGTCGCCAGGTATCAATACACATTTCTGACCATCAATAGGTTTTGCTGATCGGAATGTTTTAATCCACTCATCCATTTTGGTTTTGAAGTCCACGGCGGGTTGAAATGCATCTATTCTCATTGCCCCGAAGAAATGTCCTGTCCCATCACCGACCTTCTTTTCAAGAACCGGCAGGTAAGCAACACTTGGCGGAACAAATGGTCCGAAATTGGCCCCGCTTAAGAGAGCAGAAAAGATATCCACTATTGCCGTGAGACAGAATCCTTTATGACTTCCGTGAAGACGGTCTCCCCCAAGTGTTAGCATTGATCCTCCAACCTTAAGAATTGAAGGATCATCTGTTGGCTTTCCCATTTTATCCTGTACTAACCCAAATGCAACTTTTTCTCCTTTCTTCTCCGCAACTGCCAGTTTACCTCTTGCTATGGGTGTTGTTGCAAAATCAGCCACAAATGGAGGTTGGTCTTTTGCAGGAATTGCCACAGCTATAGGGTTTGTTCCCATCATCCTTGAAACTGAAAATGTAGGGGCTACCAGTGGATTGGCATTCGTCAGACAGATCCCGATCATATCTTGTTTCAAAGCCATCATTGAATAATAACCTGCTATTCCGAAATGATTTGAATTGCGTGTTGAAACCCAACCTGTTCCGGCAACCCTCGCTTTTCCGATCGCAATTTCCATCGATTTGTGTGCAGCAACCATACCCACAGCATTATCGCCATCAATTACTGCCGTACTGGGTGACTCATGTACTATCTTAATAACAGGATTTACATTTATTCTTTTTGCTTTCCAGAGTTGATAATAGTCTTTTATTCTGATCATTCCATGTGAAGCATGATCCCTTAATTCTGCTGCCAGAAAAACATCGGCTATAATCTCAGAATCACGAACACTGCATCCCATTTTCAGGAAGACGTTTTTCGTAAATTCCAAAAGGTATTTATATTGATACATAATTTCGAGCTTTTTACAAAAAATGGTTTGAGGTTTGCAGTTTGCTTAAATCCTCACACCTCACGCCTCACGCTTCACACCTCACTCCTTTCTGTAATTATGATTCACTCCTGCCTGTTGTGTGGGTGTAATTACCAGGTCATTAATGCAAACATGAGCGGGTAACGTGGCACAATAATAAATTGCATCTGCTATGTCATCAGCAGTAAGGGCGTCAATTCCTTTATAAACTATGCCAGCTTTTTCCTTGTTACCTTTAAACCGTACAAGAGAGAATTCAGTCTCAGCCATTCCGGGAGCAATATGAGTAACCTTTATATTATTCTTTAACAGGTCGATACGCATCGATCTTGAAAGTGAATCAACAGCAGATTTAGATGCGCAATATACATTTCCGTTTTCATAATTCTCCTTTCCCGCTATTGACCCGATATTAAATATGTGCCCGGTGTTTCTGGCGACCATCAATGGTGCGACTGCTCTTGTTACATACAGAAGACCCTTCACATTGGTGTCAATCATTCTGTCCCAGTCATCTGTATTACCTGCATCGATATGATCCATCCCGACAGCAAGACCGGCATTGTTAACCAGAATGTCTATGGCTTTCCATTCCGTTGGTAGATTGTCGATTACGGTTGCAACATCATCTTTCTTCCTGACATCAAAATTCAGAGATAAAACTCTGATATTTCCCCGGTTGAGAAGTTCTTTCTCCAACTCATCGAGTCTTTCTTTTCTTCTTCCTGTTATAATAACATCATATCCATTCCCGGCAAATTTTCTAGCAATTGCTTTTCCAAATCCGGCGGTAGCACCGGTTATCATTATGGTCCTTTTCATTGTGACTAGTTTTGAATTATATGCTGTAAAAATAAGAAATTATTTTTCTCCCGGACGATTATAAAATCATGAGCTACCCGCAGTATCAGTATTGGTCAATATAAGAATCGGCAATCAATAATAAATATACGACGATAACATCTCCGGGGAGATCCCTCGTTGGCACTCGGGATGACACCGTGGGTTTGTGGTCGGGGGGGAAAGAAGTGGCGATTCGTATACATTAATACTTTATTGGATATTTCGCATAGAATCGCCACTTCTTTCCCCTCTGTGACCCCTTAAAGTTCTGTCATCCTGAGCGATAGCGAAGGATCCCCCCCAACTATATTAATATTCTAATTGAATTCAAATTCAATCATTTCATAATTTTTGAAAAATTATTATTCATTCCGGATACTCATATTGGTCAATATTGTACCTGGATAGCATTACCTGGAAAAAATTTATATTTGCTTTTTATTTTAAGATAGAAAAATTTTCCATGGATAAGCCCAAAAATGAAGAAAAGGCTTTTGTCGAATCAATGTTTAACTCCATTGCCCGGAGATATGATTTTCTGAATCATTTTTTGTCATTTGGAACGGACTATTATTGGAGGAAAAGGGCAATCTGTATCATAGCAAAACATAAAAATCATCGGGAAATACTTGATGTAGCTACCGGAACAGGAGATCTTGCTATAGCTGCCCTTAAACTTAACCCTGTAAAAGTAACAGGTATCGATATTTCCGAAAAAATGTTGGAAATAGGCAGGGAGAAGATTATTAAAAAAGGATTGAGTGAAAAAATTGAGTTATTAAAAGGTGATTCTGGACATATTGATTTTAAAGACAATTCCTTTGATGTTGTAATGGTTGCTTTCGGTGTTAGAAATTTTATTGATCCGCTTAAGGGGCTATCGGAAATAAACCGAGTAGCGAGGTATGGAGGTCTGCTAATGGTGCTTGAATTTTCAAGGCCGGTTTCATTTCCGGTCCGGCAATTGTATAATTTTTACTTCCTGAACATCCTGCCATTCTTCGGCAGATTATTTTCAAAAAATAAGACCGCTTACAGCTATCTTCCGGAATCAGTTATGAAATTTCCTGATAATGAAGTATTTATGAAGATGATTATTGAAGCCGGTTTCATAAATGGACAACAGGTAAAACTTTCAGGGGGAATTGCAAGTATTTATACTGCCATTAAACCTTCAATGCAATAAAATAAATTCAAAGCAGTTTAGTATATTGTTACGGATTATTCAAATGAACTGACCCTGGTGAAAATAGTTATCAGAAGAACAATATTTTTAGTTATTTTTTTATTATTCTCAGCCTGTTTAGTTGCCCAAAAACAGAAGCCGAAGAATGTATCATGGTACGATGATAAAATCCTGCATTTTGGTTTCAGTGTCGGTTTCAACACCATGGATTTCAAAATTACTCCGTCTGAGGCCAACATGAAAGTTGATTCTGTTTATCCTCATGTTAGTGTGCTTAATCCCGGTATAAACATTCAGATTGTTACTGATTTTAAACCTGCTGATAATTTTGATATAAGATTTTTGCCGGGTGTTTCATTTGGACAAAGAGTGGTGATGTTCTATAAAAACCAGGTCGTTGCAAATAGTGACCAGCGACTTGAATCTTCTTTTCTTGAGTTCCCCGTTTTGCTGAAATATAAAGGAATGAGATTAAATAATGTCAGACCTTACCTGATCGGCGGATTAAATTACCGGTACGATCTCGCAGGCAAAAAAGAGTACGATGCGGATAAGCCTATTTTTCTGAGACTTAAAAGGTCGGACCTTTATTATGAATTTGGAACAGGGTTTGATTTCTATCTGCCATATTTTAAGCTCTCTGTCGAATTGAAAATTTCAGAGGGCTTACGTGACGTTCTTGTACATGATCCGGCTCCAGGTCATGCTGCAATATACGCTAATGCAATCGAAAAAATGAAATCCCAGATCTGGGTTATTGCTTTTCATTTTGAATAATTATGGTTAAACCGGTTCAGATTAATCTTAGCCCAGGTGCAGCGGCTGATGAAAATCAGATAAAAAAGATTGCGGCCACACTTGCAGGAGTAAATATTTCTGAAATCATTTCACTTCGTATTGTTAAACGATCTGTTGACGCGAGGAAGAAAAACATCAGGGTAAATCTCAGTGTGGAGGTTATTACTGAGGATGAAAGTCCTGTTCAGACTATTTCCCCTTTTTTACCTTTAAATGTGACCGATAGCCGTGAAGTCATAATTATCGGAGCAGGGCCGGCAGGACTGTTTGCTGCGCTCAGGCTCATTGAGCTTGGCATACGGCCTGTAATCCTCGAAAGGGGCCGGGATGTAGCCTCAAGAAAAAAAGATATTGCCAGAATAAGCAGGGAGCAGATTGTGAATCCCGAAAGTAATTACTGCTTTGGAGAAGGCGGTGCAGGAACATATTCTGATGGTAAGCTTTACACAAGGTCGAAGAAAAGAGGCGATAATACAAGAGTACTTGAACTTCTGTGCTGGCACGGTGCAAATGAAAACATTCTTTACGAAGCTCATCCTCACCTGGGCACAGATAAATTGCCTCGTATTATATCATCGATTAGAAAATCTATTATTGACGCGGGCGGTATTTTTTTAATGCAAAAAAAGGTCACGGATTTCATAAAAGAAGGGGATTCAATAAAAGGGGTGATAACAAATGATAACGAGAAATTCCTTTCATCATATGTTATTCTTGCTACAGGACATTCAGCAAGAGATATTTACGAACTTCTTCAGAAACATGGGATTGAGTTGCAGCAAAAATCATTTGCAGTCGGTGTAAGAACAGAACATCCGCAGGAACTCATTGATTTAATACAGTATCATGGCAGTCCGAGAGGCGAATTTCTTCCTGCCGCTTCATATAGTTTTGCAAAACAGGTTGACGGAAGAGGTGTCTATTCATTCTGCATGTGTCCTGGTGGTTTTATTGTTCCCTCTGCTACTTCACAGGAGGAAGTTGTCGTAAATGGTATGTCACCCTCAGAGAGGAATTCACCTTATGCCAACTCTGGTATTGTGGTGGAAATCAGACCGGAGGATCTTATAAGATACAGTAAATCCGGCGAGCTTGCCGGTTTGGAATTTCAAAAAGAGCTTGAAAGAGAAGCATGGAAAAACGGAGGTCATACTCAGAGAGCTCCAGCCCAGAGACTTACTGATTTTGTGTCAGGAGTATCTTCAGGTTCCTTGCCAAAGGTTTCTTATTTCCCTGGAGTCACCTCCTCACCTTTGCATAGCTGGTTACCAAAATCAGTAGGCAGGCGACTCAGGGAAGGTTTCAGACAATTTGGTACATTAATGAAAGGTTACGTGACAAATGAAGCTGTTGTCCTCGGAGTTGAGACGAGAACTTCAAGTCCTGTCAGGATTCCAAGAGACCCGGAACTTATGCATCATATCAGTATATCAGGCCTTTATCCTTGCGGTGAAGGGTCGGGTTATGCCGGTGGTATTGTCTCCTCAGCTGTCGATGGAATGAGAGCCGCGGAAGCAGTTGCTGTAAAAATCAAATCATGCTGATATGACTTTCAAGGCAGAAAATTTTATTTGACAAATGTCTCTTTTAACTTTATTATTTAAATATTGAATAGATTTGCCTGTCAAATGACAATAATGATAAAAATATTAATCTATCTATCCTATCTATTTGGAACTTCGGAATTAATCCTGACAGTTACAAAGCGTTCAAAGCAGAAAAATGTCAAAAAGAAAAATGACAGAGGTTCCCTGATTATTCTGTGGGTAATAATAATATTGAGTATTACTGCGGGCTTCAATCTGGCATATTATAAAACCTGGAGTTCATTGAATTACTTTATTTACGCTATGGGGATCATGGTGTATTTCTCTGGAATGATTATTCGCTGGACTTCTATAATTCAGTTGAAGAAGGCTTTTACAGTAGATGTGGCAATTAGTCGGAATCAAGAGCTTAAAACAGACGGCTTATACAGGCTGGTAAGGCATCCAAGTTATCTTGGTACGATAATGATAGTTTCAGGACTTTCTTTATGTATGAATAGTTTGTTTTCATTTTTGGTTGTCACAATACCTGTATTCCTTGCAAATATCTACAGGATACATGTGGAGGAAGCTATTCTTGTGGATGAGTTCGGAGAGAAATATAAGGAATATCGCAAAACCACCAGGAAAATAATACCATATATTTACTAGGAAATTAAATCTTTGCTAAGCTTTTTCTTCGAGCAAACTCCGAGAAAATTATCGAAGCTGCCATACCTACGTTAAGCGAATCAATACCCAATGTTGTATCAGCAAATCTAGGTATCATTAGTCTGTGATCTATAAAATGGATCAGATCATCAGAAATGCCTTTTGATTCGTTTCCCAGAAGAATAATACCTTTACTGCCAAGTTTTTGATCATAGATTGACTCTCCTTCAAGCATAGTTCCATAAACAGGTATTTTCTTTTCTGATCCGGTATTCAGGAATTTCTTCAACTCGGTATAAAGAACTTTTACATGGATAATGGCGCCCATACTTGCCTGAATTACCTTGGGGTTATATACATCAACACAATCTTCCGAACAGACAATATTCTTTATTCCAAACCATGCCGCTGCCCTTATTATTGTGCCAAAGTTGCCAGGATCCTGGATACAATCCAGTGCAACACATTGTGTCTTCAAATAATTAGCCTGATTGACTTCAGGGTCGGGCATGCAAACTACTGCAAGAGCATTATGCGGTGTTTTTAATCCGCTTATCTTTTTTAACTCTTCATAACTTACAGGTTCAGATTCAGATACTTCTTTCAGTGCATCTTTTGGCAGGCTACTTATAAATTCTGGTTTCGCGATTAAAGATTTAAGTGGCACCCCGGCAGAAATATACTCTTTTACGATTTTGTCACCCTCAATTATATAAAGTTTATACTCTTCCCTGACCTTCCTTTTTTGAAGTGAAATAATAAATCTGACCTTGTTTTTACTAAGCATTTTAAGATTTTTTTATCCGTAATTAATAATTATTATTGTTGATATATTTGTGTAACACTTTTTCTTTACAAATTTTGGAATATTTTACATCAAATAAAAATATAAGAATTTTGAGGCATTTCATCCTGCCGGCTCTGTTGATAATTGTTATATCATCTTGTAATCCAACAAAATACGTTCCAAAAGGAGAATCCTTACTCGTTGAGAATCGAATTATTATTAACAATGACAGTCTCAAGAAGAGCGAGATATTTCCTCTTATAAAACAGAAACCGAATAAGCGGATACTTGGAGTAAGGTTCCATCTGGGTTTGTACGACCTTTCTAATATAAATAAGGATCGATGGCCACACAACTGGCTTAGAAATATCGGTGAAGAACCTGTAATATTTGACCCTTTCTCCACTTCTAAATCAAAAGATCAGATTAAAACTTATATATCATCAAAAGGATATTTCGATGGAAAGGTTACAGATACTATCGAGACAGCTAACAGAAGATCTAAGGTATATTATAATATCTATGTCAAGCCAGCTTACACAGTAAATGATATTTTTTACGAAATAGCTGATACTGGACTTATCAAAATTGTAATGTCTAATTCGGAAAATTGCCGGATTGAGAAAGGCAAACCATATGATGTTGACGTTCTTCAGGCGGAAAGAGCCAGACTTGAACGGTCTGTCCGCGATATGGGCTTTTACAGTTTTTCTTCAGAAAATATTTACTTTAGGATTGACAGCACAATCGGCCATAGAAAGGTAAATATATACTACGGGGTAAAAAAACAGCTTACATTCGACTCTAATAGTAATCCGGTCCTTGTTCCAAACAGACCATATCTTATCAGGAATATTTATGTCTATCCTGATTATGTTCCAAAGGATGTATTGACAGGCGGAGCAGATTACCAGAAAAGTCTGGATACCATAAAATATAAAAGCTATAATTTTGTTACGAACCTGCAACGACCATCAATAAACTATGATGTGATTATTCAGGCATTATATGTTAAACCCGGAGCTACATTCAATGTTACCAATACTGAAAGATCACAATCACATTTAATGTCTTTTAAAACATACCGGCTTGTTAACATCAGGTACAGTGATTATTATGGTAATTCATTAAACCCTGGAGATACATCAGTTTTGGACTGTTTTATCCAGCTGACACCGATGAGCAAGCAATCATTTACGGTGGAAGTGGAAGGAACTAATTCCGGAGGCAACCTTGGAGGCGCTCTCGGCTTTAGTTACCAGAATAAAAACCTTCTGCATGGCGCTGAGCAGTTCAATCTTAAGCTTAAAGGTGCTTATGAGGCCTTTCCACAATCGAACACAGGAATAACCAGTACTGAGCAATATGGAGTAGAAACAAGTTTAAGACTTCCAAATTTCTTTCTCCCGTTTGTTAAAAAGGAAAGTTTTATCAAAAAATATGACCCTACAACAACAATTCAGGCGGCCTATAACTATCAGAACCTTCCCGTTTATACACGTACGATGGCAAATGCCGGATTTGGATATACATGGAAAGCCGGTGATTTTAGGACTCATATGGTAAGCCCTTTCCAGCTTAACATGGTAAAAATTCCTTTTATCGATTCTACATATTATGCAGATGTAATTTCAAAATCTTCCTATCTGATCAATAGCTACAAGGATGTTCTGATAGCCGGAGGAAGCTATTCCTTTATCTTCAATAATCAGATGATAAAAAAATCGAAAGATTACTGGTTTGTACGGTTCAATTTTGAACCAGCCGGAAACTTACTCTATATCTTTGACAAACTTACGAACGCTAAAGTTGTTAGTGATACTATTTACGATCACTATAACATTTTTGGACAGCCATTTGCCCAATTTGTCCGGACAGATATTGATGTCAGGTATAATAGAATAATCAATGATGTAAGTTCAATTGTTTACAGAGGATTCTTCGGGATTGGTATTCCATACAAAAATTCACTTGCTATGCCATTTGAGAGACAGTATTTTGAGGGTGGAGCAAACGGGATACGTGGCTGGCAGGTGAGGTCTCTCGGACCTGGTTCTTATTATCCGGACAGTGCAAAATATATTTATCAGACAGGTGATATAAAACTTGAGGCCAATATCGAATACAGATTTAAGTTGTTCTGGGTTCTTGAGGGAGCTTTATTTGCTGATGCTGGTAATATCTGGGCAATAAAAAATGACCCTGACAGACCGGGTGCTCAGTTTAAAATCAATAGTTTTTACAAAGACATTGCCATAGGTACAGGATTTGGAATGCGGTTTGACTTTAAATTTGTTCTCTTGCGAACCGACATTGGCCTTAAATTCAGGGATCCAAAACTTCCTCCAAGTACCTGCTGGATTTTTTCACAACCTGATCCTATTAATCATAATAATCTGGCTTTCGTCATTACAATTGGTTATCCGTTCTGATTTTTAATAATTCGTTAAAAATTTTCTGATAATCGCATCTTAACCGGTAATATTTCTTTAAATTGCATATTGTCTCATTGCTGTTATTTAGTATATGAACATCGATAATAGACCGTTTATTAAATGGTTTGGATATTCGCGAAGGGAAAGAAGATCAACTTTCATTCTTCTTATTATTCTTCTCATTATTATTCTCCTTCGTTATGTAGTGCCTCCGAAAGATATTAAATTGGAGGAGCTTTCTGAATTGATGGCCTCAGATGAAGGCAGAAAGGACAGTCTTTTAAGTCTTACAACCCAAACAACATACCTTTATAAATTCGATCCGAATTCAGTTTCATATGATACACTCACTGCAATGGGTCTATCCGAAAAACAGGCAAGGACTATCGTTAGTTACAGGGAAAAAGGGGGCATATTCCATCGGCCTGCTGATATTAAAAAGATTTACGGAATAGATGAAACGACTTCTGCACGACTAATACCGTATATAAACATTGAAAAAGATAAAATAAGACCTGTCCATTTTCAGGCTGGTATTAATTCTGATCAGAAAAAGACAAAAAGAATCAACCTTAACAGTGCGGATTCAGCTGAACTGGAAAGGCTCCCTGGATTAGGACCGGTTTTATCATCACGAATAATAAAATACAGGAAACTTCTTGGAGGTTTTGTCTCCGCTGAACAGTTAAAGGAGGTTTATGGATTGCATGAGGAGACATATAAACTTCTTGAGGATAGAGTCTTTGCAGATTCCTCCGACTTAACCAGAATAAATATCAATAGTGCAGGTTTTAAGGAGCTCTCGAAGCATCCATATCTGACCCGTTATGATATTCAGTCCATTATAAAATTCAAAGAGCTTAAGGGTAAAATCTCTGATATAGGTGAATTAGTTGAAAATAAAGTACTTTCTGAAGTTAAGGCTAAAAGAATGACCCCATATCTGGAATTCTGATTGTCCAGGGCTAAACTATCTTTGGAAATTTAATATATATTATGTAATTTTAGTTGGATAAAAAACAGGGAATAAAATAGTTTAGATACTAAATAATTAATAAAAATTGACATTATGAATAATTTAATTCCTTAAAAGTTTTGAAAAGAATATTAATGTTCATAAATTTGCGCCTCGATTTAAAACTGAATTTCTATTATGATTATTGTACCATTAAAAGAAGGCGAAAACATTGAAAGAGCTTTGAAAAAGTTCAAGAGAAAGTTCGAAAAGACGGGAGTTATTCGTGAATTGCGTTCGCGTCAGGCTTATGTGAAGCCTTCAGTACGTCGCAGGGAAGAAATCAAGAAGGCTATGTACGTTCAGAAGTTGCAGCAGAGCGAAGAGTAATCTGCAAAGCAGCATTTTTCATTTATCAACATTACAAATAAGTGGTTCCTTCATGAGTCATAAGGAATCGTTCTTACAATATCTTCTTATTGAGAAGGGATATTCTCCGCATACTGTCAGGTCTTATCAGACCGATTTGGATCAGTTTTTCGCTTTTGCAGAAAAAGATGGTTCAATTGTACTTCATTCAGATATATCTTCTGCTGATATCAGGGCATGGATTGTAAGTATGATGGATAATGGTATTTCAGCATCAAGTGTTCACCGGAAAATTTCATGTCTGAGAATTTACTTCAGATATTTGAGGAAAGAGAGCATAATTCATCATGATCCAATGGACAAAGTTGTGTTGCCGAAACGGAAAAAAAAGCTGCCTGTATTTGTCGGAGAGGATGCCCTCAATAATCTGCTTGATAAGTATGAATTCGGAAATGACTTTCCGGGGATCAGGAACAGAACTATTATCGAAATACTTTACCTGACAGGAATGCGCAGGGCAGAGCTTATCGGGCTTAAAAACAATGATGTGGATTTGTCAGCAGCTACAATTAAGGTCACCGGTAAAAGAAATAAACAAAGAATTATACCGATAGTAAAGTCTTTTATTGGAAGGTTAGAAGTGTATATAAAAACAAGAGATGATCTATTCCCGGCCGATCACGAGGGATGGTTTTTCCTGACCAATAAAGGGAACAAACTTTATGATAAATATGTTTACAATACTGTGAAGTGCTACCTTACCGTGGTTACCACGATAGAAAAAAGAAGTCCGCATGTACTTCGACATACATTTGCCACTCACATGCTAAATCATGGAGCAGATCTGAATTCCATAAAGGAATTGTTGGGTCATGCAAACCTTTCTGCCACACAAATATATACTCATAATACATTTGAGAAATTGAAAAAAGTATACAAACAGTCTCATCCAAGAGCATAAATTAAATAAACAGGAGGTACTACTATGAACATTCAGATTCATTCAGTGCGGTTTGATGCCGATAAGAAATTAATTGAATTTGTTAATCAGAAATTGATCAAACTTTCTCAGTACAGTGAGAATATTGTAAGTGCGGAGGTATATCTGAGATTGGATAATGATCAGGAACGTGAGAATAAAGTAAGTGAGATTAAACTGGAGTACCGTGGCGGACCATTATTTGCACGCAAACAAAGCAAGACGTTTGAAGAGGCAACCGATCAGGCTGTTGATGCTCTTAAAAAGCAGATTACCAAACATAAAGAGAAGCTGAAAGGAGTATAGTATTTAGGTCGATAAAAATATTGAGATTTATTTTGTTAAATGAAATTTTAATTCATACATTTGCAAACCGTTTTTTGAGGGTAAATTATGCTCAATCGGGACGTTCTTTAAATTGCCGATGTAGCTCAGTTGGCCAGAGCAGCTGATTTGTAATCTGCAGGTCGGGGGTTCGAATCCCTTCATCGGCTCTTGAAAGAGTTGTGAATGTGTGTCTTGGGAGTTTAACTCTGTTATAAGGGGGAGATACCAAAGTGGCCAACTGG
>Ga0182021_10007698_pt1 | contig 12774 bp, 18 predicted proteins | sample 612E3MmetaG_FD_120493 | JGI IMG/M metagenome (GOLD analysis project Ga0182021, IMG submission 120493) | Permafrost microbial communities from Stordalen Mire, Sweden - 612E3M metaG (Illumina Assembly) | ecosystem: Environmental > Terrestrial > Soil > Wetlands > Permafrost | place: Sweden... | reverse complement strand
CGACGCCTGGGTCAAAGTGTCGCTGGTTGGCATCGAACTACTCTCGGTGGAAGCTCGCGTTGTGATCGCTTCGGTTGAGACCTATTTGAAGTATGCCGAAGCCATCGGTCTGACCGCCAGCGCCGCAGCGCCGGCTTAGAACTGCGTTCGAACAAATTCCCGCCGCCGGCCGAGGCCCGCAACCAGGGCCTCCTCCGGCTTGGGAACCCAAGGACGCAGGAGAGAGGAGAGGAGCTTACCGTATGTTGACAGACGATATGACACGCTTGTGCGATGAAATCGTGGCGATGCGCAAGGTGCGCGGCAGCATGATGACCGATTTGCAGCACGGCGCCAAGGGGTTGACGCACAGTGTTACGAAGCTGTGCGCGCACTTCGGCCGTGTGCGCGCGACCATGGCGAAACGAACCAAAAATGAACGCTTGGTCTTTCTGAACAACTTGAAGCGTTCGGTGGGCGCGCAGCGGCGCGACACGAGAAACGACTTGGCTGGCGCCCGCAGGGCCTGGGCCGGCAAAAGCTCATAGCGGCCATCGGTGGGCACCGGAACTCAAGCGGTGGAGAGCCAGCGGCCGGCCTGTCGTCGCCGCTCCTGTCCGGGGCCCACTGGCGGGTTCGCCGCGCGGGCAGCCGAAGACGCTTGAGTCGGGGCGCCGCCGGCGGCCTTCGGGAACGTGCTGTTGGGACTCGGTGAAAGAAGGAGGAGAGTCAGATGGAAGTTAACTGTCTTGGTTGTGGGTTCAAGGTGGATCTCACCGATACTTATGACGATTACGTAGGCCAGATCAAATGCTTCGCCTGTGGCGCGACCATGGAAATCGCGACCCAGGCGGGCGAGATTCGGGCCGTCAATGCCGTGACGGCGGAGACGCCGCCTACGGCCGAGGTCTTCGTTGTGCGGAACGTCGAGTAAGAGCGCGCCGGCGCGAGTCGGGTGGTTCGCCGGCTGAGGCGCAGTTGAGCTTATAACGAGGGAGGACGAACGTGGGTGTATTGACGGTAAGTATGACGGGGTTGCGGGACGCGATTGTGTCCTCGCGCCAGGCCCGGGTGGCCTTGCTGGGCGACCTGGCTCTCCAGACCGACGAGCGGCGCGGGCGGGTTTCTACTTTGTGCGCCGGGTTCGCGCGCGATCGCGCGGGCGCCCACCGGGCGTGGTTTGGTCCGCTGCTATTTGAAGGCCGGACCGCGGAGAAACATCGGCCGCCGGCCGAGGCCAGGACCGCAGCCCAGCAGCCGCCGCCGGCGCCCAAAGGCGAGCCGCGTACGCACAAGCCCGCCCACAAGCCGGTCGCGGCGCGGGCTGCCGAGCCGTCCACGGCGCCCTTGCCAGGGGCCAAGAAACGGCACTCCAAGGGATTGAAGAAGCGCTGATTCCTGCCAGTCAAAAGGTGAGCATTCCGATGGTGGATACAATGAGCAGAGACCTCGGGGAAATGGTCGTCCGAGTCCAGCCGCAGGGGGACGACGTGGTGCCCGAGGCCAGTGAAGAGTTCGTGGCAACCCCGCACATTCAGGCTCTGGCCGACCGGGCGCTGGCGTACCTGGAAGTTGGCTATGCGGTGCACTTTGCCGGGGCGGCGGGAACCGGAAAGACGACGCTGGCCTTCCACGTGGCGGCCAGACTCGGCCGCCCCGTCACTCTGATACACGGGGACGATGAGTTTGGCAGCTCGGACCTGGTCGGCAAGGATGCCGGGTATCGAAAGTCCAAGCTGATCGACAACTACATTCATTCCGTGTTGAAGACGGAAGAGAACATGAACACCCTGTGGGTGGATAATCGCCTTACCACGGCGTGCGCCAACGGGAACACTCTCATCTACGACGAGTTCAACCGCTCCCGCCCCGAAGCCAACAACGCCTTGCTGAGCGTGTTGGAAGAGAAGATCCTGAATCTCCCCGCCTTGCGGCCGAGCGGCGCCGGGTACCTGGAAGTCCATCCGGATTTCCGGGCCATCTTCACCTCCAACCCGGAGGAGTATGCCGGGGTGCATAAGACCCAGGACGCTCTGATGGACCGTCTGATTACGCTCAACCTGGGCAACTTCGACCGCGAGACGGAGATCCAAATTGCGATGGCCAAGTCGGGTGTATCCCGCGGGGACGCCGAGGTCATCGTGGACATTGTCCGCGAGTTGCGAGGCACTGGCGTCAACAATCACCGGCCGACCATCCGCGCCACCATCGTGATCGCCAGGATACTGGTCCACCGGCGGGCGCGTGCGCGGCTGGACGATCCGGTTTTCCAGTGGGTCTGCCGCGACGTTCTCTCGACCGAGACGGCCAAAGTCACCCGGGATGGGGAATCGTTGATGCCCCATAAGATCGACGAAGCCATGGCCCGAATCTGCGGCGCGGCGGTCAAGCCGCGGAGAAGCGCCCCTCGGCCCGCCGCTGAAGGCAACGGAAACGGGAAGGAGTAAGATCATGGCCGTCCCCACGAAAGGCCTAACCAACATTCGTACACTTTCCGGCCGGGTAGACCAAGTCTCCCTGCCTTACCGCAGCTACATGCAGATCACGTGTCTGGAGATGGAAAAGGCCCGGCGCGACATGGAGCGCAAGAGCTCCACCCGGCGTATCGCGCTGATCGACGCTCGACTGGACGAGATCGAGAAGGCTAAGCGGGACCTGCTCCAGGCAGTGGCTGTATCGGGCCAAGGGATGATGCCGGGGCGGATGCCCGGCCTCGACCTGAAACCCACGCCGCGGCGAAGCACGGCCGGATTCAGGATCCGTTACTGAAGGAAGGAGACCATGCTGACGCTCAGGACCTCCGCCCACATCCCCACCGGCCAGCATTGCCGAAGCTTCCGCTTCATTCCAAATTCCACCGGCGCTCCGCGGGCGCGGGCCGGAGCGCGACGCCTGGATCGGGAATGGACCCGGCTGTGGGACGCCGCGTTGCGGCGTCTCTGGCTGGACGATCGATGGGGCGCGCATGCCGGGCGAGTCCGGTCGAAACCATCAAGGAGGCAGTCATGAGGGACGCCGACTGCGCGGAAGTCCTGGACACCCCCGTCGCGGAGCCGGCCGTGCCGGTGGCCAGCGGGAGGAACTATCTGTACGCCATCGTGGAGGCAGGTGAACCGCGGTCCTATCCATCCATAGGTATCGAGGGGAACGACGTTTACAGCATTGCCGAGGGACGTGTGGCGGCTGTGGTCAGTGGTTTGACCGGTTCCAAGATCCGGCCGCAACGCGCCAACCTGGCGGCCCACCAGGCCGTGCTCAAGTGTCTGATGGCCGACACAACCCCGCTGCCCATGGCCTTTGGCACGATTGCCGCCAGCCCGAAGGCCATCCGCGGAATCCTGGTGCGGAATCAGGGCGCCTTTGAGGAGCAGCTCCAACGCGTGGCCGGCAAAGTGGAAATGGGGTTGCGCGTAGCCTGGGACGTGCCGAATATCTTCGAGTATTTCGTCAACACGCACGCCGAACTGCGCCTGGCGCGGGACCGCCTGCTGGGCGGCCGCCACGAGTTCACCCAGGAAGAGAAGATCGAACTGGGCCGCATGTTCGACCGCCTGCTGCACGACGACCGCGAGGACCACACCCGCAAGGTCGAGCGCGTGCTGGCCTCGGTGTGCGCGGAGTTCAAGGCCAACCCGTGCCGCAACGAGCGCGAGGTCATGAACCTGGCCTGCCTGGTGCGGCGCGAGGCGCAGGAAGAGTTCTCCGCCGGCGTGTTCGCGGCAGCCAAGCGGTTCGACAACAATTTCGGCTTCGACTATAGCGGACCCTGGGCGCCGCACAACTTCGTCGAACTCGATCTGGAGCAGTGATGCTGCTGGTGGACGACATCCTCTGTTTTCCTTTCACCAGCATTCTGTGGATTTTCCGGGAAATCGACAAGATTGCCCACGAGGAACTGGACGGCGAAGGTCAGTTGATCAACGAGCAGTTGAGACTCCTCTACATGGAACTCGAGACCGGCCGGATTACCGAGGAACAGTTCGACGCCGGAGAGAAACTCTTGCTGGACCGGCTGGAAGCCATCGACAGTCGTCTGGAAGACGCGGGAGAATTCGAGGATCCCGGCACGGTGACGACCGAGCAGGAGGTTGGCAATCCCTAAGCGGCGCGGGAGATCGGCATGAGTCGGCGCAGGCCGGCATTCTTCGACCAGCCAGGACTGCAGCTCCTGCTGTTCGGCGGCAAAGGCGGGGTGGGAAAGACCACCTGCGCCACGGCGGCCGCACTGCGCCTGTCCGCGCTCGCCCCCAAACGTTCTCTGTTGTTGGTTTCCACCGACCCGGCCCACTCCGTCCGGGACAGCCTGGCAGGCCATGTGCCCGCCGGCAACCTCGAAGTGTTGGAGTTCGACCCCCGGCAATCCATCGCTCGATTCCGCGAGCGGAACGGCGCCATGCTGCGGGACATTGCCGCCGCCGGCACCTTCCTGGACGATGAGGACATCGATCGATTCCTGAACCTCTCTCTGCCCGGTCTGGATGAGTTGATGGCCTTCTTCGAGATCGCGGCCTGGGTGGAGGCCCGCCGCTACGACTGCATCGTGGTGGATACGGCGCCCAGCGGCCACACTTTGCGCCAGTTGGCCATGCCCGAAATGACGCGGCGATGGCTCGGCATGTTGGAGGCGCTGCTGGCCAAGCGCCGGTACATGCGTCGGGTGTTCAGCCGGGATGGCCGCCCGGACCGCCTCGACCTGCTGGTGGCCCAATGGAAGTCCTCGCTGGAGCGCACCGAGAGCCTGTTGCGCGACCCCGTCCGTTTCCAATGCGTTCCCGTCACGATTGCCGAGCCGCTGGCGGTTCGCGAGACCCTGTCGCTCTACCAGGAGCTGGCCGGCCGCAAGATACCGGTTTCAGAGCTGGTCGTGAACCGGCTGCACTTCGAGAGCGATTGCCTGGCCTGCTCGGCCGCCGCCGCCGTCGAGCAGTCCCTGATCCAACAACTCCTGGCCGGGGTCCATATCCCCTGTTCGGCGTGGGGGATTGAGTTGTTCGCGGAAGAAGTCCGCGGGCAGGAGCCGCTATCCGGATTCTGGGACCACGCGCGGCCGCTGGCGCAACGTCCGGTGAGTGCGGCCAAGCCGGGCGTGTCCAGCTTGCCGGCCGTGCTGCATCCGGCTGCGCCACTGTCTCCCGAGGTGCGGTTTGTCCTGTTTGCAGGCAAGGGGGGCGTGGGTAAGACCACGCTCGCGTGCGCCACCGCCATGCGCCTGACCAGCGACTTCCCCGGGAAGCGGGTGCTGCTTTTCTCGGCGGGTCCGGCCCACTCGCTCTCCGCCTGCCTGCAAGCGAAAATCGGTCCCCGGCCAGTGGCGCTGGTTCCCGGCCTAAGCGCGGTGGAAATCGACGCCCAGGCGGAATTTGAAAAGCTGAAAGCGTGTTACGCCCAGGACCTGGAGCGTGTTCTCAAGTCCCCTTCGAGCGGCTTCGACCTGGTTTTCGACAGCGTGGTCCTCGAGCGCATGATGGACATCGCTCCCCCGGGTCTGGATGAAGTCATGGCGCTTACGCGCATCCTGGATTTCGTCGCCCGCGACAGCTACGATCTGTTCGTGGTGGATTGCGCTTCCACCGGCCACTTGATTCGCCTGCTGGAACTCCCCGATCTGATCGACGAATGGCTGAAGGCCTTCTTCAACGTCCTTCTCAAGTACCAGCGCGTCCTGCAATTGCCCGGATTCACGGATCGCCTGGTAGGAATCTCGCGGAGCTTGAAGAAACTTCGGGAACTGCTGGAGAATCCAGCCACCTCCGTACTCCATGCGGTGAGCATTCCCACGCAGATGGCGCTCGATGAAACCAAGGACCTGGTGGCGGCCTGCCACCGCATGGGGATTGCCGTTCCGCTGGTGTTTCTGAACCTGATGACGCCGCCGTGCGATTGCCGCCTGTGTTCGAGCCTGCGGCGGCGGGAACGGCTGGTAGTGGAGGGTTTCCGGCGGGCCTTCCCGGAGAAACGGCAGACCCTGGTCTACAGACAGCCGGAAGTCGCCGGGATGGAGCAATTAAGAAGACTCGGATGGCGCTTGTACCAGCCCGCCGGAGCCGGGTTGGCCACCCCGGAGTTCGGTGCGCCGGAGCGGGTCGCGCGGGAGTTGGTCCGCCATTGATGGATCGCCCAGCCACCCCCGACGCGAACAGGTTCCTGCCTGAACTATGCCAACTGGAGGAGAGCGAACGAGTCTCGATTTGCGAGGTTCTCGACCGCGTGCTCAACAAGGGCGTGGTGGTAGCAGGCGAGGTGACCATTTCGGTAGCCGATGTGGACCTCCTCTACCTGGGACTGCAACTGGTCCTGACCTCCATCGAGACCGCGCGCGACAGCCTCGGCAGTGGGCGGCGGGGAGCCGGTCTGGCACTGGAAATCGGAAAGGGGAAGACCAATGGAAACGGTCGCAGCTCCGCGGGTCGAGTCTGAATCGATCGGGGACTTTGCCCTCGTCATGCAGCAGGACGATAGAATCCAGCCGCGGCCGCCGCATACCGGAACTTCGGGCCGGGCCCGCCTGGATTTGGATCCGGAACGGCTGAAGAACGGACTCGGACAACTGGTCCTCACCCTCATCAAGCTCCTGCACGAAGTGCTCGAGCGTCAGGCGCTCCGGCGAATCGAGGCTGGCTCGCTCACCGCCGAACAGATCGAGCGGCTGGGCATTACCCTGATGGGCCAGGCGGAAGAGATCGATCGTCTGCGGAGGGAGTTCAACCTGGAAGACGACGACCTGAACCTCGATCTGGGTCCCTTGGGAAGGCTTTTTTAGAACGGGAGAATTATCATGCCCCAACAGGCAGTTGTGCACTCGATGCAGAGTTCCACTTTGTCGGACGTCCTGGAACGGGTGCTGGACAAAGGTATCGTCATCGCCGGCGACATCAAGATCAAGCTGGTGGACATAGAGTTGCTTTCCATTCAGATCCGCCTGGTGATCTGCTCAGTGGACAAAGCCAAGGAGATGGGCATGGATTGGTGGGTCAACAACCCCGTCTTCTGCAGCCAGGCTCCTCCAGGACAACTGGAAGCCTCACTCGCCAAGATCGACGAGAGGCTGGCGAGGTTGGAGGCCTCCTCGCCGCGTGAGGCGGTGCCCGCCTGAGCTTCTCTGGTAAAATCGGCCTGGAAGCCATTCTTGGCCGGTGCTGGGCGCGGGCTTCAAACCCGTTGTGCGGTACTTTGTGCCGCGGGTGGGTTCGACCCCCACTGGCTTCCGCCACGCTAGATGGTCATAGCCTCCTTCGGTGCTCCGGAACCCGGTGCAATACCGGGTCTTCACGCTAACCGACCGTGGGCGGTAGCGACTGGGATAGCTATCCACCGCTAACCATTGCCGCTATTGTCCGGGCGTCGGAGTTCTGAAAGAATTCAAACCAGCACCAACCTCACCGCCCATATCGACTGGGGGCGTCGGTTGCGAAGCTGATCGACGGAAGAAGGAGTGCCTGAAATGGAATACCGCACGCTGCGGTTGTCGTGCGAGTGTGGTGGAGTGCCGAAGGGGATATCGGGCGTCGGCCTCTCCCCGACGCACGACCTCGTTATTTGCTGGCAATGTCCGCGGTGCCGCAGGAACGTCTATACCGTGAAACCACTTTCGGATTGTTGGCGAGACTGTTTGACTGCGGCATCGGCGAATCTGCCGAACGCCACGCCGACAATCGATACGGCGGATGACCGGGAATTCCTGCACCGCATTGGTGTCAGGTACTAGGATGAGCAAGCGTACGTTCTCAAGCGCCGTTGGCGGGAACACCGGCGGGTGAGCTTAACTTCGGAATACATCCAACCGCTGCCTAAATTCAGCCTAGAAGCTCATTTTCCGCCCGGTATCCTTCAAGTAGGCTGCCATGAAGTGGTTTCCGATTGTTTTCGCGGTTGCGCTGGCCGGCCAGGTGGCGGTGCGCACAGAAGCTGGGACGGACCGTCCGGACAGCTCGGGCGGGGTGGTCACGCTGCCCTCGGCTGGAGGCAAATCCGACGCCGTCCCGGGCGTGGTAGTCACCCTGCCCGGTCCGGCCGCACGGATTGCCGCGCCCGCTGCGGGGTCTCCTACGGTTGTCGAAGGTGTCACCCCTCCAACTCTTCCAGCCAGCGACGACCAGCCGCCGGTTCTGCGGCGGACGGCGCCCTTTCCCGCCGGGTTCGAGGCCGATAGCGCCCTGTTCTGCCAAACCCAGATCGGCCAGTGGACGGAAGCCGACGTCCAGGCCTTGATGGGGGAACCCCTGCGCCAGCGGGCCGCTTTGGGCGAAGATGAGTCGGAAACCGGCCTCATTCTCGCCTTTGCCGACCCTACCGGCCGCTACAAGGAGTTGGAACTGGATTTCGCCAACGAAACCGGCGCCTTGCGGGGTGTTTTTGCGTATCCATGGAAACTGACCTGGCAGGAATGCCGCCGCCTGTGGGGCGCCCGCGTCACCTCCCGCAAGGCCAACCAGGGACGGACCTTCCATTCCTACCTGGATCGCCGCCTGGATGTCCTGGTGGATCCCACCGGCACGGTAATCAGCCTGGGTCTTTACTGACCCGCCCGGTCTTCGCCGGCCGCGGGCCATCCTAAAGAAACCGAAACCCGGGACGCCCCTGGAGCGTTTAATAGGTAGGGCAAGGTTCAACCGCGCCGCGAATGGGCGTATAGTGTAGCTATAGAGGAGTTGTCTGAAAATGAGACGTCTTCCCGCAGTATCCCTGGCAGTTCTGGCCGCACTCAGCCTGCTGACCGGAGGCGCCTTCGCCGAGGACAAGAAGAAAGACCCCGAGGCGATTGGCGACCGCGACGTCGGCAAGGGCGTCAACTTCTATTCCCTCGAGAAGGAGATCGCTCTCGGTAAACAACTGGCGCAGGAGGTGGAGCGCCAGGCCAAGATCATCGACGATCCGATCATTGCCGAGTACGTGAACCGCGTGGGTCAAAACCTGGTCCGGAACTCGGACGCCAAAGTGCCGTTCACCATCAAGGTGCTGGATTCCGAAGAGGTGAATGCCTTTGCGCTGCCCGGCGGGTTCTTCTTTGTGAATTCCGGCCTGATCCTGAAGGCCGAGACCGAAGCCGAGTTGGCCGGCGTGATGGCGCACGAGATCGCGCACGTCGCCGCGCGCCACGGCACACGCCAGGCTACCCGCGGCGAGCTCATCAATATCGCCTCCATTCCGCTGATCTTCATGGGTGGATGGACCGGGTATGCCATTCGGCAAGGCGCCGGGCTGGCCATTCCCATGGGCTTCCTCACCTTTACCCGCGCCTTCGAGAGGGAAGCCGACTTCCTGGGCTTGCAGTACCTTTACAAAGCCGGCTACGATCCCACTGCGTTCGTGGACTTCTTCGAGAAGATCCAGACCCTCGAGAAGAAGAAGCCCGGCTCCCTGGCCAAGGTTTTCTCCACCCATCCCATGACGGACGACCGTATCAAGACGGCCCAGGTCGAGATCGGCAAGATTCTGGTAGCCAAGCCCGAGTACGTGGTGAACACTTCCGAGTTCAACGATGTGAAGGCCCGGCTGAACATGCTGCACAATCACCGCAAGGTGGATACCAACAAGGACGACGGCCGTCCGCGCCTGCGCCGCGCCCCCGGCAGCGGCAACGGTCCGGCAGACCCGAACGAAGACGGCACCACGCCCAAAACGGATCAGGACGAGCGCCCCACCCTCAAGCGCCGCGACGGTTAGGAAAGCCAATCGGCTCTCAGCTATCAGCTAAGACCGCGCGCTATGTGTGCTCAAGCTGAGAGCTCTCCACTGACTGCGGCCCAGTGCCTTTGTTTTTAACACGGGGTCGCGGCGCAGTCAGTGGTTCCATGCATAGCGCCGTAGGCGTGTGAGGGGTGCTGATAGCCGATAGCTTTCGGAACGCGCGTCGCGCCACGATCAGTTCTTCGTTGGTGGCAAGCGCCAGCACGGTGACGCGGGAATCCTCCGCCGAGACCACCCGGTCTCCGCTTCCGGTTTCATTCCTGGCGCGGTCCAGCCGCACACCGAGAAACTCCAGCCCTTGGCAGCAGTCGCGCCGCAGCCGGGCGGAGTTCTCGCCGATGCCGCCGGTGAACGCCACGGCCTCCAAGCCGCCCATGGCCGCCGCGAACGCTCCGATGCTCTTCTTCACCTCGTACACGAAGACCTCCAGCGCCATCTCCGCGCGGCGGCTGCCCTGGGCCGCGGCGGCCTCCAGGTCGCGCACATCGCCGCCCTCGACGCCCGAAAGGCCCGCCAAGCCGCCGCCGCTGGCGAGCTGGTTGCGAACCTCCTGGGCACTCCATCCGTGGCGCTCCATCATGTAGAGCGCGGCGAAGACGTCCAGGTCGCCGTGGCGCGTCGAGTTCTCCAAGCCCGACTGCGGCGAGAACCCCATGGTGGTGTCCACCGACCGTCCGCCGTCGATCGCGCACATCGACGAGCTTCCCCCCAGGTGGCAGCTTACCAGCTTCACCTGGCGTCCCAACATCGCGGCCACGCGTTCCGCGATGTACTGGTGCGAGGCTCCGTGGAACCCGTACTTAGCCACGCCGTCTTCCAGCCAGGCGCCCGGAACGCCATACAGCCGCGCGTGCTCCGGGATAGTGGTGTGAAACTCCGGCTCGAAAGCCGCCACCATGGGGACGCCCGGCATGGCCTGCCGGAAGGCCTCGATGGCCGTCAGGTAGATGGCGTTGTGGGCGGGCGCGGCGGGCAGGAACTGGCGCAGCGCTTCCACCACCCCGTCGTCGACCAGGAAGGTTCCGCGATACTTGGGACCGCCGTGCACCGCCTTGAGCGCCACCGCATGGATCGGCGTTCCGCCGGTCGAGATCCGGGCGATAGCGTCCCGGTAATTGGCCACGCGCTCCTGCCGGCCCCTGGCCAGCACTTTCTCGGACGGCATCTCGAGAATCTGATACTTCAGGGATGTGGTTCCCAGGTTGGGGATCAGCAGGTTCATCGCGAATCAATAGATCAAGCCGAGTTGTTTGAGCGTGGCGCCCGGTTCTTCGCCCTCGAACTTCGTCAGCGGCGCTTTCTCACGGCCGTCCTCCAGGGCTACGCCCGCCGGCGTGCCCACGTAGGGGAAGACCTGTTTCAGCTTTTGGAGGTCGGTGGAAATGGCCGCCTTCAGGCCCGTGTCCCGCAAGAACTGCGCCGCGTACTGCGGCTGCTGGATGGCGATGGCCACCACTTTCGTGTCGCCCCAGTTATAGTGCGACATGCGTTTGGCGGCATCGAAACAGTGCATACACTCCGGGTCGAAATAATACAGGAAGATCTTGCCGTGTTCCAGCGAGTAGGGCTGGCCGTCCACCGCGATGGTCTCCGGCGCCTTCACTCCGGTCTGCCGGACGGCGCCCGCTCCGTAGGAAACCAGCGCGAATACCACCACCGCGCCCAGCACCAGAACGGCCGACCGGAGGCTCTCCGGCGGACGCGACCAGATTCCCGCCATCACCGCCAGCAGCAGCATGAGGCCGTCGCCGATGAAGAAGCCCGGGCCCACCACCCGCTTCACCCAGGGGAAGCAACTGCAATCCGCGCCCCGCAGCAGGTTGTAATTCACCGCGAAATACGCCAGGAAGGCCACCAGCAGGAACCCGGTGAGGATCGATCCCCAGCGCCGGAAGCGCGGCACCAGCAACAGCACGCCGCCCAGCGTCTCGATGATTCCGAACACCAGCGCGGTTGCCAGGCTCAGCGACTCCGGCACCCTGGCCTGCGCCATGCGCACGGCGGCGCCCTGCGCGTCGGTGATCTTCCAAAGTCCCGAAACCAGGAACAGGAGCGCGAGCAGGATAGCGGCCATCCAACTCAGCGCTGTCTTCCAGCCGGGCAACTCCAGCGAAGCAAGCCCTCCCTGTGGCTGTGCCATACTGTCGGTCATGGTCCTTATTGTAGCCCTTTCATCGATTTTGAAGGGGCTGGCGCTGGCCTTGAGTCTGGCGGCCGCGCCCACCAGCGTCGAACTGGTGGATGAGGTATACCAGATCCCAGCCAGCCAGTGGCGCTACGTGGACGTCACTCTCAAACAGCAGCCCGCCATGGTTTCCGCCACATTCCAGGTGACAGCCGGTGCCGGGCAGGCGCGCATCGCCGTGATGCGCGGCCAGGATCTGGAACGGCTGCGCGCCGGCCAACCGCACGGCGTCCTGGCGGTGACGCCCCTGGCCTCGACGGGCAATCTCTCTTACTACGTTCACGTGCCCGACGACTACGCCATTGTGGTGGACAACCACGCCGCCAAACCCTCCACCGTCCATCTGCGCGTCTCGCTAGACTTTGGGGGCAGCCCCGGGCCGGCGGTAACGCGCCTCTCCAGCCGGCGCCAGGTCGCCGTGATTCTGATTAGCTTCGGCGTCTTCTTCGGGATCGTGAGCTTCTCGGCGCGGCGGCTGTGGCGGGCAGTCAAGCGACCTCCAGTCAACGGTGATTGACCGTTGGCTGCGTTCAGTGGTTGCGCCTGCCGCGCCACAGCGAGGATGCCCTTTGGGCCGCCGCCCGGCTATGCCCTGGGAGCGGAAAGGTGCGCTGAGGTCGCATGCTCTTGACTCGCAGGCTGAGCAAGTGCTTGAAATGCAATGGGGGACCGTCCCAGGATGACCTCTGGCACAGGGCCGTCCAGACCATGGTGGTTTGAGTTTTGCGAAAACATTGCACGGAGGAGTGGACTCATGGAAACCTTAGTGGCGGCACCATTTGAGCCTCAACTACCTTCGCGACTGAAAAAGGTTTGCTCGGTTCGGCGGCGCCGGATAGCCGGGGTGCGGAAAGCGGTCTCTACGCCGCGAACACCGAGTAAACCGTGCAGTGAACTAAACAGCAGGAGGAAGGCCGGTCTTT
>Ga0182021_10007697_pt1 | contig 12774 bp, 4 predicted proteins | sample 612E3MmetaG_FD_120493 | JGI IMG/M metagenome (GOLD analysis project Ga0182021, IMG submission 120493) | Permafrost microbial communities from Stordalen Mire, Sweden - 612E3M metaG (Illumina Assembly) | ecosystem: Environmental > Terrestrial > Soil > Wetlands > Permafrost | place: Sweden... | reverse complement strand
GCCGCCCTTGCCATGAGATGGAGAATCTACGGTTGCCGCGGAACTTACGCCATAGTTGTCGACACCACCGGATGTAGACGGTGCGTACCAACGTTGGGTTGAGCTGGTATTGTAAGGCGACTGCTCTGGTGGGGTCGGGACCGGATCAATAAACAAACTGGTCCATTCCGCGCTGACCGCATTGACCACGGGCGGCGATCCTATAAAGACCGCCTGGAAGGAAATACGGGCTGTGGCACCAAGAGGGAAAACATTCCAATTCACCGTTAGGATATGTGTTGCAGAATCGTAATTCGAGGAGGTGGGAGTCGTGCCTGTGACAGTCAGACTGCCTGTAACAAATGAAAGACTAGTGGGTATCTGATCTGTTACCACCTCGTACAGGGCATCCTCCTGGCTCTGTGCAGAATGGGCGATATCAATATTGAACGTGATGGTATCGCCGTTCACGGCAACGGTGGGGTTAGCGCTCTTGCTGATGGTCAGCTTGGGCTCGACGATCTTGACGGGCGGAGCGCTGGTAGTGGCTGTTCCACCGGTCCAGGCCCAGACCGCGTGATTGGTAAGGCTGTCACCGTTTTGATTCGCAAGAATGTCCAAAACGACCATGGAGTATTGGACTCTTATCACCTGGGAAGTACCCGACGTGCTCTTAACCGTGCCAAAGCTGAACGCAACAGTTCCGCCAGAATTTGAGATATACGGATTGCTACTACCTAGGATCGTGCCGTCGTTGCAGGTAAAGGTATTGGAACCGTTGATAGTGACATTCGACGGCAGGGAAACGGAAATACAATGCACAAAGGCCAGCCCCGGATCCGGGGTATCCACCAGCGTTACGTTATTAAACGTTGCCCCAGCGGGTATGGTCATGTCAACTTCATAGGTAATGATCTCACCAATCGCCACATTCGAACCGGTGGTGTTGACAAAATTCGTGGAAACAATCTTCTTACCAAGAGAGGTGACGAAGCCAAAGTCAACTGTTGGGTTATAGGTTGTGCCCGTGGAGTTCGTGACTACGTTGTTTGGAAGTGCAACATTAGGACCGGGCGTCAAATTAACAATATTGCTGGAGACCGTACCGACGCCTGTTCCCACGCCGTTGTCGTTATTATCGGCATTGACGTTCGGGTTGGCTGTGTCGGTGGGATAGAATGTATCCACAGTGCTGGGATAGCCAGTGGGTAGAACCTTTACGATATAGTTTCCGGCTGGCAACCCACTGAATAAGTAGGTGCCGCCTGCACCTGTTGTCACTCCGCCCGGAGCATCATCCGCAGTTCCCAGGATTCCATCCGGCCCAACATTGATCTGGGTCGTATTATCGCTGGCGAACAACTCGACCGTGGCGCCCGGTAACGGCGAATCGGTGCCGCTCTCATAGTTGCCGTTTCCATTGATGTCCGCGAAGATCTGATTGCCTAGTTGCAGACGATAGAAGCCAAAGTCCACTGTGAGATTGCTCTGGTTATTAGCGGCCTCGCCCAGCGGGTTGGAAATCGGTTTATCTGTCTCACCAGTCGGTTCACTACCACCTGGTCCAAGCGTGACAGTTCTCGAAGAAACATAATTTTCTGCCATGCCGCTGAATGTGGACACGCCGTTATCATCGCTATCCACATCATCGTTCGGGCTGGGGCCGATGGAGTCGGTGATTGTTGCGCCTGTTATGCTCGTGCCGCTACTCAGGTAACCCGCCAATGGTGCACCACTAAAGTTGGAGTGGGGGATAACCACTATGTAATCCCCGGCTCCAAGGTTATCGAAGCGATAGTAGCCGTTGGCATCCGTGGTTGTGGGTCCAACCAGAGTATCTCCTGAATCGAACACACCCGGAGTGCTGCCATTATCTTTGTATAGATCCACGGTCACGCCGCTGACACCGACCTCGCCGGCATCTATGACGCCGTTGTTATTCGTGTCATACCAGATACGGTTCCCCAGGCTGTAAGGAGTCAGGGTCAGTGTGGCAGTTGCGTCTTCACGGACTGCGGGATGCTCCGCCGAAGTCAGGTTGGCGGCTGGGATTGTATTTGTATAATCTCCCGGATTTGCGCCTGTAACCGGGATAGTCATCGAACAATTGCTGAAGCCCAATGTCAGGGAAGCACCGGAAAGCTGAATGACCGTGCCTCCAGCGGGAGCTGAAAGTGTCCCCCCGCATAAATTGGTCGGTGCCGGGGCGGAACCGCCAGCGATCTGCAAGCCGGTAGGCAGATCATCCACCAGCCCCAGCTGAGTTAGTGAAAGGCTGGTTGTGTTCCGGATCGTAATGGTCAGTATGGAATAACTGCCCAAGCCGGAGGCAACCGGGTTGGGAGCAAAACTCTTGCTGATGCTTGCGCCAGCCAGGTTGGTTAGGGAGGCGGAAGTCGCAGTACGGTTAAAGGCGCCGTTGAATGAGGTGACGGCTGCAATCGGGATCGTATTCGTGCGGTTGCCATTGACAATCAAGGTTGCATCCAGTGTGAGCGTGCATTCGCCACCCGGCGCCAGATAACCGCCGCTGAATTCAAAAGTACTGTTGTCAATCTTTGTCAATGTTGCGGGAGGCCCGGAGGGCGGGTTGCAATCGGACGGATCGAAATTGGGAGGATTAACCAGCACCATTTGGGCAGCGGGCATGCTATCTGTAAATGTTATGCCGGTCAGTGCCGTCGAGGAATTCGGGTTTCGCAACGTAATGCTCATTACCGAATTTGCACCACCGTAGACCAGTTGCGGGTTGAATCCTTTGACCACTTCCAGATCCAGATTTTGGACGGTGAGATCAGCCCTGGCAGGACCATTGGCATTCATCGTTGATGATGTTCCAAAGATGGTGGCTGTAACACTGGTCGCAGGGATATTGTTATGATGAGTCACGGGAGTTGTCCCATTGGTGGACATGCCTTTGACATCCACATTGATGGTGCAAACGCCGTTCACGCCTCCGACTTGCGCCGGGATGGTGCCATTCGACAAATGAATGGTTTGGGAGGTGGGGAAGGTAATGCTGGCGGGGTTTCCGAGTTCTTCACAGTCGGTGTTTGCATTTGGAGTAGGAGCCACAATGATGCCATCCATAATTGAATCAGGCAGGACATCAGCAAGGGTCACGTTGGTCAATTTTGCAGCGTTGGTGTTGGTCAGGGTGATCTTCAAGGTCGAGAGGCCGCCGGGGTTGACAATCGTTGGATAGAAAGCCTTGGTGACCGTCAATGTGCTGGGCGTCTGCACGGTTAGAGTATCTTGTATTGCACTTGGGATGCTTCGTGTTTCACCATTTGTAATGTCGCCGGGATTGATGGTGTTGATATATTGGATTCCGGCACCGCTGCCGATGTTGCTTGTGACATAAACATTCACAGTACAGGTGGCGCCGTTGTTGATGGTGCCGCCGGTGGCTGCAATCTTTTGGTCTCCTACGACTGGTGGCCAATTGACACCTGATGTTGGGAATGTAACGAGCGTGCCGCATCCGGAAGTCGTTGGAGCTGTGGAATTACTGACTGTCACTCCGGCAGGCAGGGTATCGTTAAAGGTGAAATTGTGCAGGGTTACGTCTGGGGGAGCAGTGAAGGTCAACCTCAATCTTGAGTTTGCGCCGGGGGCAATCAAAGAAGGTACAAAGGTTTTCGCAGCGTTCATACCGGCGCCAACGGTATAAATCGAGACTGTCGCCGTGCGATCGAGGGGGTTGCTCGGCCCCGGATTCGGCCCTGCAACCGTAGTCAAATTACCAGCGGGGATGGTATTGGTATAGGGACCTCCTACCAGCGTTCCGGTAACCGGCACAGTGATCATACAGATTCCTGGATTTCCGTGTGGGATGATTCCGCCTGTCAGGGTGATGATCTTGTTCGTAACATCAACAGTAACTACGCCGCCCGCGCAGGTGGTGCTCCCCGCACCATTCACGGTCAATTGCGAGTTCGTCGGCGTGCTCAGGTTGTCGGTAAAGGAATTAACCGTCAGGTCCGTGGCTGTGTAATTTTGGAGGGTGATCCTCAGCGTAATGGTACCGCCCGCCTGGAAATTGGCTACCGTACTGGTATTGGTCGAATCATAAAAACCTTTGGCGAGGTCAACCGCGCGAACCGTAATCTGACGGGTCACATTGCCCGCAATCCCGATGTGTTGATCATTGGTAAAGTCTGTTTGTTGGATTGTATTGGTGTACGTCCCACCATTGGTATTCAAGGGCATGGTCACCGTGACAACTACTGTGCAGGTGCTGAGGCCGGGGTCGAGATTAAAACCACTTAGGGTGATCACTTGGGTTCCGATGCCCGTCACTGAACCTGGTGTGCCTGTTCCACTGCATAGGTTGCTCGTCACCGAAGTGAATGCCAGGCCGGTGCCGGTTGTGGACAGATCATCAACCAAGCCCACGTTGGTTAAAGCCGGCCCGCCGGCAGGATTGGTGATGGTAATGGTCAGGCTTTGTGTGCCCCCGGCTTGGATGCCGCCGCCAAATGCTTTGGTTACCGTGGGGGTAATACTGGTGATGCTGACATTCGCGGTGGCAGACGATGCGTTTGTGCCCCCTTCTGTAGTAGTGATAGCGCTTGGCGGGATTCTATTTGTATACGAAGCGCTTGGAGCATTCACATCGCTGGTGACAGTGGCCGTGATGGTGCACGTGCCAGGGGTGACAAGTGAGCCGCCGGGAATGGTGCCATTCGCCAGGGTTACGGTTCGGGTGGGTGAGCCGGAAAGAGAAACAGTATCGGTGTTGAAGGGGAAAATACCGGTATGGCAATCGGTGGTTGGCGTACCCGTAAATCGCAAGTTGCTGTTTGGAGATGTCGGCAGGATGTCGGATAGACTAGCCCCGGTAAAGGCAGTGGGAGAAGGATTGTGAACCGTGATCGTCAAGGTGGATGTTTGACCCGCCGCAAAAGTCGTGGGTGAAAAGGCCTTCGTGATGAAGAGCGACTTGACATCCAGGTCGGCTGAAGCAGGGGCATGATTTGTGGCGCCCTGAGATGTATGCAAAGCTCCAATTGGAATGGTATTGGTATATGTTTTTTCTGCCGCGCTCATAAGAGCCTTGACCGTTGCTGTAATCGTACAGGTAGTACCGGCCGGCAGTGTGCCATTCGTCATTTGAAGTGTGTCATTTGGATTTGGTGAAGAGGTGATCGTAAACGTTGCTGATCCACCAGCACAACTGATCGCTGGTGGAACTGAGTTATCAAACTGCAAACCTGCTGGCAACGTGTCATTCAGGGTTGCGCTCGTGTAATCGATGCTGGCAATATTCTGAATCGAAATGCTCATCTGGGTGGTGTCGCCAGCCGCAATCGGTGAAGTGGCAAAGGATTTGGTCAGGTTAAATGACTGAACGTTCAAAATGTCGCTGGCGGGACTGGCATTGGTCACACCCTCGAGGGTTTGGATTGCGCCGGGGTTTGAAGAAGCTGGCCCGGCCGGGATGGTATTGGTATAACTGCCCTGCTTCAAAGAAGTGACCAAGATTGTGACGACACAAGCGGAACTCTTCAAGACAGTCGCATTATTCAACTTTACCGAAGTGCTGGCTCCGCCAATCAAAGGATTCCCGCTTTGATCGGTCAAGGTGGGGGAGGGGGAGGAACCACAGCCGCTCAGAGTTGTGGTGACCGGATTGGCCACGATTACATCCCCATTTCCTGTAGTAGGAAGGACATCGGTCAGCGTGGTTTCGGTGATCGAGTTCTTTGTATCGTTATTCGTGAGCCGGATGGTCAATGTGCTGGTTTGTCCCACCGCAATCGTGTTCGGTGCAAAGCTTTTGCTTAGCGAAGGGGCCTGGACGCCGATCACGTTGAGCGTGGCGCTGGCTGGTGTAGTATTGTGAATCGTGACCGGTGTGTGAGTAGGATCCGATGGGTCGGTTGTTGTGGCGGTCAAACCCTGACCGCCGTAAAGTGGCGGCGTATTAAATTCCGGGATAGTATTGATCAGGTTGCCCGCTGTGAAGGAGGTTACGTCCACTTCCACAGTGCAACTTCCGGGAACATCGCCGACTTGGGGAGGAACCGTTGCTCCGCTTAGGGCAATCGTAGTCCCGCCTGCGGCCAAAGCACCTCCGCCAATTGCTATCAACGTTGCAGAGCCGCAACTTGCGCCGATGGTATAGTGGAGTGGAGTTGCAATCAAAAGACCCGCTTGGACGCCTGACAAATCATTGTTCCAACTCGCATTTGTGAGCGGGTTGGCATTCGGGTTATAGATGGTAATCTGCAACGCTGATGTATGACCCGCAATAATTGCTATAGGCGTAAAACTCTGGTTGATCTCGGCCGGAACAGTCGCCGCGTATGCGGAGGTAACCGGAAATATCGCCGTGGAGAAAATCAGAATGATAGAAAGAATGAACAGTCGAATCGATTTGGACATGGAATTAATTTCTCCACCACAAGAGATCATTGCCCGGCAAGCAGGATCGGCAAATAAAGGCACCACCCGCTTGAGCGGTACCAGTTTGCCCCAACGAAACGACATTGAAAAGCGCGGCAATCACTACCAGGCTGATGCGATGAAACATGCCATTTTTCATGAATGAAAACCTTCCGTCGTTAGGATCGAGATTAAAGTAAAATGATAGGGGATTATATGCCGGTTAGTTTGAGAAAACAAGTACAAACGGAGTGCTTACCCCCTCACAAAATCGTTATCCGCGCACCAGATAAATAATCGCAACAACAACGCCAATGGTCACCACGATCCAGCGCAAAGTCGCGGGCTGAACACGGCCCGCCAGCCGTCCACCCAAATTCCCACCGATCAACGCGCCGACCGCCATCACGAGCGCAATCGGCCAAATCACTTTCCCCGAAAACAAAAAGAATATCGCCGCCGCAAAATTGACACTAAAAGAAACAGCTTGCTTCAAGGCGTTGAGCCGCGTTAAAGTATCGTCCATCGTCAAGCCCAATACGGACAACACGATCACGCTCAATCCCGCGCCGAAATATCCGCCATAGATCGCGGCCAGCCCAATAGGAAGGCTTACGATCCATGGATGATTCGGCATTGATTTTTTTTGACTCGCGCGACGGAGGAGCCAGGCCCGTATCGGTTCCTGAACGGCCAGCAAAGCCGATGCCAGCAAGATCAGAAACGGCACAAGGGATTGAAAGAGTTTTTCGCCGGTGTGGAGCAATAAATAACCACCGATCAATCCGCCAATGATACCGGCCGGTGCGACCAACCACAATCGTTTCAACTGATCGCGTAGATCATTCCATTGGCCCAGAATGCCTCCGATGTAACCGGGGCAAAGCGCCACCGTATTCGTGACGTTGGCAACGACCGCGGAAACACCCAGAGCCGTCAGCGTCGGAAATGTAATCAGAGTCCCGCCGCCTGCCAGTGCGTTCACCAATCCGGCTGCGACGGCCGCCAATCCTGCAAGCAGGAAATCCACCCAGTTCATGTGAAGTTACATCACCTTTAAATTTGCAAGACTCGCCGCGAGTCTTTTGATGCCGACACTCTCAAACACAACATCCACGATCTCGTCATCGTCCTGCATTTTGCTGTCGAGCACAATGCCATCGCCCCACATGGGATGCTTGACGCGCGTCCCGGCGCGGAATTTGGATTCCATAACGGGAGCCGCCATGGGAGTCCGGGATGAAGCGGCCCACGATGTCTCAGGCGCGCGGGCTTTGAGTCCGCGCCCCGAGCGGGATTTTCCGACGATCAAACCTTCAGGCAAATCATCCAGAAAGCGCGAAGGATAGGTTTCTTCGGCATAACCGCGTCCGCCGCGCTGAACCGAGCGGATGAGATAGAGTCGATCTTTGGCGCGCGTGATGCCGACATAAAACAATCGGCGCTCTTCCTCCATTTCTTCAGGTTCATCGAACGAGCGGCTGTGAGGCAGAATGCCGTCATCGAGGCCGACTATGAACACCGCGCCGAATTCGAGTCCTTTCGCGGCGTGAAGGGTGAGCAGCGTTGGCGCATTGATGTCGTCTTTGATGGTATCTTGATCTGCAACCAGCGCGACGTTCTCGAGAAATTCATCGAGGGTCTGCGTATCAAATTCAACGGCAACGCGGCGCAGCTCTTGCACGTTCTCCCAGCGTTCTTCACCTTCCTCTGATTCATCATCAATATAAATTTTATACTTGAGATCGTTAACAATTCGATCAAAGAGTTCGGAAACAGTAAGAGCAGGTGAAGCCGCTTTCCAGTTCGCGAGCGACGCGCCAAAATCTGCCAATGCAATCACACTGCGACCCGTGAATTGATTCCAATATGGAGAGTCGGAGCCGCGTGCCAAATCCATCAAGACGAGTCCGGATGAAGTGTTATATTGACGCGCAACATTATGAAGCGTAATCAAAGTTTTATCGCCGATGCCGCGCGGTGGAATATTGATGATCCGATCCAGGCTGGCTTCATCGGCAGGATTGTAAACGAGACGCATGAAAGCGACGATGTCTTTGACTTCGCGTCGTCCATAGAATCGTTGCGCGCCGACCAAACGATAAGGGAGCCGCGCTTGCAGGAATGCTTCTTCCAGCAAACGGGATTGGGCATTGGTGCGATACATCACCGCGCATTCGCCCGGCTCGAAGTCGCGGCTGGCAACCAGCTGCGCGATGCTATCCACCACGAATGAAGCTTCACTGTAATCATCGGGCGCTTCATAATAATAGATCTTTTCGCCCGCGCCGCGTTCGGTGAATAGATTCTTTTTGCGGCGATGAGGCGCCCGGTTAATGACCGACATCGCCGCATCGAGGATGTTCTGGCGGGAACGATAATTTTGTTCGAGCAGAATGACCTGCGCTTCGGGATGATCCTGCTCAAAGCGTTGCACATTGCGCCAGTCCGCACCCCTCCATCGGTAAATTGATTGGTCGGGATCACCCACCACGAAGATGTTATGATGCGCCGATGCAAGATGCTTCAACAACGTGTATTGTGCCAAGTTGGTATCCTGGAATTCATCCACCAGCACATGCTCGAAGCGCCGCGCATATTTTTCACGCACGCTCGGATTATCTTCCAATAAACGCGCGGTATACATCAGGATATCGTCGAAGTCGACTGCATTGCTCGCGACGAGTCTCTTCTGATATTCCGTGTAAACGCGTTTGACCACTTCATCGCGATAATTTGTGATCGGGTAATCGTCCGCCGCGATCAGTTCATTCTTGGCATTCGAGATCGAACCATGGACGCTCACCGCCCGATACATCTTATCGTTGAGACCGAACTCTTTGATAATCCCCTTGACGATGCGTTCCTGATCGTCGGCATCGAAGATTACAAAGTTCGACTGGATGGGCAAGAAGTCTGCTTCACGCCGCAGCAAACGCGCACAGATCGAATGGAATGTTCCAAGCATCATGCCTTGTGTCGCATCGGCGCCCAGCAATTTCTCGACGCGCGTCTGCATCTCACGCGCAGCTTTGTTGGTAAACGTCACAGCGAGGATGCGATACGGACGGACGCCTTCGTTCGCGATCAGATACGCGACGCGCTGAGTCAGCACCCGTGTCTTTCCGGAGCCGGGACCGGCCAGCACCAATACCGGTCCGTTCCCCGCCGTGACGGCTTTTCTTTGTTGCGGATTGAGCTTATCGAGGAAATCCATCGCAGTCATTATACGCGCTCTGGCGGGGTCATGGACCCCGCCAGAGTCTGGTTATGCAAAAACTATAATTACAGTTCCGAAGTGCAGTTCGGACAACGCGTGGCTTTGATCGGAATCATGGTGAAGCAGTGCGGACATTCCTTGGAACTGGCTGCAGCAGCGGGAGCCGGTTTTTGCAGACTGCTGATGGCTTTTACCATCAGGAAAATAACAAAAGCAATGATCAGAAAATCGACGATGTTATTAATGAAATTGCCGTACGTCACCTTGGCATTGCCAAAGATGAAAGCCAGTCCGCTGAAGTCAATTCCACCGATGATCAGTCCAATCAGTGGCATGATGATATCGCTCACGAGTGATGTGACGATCTTGCCGAATGCGCCACCGATGATGACCGCCACCGCCAAATCCATCACGTTGCCGCGCATGATAAAAGTCTTGAATTCCTTTAACATTTTGTCCTCTCCGTTTACTGGAAATAGTGTGAAGACGGCTATTCTACTTTTGCAGAGTTGGAATGTCAACGAAATGGCGGGCAAAATGGATGAACGCGGAAAACAAAATGCTTCGGTGTAAATCTGTGTAATGCGTGTTCCGTTTTCGTTCACATGATAAAATACTCCCATGCAATCATCCTTGGAGAAACTCCGTAAATTCTTCCGTCTCGAACACGAGAACGGATACAGCAACACGGCCATTATCGGCGGGCTGGCAAAGATGCTCGACTTCTGGGCTGCCGAAGCGCGGGCGGATGGCATCAACGAAGAAGTGATTCAAGCCGTCGAGCAGAGACTCCGCTCGTATGACGGACTCAGCCCGCTGTCCCGCGCCGACGCGTTGAAAGGCTTGTGGAAGCGAATCGGTGATACGTATCCCGAAACTCAGCAACGATCACAACAACGACCGCAGCAATCGCAAGCTAAACCGCATCCAGCGCCGATAACGAATCAGTCCAGATCGCGTAGTGAGCCTCAAGCGACCGAATCGCGTCATCAAGAACAACCCAAGCCGCGTCCGGCCCCGCCGCCGCGCGCAGAATCGACTCCCGGTGCCAAACATAGTCAGACTCCCGCCGCGCTCAACGCGCCCTTGACCGTTCTTCAAGGCGTTGGACCGAAACACGCGCAAACGCTTGCCGAACTTGGAATGCAAACGCTCGGCGATATGCTTTATTATTTTCCGCGCCGTTACGAAGATTATTCGCAACTCAAACCGATCAAAAGTTTGTGGTATGGCGAGCAGATCACTGTGATCGGCACGATCCAATCAGTGCACACGCGGCCCATTCGTGGCGGCTCGGCTTCGATCATTGAAGCCATTCTCAGCGACGGCACGGGCGCACTGCGACTCTCATGGTTCAACCAACCGTGGATGGCGAATCGACTCAAAGAAGAGATGCAGATTTCGGTTTCTGGAAAGGTCGAGCAATATCTCGGCCGCCTCGTGATGAACCAGCCCGATTGGGAGCCGGTGGACATCGAGCATCTGCACACTAATCGCATCGTGCCCATTTATCCGCTCACCGCCAGGATCACGCAGAAGTGGCTGCGCAATCTGATGAATCAAGTCGTCACGTATTGGGCGCCAGCGGTGGTCGACTCTTTGCCTGAGTCCACGCGCAAAGACGCGCGGCTGATGTCGTTGGGTCAGGCTTTACTACAAGCGCATTTTCCCGATACGCAAGATTCTTTGAAGACTGCGCGCGAACGTTTGGCGTTCGATGAAATTTTCTTTTTGCAGATGGGCGTACTTCGCCAAAAGCGAGATTGGAAACAAGTTGAAGCGCGCCGCTTCTCTGTCTCGGACGATTGGCTGGGTGCGCGTTTAACCAGTCTGCCTTTCACGCTGACGAATGCCCAGCAACGCGCCATCACCGACATTCGCGCGGACTTTGATTCAGGCAAGCCGATGAATCGACTCTTGCAAGGCGATGTCGGCTCGGGCAAAACGGTGGTCGCCGCGTTAGCCGCCGCGATGATAACATCAAATGGTTCGCAAGCCGCCATCATGGCTCCGACGGGTATTCTTGCTGAACAACATTATCGCAGTTTCATTGATTTACTAGCAAGTGAAAACGGAATCATACAACCGAATGAGATTCGCTTATTAGTCGGCGACACGGCTGAGTCGGAGAAGGAAACGATCCGCAATGGATTGGCAGATGGCTCCATCAAAATTGTCATTGGCACGCATGCGGTCATTGAAGGGCCGGTTCAATTCAAAGATTTGCAATTCGCCGTCATTGATGAACAACATCGCTTTGGCGTTGAACAGCGCGCGGAGCTTCGTTCAAAGGGAACCAATCCGCATTTGCTGGTGATGACCGCCACACCGATTCCACGCTCGCTGGCATTGACCGTTTACGGTGATCTTGATCTTTCAGTGATGGATGAAATGCCTGTAGGCCGGCAACCCATCAACACCTATGTGCTTCGTCCGCAGGAACGCGAGCGCGCCTACACGCTGATTCGCGGACAAATCAAAGAAGGACGACAGACCTTTATTATTTATCCATTGATTGACGAGAGCGAAAAGATGGAAGACTTGCGTGCCGCGGTGGATGATTACGAAGTCTTGTCGAAGGAAATTTTCCCCGATCTCAAGCTTGGGCTTTTGCATGGACGCATGAAGCCGAACGAAAAAGATGAGACGATGTTGAAATTCCGCGATAAGCAATATGATATTCTCGTTTCGACCACCGTCGTCGAAGTCGGCGTGGATGTGCCGAATGCCACCGTGATGTTGATCGAAGGCGCGGATCGATTCGGGTTGGCACAATTGCATCAACTGCGCGGCCGCGTCGGACGCGGCTCCGAACAATCGTATTGTTTGTTGGTCCCGACGCATGAAGACGCGACTGAGAACGAACGTTTGCAGGCGATGACACAATCTAACGATGGCTTTGTATTAGCTGAACTTGATCTGAAACAGCGCGGCCCGGGAGAATTTTTGGGAACACGTCAATCGGGTTATGCCACCGGCTTACGCATGGCAAGCATCACCGATGTGGCATTGATCGAGAAGGCGCGAACGCAAGCACAAAAATTATTCGATGCAGATGCAGATCTTCAGAAGCCGGAACATGCCTTGCTGGCGGAATCTTTGCAGAGATTCTGGGGCGCAAGCAAAGGAGATGTTTCGTAATCTTTGCAGGGGTACAACGATGAGGCTCCCCTGCGTCAATAATG
>Ga0182021_10007696_pt1 | contig 12776 bp, 9 predicted proteins | sample 612E3MmetaG_FD_120493 | JGI IMG/M metagenome (GOLD analysis project Ga0182021, IMG submission 120493) | Permafrost microbial communities from Stordalen Mire, Sweden - 612E3M metaG (Illumina Assembly) | ecosystem: Environmental > Terrestrial > Soil > Wetlands > Permafrost | place: Sweden... | reverse complement strand
CCACTTTTCCTTCTGCTCGTCGCTGCCGTATTTGACGAGCGTGGCGTTGACCAGACTGTTGTGCACGGCCAGTGTCACCGCCGTTGACATGCACTCTTTGGCGATCTCTTCCACTAGCAAACAGTAGCTCAACGGATCGAGCGCCGCGCCGCCGAAGTCTTCGGGCACCGTCGCGGCGAGAAAGCCTTGTGCTACCGCTTTCTTCAACAGAGCCACGGGAGGCTCTTCGGCTTCGTCCGTGTGCTTCGCCAGCTTTGCCACTTCCTTCTGCGCGAAGTCACGGAACAGATCGCGGAACATGGTTTGCTCTTCGGTCAGCGAAAAATCCATAATCGCCTCCTCAATTGATGAGTGATGAGTGACAAGTGAATATCAATAATCATCACTCACTCTTCACTTTTCACTTTTCACTTATCACTGAACTTCGCTTCACGCTTCTCCAGAAACGCGGTGATGCCTTCGCGCGCGTCGTCACTGGCCATCACAGCGTCGAACTGCTTGCGCTCCGCCGCCAGACCCGTCGGAAGATCGGCATCCAACCCGGCGCGGATCGCCGTCATGGCCGCCGTCACCGCCAGCGCGCCCTTGTTGGCGATCTTCGCGGCCAGACCCTTGGCCTGCCGCATCACTTCGCCGCCGGGCGCCACCATGTTGACGAGCCGCAGTTGCATGGCCTGCTGCGCCGTGATCTGATCGCCGGTCAGGATCAGTTCGGCCGCCTTGGCCGGACCTACGATGCGCGCCAGCCGCTGTGTGCCGCCCCAACCCGGGATGATGCCCAGATTGATTTCGGGTTGGCCCAGCCGCGCACGATCGCCGCAGATGCGGATGTGGCACGCCATCACCAATTCGAGGCCGCCGCCCAGGCAGGCGCCGTTGATGGCGGCGATGACGGGCTTGTTGGACTGCTCGATCTTGTTGAAGACGCCCTGTCCCAACTCGATCAGTTCCTGCGCCGCGGTATTGTCCCGCGTCTTGACAATGGCGCCAATCACGCCGAGGTCGGCGCCCGCGATGAAGGCCAGCTGTCCGCCGCCCGTGATGACGATCACCTTCACGTCCGGGTTCGCGGTCAATTCGTCGAGCGCGGCGCTCAACTCCTTCAGGGTCTGTGGATTCAGCGCGTTCACCGGTGGATGATCGACGACCACCACCGCCACTTTGTCTTCGACCGTGTAACGAATAAAGTCTGCCATAGCACACCTCTTCGGATTTTTGATTGTAGATTTTGGATTGCTGATTCAGGAAACAGGTAGACACGGAAACAAGGAATGCGAGAGCATCCTGTCACGCGCAGCGTGTCATCCCTTCATCCTGTCAGGAATCACACGTACTCCAAAAAACCGCCCTTGGTCTTCTCGCCCAGATGACCGTCCTTCACCAGCTCGTACAGTTTCTCGGCGGGATGGAAGCGCACACCATACTTCTTCTCAAACTCCTCCAGACCTGCGACGACGACATCAAGACCGAGCTTATCCGCCAGTGCCAGCGGCCCCAGGCGCTCACCGCCCACGGTCATGCCCGAGCCGGCAATCATCGCCATGTCGATGTCGCGCACATCGGCGATGGACTCTTGCACGGCATAGGCCGCTTCGTTGATGAGCGGATACATCAGGCGCTCGGGCGTAAACTCGCCGAGTTTCTTGCCGCCGCTCAATTCGGCCACCATCGCCTTCACCGGCTCGTCGGTGTTATCGCCGTAGCCGTAGAAGCCCGCGCCTACTTTCTCGCCATAGCGGCCGGCCTTGTACAATTTCTCGAACATCACCGCGCCCTTCATGCGCTCGCCATATTGTGAGTAGAGATACGCGCCCACGTCGTAGCACACGTCGAGGCCGAGGAAGTCCATCAACGTGAACGGGCCCATCGGCCAGCCGTAAGCCGTCATCCCGTCGTCGATCTCCTGGGCCGTGGCTGCGCCTTCTTGCAGACACAACGTCGCTTCGTTGAGGTAGGGCATCAACAAACGGTTGACGAGGAAGCCGGGGCATTCCTTCACCACCACCGGAATCTTGCGCAGCGATTCGGTGAAGGCCACCAGATCGTCGACGGTTTCGGCCTCGGTATCTTCGCCTTTGATGATCTCCACCAGCTTCATGACATGCGCGGGATTGAAGAAGTGCATGCCGATCATCTTGGGCGGGCGCTGCGTGGCGCGCCCCATCTCGGTGATCGACAAGGCCGAGGTGTTCGATGCAAAGATCGTGCCTTCAGGGCAGACCTTGTCGAGGTCCTGGAAGATGCGCTGCTTCAAGCCCATCTTCTCCGGCACGGCTTCGATCACAATGTCCACATCGGCGAATTCGCCGTAATCGAGCGTGGGGATGATCAGATCGAGTTTGGATTGCATCTCGCCCGCGCTCATCTTACCCTTCTCCACGCGCGCTTCGTAGATGCCGCGAATGTGCGCCATGCCCTTGTCGAGCATGGTCTGATCGACATCTTTCAACACCACCGGCAGACCGGAATACGAAATCACCTGCGCGATGCCGGCCCCCATCGCTCCTGCGCCGACGACACCTGCTTTGAAAATGTACATAGATTCCTCCTTGTGGGTTGGGCTTCTGTTAGTCAAGTCATTGCGAGAAGCGCCGTTTGCGCCGAAGCAATCTTATTCGCAACCAGCAGGAGATTGCTTCGCACGCCCTGTCCGCGCTATGCGCGGGGGCGCGCTTGGCGAAAACGCTCGCAATGACGGGTATCACGCTTTGTCATCCACCCCGAAGTCGAACAGGCCGCCGATCGACATGCGGGCATAGTTGCGCCGAATGGCTTCACCAAAAATCGGCCCGACGGATAAAACATGTAAAATCTTAGGACGCTGTTCTTCCGGAATGTACACCGTATCGGTGGTCACGATCTCTGTGATCTGCGGCACGGCTGCTAATCGTTCGAAAGCGTGGCCGGTAAAAACTCCATGCGTGCACGAGATCCAGATATCCTCGATCCCGCCCTCGGTCAGAATGCGGCACAACTCCACGACCGATCCGCCGGTGGCGATTTCGTCGTCGTAGATGATGGCGCGCTTGTAGCCTTGAATGGAATGCCCCATCAAGTCGGCGATGCGCACCTTGGTGTCCGAGAGGCGATCCTTGTTGCCATACGCATTAGACAGGTCCAGACTGTGCGCAAAACGCGCCGTCGCCTTGGCGCCGCCCGCATCGGGCGTGACGACGATCGTGTTGCTGAGATCGCGTTTGTGAAAATACTTGGTGAAGAGAAAACGCGCCGTCAGCGGATCGGTCGGCACCGAGAAGAAACCGTGCACTTGCGGCGAATGCAGCGTCATCGTCATGACGTGCGTGGCGCCCGCGCGTTCGATCAGATCGGCCACCAGCCGCGCCGTGATGGAAATGCGCGGGGCATCCTTCTTGTCCGATCGGGCGAACGAGTAATACGGAATCACCGCGTGGATCTCGCGCGCCGCTGCATTGCGCGCGATGTCGATCATCATCAGCAGTTCCATCAGATGATCGTTGACCGGCGGTGTCAGGCTCTGCACGATGTAGACCGCGCGCGACCGCACACTTGCCCCTAGCTGGATATAGAGGTTATCGTTGCTGAAGCGCTTGATTAACGTGTCTTCCAGCTTCAGGCCCACATGGCGCGCCATCGCGGCTGCCAACGGCCGATTGGAACTGCCGCTGAAAAAGCGGACTTCGCCGGGATCGATCAAAGGATGAGTGGGCATGTCCATCTCACTCGCGGTGGGCTGCGCCGCGTCTGTCACACGCGCTCGACCACCAGCGCCGCGCCTTGCCCGCCCGCCGCACACAACGTGGCGAGACCGTAATGAACATTGCGCCGTTTCATTTCATGCACCAGCGTCACGACGATGCGCACGCCGCTCGATCCGACGGGATGGCCGAGTGCGATCGCGCCGCCGTTGACGTTGACCTTGTTCCAGTCCCACTGCAATTTGAGTCCGCAGGCCAGCACTTGCGCCGCGAACGCTTCGTTAATCTCGATCAAATCCATATCGCTCAATTGCTTGCCCGCTTTAGCCAGCGCTTTGGGCACAGCGTACGCCGGGGCGATGCCCATGCGCTCGGGCTCGACGCCGGCGAAGCCGTAGCCGATCACCCTGGCCAGCGGCGTATAACCCAACTCGGCGGCCTTCTCCCCGCTCATGATCAACATCGCACTCGCGCCGTCGCTGATGCCGCACGCATTGGCCGGCGTCACCGATCCGCCTTGCTTGAAGACTGTGGGATACATGGCCGCCTTCTGCACGGACAGCCCGGCGTTGATCGTTTCGTCCTGCGTGATTTGCTCCTTCGCCACTTCCTGCCCGGCGACCTTCTTGATAATCTCGACCGGCACGATCTCGTCTTTGAATTTGCCGGTGCGTGTGGCGGCGAAGGCTTTCTTGTGCGACCCCACGGCGTACTCGTCCTGCTGCTGCCGCGTGATCCCAAATTCTTCGGCCAGATTCTCCGCCGTGCGGCCCATCAATTGCCCGCAGATCGGATCGGTGAGACCCTCCCACAGGCCGTCGGTCAACTGCGAGTGGCGGATCTTCAGCCCCCAGCGCGCGTCTTTGATGATGTACGGAATGTTACTCATGCTCTCGACGCCGCCCACCAGATAGATCGAGCCTTCGTCGAGTTGAATGCGCCGCCACGCTTCCACGATCGCATCCATGCCGCTATTGCAATTGCGCGCCACGGTGAGGGCGGGTGTTTCCTTGGGCACCCCAGCCATCAACGCCGACACGCGCGCGATGTTGGGCGCGTCCGAAGGCTGCGCGATGCACCCCGCGATCACTTCGTCGATCGAAGCCGGATCGATCTTGGTGCGCTCGAGGATACTCTTGAACACCAGCGCCAGCAGATCCTTGGCCAGCAAGGGCCGCAGCGCCCCGCCGTGATTCCCGGACGGAGTACGAACACCATCGACAATGACTACGTCTTTCATGATCAATCTCCTCTCGTGTAGATTTGGGTCAAATGTTGAATGCTGATTGTTGATTTCTGAATGCTGATTGATTTCCAACCATCTCAACTCGTGTCATCCTGAGCGGAGCGAAGAATCTCAACCACTGATTAAGGAACGTCGTGAGATGGCACAGAGATTCTTCGCCGCCTTGCGGCTCAGAATGACACTTCATCATCGCGAAAGTTCAATGGGTTCAGGCAAATCTGGATTCGCCTGCTTCAAACGCTGAAACAGTTCTAGGCCCTTTGCCTTATCTTGACTGCCCTTGCCTGTGTCCCATGCCTCTCGCGTTCCAAAATCGATCATGACAAATATACGATCATCATTGAGTGTCCAAGAAGCGTAGACTGCCACCAGTGATTTGTTCTCCGCTGACACAGTTTTGAAAGGGCTACCCGAAAATCCATACCCTAGCCCAGATCGTGGGATAATGGTCTGTCCGTTCTCATGTACTTCATAATAAACGCCGCGACCTGCTTCCCAACACGTATCAGCATAGAAAACTACCGAACGATTACTACCTGCATCGACTCTGGTTAATTCCGTAACTGGTGTTAAATCGCATGGCAACCAAATTGCGAGGCCATAACAAAAGCTTAGAAGTGCAGCACCTACAGGTATGCTTAAGCCTATTATGGCGATCCAGATTAATCTTCGCCGCATGTTGCTCTTGCTACCTCCCCAACCCACCGATCAACACTTTCACCATCGCTGAATTCATCTAATCCGCTATCAACGATTCTCTTGATCCCATCGATCTACGATCCCCCGAAGCCTTGAGATAACGGAAAATCGTCGGATGTAAGACATCTCTCGGGAGCGGATTACCTTCTGTTCTTGCCTCCTGCATCTTGCCTCTTGCCTCTTGCATCATGTCACTTCCCCAACCCACCGATCAACACCTCCGTCATCGTTCCATACAACGATTCCAGATCCGCCGCCAGAATCTCGGCCCGCAGCGGATGGCTGAGCAGCACCAGCACGCCGTTCAGGCCTGCCCACAACACGCTGGCGGCCTCGCGCGTATTCTCGACGACGATGAGATTTTCTTCTTGGGCTTGCTTCACCGCGCGTTCCAGCCATTCGATGCCGTGTAGACTGCGTGCGTAAACTTCTTGATAGATGCCGGGATCGATCGAGGCTTGTAATTGGCTGCGATCGAACGCCATCAACATGCGATAATATTCGGGGTTCTGCTGGTAAAAGTGGAGGTAGGCGTCGGCCATGCGGCGCAGCCGCGTCTTCGCGCCAAAGCGCCGATCGGCCGCGTAGGCCGCTTCCAGATCGGCGATGAGCATGTCCAGCCCTTCTAAAAGCAAATGAGCCAGGATGGTCTCTTTCGTATCGAAATACAGATAGACCGTACCCTTGCTCACTTCGGCGGCCACTGCGACATCGTCGACCGTGGCCGTGTGGAAACCATGCTGAAAGAAGACATCGCGGGCGGCGCGGAGGATGTCGTCACGACGCTGGGCCTTCTCGCGCTCCCGGCGAGAGGCTGTGCCACGTATCTGACCGTTAGGGTTGCCGCTCTGCGTCATACCTCTAACACCCCGCGTCATGACCGTTGGTCAGTCAATGACTCATAGTCAGTATACGCTTTTATGACGCACCTTGTCAAGACAAAAAAGATTAGTGAATTCAGGCGCAAGAAACTCGTGCTATACTGAATCTGACAGGAGTCCTATGCCTACCGCTGCCTTTATCAGCCGCAGTTATCCCATCGGCGCGACGGTCTACCCTCACGGCGTGAATTTTTGCGTCTTCTCCAAGAACTGCACGGCGTTGGAACTGCTGCTCTTCGACGATGTAGACGTCACCCGGCCCAGCCGCGTGATTCGGTTCGATCCGCAGCACAACAAGACCTTTTACTACTGGCACCTCTTCGTGCCCGGCTTGCGCGCTGGACAACTCTATGGCTATCGCGCTTACGGGCCGTTTCAACCGCACGACGGCTTTCGCTTCGATCCCGGCAAAGTGCTGCTCGATCCTTACGGGCGCGGTGTGATGGTGAGCGATCACTACGATCGTGACGCGGCCACGCGGCCCGGCGACAACTGCGCACGCGCCATGAAAAGCGTCGTCGTCGATCCGCGGGCCTATGATTGGGAAGGCGATGTCGCGCTGGAATACCCCTACTCCGGCACCGTTATCTACGAACTGCACGTCGGCGGATTCACCCAACATCCCTCGTCGGGCGTCAGCCGGCCCGGCACCTATCTGGGCTTGATCGAAAAGATTCCGTATCTCAAGAGTCTGGGCGTCACCACGATCGAACTGCTGCCCGTTCAGCAGTTCGACGATCAAGATGTGGCCGCGCCGCTGAAGAACTACTGGGGCTACAATCCGATCGGATTTTTCGCGCCGCACCGCGGTTATTGCTCCCGCCCGACCGATCCCCTCGGCCCGATCGATGAATTCCGCGACATGGTTAAGGCCTGCCATCGCGCCGGGCTGGAAGTCATGCTGGACGTGGTCTTCAATCACACCGCCGAAGGGGACGAGTTCGGGCCTACCTTGTCATTTCGCGGACTGGAAAATCGCGCCTACTACATGCTGGAAGCCGATCAAGCATGCTATGCCAATTACACCGGCTGCGGCAACACCTTCAACGGCAATCACTCCATCGCCCGGCGCTTGATCATCGATTGTCTGCGCTGCTGGGTGGAAGAGATGCACGTCGACGGCTTCCGCTTCGATCTGGCGGCAGTACTCTCGCGCGACGAGTGGGGCCAGCCGTTGAAAAGCCCGCAGACCCTGTGGACGATCGAGTCCGATCCGATCCTGGCGGGCACGAAGATCATCGCAGAGGCGTGGGACGCGGCCGGCTTGTATCAGGTCGGCTCGTTTATCGGGCATCGCTGGGCCGAATGGAACGGGCAATTCCGCGATGATGTGCGCCGCTTCGTGAAGAGTGATCGGGCCGTCGTGCCGAAGCTGGCCGCCCGGCTCACCGCCAGCCCCGATCTGTATCCGCAGCCCGATCGCGAACCGAACCGCAGCATCAACTTCGTCACCTGTCACGATGGCTTCACGTTGAACGATCTGGTGTCCTATGATTTCAAGCACAACGTCGCCAACGGCCAGCGCAACGCCGATGGCCCCGACACCAACTTCAGTTGGAACTGCGGCGGCGAAACATCCGCACTAGTGGAAGGCCCCACCATCGATCCGGCCATCGAGACGCTGCGCCAGCGGCAGATCAAAAACCTGCTCGCGATCTTGTTCCTGTCGCAAGGCACACCCATGCTGCTGATGGGCGATGAAGTGCGCCGCACGCAGCGCGGCAACAACAATGCCTACTGCCAGGACAACGAGCTCAGTTGGTTTGACTGGCGCGACACCGAACGCCACACTGATTTATTACGCTTCGTGCGCGGATTGATCCACTTCACGCAAAGCCGCTCGCTGTTTCAGCGCGAACGATTTTGGATCCACACGCCGCAGCACGACAGCCTCACCTTGACGTGGCACGGCGCGCACCTCTCACACCCCGACTGGAGCGACGACTCGCATAGCCTGGCTTTCTCGCTGCACGATCCGTTGGGCGGCGATCACCTGCACATCATCCTCAACGCCTACTGGGAACCGCTCACCTTCGAGCTGCCACCGCTGCCCGTCGATCAACGCTGGCATCGGCTCCTCGATACGGCCCAGCCCGCCCCCGACGATTTCACGCCGCCCGATCAAGCCCAGCCGCTGGAAGAATTCCGTTATCGCGCGGAAAGCCGATCGGTGGTGGTGTTGAGCGCGCAGACCTTCAATCTGTAGGAAACTGTTAGCCCGTGGATAGGCGCAAGCGCCGAGTTTCTTGTATCCTTGATCGGGAATGGGCGTTCCGTCATTTCACGTAACTCAACTTTTCACAATCAGGAGGCAGGTCGTTATGGATGTCGGAAAGTCAATCGGCTATGTGTTTGAAGATCAAAAATGGTCAAACAAATTGCTCATCGGCGTGCTGATCAGCATGGTGCCCATCGTCAACTTTGCTTTGCTGGGCTGGGTGATCGACATCATGCGCAACGTCTCGCAACGCCAGCCGTTTCCGCTCCCGGAGTGGAGCGACTTTGGCGACAAGTTCGTCAAGGGGACCATTCTGTTTGTAGTGGGTCTGATTTATTCGCTGCCGGTGCTGTTGCTCATGTGCCCTCTGGTGTTTCTGCCCTTCCTGCGCGGCGACATCGGTCAGGACGGGCGGCAGGCTGTCACCAGTATGTTCGTCGGTACCACACTCACTCTGTCGTGTGTCGTCGCGCTGTACGGCCTGCTGCTCAGTTTCTTGATGCCCGCCATTTATCTGAATTTTGCGCGCAAGGGCACGTTTAGCGCGTGCTTTGAGTTCGGCGAAATCTGGCGCATCATGTCCAGGAATCTAGGCGATTACATCGTAGCCTGGCTGATCATCATCGTCGTCGGCATGGTGGCCTCGTTCGTGATTAGCCTTGTGGGAATCCCGTTGGCCTTCATCCCCTGCTGCGGCTGGATCGCGGCGTGGATGCTGGTCGGCGTGACCAGCGTGTGGATTTTGTCCGTCTTTGGACATCTCTTTGGGCAGATCGGCGCCGAGCCGCCCGGTGAGTCGATCGTGCCCGGCGCTTAGTTAGGCCCGTCATTGCGAGGAGCATCCCGCCTTTTCGCTGCGCAGTCGAAGGATGCGACGAAGCAATCTCTTCGTCCGGCCATGAGATTGCTTCGTTTCGCTCACAATGACAATCAACTCTGCTTCACGTTCAACGCCCGATGCGGCGCATCATTGATGCGAATCCCAGCGGGCGTTGTGGTTTGGCGATCATGGTAAAATGCCGCCATGCCCATTCGCATTTTGCCGCCCAACCTCGTCTCACAGATCGCCGCCGGTGAAGTCGTCGAACGGCCCGCCTCGGTGGTGAAAGAACTGATCGAGAACGCCATCGACGCAGGCGCGACCGATCTCACCGTCGAGGCACGCGACGGCGGACGATCCTTCATTCGCATCAGCGACAACGGAGCGGGCATTCCAGCCAGCGAGGTTGAACTCGCCTTCAGCCGTCACGCCACCAGTAAGCTCACCACCGCCGACGACCTAAGCCACATCACCACGCTCGGCTTTCGCGGCGAGGCGCTGGCTTCCATTGCCTCCGTCGCCAAAGTCACCTGTCTGACCCGCGCGCGCGAGGAATCCGTCGGCACGCGTTTGATCATCGATGGCACGCAAGTGGAGCGCAATCCGATCGGCGCACCGGCCGGAACGGTCATCACCGTCGAGAATTTGTTTTACACGGTTCCGGCTAGACTCAAATTCCTCAAATCCGACACCACCGAACGCCGGCAGATCGATCTACTGATCAGCCGCTACGCTCTGGCCTATCCCGCGATTCGTTTCAATTTGATTCACAACGGGCGCACCTCTTTTCAAACGACAGGCAGCGGTTCTGTGCACGATGTGTTGATTGCGGTGTATGGAGTAGAAGTGGCCGAGCAGATGATCCAACTCCCCTCTTCCTCTAAGGGAGAGTCCCCCGGGGAGGCTACGCTCGGGCCGGGGGTGAGGGTAGCAGGCTTCATCAGCGCCCCGGCCCTGTCGCGCGCCAATCGCAGCGATATGACGATCTTCGTCAACGGGCGCTGGGTGCAGGATCGCGGCTTGAACACGGCGGTGCTGCAAGCCTATCACACGCTGTTGATGGTGGGGCGTTATCCGTTGTGCATCCTGCGGGTCGAGCTCAATCCCGAAGATGTCGACGTGAACGTGCATCCCGCCAAGACCGAGGTGCGCTTCCGCAACAACGATGCCATCTTTCGCGTGGTCCAGCGCGCCGTGCGCCGCACCCTGATCGATCACGCGCCGATTCCACAGGTGCAGCCGTCGACGCCCGTCTCGGCGTGGCAGCCCGCCTTCGATACGCACGCTGACAGCGCCGCGGCGCGCCTGGAAAAATTGCGCGCGTTGCAGCCGGTGGAACATGAGGCACGAAGCAGGATGCAGGACACGCTGTCACAGGAACGCGATCAGTCTACAGAAGATTCCGCATTCCGCATCCCCACAGGGGCGCTTCGCAGTCCACATTCCGAAATTGATCGACCAACTACAAGCGACCAGCCATTTGCAGCCAGCAACCAACTGCCGCCCTTGCGCGTGATCGGCCAGATCGGCGCGATGTACATCATCACCGAGGGGCCGGAGGGGATGTATCTGATCGATCAGCATGCCGCGCACGAGCGCGTGTTGTACGAGAAGTTCATGGCCGAGAAGGCCGCGCTGCACCTCGCCGTGCAACAGCTGCTCGATCCGATCCCGCTGGAGTTTTCGCCCGATGAATCCGCGCTGCTGGAAGAACATCGCGAAGTGCTGAGCGCGATCGGGTTGCAGGTAGAAGCGTTCGGCAGCACGACGTGGCTCGTCCGCAGCATTCCGGCCCTGCTCATCAACGACGACATCCACGTGGCGCTGAACGAACTCGTCGCCGATTTGATGGCGGGCGATCTGCCGTTCGCCGCGAACGAGGAAGCAAAGTTGATCACGCGGGTGTGCAAGCGCGCGGCCATCAAAGGCGGACAAGTCCTCTCGCTGCAAGAGATGAACGAGTTAATCCGCCAACTGGAGTTGTGCGCTTCGCCGCGGACATGCCCGCATGGCCGGCCCACGATGATCCATTTCAGCGCCTCGCAGATGGCGCGCGAGTTTGGAAGAATTTAATCGGCTCAAGGCGGACGAAAGTCCGCCGCTCAGAAGTGCTGGACTTTCGTCCAGCACGAGCATCTTTCGAGAACAGGAGAGACGCATGCAATGTCCCAAGTGCAAGGCATCGATGGAGAAGGTGGTCTTTGAGGGCGTGGAGGTCGATCGGTGCACGGGCTGTCAGGGTATCTGGTTCGACTTTCAGGAGCAGAAACAGTTGAAGCAGATGAAGGGCGCGGCCACCATCGACATGGGCGATAAAGCCACCGGCCGGAAAATGAATGAAATCAGCCGCATCAATTGCCCCAAGTGCGGCACGCTGTTGACTCATCTCGTCGATGTCGAGCAGACGCACATCGCTTATGAGGCTTGCCCCCACGATTACGGCGTATTCTTCGACGCAGGTGAGTTCACGGATTACAGCCAGAAGACGCTGTTGGAATCGCTGCGCCGATTATTCTAAAACAAGACGCCGGGTTTCTCCGTTCTCGGCCGAATCGCAAGTCAACTGGCCCCCCGTGTCTGCGTGCATTTCTGCTTAGCCCTTCTCCGGCGCGATACATTCCGGCCCGTCAGTCCCCGGCTTGTTGACCAGTTTAGAAACCGGATAGGCCCCCATCGCTCCGGCATAAGGCACGAGCAGCGCCCGCAGCGCGACCGGGCTTGCAGTTGGATCGAGCCACTCCCACATCGATGTTCGATCGAGAATTACCGGCATCCGATTGTGGATCTCGGCCATCAGATCATTAGGCTCACACGTGATGATCGAACAGGTGCGGCGTTCGTCGCCCTCCGGCGAAGTCCAGTGATCCCACAATCCGGCGAAGGCAAAGGGTTCGCGTGATTGCAGTTGAATGAAGTAAGGCTGCTTGCCTTTGTCCAGCGCTTTCCATTCAAAGAAGCCATCCGCCAGAATCAGGCAGCGCTTGCGCGCGAACGGCACGCGATAGGCCGGTTTCTCGTGCAGGGTTTCGGCGCGCGCATTGATCATGCGGCTGCCCATCGATGGATCTTTCGACCACGAAGGAATCAAGCCCCACTGAAACACTTCGACCCTGCGATCTTGCGCCGAAGTGACCACGGCCACCGGCTGCGTCGGCGCGATGTTGTAATGCGGCTGCAAACCGGCCGGAACTTCGCCCAGTTCCAGCAGCATCTGCAAATCCGCCGGATCGACGGT
>Ga0182021_10007695_pt1 | contig 12777 bp, 10 predicted proteins | sample 612E3MmetaG_FD_120493 | JGI IMG/M metagenome (GOLD analysis project Ga0182021, IMG submission 120493) | Permafrost microbial communities from Stordalen Mire, Sweden - 612E3M metaG (Illumina Assembly) | ecosystem: Environmental > Terrestrial > Soil > Wetlands > Permafrost | place: Sweden... | reverse complement strand
CATCGACGACTCTGACCGGCATCGCCTTCTCGGCCACGCTGCCGCTTGGACATCTCGCCTTGTCCAGCTCCACCAGCACCCGGTGCAACGGGACGCTCACTCTCACAGCGCCGACGTCGATCAAACTCAGCGGTGCCAACGTCAAGACGGGCAGCCTCAACAAGTGCTCGTTCTCTATGACCGTCACCGGAATCGTGCCCGGCAACGCCACCTTCACTTCGTCTGCGATCAAGTCCACCAACGGCGGCACGGGCAACACCGTCTCGCCGAGCATCGCGGTGGTAAGGCTGCCTGAACTGACCACGACATTCGACAAGGCTTCGGTGTCGGTAGGGACGGTGGACCACCTCACGTTCAAGCTCTGGAACTCGAACATGAACACGGTCTCGCTCTACAGCATTGGCTTCACCCTCACGCTGCCGGCCGGGCTCTCCGCAACGCCGTACACATACAACAACTTCCCGTGGTGCCACGTGAACATCACCGCCACCGCCACGAAGATCACCGTCTCAGGTGGTTCGCTGGCGCACGGGATCGAATGCGACTTCGGCGCCGACATCACCGGCAGCAAGGCCGGAACCTACACCCTCACAACGAGCACCGTGAGTTCCGACAAGGGCGCTGGGCCGAAGGCGAAGACAAGCCTCACGGTCACCGGCGGAACGGCTCCGGTCAAGACCCCCGCGCCGGGGAAGACGCAGGTTCCGGGCAGCACGCCCGCTCCGGGGGAGACCCCCATGGCAGCCCCCTCTGAATCGGCGGGCGCCCCTGAGTCGCCGGTCGCGACGGCAACGGCCACCGACTCGGCAACTGCCACGCCCGCGGCTTCGAGTTCACCCACGGTCGCGGTTCAGGCGAGCCCAACGCCCGCGACCGGCGCTCCGGCGTCGGCCGACGGCGGCTCGAATGCCCCGGTGATCGTCGGTGGTGTCGCCGTCGTAGTCCTCGGCCTCGGCGGCCTGCTGGGGTTCCTCTTCCTTCGTCGAAAGCGAAGCGCCGGCGAATCCGGCCCGACATCGGCAGCGTAGGGGGTCAACTATGAAACGCCACGCCTCCCTCCTCGCCGCGTCATTGGCGAGCTTCCTGCTCCTGACCTCCGGCTCGATGGCGGCTGCCGCCGGGCCCGGCGACGGGGCCGGCGCCGGCCCCGCCCCGTCGCCGGGCCCGGCGACGGGGCCGGCGCCGGCCCCGCCCTGAACCCGCCGCTGACTATTGATGCGCCAAAACTCACCTGGAAGTGGACCATCAACCAGATCCCGCTCAACTCGGCCAGCGAGATCAACTTCGTGCTTACGAATACGAACAGCGCCTGGGCTTTGTCACACGTAGGTCTTGACATCACTCTGCCGATAAACCTTGCCATCTCGACCGGCACGGCCTACAACATATGCAACACCGGGACGCTCAAGACAACCGCCCCGTCCCTGATCCATATCTCCGGGGGTTATCTGGGCAAGAGCAAGAGCTGCAAGTTCAATGTGATCGTCAAAGGCGTCTGGCCGGGCACGGCGTCTTTCAGCACCTACACGTATTCCACGCCGGGCAACACGGGACCCTTCGCCATATTCACGGCGTATGTCCTCTCGCCGCCATCGATCAGCGCTGCCTTCAGCTCGCTCAATGGCACCGTGGGCGCGGCGACATCGCTCGCCTTCACGCTTTCGAATCCCGGGCTGAACACCAAGGATCTAACCGGCGTCAACTTCACTGCGCCGCTCCCGGCCGGCCTCGCCGTATCGACGAAGACCTCCTCCGTCTGCGGCGGCACGCTCACGCTCACCGCCCCCACAGGGATCTCCTTCTCAGGCGGAACGGTCGCCAAGGGTGCGAGTTGCGTCGTCACGGTCCCCGTGGTCGGCAAGGGCGTGGGCAGCTTCACGGTTGCGACCAGCAACGTGAAATCGCATAACGGCGGCACCGGCAAGAACGCAACGGCAAGCGTCACGATGTACGCTCCGAAGCCCACCCCGACCCCGACCCCGACGCTGGCCCCCGGCGCCACCCCGGCTCCAACTGAGTCCGTCGGGCCGTCGGCATCGGCCTCGGCGGGCGATAGCCCCGCGGCGTCGGCGTCCGAGTCGGTCACGCCGTCGGCCTCGATTTCGGCCTCCCAGTCCCAGGCCGCATCGCCGACTGCCCCGGCCGGCCCGATCGGTTCGAACGGCGGCGGCTCCGGCGCACTGCCGATCATCCTTGCCGCTCTCATCGTCCTGCTCGCCGGCGGTCTGCTGGGGTTCCTGCTGCTCCGCCGGAAGAAGCGCTCCGAGCAGTAGCCACGGGAGGACCGGGATCCTCCCGTTTCGCTAGCCCTCGAGCGAAACTGCCTCGCCCGTGTCCGCCGAGCGGTAGAGCGCCTCGATCGTCCGCGCCTGGCCGAGCGCATCGGCTCGGCCCAGCAACTGCTTGCCCGTGCCCAGGATCGCGGCGCTGAGGTTCTCCATCTCGAGCCGGTAGGCGTCGTTGGGCGCGACCGTCTCGGGGCGCCCGTTCAGTTCGATCCCGCCCACCTCGTCCAGCCACGGATCGCGCGAGAGCAGCGTTCCGTTGCTGCCGACCGCCTCGAGGGAGCGCTGGTTCGAGGTGAAGCCCGCGACGATCTCCGCCACAAGACCCGACCCGAACCGCAGCAGGCCGCTGAAGCCAACGTCCACGCCGGACGGCCCAAGCGTCTGCTCGCCGAAGACCCGCACCGGCTCCGCGCCGGCGGCCAGCCGCGAGCCGCTCACGGCGTAGCAGCCAACGTCCATCAGTGAGCCGCCGTCGAGGCCCGGCTCGAGCCGCACGTCGCTCGCCTTCTCCATCGCGAAGGCGAAGGTCCCGCGCACCGACTGCAGCTCGCCTACCTCGGGAAGCAACTCCAGGAAGCGTCGGGCCTGTGGAGAGTGGCGCCACATGAACGCCTCCATCAGATGCAACCCTGCCGCATCCGCCGCGTCGAAAGCCTCGACCACCTGCCCGGGGTGTCGCGAATAGGGCTTCTCGGACAGAACGTGTTTCCCGGCCGCGAGGGCCAGCATCGTCATGGGGTGATGGAGCGAATTCGGGACGCCGATGTAAACGGCGTCCACTTCTGGATCCGCCAGGAGCGCTTCGTACGAGCCGTAGGCACGGGCGATCTCATGCCGCGCGGCAAACTCCTGCGCTCGATCGAGACTCCTGCTACCGGCTGCCACGACAGTGAAGTTCGACGCCCGAGCGGCGTCCGCAAGCAATCGGTTGGCGATGCCCCCCGGGCCGAGGATGCCCCAGCGGACCTTGTCGGACGAGACCATTGGGTTACTCCTTGGCGGCGGCTCGGCGGTCGCGAGTGTTCACCGCCGGGTTGACTATTGCGGTCGGCGTAGGTGTGGGGGTAGGTGTGGGGGTAGGCGGTGGCTTGGGTGGCTTTGGCGTGATGCCTATCTCCAGGAGCCCATCAACTTTCGTGTAGCGGGACGTCCATGTTTCCATGTGGATGATCTTGCCCGTCGAGTCCGTCACGGTGCGCGTTCTGGACGTTTCGAAACCGGGAGTCGGATATTCCGCGCGATTCTGCTGACCGGGCTTGAGTGTCGTTACGTATGAGGTGTGATCGGTCGCCGAAACCACCTTGTCCTTGTATGCCGCAGAGAATGTGACTTTGCGGTCTAGAGGCAAGCTCCACAACTGGATCGTGATCGTGGCCTTCTTGGAGCCCTTCGTGGACGATGCCCGGATCAATATCGGATTCGAGGTGTCATTGGTCCACCTCAGATCCCACACCTCGTAGCCGTTGGAATATACGGTTGCGTCGAGCCCAATGGGGTAGCGATCGATGTAGTAGAAGTGAGCGTGGCGCTCGTCGATCTGGAGACCGGCTCTGGCGGCCGCGTTGAACATGGTCGTGGAAGCCGAGCAGATTCCGCCGCCCATGGCTCCGGTGTGGTCGCTCTTACCGCCCACGATCACGCCGCCCATGGCGTATCCGTGGGCCGCGTCGATGGGCCCCACGGCGCGTAGGAAGCTGAACTGCTGGCCCGGAGCCACGATCTGGCCGTTGAGGAGGCTGGCGGGGACGCGGATGTTGGCGCCGTTGCCGTTGCTGACACCCGGGAAGAATGTGGTTGTCCACGCGCCCTGACCTCCGCCCAGAACGGTCATTCCCGTCAGGCTGTCGAGTGTGATCTGGGGCGAGATCGGAGCCGCGACCATAGCCAGGCTCGATCCCTGGACTCCGCTTGATGCCAGACCTTCGAGGTGCGCCTCGATCGCCTGCAAGGTCGCAGCCATGTCCAGACCAACGCCGTTGCTGCCGCCTTTGAGGCTCGATACCTTGCCCGACTTGTCGTAGACGACGTAGGGCTCGACAGGTCGGACCGCCACCTTCCCCGACAGCCCCGACAGATAGGCCTGCACCATGGTGGGATCGGCCGACGGACCGTACGTGCCGTCGGCCCTCACGCCGAAGACGATCCAGGTGCGGATCGTGTTGGCGTCGACCTTGAAGGTGGCCGTTGGGCTCGTGGCTGCGGATGCGCCGCTCCACGTGAGGTCCATCTCCGCTGCCATCTTCTGGGCGGCAGTGATTGCGTCCTGGGCGGCCTGGCTCGGCACCTTGGGGTTGAGCGCTACGAATGTGCTCTCTATCGTGGCGCCGGCCGGGGCGTTCTCCTGCGTCAGAAGGTTGATGATCGCCTCGCAGAGCGCCTTCTCGTCGATGCCGTTTCCGGGCGTCGACTTCGACACCGTGAACGTCCCGTTCTGGACAATCACCCGGGCATCCTGGGGAAGAACCTGATTGGTTCCGGCGAGCTGGCGGACGCGCGTCGCCACGGCGGTGGGGTCGATGAGCACGACAACCGGCACCGACCGACCGTTTGCCCGGGATCGCAGCATTGCAACGGCATCGTCGATCGGGTTGCCCGAATGTCCGACGGACATCGCCGCGTCGGTCATGGCTTCCACGTCCGGTCCGCGGCCCGCCTGCGTGTAGGTAATCGGCGCCGCTCCTGCCGGTGTGGCGATCGAGGCCTGGCCCTGGCCAAGGTATGCGTACGAGTTCTGCAGCCTGGCGATCGCTTGATCGCGGGTCAAGCCGGATAGGTCGACCGACCCGACGTGGACGCCGGGCACGACCCGGTTCGCGGAGGCGCTGAACGCGGCCACTGCCACAACGGTGATAAGGATCGCGGTTGCCGCCGCAGCCACTGCAAACGCGGCGGCGAACCCGATCACGCGTCCGCCGCGACGACTGTGTGCCCTCTCTGGTACGGGCGGGGCCCAGAGCCCAGTCGCGGGCTTCAGCTCGAAGGAACTCGCCGATTTCGTCGGCGAGTTCGGTTCCCATCTGAATGGCTCCGGCACAGCATCGACTGGCTCCGGCACAGCCAAACGGCCGGCCGGCTCACCCGGAGTCAGGCCAAAGATCTCGTCGACGAGATCGATTTCGTCTGTTGCCATGTCCGTTCTGTCCCCCGCGTCGATTCACGACTGGGAAGAGAGTACTGGACTGGTGCACAGAATGCCCACTTTCGACCAAACGTACCAGACTCTCTCGTGGCGTGGGCTGATTCGGCGGTGTTTTCGGGCCGTCGGCCATGGGAAGCGCCGAACGCTAGGCCAGGCAGCCTTCGATCTCGGCCAGCTCTTCCGGCTCGAGCGGCGCGCCATCGAGCGCCTTGACGTTGGCTTCGAGCTGCTCGACGGAGCTGGCCCCGATCACGGCCGATGTGACTCGCTCGTCCCGCAGCACCCACGCCAGCGCCAGCTGGGCGAGCGTCTGACCGCGTCGCGCGGCGATCTCGTTGAGGGCCCGGATACGCGGCAGGTTCTCGGCGACCGTGCCCTCGGTCAGAAACTGGGAGTGGGTGACTCGGGATCCTTGGGGAATGCCGTTCAGGTACCGATCCGTGAGTTGCCCTTGTGCCAGCGGCGAGAACCCGATGCAGCCCACGCGTTCTTCGCCGAGGACTTCCAGCAACCCGTCTTCCACCCAGCGGTTGAGCATTGAGTACCTGGCCTGGTGAATGAGAAGGGGAGTCCCGAGCTTGCGCAGGATCCCGATCGCCTGTCGCGTTTCCTCAGGACCGTAGTTGGAGATGCCGGCGTACAGCGCCTTGCCCTGACGGACCGCAGTGTCCAGTGCGCCCATGGTCTCTTCCAGCGGAGTGGCCGGGTCCGGTCTGTGCGAATAGAAGATGTCGACGTATTCGAGGCCCAGTCGGGCGAGGCTCTGGTCCAGGCTGGAGAGCATGTACTTGCGCGAGCCCCAATCGCCGTAGGGCCCTGGCCACATGTAGTAGCCGGCCTTGGTCGAGATGACGAGTTCGTCGCGGTAGGCCCGCAGGTCCGAGCCGATGATCCGTGCCAGATTCTCCTCGGCCGAGCCGGCGGGCGGGCCGTAGTTATTGGCCAGGTCCAGATGGGTGATGCCGAGGTCGAAGGCCCGGCAGACGATAGCTCGCTGCCGCTCCAGCGGCGCGTCCGGCCCGAAGTTGTGCCAGAACCCGAGGGAGAGGGCCGGCAGCATGAGACCGCTATTGCCGGTCCTCCGGTACGAGATGGAGTCGTAGCGTTGCGGTGCCGGGACGAACGCCTGGCTCACGGACGAAGTCGTGTCGGTCACTGATGGAACCTCTCCCGGCGTGTCTGCGGCTACCAGCGCTGGTGGACCAGCGGCCTGATGCGATCCTCGTAGAGCTGGGCGATTCGCTCCATTGCGCCGGGCGACAGAGGCGCGAGGTCCGCGGCGGCCGCATTGGCACGAGCCCGCTCGGGTGTCTTGGCGCCCGGGATCGCGGCAGTCACAGCCTTGTTCATCAGGATCCAGCGCAGCGCCATCTGGGCCATGGTGGCGTCACCGGGCACGAGTGAGCGCAGCTCCTCAACCACGGCCAGGCCGGTCTCGTAGTCGACGCCGGAGAAGGTCTCGCCGGCATCGAAGGATTCGCCGTGCCTGTTGTACTGGCGATGATCCTCCGGATCGAAGACGGTCTGTTTGGTCATCTTGCCGGTGAGCAGGCCGGATGCGAGCGGGACACGAGCGAGGATGCCGACGTCGCGGCGGGCCGCCTCTGCCATGAAGTGCTCGTCCGGGCGCAGGCGAACCATGTTGTAGATGATCTGGACGGAGGCGACTCCCGGGTACTCGATGGCCTTGAGCCCCTCCTCGACCCGTTCCACGCTCACGCCGTAGTTCGCGATGGCTCCGGTGGCGACCAGGTCGTCGAGAGACGCGAAGATCTCCGGGCGGTAGTAGATGTCAGTGGGGAGGCAGTGGAGCTGGACCAGATCGAGGCGGTCGACGCCCAGATTCTCGCGGCTCCGGTCGATCCAGCCGCGGAAGGCCTCCGGCGTGTACTCGCCAATGTCCAGAGGCGCCCGACGGCCCATCTTGGTCGCGACGAAGTACGTCTCGCCGCTCCTCTCGCGCAGGAACTGGGCAATCAGCCGCTCGCTGCGCCCATCGCCGTATACGTCGGCCGTGTCGTACAGGGTCACGCCCGCATCGGCGGCTGCATGGAGCGCGCGCAGGCTGTCGGCGTCGTCCACAGTGCCGAAACCCCCGCCGATTGCCCACGCGCCGAAGCCAATCGCGCTGACCGTTCGCCCGGTCTTCCCGAACCTTCTGTATTCCATTCTGGGTTCCTCGCAGCAAGTGGTTGAAACAAGGATAGGGCCCCGCCGATTTCCGCCCATCCGGCCAGTGCCCGGCGCCATGGCTCCTCGGCGTGGCACCATTGCCAGATCAGAGATGGAGGCGGAGCACTGGTGCAAAGGGTTCTCCGGAGGTTCAACGGAGCACGGATCCCCAGCCTGACTCGGGCAGTGGCGGGTCCGGTGGCTCTGGCTGTCTATGCCCTGTCGCAGTACCTCGGATCGAGTCCATACGGTCTGGGCGCCGTCCTGTGGGCCGCGCTCTTCGGCCTCGGCCTGTCGGCCGTCCTGATCGTCAAGCACCGCGTCACCACCACGCAGGCGATGGCTCTCGAGGTTCTCGCCTGTTCGCTCATCACGGACTGGCAATTCTCTTTATCCGACCCGCTGCGAGATCTCGCGCTGTACCTGCACGCCGGCTCGCAGTTCCTGGCCGGAGCGCCGGTCTACACGACCGTTCCCCTGACTGTGTATCCCTACGGCAGCTACCTGCCGTTCATGTACGCCCCGCCCACGGTGCCGGTATTTGCGGCCCTGTCCGTGCCGCCGTTCTGGCTGATCGGGTCCCTGTGGGTGGCAGTCTCCGTGGCGGCAGTCGTCTGGTCGCTGCGAGCCTTCGGCATGTCGTGGCGGTGGGCCTTCCTGGCGCTGCTCTGGACGCCGATCGAGCAGGGGCTTTTCGTCGGCAACGTGGTGCTTCCGTCGCTGCTCCTGCTCTCCCTGGCGCCGCGCGTCGGGGGAATACTCGGGCTCGGGGTCATGTTCAAGCCGCAGAACGGGATCTTGTGGCTGTGGCTTCTGCGCCAGCGCAGGTGGCGCACCCTCGTCGTCAGTGTTGCAGTGCTGGCGGGCGTCGTCGCGATCACTCTGCCACTCACCGGTCCGGCGATGTGGGGGGAATGGGTGCGGGCCCTGATCAACTACCAACAGTCCCAGCAGAACCTCCCCGGCCTGTACGGCTCCGGGCTCGGCCGCTGGCTCCCGATTTGGATCTTCGGGCCGCTGGCAATCGCCGTGGTCCTGGCCGCCCTGCAGGCTCGCGGACGCAAGGGTCTGGCGCGGCTCGGGCTGGCCTCGGTCGTCGCCTCTCCTTCGCTGTGGAACCACGGTTTCGTCTTCGTGATCCCGGAGTTCCTTCGACTGCGCGGGCAGTGGTTCTGGCTTGCGGTCGGGCTGACCGTCGGCAAGTGGCCCGGACCGCAAGCCGCCCTCGGCCTGGTTCTTGCCGGGTGGTTCGTGGGCCCGCTGATCCATCGAGCCACACACGGGCTGATGCCGCGGGCGAACACCGAACTCGACCTCGCGACGCACCCGCTCGGCCGGCGGGCAGTTCAGGTGCATGCGCCCGAGCGCTCCGAGCCGGCCTCGGACTGCCTGCCGCCTCGCCTGGACCGGTAGCGGCCGGGGCCCTCCCGGAGCCCCGGTCGTCGCGCCGCCGGGTCGGCCCTTGGGCCCGCTCGATCCACCCGGCTGTGTAGCCGCCGACGCCGCCCATACTGTCCAGGCTTCGCGGTTTCGGCCGGATTCGGCCCCAATCGGCCCGAATCTCACTCCGCTGTCAACGCAAGAGGCAGTTCGACCCCTCTTACATACGTGAAGGGAGCCTACGCACTGGTGGGGGTTCAGGACGGATTCGATGAGAATTACACGAAGCACTTCGCAGATCTCACGGCCCTTTGCCGTGCGCTTGGTGCCGGCTCCAGCGCCGAGGACATCGCTCAGGATGCTCTCCTTCACGCGCGTGAGCACAGGCACCAGCTTCGTGACGAGTCCAAGCTCGCGCCGTGGCTCCGTCGAATCGCCGCTCGCCGAACGTTCGAGCATCTTCGGCACCAGCGTCGTCGTGACTCCGAAGAACCGGCCAGAGCCTTCATCCCTGTCGATCCATCGATCTCCATCGACGTCTCTGCCGCGATCACCCTATTGCCGGAGCGCGAACGACAGGCGGTGGGTCTCGTCTACGGCCTCGGTTATGAACAGGAAGAGGCCGCCACGGTGATGGGAGTCGCTCGTGGCACCGTGGCCACGCTGCTGCACCGGGCCCGCCGGCATCTTGCCGAGCGGCTGGCCGGCTATGCGCAAGAGCGCGATCTGCCGTGAGCACGATGCGCTCCGGCCATGTCTCGAGCGACCGGCTGGGTGAGGCGGCCCAGCACGCCAGCCTCGATAGCCTGCGCGGCGCCGAGCGTCTGCACGTGGAAAGCTGCGATCACTGCAAGCGGCTGTATGCCGGATATCGGCTCACGGATCGACTCCTCTCGGCCAACTGGCGCCAGGCCGTCCTGCCTCCATCCGCGATGGAACAAGCTCCGATTCGAACCGGCCTGCTCGACTACCTTCGAGGCCTGGAGCTGAACCCGGGTCTTCGAGCAGCGGCGCCGGCCGCGCTGGCGGTGTGCCTGGTGGCACTGGTCGCGTTTGGCGTTCTTCTGCCGCAGCTCATGCCGCTCCCGAATCCTGCTGCGAGTAGCGGTCGGTCGGCCGTGGGGCTGCCCACGCCGAGCTTCGGTTCGTCCGCCTCGGCAGGCTACAACCCCACCGCCTCTGCCGCCGGCCCGGTCGATGGTTCGCCCGCTGCCCAGCAGTCGAGCGGCAGCGGCCCCGGGGCGACCGCCGGCAGCGGCTCCGGTAAGACGCCGAACCCAACCGCAACATCCTCGCCCGAGACAGCATCCAGCCCGGCTCGTCTTCCCGGCTGGCCGGTTGCCTGGGCGCCCGACGGAGCGCACCTGATGGCGGCCGGTGGCTCCGGCTGGATTACGCAACGCCAGATCCAGATCCTCGACGCATCCGGTCGTCTGGTCGGTTCGTTCAATGCCGACAGCGCCTCCTGGTTCAATTCCAACACCATCGCCGCTACTTCTCACGGCAAGGGCCCGGGTGGTTTCGCAACACTGAATCTCGTTGGCCTCAACGGCCACGTAACCGCCACTCTGGCCGGCAAGTACGGCGACGGCGGTCCCGGCGCGTCGGGCGCCGTCCTGCTCGGCAGTGGGACCGGTCTGGTTGCCATTGCCTCGAAGGGCGACTGGGGCCAGTCGCAATCCATGTTCGTGATCTGGGACGGGCAGAGTGCCGGATCGTCCCACGCCGGCATGCCGATCGCCTTCTCGCGAGACGGCAAGAAGCTCGCCGTCCTGCACCCGTCCTCAGGTCCGGGCAGTAGTTCATCGGGCTGGCTCGAGATCCTTTCGGTGCCGGGCTTGAACTCCATCGCCTCGTATTCCCACACCACGCTCCGGGTTGCCAATCAGGGCAACGGCCCCGGCTACGCACCGGACGTGGCCTTCAGCCCCGACGGCAACTGGCTGTACGCCGCCGGCACGCTCGTCGATCTTTCGCGAGGGTCGACGACCCGTGTCGGGAACGGCGGGTGGCTGCCCGACGGGACGCTGCTGACGTCGAATGGCGGAGCAGTCCTGCGCTGGCAGGGCACGCGCTCGACGCCGGACGCACGCTTCGCATCCGGAGGATCCGTCGCAACGTCTCGTCACGGCGACGTGGTCGAGTACTTCGCCGACGGCCGTTCGCCATTGCTAGTCACTGCCGGCGGGACTATCCGCCAGCTCAACTTGTTGGGCGTCGCCTCGCTCGGCGATGCACAGCTTGCCCCCAGCGGGGGCGCCATAGCCTTTACCGGCCGAAGTACGGCCGGCGGCAAGGTCACGGCTGTGGCCCGGTTGAACTAAGGCTTATCTAGCACAGGAGAACCGTGTCCGGTCGGTCGAAGGTCGGCCGAGGGACAGACACCACCGCAACTCTGGGAGACGAGCGGAAAGAGGAGTCACAAGATGAAGTACCGATCCAGAAACGCAGTTGTTGCAATGCTCGCCGCGGGCCTGCTTGTTCTAGGCGGACTCAGCGGAGTCGCCGCTCACGGCCCCGGTGGAGGCCCCGGCAAGGTTCCCGGTTTGCCGGGCTCCTCTGCCAGGCCACTCCCGTCCGGCTGGGCATGGCCGTCCGATCTGAAGACGCAACCTGTCAAGTCGCACCAGCCCGATCCGTCCAACAAGCCGGATCCCTCCGAGAAGCCGAAGGTCACGCCGCCGCCGTTCAGTTGCGTGCCGGTGCCGACTCCAAGTGCCACTGCCAGTAGCGTTGGCGACGCGGCCAACGCCGGCAAGCTGGCCGGTCGCGGCTTCTCCTGGGCCGCGGAGGTTGCCGCCTTCCGCGATCACGTGAACGCCCAACAGCAGAAGGTCAACGCCGACAAGCAGAAGGTCTTCTGCAACATGATCGCGCTGCGCAAGACGCTGGATGCGCAGATCTCGGGCCGCATCCGCACCCTGCAGCAGTGGGCGACGCAGATTGGCAAGTCCGGTCTGGGCGCCTCCGATCTGGCCACCGTCGACGGCGAGCTCAACGGCCTCATCGCCGACCTCCAGGCCCTCAAGACCAAGGTTGACGGCGAGACCACGCTGGCCGACCTTCAGGCCGACTACCAGACGCTCGCCGGCCATGCTTCGATGTATCGCACGGTTCAGCTTTGGATCACGGATCTGCTTGACGCAGAACAGGTCATCAAGGCCGGCACTGAGCTGACCACCCTCGAGAACAAGATCGCTGCCGAGATCGCGGCGGCGCCTGCCGCTCCCGAAACCGCCGATGCTCAGATCTTCCTCAATAACATGAAGCTCGCGGTCTCCGCGGCTGAGGCCAGAGTGGCCCCGCTGCCCGCGTCGCTGCTTGCCATCACGCCCGCCCAGCTCGCCGACGGCTCTGCCATGGCGACGCTGACGAGCGCCAGGGTCCAGGCCGGCCTTGCCTCGTGGTACGTCCGAGTCGCTCGCATGATGGGCTCCTGGGCCGAGCGAGAACTCAAGGAGGCCACGGCCCCCTCGAAGGCCGCCGCTACCCCGACGGCGACGCCTATCTGACCGACCAGCCGCTTTATCTCGCCGGGGCGCCAGGCCTGGCGCGGGAGGTCACCCCCTCTCCCACGCGAGCGCCCGTGTTCCCGGCCCTGCTCCCACCACGCCGTTGCTCCAGCTTCTTCTCGCTGGAGCGGCGGCGTGGCACTATTCCACGCCGATAGTCGGCTCTCAGACGAGGAACCGCGCGAGGGCCTTCTCGTCGGCTGGGGAGAGGCGGCCGCTGCGGGACTTCAGCTCGAGCTGTGGCGCCGCCGTCTTGCCGGCCAGCGCGGCCCGCATTCTGCCGAAT
>Ga0182021_10007694_pt1 | contig 12778 bp, 12 predicted proteins | sample 612E3MmetaG_FD_120493 | JGI IMG/M metagenome (GOLD analysis project Ga0182021, IMG submission 120493) | Permafrost microbial communities from Stordalen Mire, Sweden - 612E3M metaG (Illumina Assembly) | ecosystem: Environmental > Terrestrial > Soil > Wetlands > Permafrost | place: Sweden... | reverse complement strand
GAGGAAGAAGAGCCCGGCCAGCAGCCTGTTCTTGATCAGAGTGAAGGGCCAGCAGCCCCACATGAGCGCAAGCATGAACGTGACCACGACCGACAGGATGATCCCGAACCCGAGGAACGGAGTTGCGCCCTTCCCGCCTCCGAGTGTCGCCGAAAGGATGAAGAAGACCACGGTGCCGACTGCCGCGCCGATCGCCGTGAAAGCCACCCCGCGCAGTGGTTGGGGAAGTCCGGCGATGGCCTTGGGCTCGGCACCTTGCCAGAGCATCCCTATGACGGCCGAGATGGGAATCATGCACATCATGACGTCAGAGAACGCCCCGCCGAACGTGGAGTAGTCCCATGGCAAGATCGCCAGGAACGCGAGCCCGATGATCAGCACTGTGGCTGCGATGCCCAGCCAGGGCTGCTTGAATCCGGCCATCTGTAAGACCTTTCGAGAACGGTGTGACGGTCCAGACGCCCCGATGGAACGGCAGCGCTGCGATCGAACTCTTTCTGATCGACCGCGGATGAGCCATGTCCGTTCGCGCATAGGTTCGGCTCACCGGCCGTGCAACGCCGAGCGTCCACCGGACGTATCCGCGGGGACGCTCGGTGTGCTTCTTGGTTCGGGCCGGAAGCGACTACGGCGTGGTGGACTCCAATACCTTCGCGGTCACGTCCGCCTGCTTCAGGCCGGGCTCCTTGATGCAGTTCGAGGCGCATCCGGCGATGACAATCACGACCGCGAGGACGTTCATCGACGCCGTGTATCCACCGGTGATGGCAAGTGCGGTGGAACCGACGGCCAACCCTACGAAGGAACCCAAGCTGGCAAGGCTGGTGGCCGTTCCGCCGAGGTGGCCGGAGACCCCGCTGGGGAAGTGGTTGGCGATGTAGCCGTAGATCGTCGGGTTGACGATCGAGCTGAAGAGAAGCATGGCGCAGGGGAGCAGGATGAGAAGGATGACGCTGTCCTTGGTGATGACGTGCATGCCCATGGTGAAGACCGCCGAGATGATGCAGGCGATGGCGAGCGGCCACCTGGGGGAAGCAGAAGACTGCTGGCGGCAACCACAAGCACTGGGGGAGGGGTCAACTCAGCCGCTATCCGGATGAGTCCCTCAGCCTCACGGGATGGGCGGGAAGGCCAGAGGGGGATTCATGCGCGATCCGCATTTCCCCATGCGTTGGGCCCTTCCTAGCCTCAAGGACGTCAGCAGACCGCTCACCATGTTCTCACGAAGGACGTTGCGCCGCCCGGATGTCCGGGCGTCGACAGGCTCGTGCGGTGAACAGCCGGCAGCACGTAGCGATGCCGCTCCGCGGCATCTGCCCCGACTTAGAGAGGAACCCGGGTATGCCGAACACCAACTTCGTGAATTGGCCGAACTTCGCCCAGATCAAGGAGATGTTCAAGGACCACTTCGTCATGGATCAGCGTGAGGACGGCGTCGTCACAGTGCGCATGCACGTGAACGGCGGCCCCCTGATCTGGTCGATGGAGCTGCATGATGCGATCGGCAAGATGTGGCGGATGCTCGGCACCGACCGCTCCACCGAGATGGTCATCTTCACTGGCACCGAGGACGTCTGGGTCACCGATTTCGAGAAGGAGAGCTGGATCCCCGAGGGCGTTGACCCTGTCAACACCCGCTACGACCACATGTTCATCGATGGTCGGCGCATGCTGATCGCCCAGATCCAGGATGTCGAGGTGCCCACCCTGGGCGTGCTCAGCGGCTCCGGTGGCCACACCGAGCTGGCGCTGTGCTGCGACCTAGCGATCGCTGCCGACGACATCACCATCCTCGACCCGCACATGCTCGTCGGGAACGTCCCCGGGGACGGCATCCACAGCTGCTTCCTCCAGCTGATGCCCTACCGGCAGGCGGTCTGGTACCTGATGACCGGCGACAAGATGACCGCAGCCCAGGCTCTGCAGTTCGGCCTGGTCTCCGAGATCGTGCCGCGTGAGCGCCTGATGGATCGCGCGTACGAGATCGCCGACCTGTTGATGGCACAGAACCGGTTCACCCGTCGCCTCGCCACCCAGGTGATGCGTCGCGGCTGGAAGCAGCGGATCGTCGACGACCTCGACATGACGTTCGGCACCGAGTGCTTCGGCATGTACTGCGACTCCCACGAACACTCCAACATGCAGTCGATGAACGACTACATCGGGATCAAGCCCAACTACAAGGGCGCCATCGACCTGCCGGAGAACGTGGATCGCGCGGCCGTGGCCAAGCGGGCGCACGAGGCCAACTGACGATGGACGAGACGGGGTCGGCCATGCTGACCGACCCCGCTCGGCCGGTGTTCAGCTGCGGATCGATTTGAGGAAGTTCAGCAGAGTCTGCTGCTGGTTGTCCTTCCGATAGATCGCCACCATCTCGAACTCCGTCTCAAGACCTGCGAGTTCACAAAACCGAACCCGCGAACTATCGAAGGAGGTGCTCATGATGCGCTCGGGAATCAAAGTCATGCCCATTCCGAGGTCGACTCGGAGCATCGCCGTGTCGGTGTTTGCGACGAACTCGATGCCGCCCTCGGCGACCGGGTGGTTCCGCGTTGCCACGCGCAGTTGCCGCAGGATCGGAGGGTCGACGTGATTGGGCATGATCAGCCGTTGCCCGAGCAGGTCCTGAGGGGACATCGGATCGGGGCCGCTGTACGGATAGTCCTTGGTCATCACCGCGACGAAGCGATCGCGGCCGATCGCCACTTGAGCCAGCTGGTCGTTGTGGGGCACCTCGAAGTCCAGGGTGAACGCCAAGTCGTAGACGCCATGCACGATGCTGTCCGACAGTTCGTTGAACGGAATGTCATCGATCGTGACCTTGACGTCGGGGTAGGCGTGGATGAAGCGGTCAACCATCTGGGCGAAGGCGACGCCGAAGTTGGTCACAGTCGCGATGGCGAGGTGCCCGGAGTGGCCTGCCTTTGCCGCGTCGAGCAGCCGGAACACCAGCTCATGGTGACGCAGCAGCAGGTCGCAATGCTCGTACAGCACGGTCCCGGCTGCGGTCAGGTTGACGTTCCGGGTGTCGCGCACGAACAACTGGACGCCGAGTTCCTTCTCGAGGTTCGCGATCTGGCGGCTCAGCGCGGACTGGCCGATGTAGAAGTGCTCTGCGGCCTTGCTGAAGTTCCTGTACATCGCGACGAACTGGAAGTACTTCAGCGACATGAGATCCATCGGAGCCCCCTCGATCCGTCCTGTCGTTTCGACAAGGCTCTGAGCCTAAGCCAAACCGACCTCGACCACGCAGGAGCCGTTGCGTCATGAGCAGGATCCTCACCATCAACTGCGGTTCCACCTCCACCAAGGTGGCGTTCTTCGATGATGACCGCGAACTCGCCCGGGCGTCGCTCGACGTCCCGCTGACAGAGCTCGCGACCATGCCGAAGGTGCTCGATCAGACCGACTACCGGACCGGCCAGGTGCGAGAGTTCCTCGGCGCGAACGGCCTGGACGCCACCACCGCGGACATCGTGGTGGCCAGGGCTGGCACTATCCACCACGTGCCGCACGACGGCGCCTACGCCGTCAACGAACTGATGGTTGCCACGCTTCGCTACGCCCCGGCCGCACAGCACGCCTCCGCCCTGTCGTGCCTTATCGGCCGCGACCTGGTGGCCGGGACAGGCATCCCCGTGATCATCTACGACCCGACCTGTGTGGACTCCGTGGACGAGATCGCAAAGATCACCGGGGTTCCCGAGATCGTGAACATGCCGGTCTACCACCTGCTGAATCCGAAGGCCGCCGGCCACAACTTCGCGGCGTCCATCGGCCGCGACTACGCCGACCTGAACCTGGTCATCGCCCATCTCGGCGGCGGTATCTCCATGGCTTTCCACGACCACGGACGCGTTGTCGACTGGATCTTTGACGACGGCGGGCCGATGTCGCCCCAGCGGGCCGGGGCCATCCCCACCCGCTACCTCACTGACTTCATCTACACCTCCGAGATGTCGCATCAGCAGATGCGGATGTTCCTGGCCGGCAAGGCTGGCATTGCCGCGCACCTGGGCACCCAGGACCTGCGCGAGGTCGAGGGCCGGATCGAGGCCGGCGACGAACACGCCGAAATGGTCTATCGCGCGATGGCTTACGGCGTTGCCAAAGGAATTGGCCAGCTGGCCACCGTGCGGGCCGGAAAGGTCGACCAGATCCTCCTGACCGGAGGCATCGCACACAGCGAACGGTTCACCGGATGGGTTCGCGAGCTCGTCGAGTGGATCGCCCCCGTGACCGTGCTTCCGGGCGAGCACGAGATGGAAGCCCTCGCCGCTGGCGGCCTGCGCATCCTTCGGGGCAGCGAAACCGTCCACGACTACGACGTGTACCCGCCCGGCTACAACTCGATCGACGAGATTGTCGCCAACCCGAGCTTCTTGGCATGAGCGCTTGTCCAACTGAAAGGAAGATCCAATGGAACTGAGCAACAAGGTCGTGCTGACCGCGGCCCTCACCGGCGCTGTCACGCCCAAGGCGATCAACAACGCCATCCCCATGACCCCGGAGGAGATCTCCGAGGATGCTTACAAGGTGTGGCAGGCGGGTGCCTCCATCGTCCACTTCCACATGCGCGACGACGAGGGCCTGGGCACCATGGACAAGGAGCGGTTCAAGAAGACCCTCGACCTGCTCAAGGCCAACCACCCTGACTGCGATGTCGTGATCAACTGCACCACCGCAGGCGACAGCCGGGCGGGGGACGACGAGCGCATGGCGCATCTTCCCTACGTCATGCCCGAGTTTGCCTCGTACGACGCAGGCTCGCTCAACTGGACCCCAGACGGCGTCTTCGTGAACAGCCCGGCCTTCCTCGAGAAGCTCGGCCTGACCATGAAGGAGCTCGGGATCAAGCCTGAGTTCGAGATCTTCGACGCCGGCATGATGGGCAACGTCGCGTACTACGCCTCCAAGGGCGTCCTCGTGGCCCCGTACCACTACCAGTTCGTGCTGGGTGTCCTCGGCGGCATGCCAGCGACGGTGGAGAGCCTGGTCTACCTGAGGAACCTGCTTCCCGCGGATGCCACGTGGTCTGCCTTCGGCATCGGACGCGACCATCAGAAGATCATCTACGCCACGCTCGCGCTCGGCGGGCACATCCGGGTGGGTCTCGAGGACAACGTCTACTACGCGCGCGGTGTCAAGGCGACGAACGTCTCCCTGGTCGAGCGAGCAGTCCGGATCATCAAGGAGTTCGGCAAGGAGGTCGCCACCCCAGAAGAGGCACGGGCGATCCTCTCGCTGCCGTCCAAGTCACGCTTGGTCGAGTTGCAGCCGGCATGACCGTCGTCAACACCGTCAGCGGCCCGGTCGAGGTCTCCAGCCTCGGCCGGACGCTGATGCACGAGCACCTGGTCTTCGGCTACCCCGGCCACGATGGCGACCGCACGATGTGGCGGATCGACGACGACGTCCTCGTGGCAAATGCCAGCGCAGCCGTCGAAACGGCCAAGGCGCAAGGGTTCAGCACGTTGTTCGAAGTGACCCCGAACGACTGCGGCCGCAGCCCGTTGCTGCTGCGGCAGGTGGCGGAGGAGACGGGCTTCAACGTGATCTGCGCCACCGGCTACTACTACGAAGGCGAGGGCGCCCCGGCCTACTTCGGCTTCCGAAGCCTGTTCGCTGACATCGTCGCCGAAGTAGCGGAGCTGATGGTCGCCGAGCTCACCGAAGGGATCGCCGGTACGGGCATCAAGGCCGGCGTGATCAAGATCGGCACCAGCGAGGGTCGGATCACCGACTATGAGCTCGCCATGATCAAGGCGGCCGCCCGGGCCCAACAGGCGACCGGCGCACCGATCATCACTCATACCCAGTCAGGCACGATGGGCCCCGACCAGGCCAGGGTTTTGGTCCAAGCCGGGGCGGACCCGTCCAAGGTGATCATCGGCCACATGTGCGGCAACGCCAAGGACCTGGACTACCAGCTGGCCACGCTGAAGTACGGGGTCGGCATCGGTTTTGACCGGATCGGCCTGAACAACATGTTCAACGACATCACCGACGAGGTCCGGATGGACACCATCATGGCCCTGGTCGAGCGCGGCTACCGCGACAGGATCTTCCTGTCTCAGGACAGCGTCAACAACTGGCTGGGACGCAGTGCCGCTGGCTTCTACGACCTGCCCGCCACCGAGCATTGGAGGATCTCCCGGGTCGGTGAGCACATCCTCCCTGGACTGTTGCAGCGAGGGCTCACAGAGGCGGACCTCGACCAACTGCTCGTGGGCAACATCGCCCGACTGTGGGGCTAGACGACCATGTACGCCACCTTCGCCGAACTGCAGGCAGCGATCCCGCTGGCCGGCCAGCCCCAACGTTGCGCGGTCGCCGGTGCCGACGACGAGCATGCCCTGGAGGCGGTCATGCTCGCCGCCCGCGAGGGATACCTGACGCCAGTGCTGATCGGCCCGAGTGCGGCGGTCGAAGCCGTGATCGCCGGGCTGCACGTTGTCGAGCCGTACCAGCTGCACGACTGCCCCGAGGGCGCCAACCCGGCCGAGATCGCCGTCCGCCTGGTTCGGGAGGGTAGGGCCGACTTCATTCTGAAGGGACGGATGCAGACCTCCGACCTTTTACGTCCGATCCTGAACAAGGAGACCGGGCTCAATGAGCGCGGCTTCATCACCCATTTCGGGCTGATGCAGATCGCCGGTTACCACAAGCTGCTCGCGATGAGCGACAGCGCAGTGATCCCGTACCCATCCCTCGCCGACAAGGCCCGGATCATCACGGTGTGCACCCAAGCCCTGCGCAGCCTGGGGATCGTCCGGCCCGTTGTCGCCGCACTGTGCGCAGTCGAGACGGTCAGCCCGAAAATGCCCGAGACCCTGGACGCCCAGGCACTTGCCGAGATGGGTGCGCGAGGCGAATTCGGCGACGCGATCGTCATCGGGCCGATTTCCTACGATTTGGCGACCAGCCGAGACGCAGCAGAAATCAAGGGTTACGACTCCCCGTACGCGGGGGAGGCTGACCTGCTCCTGGTGCCGCAGATGGTCACCGGCAACGTGATGAGCAAGATCTGGAACGCCGACGAGCGGAACCTGCTCGCTGGCTGCCTGATCGGCGCACGGGTACCGGTCGGGCTTACCTCGCGCAGCGCGCCGATGGAGCAGAAGCTCGCGTCGCTGCTGCTGTGCAGTCTGCTCAGCGCAGCTGCGGACACCACCGCTACCCAAGGAGTACTGACATGACCGAAAACCTGCCCGGGGACATCGTTGTTGTCGGCGCTGCCCGCACCCCGAACGGCCGCCTCAAGGGCGGCCTGGCAGAGGTGGATGCCGTCGAGCTGGGAGCTGCTGCGATCCGCGGCGCGCTCGCTACCGGTGGCATCGACCCAGCCGCCATCGACTTCGTGGTGATGGGCAACGTGCTTCAGGCCGGATTGGGCCAGTGCCCGGCGCGGCAGGCCGCCATCGCCGCGGGGCTCGGCTGGGACGTGCCCGCCACCACGGTGAACAAGGTTTGCCTGGCCGGGCTCGCCGCGATCATCGATGGCGCCCGGATGATTCGCTGCGGCGACGCGTCCGTCGTGGTGGCCGGCGGCATGGAGTCCATGACCAGGGCGCCACACCTGCTGTTGGGCAGCCGGTCGGGCTGGACCTTCGGCCACGTCACGGCCATGGACTCGATGGCCAACGACGGCCTCGCCGACGCCTGGACCCACGAGGCGATGGGCTTGGACACGGACAAGCGCACAGCCGACTACCCGGCCAGCCGCGAGGAGCAGGACGCGTTCGCCGCTCGCTCGCACCAGCTAGCGGCCAAGGCGTGGGCAGAGGGGGTCTTCGCCGACGAGATCGTGCCGATCACCATCCCGGGCCGGAAGGGCGAAACGGTCATCGATGAGGACGAGGGGATCCGGGCCGACACCACTGTGGAGACGCTGGCCAAGCTGCGCCCCGCCTTCCGGCCCGACGGCACGCTCACCGCGGGCAACTCCTCCAGCATCAACGACGGGGGAGCTGCGGTGGTGCTCACCACCCGGGGGACGGCCGAGGCAAACGGCTGGACGATCCTGGTGACCCTGCGGGCGGCCGCCCAGGTCGCCGGCCCGTCCCCGGCCCTGGCCCCACAGCCCGGGAACGCGATCCTGCGGGCGCTGGAACTTCAGGGCTGGACGGTCGACGACCTGGATCTGGTCGAGATCAACGAGGCGTTCGCCGCCGTGGCGGTGTACGCCCTGCGTCAGCTCAGCATCCCGCTGGAGAAGGTCAACATCCACGGTGGGGGGATCGCCTACGGCCACCCACTCGGACAGTCCGGCGCCCGGCTGGTGGTCCACCTGGCCCACGTACTGCATCGGCGGGGGAACGGACGCGGCGCTGTCGCGCTGTGCGGCGGCACCGGGCAGGGCGACGCCCTGCTGCTGGAGGTGTGATCGACATGTCCAAGCTCATCAGCGTGGAAGATGCCGTCGCGAACATCAGCGACGGCATGAGCATCATGGCTGGCGGATTCATGGGGTGCGGCAACGCCCACAACCTGGTGCAGGCGATCATCGACGCCGGCCTGAAGGACCTGACCATGATCAGCAACGACGCCTCGATGCCGGGCTATGGCATCGCCAAGCTCGTCGAGCAGCGTCGGGTGCGCAAGCTGATCACCTCCCACGTCGGGCTCAACCCACAGGTGGCGGTGCAGATGAATGCGGGCGAACTCGAGGTCGAGCTAGTCCCGCAGGGGACCCTCGTCGAACGGATCCGCTCCGGCGGCGCCGGGCTGGGTGGAGTCCTCACGCCCACCGGGATCGGGACCCTGGTTGCCGACGGAAAGCCGGTGATCACCGTGGACGGCAGAGAGTATCTGCTGGAGAAACCCCTGCGCGCCGACGTCGCCCTGATCAGCGGCTATCGCGTCGACAAGAACGGCAACATCTGGTATCGCGGGGATGCCCGCAACTTCAACCCGGTGATGGCGACCGCGGCCGACGTGGTGATCGTGGAGGCAGACCATCTGGTCGAACTCGGCGACATCCCGGCGGAGGACGTGGTCACGCCGGGAGTATTCGTCGACTACATCGTCACCGGGGGATCGCTATGACAGCCACCACGCTCGACCGCAGCAACCTCAAGGAGATCGTCGCCCGAAGGGTGGCCCGCGAACTGCGGGACGGGGACTTCGTGAACCTGGGCATCGGGCTACCGACCCTGGTGCCGCAGTTCCTGCCCACCGACGTCCGGGTCACGCTCCAGGCCGAGGTCGGCATGGTGGGGGCGGGTCCTTGCCCCGAGGTCGACGCTGACCCGCGCTACGTGGTGGACGCCGGCGGCAAGCCTGCATCCATCCGAATCGGTGGAGCCTTCATCGACTCCGTGACCTCCTTCACTCTCATCCGCGGCGGACACGTCGACGCGACGGTTCTGGGCGCTCTTCAGGTGGACTCAGAGGGCAACCTCGCCAACTGGATCATTCCGGGCAAGATGGTGCCGGGCATGGGTGGAGCCATGGATCTTGTGGTCGGCGCCAAGCGAGTGATCGTCGCCATGGAACACACCCAGCGCGGCGAGCCCAAGATCCTGCCTCGCTGCACTCTGCCCCTGACGGCCCTCGGCTGCGTCAACCTCATCGTCACGGAGATGGGCGTGATCGAGGTACAGCCCTACGGGCTGCTCCTGACAGAGATCAACCCCGACCTCGAGGTTGCCGATGTTGTCGCTGCAACTGCGGCCCCACTACGGATTTCGTCAAGTCTGACGGTGATGCTGTGAGTCTCCGCCCGTCGGCCTTCTATGCGCATTTCGGATTAGCCCATCCGCCGAAGCGACTGTACGTTTCGTGACAGTACGAGGGCGAAGGCGCCACGCTGGGGTGGTCGCGCTTCGCCACCCTCACGACAGGTGGAGTGCCGATATGAGCAACGCCGGAGCCCGTGGTTGCGGGAGGACCAGATGATCAATCTGGTCATCGACGGTCGCATCGTGGAGGCGGTCGAGGGCCGCAACCTGCTCGAGGCCGCGCTCGATGCCGGCATCTATGTCCCGCACCTGTGCGCGCACCCCGACCTGTCCAGCCGGGGCAGCTGCAAGTTGTGCACGGTCGAGGTCGAGGGCAACGCCAAGCCGGTCCAGGCGTGCGAGGTCACGCCGACCGAGGGCATGGTCGTGCGTACCAAGACTCCGGCAGTCGAGAAGATCCGCAACGTGGCGCTCGAGCTCGTGCTCGCGCCGCACCCGAAGGACTGCACCTCGTGCCGTGCTTACCTCAACTGCGAGCTGCAGGCCCTGATGCAGTACACCGGCATCACCCACTCGCGACTGCGCTCGATCGACAAGAAGACCGCCAATATCGGCGTCTCCGACAATGTGGTCAGCAAGGAGATGTTCCGCTGCATCCAGTGCGGCCGCTGCGTCCAGGCGTGTGACGAGCTGCGTGGCGTAGGCGTCCTGCACTTCAACCATGCACAGGGCGAGGCCTACGTCGGCACCTGGGGCGATGTGAGCCTGTCGGAGACCGATTGCCGGTTCTGCAGCGCCTGCGTCGAGGTCTGTCCCACCGGCGCGATCATGGACGCGCCCGGCCTGTTCGCCAGCGGTGTCCCCAAGGCGCTGGCCGTCGTGCCGTGCCGGAACGGCTGCCCCGCGCACACCGACATCCCGCTCTACCTGCAGCTGGCCGGAGACGGCCGCTACGCCGACTCGGTCTCGGTGTTTCGCGAGAAGCTCACCTTCCCGCTCAGCCTTGGCTATGTCTGCAGCCACGCCTGCGAGTCCGACTGCAAGCGCGGCAAGATCGACTTCCCGATCTCGATCCGGGAAGTGAAGAGGTTTGCCGTAGAGAACGACACCGAAGAGTCATGGAAGCAGAGGACATGGGTCGAGCCAGCGTCCGGCAAGCGAGTCGCCGTGGTGGGTGGGGGGCCCGCGGGCCTGACCGGAGCGTTCTACTTGGCTCGGAAGGGCCATGCAGTGACCGTTCTCGAGCGGATGCCGAAGGCGGGCGGCATGCTCACCTACGGGATCCCCAAGTATCGCCTGCCCCAAGAAGTCGTGGACGCTGAGGTCGACACACTGCTCCAGGTGGTGCCGTTCGACATCGTCACCGACTCCGAGATCGACGACATCGCCGGGCTGACGGCTGAGTACGACGCCGTCCTCGTCGCGGTGGGTGCACAGGCCGGACGCCGTCCGACCACCTTCCGAGGGTCGTGGGCAAACGCCGTGAACGGCGTCGACCTGTGCCGCGACTTCAACACCGGCCAGGACGCCGTCGCGTCCGGCTCGACCGTGACCGTGTACGGCGGTGGCAACGTGGCGTTCGACTGCGCCCGCGGCGCCAAGCGGGCGGGGGCTCGGACTGTCCGGATCCTGTGCCTCGAACCCGCCTCCGCCATGCTCGCCGACGCCGCGGAGCTTCGCGAGGCGATCGCCGAGGGTATCGAGATCATCAACTCGGTCGCCGTGACCGCTGTCACCGAGGTGGACGGACTCGTCACAGGCTTGGACCTTCAGCGCGTGCAGAGCTTCCACTTCGGGGCAAACGGTCTCGAACTCACCTGCGAGCCGGGTTCCGAGCACCATGTCAGCACCGACCTGCTGGTGCTGGCCACCGGCCAGGGGGCGGGGTTCGGGCAGGGCTTCGGCCTGCCGGTGCGGCCGAACGGGCTCGCCGCGGCGGACTTCGACTGCGCGACCGCCGTGTCGGGTGTCTTCGCCGTCGGCGACGTCGTGACCGGCACCAAGACAGTGATCGAGGCGATCGCCGGTGCCCGGCGGGCTGCATCCTCGATCGACCGTTTCCTCGGTGGCAACGGCAACATCGAGGATCACTTCTTTGATCGCGAGGAGCGCGACCCCAGCTTGGGGATCATCCCGGACTTCTCCTCGATGACCCGCACGGACTGCCGTACCGCTGCCGCTGTCGCTGACGAGACCAGCCGGTGCCTGCACTGCGAGTTGCGCCCCGACATCGAGACCGTCAAGTACTGGACCGACTCGGCCTATCTGCCGCTGAAGGTGGTGTCGACGAGATGAGGTGCGAGCTGTCTGCGGATCTGCTTCCGACGTTCGACCTCGGCGCGGATCCCGTCTCGCTCTGTCCGGTCTCGGCTTCTCTCGAGCTCATGCGCCGCTCGGCGGAGAACGCCTGCGGTCGCGAGGTCTTCTGCCGCGAAGGCACCCGCCAGGTGGCAGAGATCCTCTCCGACATCACCGCCGGACGTGGCCAAAGCGAAGACCTCGAACTGGTCGAGGAACTCTGCCAACTGACCGCTGACAACGCCGGCTGCGAGCTCGCGGCGACCGCGGCGGGACGTGTCCTGCGACTGATTCGCGACCACCGGGACGAATGGGAGCAGCACCTTCGCCGCAAGCGCTGCGCCAGCCTCACCTGCGTGATGTCTTTCACCGTCTACATCGACCCCGCCACGTGCACCGCCACCGGAGCCTGCACGACCGCCTGCCCCGAGCAGGCGATCACGGGTGGCTACGGCGAGATCCACGTCATCGACGTCGACCGCTGCACCAAGTGCCTGGCCTGTCTGAGCGCGTGCCCGACAGACGCGATCCGCAAGGCCGGCCCGATCAAGCCCCGAGTGCCGATGGCGCCGGTACCCGTAGGCAGCTTCGGGTCCGAAGACGCCGAGGGCGGCATGCGTCGCCGTCGCCGGCGTGGCGAGTAGTTCGAGAACAACCAAGAAACCTGTCAAAGAAGATGAGGCACACATGACTGACAACACAACCGAAGCCGACGTCATCATCATCGGTGGTGGTGCGTCCGGGATCACGGCGGCGGTGGCTGCGGCTGAGAAGGACGCGAGCGTGATCGTCCT
>Ga0182021_10007693_pt1 | contig 12778 bp, 23 predicted proteins | sample 612E3MmetaG_FD_120493 | JGI IMG/M metagenome (GOLD analysis project Ga0182021, IMG submission 120493) | Permafrost microbial communities from Stordalen Mire, Sweden - 612E3M metaG (Illumina Assembly) | ecosystem: Environmental > Terrestrial > Soil > Wetlands > Permafrost | place: Sweden... | reverse complement strand
CGCTTGGTGCTTCAGGATTGTTATGCAACTATTGGACAGGTTGGAAATACCGATCATGAGAATATAAACATTGGTAAAGCCGGCCGTTCACGCTGGCTGGGCAGACGTCCTAAAGTTCGTGGTGTTGCCATGAACCCGGTTGACCATCCACATGGTGGCGGCGAGGGTCGTACTTCAGGAGGACGCCATCCTGTGACACCTTGGGGTATCCCGACCAAGGGTTACAAAACTCGTACTAACAAGACTTCTGATCGCTTCATTGTCAAAAAGCGCAGTAAATAATTCGTTGAGAGGCTGAGATATTATGGCACGTTCGATAAAAAAAGGTCCATTTATTGATGATCACCTGAACAAGAAAGTTCTGGCAGAAGGTCCTAATTCCAAAAAAATTATTAAGACCTGGTCACGCCGTTCAACGATCAGCCCTGATTTTATTGGGTGTAGTTTTGCGGTCCACAACGGCAAGAAATTCATCCCTGTTTTCGTTACTGAAAATATGGTCGGCCATAAAATGGGTGAATTCGCTCCAACAAGAACTTTTCACGGTCACGCCGCTGATAAAAAGAGCAAAGTCAAGAAGTAGTAAGGGAGCTTATAATGGAATCCAACGCTAAACTCTCATCTGTACGCCTTTCACCGCGCAAAACACGTCTTGTCGTTGACCTGGTGCGCGGGAAGGGTATTCAAGATGCACTGAATATCTTGCGGTTTATGCCACAGCCTTCTGCCAAGCTTGTATCCAAGCTTCTCAAGTCTGCTGTTTCAAACGCAGAGCAAAAAGGCGTATCCGATGTTGACCGCCTGTTTGTAAAAACAATTTATGTTGATGGTGGTGCTGCACTTAAACGTTTTGTTCCTCGTGCAATGGGGCGTGCCAGCAAAATACGTAAACCTACTAGTCATATTGCTGTAACCCTTTCAGACTCGAAATAGTTTTATTACGTGGAGGTGTAGGTTGGGACAAAAAATCAATCCGATTGGCTTCAGGCTCGGTGTTACAAAAACATGGGATTCCAAGTGGTACGCTGAAGCAGATTATGCCAAGTTATTACATGAAGACCTTGCTATTCGTAAATTCTTAAAAAAACGCTTGTACAGCTCCGGTGTTTCTAAAATAGAGATCGAGCGTGCTGCCAATAAGTGCAAAATAAATATTTTTACTGCCAGACCAGGCCTTATCATCGGTAAGAAGGGGTCCGAAGTTGAAACAATCAAAAAAGAGCTTGCTCTGATATCGGCTAAAGAGATCTTTATTACAATAAATGAAGTCCGTAAGCCTGAGTTAGATGCACAACTGGTTGCTGAAAATGTAGCCTTGCAACTTGAGCGTCGTATAGCTTTCAGGCGTGCCATGAAGAAAAGTGTTACCTCGACGCTTAAATTTGGAGCAAAGGGAATTCGTATTACCTGCTCCGGCCGTTTGGGTGGCGCAGAAATGTCTCGTACAGAGTGGTATCGAGAGGGCAGGGTTCCGTTGCATACGTTGCGGGCTGATATCGACTACGGCTTTGCTGAAGCCAAGACTACATACGGTCTTATCGGTATCAAAGTGTTGATTTTCAAGGGCGAAATTCTACCCGGTAAGTAATTCTTTTATATTGCACAATAGGAGCACGTATCGATGTTAATGCCGAAACGGGTAAAACATAGAAAACAGATGAAGGGTCGTATGTCCGGTAAGCCCTGTAGAGGTATTGAACTCTCTTTTGGAGAATTTGGTCTGCAGGCAACTGAATGCGGCTGGCTTGATTCGCGTCAGATTGAAGCGGCCCGTATTGCCATGACCCGCTATATTAAGAGGGGTGGTAAAATATGGATTCGTATTTTCCCCGATAAACCACTTACAGCTAAACCGGCTGAAACCAGGATGGGTAAAGGAAAAGGCTCCCCTGATTCATGGGTGTGCGTTATTAAGCCTGGTGTCGTGTTGTATGAAATGGAAGGCGTGACAGAAGAGATTGCTCGTGAGGCTCTCAGGTTGGCTGCCCATAAACTGCCCATTTCTACAAAGTTTATTATCAGGGGAGATGCCCATGAAGCCTAATGATCTTAGAAAAATATCAGCTGAAGAGCTGTCTAAAAAACATATTGAATCAACTCAGGAACTCTTTAACCTTAAATTTCAGCTTCATACCGGCAGACTTGAGAATACTTCCAAGCTGAAGAACCTTCGTAAGAATATTGCCAGGATTAATACCATTCTCACCGAGAGCAAGGCAGGGGGAGTATCAAAATGAGTGAACGCGGTCACAGAAAAACTCAAGTAGGTGTTGTTGTGAGCGACAAGATGGAAAAGACTGTTGTTGTGAAAGTCGACCGTCTTGTAAAACACAGTGTCTACAGCAAGTATATTAAACGTAGCGTAAAATATAAGGTTCACGACGAACTCAATAGTTCCAAAATTGGTGATCGTGTTCAGATTATTGAATGCCGCCCTTTGAGTAAGGATAAACGCTGGAGCCTTAAGCAGATAATTGAAAGTATCTCTTAGTATAGGGAGTAACATCTAATGATTCAAATGCAGACAGTACTGGATGTAGCCGACAACTCTGGTGCAAAGAAGTTATTTTGCATTAAAGTACTTGGTGGCTCTAAAAGAAAATATGCAGGTGTTGGTGATATTATAGTTGCTTCTGTTCGTGAAGCTCTGCCGAATTCAAAGGTAAAAAAGGGTGATGTAGTCAAGGCGGTTGTCGTCAGGACTGCTAAGGCTTTAGGCCGCCCTGACGGATCATATATCCGTTTTGATGATAATTCAGGTGTTGTCATCAACAATGCTAAGGAACCTGTTGGTACTCGTATCTTCGGTCCGGTTGCCAGAGAATTGCGTGCTAAAAAGTTTATGAAAATTATTTCTCTTGCACCGGAAGTACTATAAAAATATCGGAGAATGATGATGCAAGTCACGAAACCTCATGTTAACAAGGGTGATACCGTAATGGTCATTGCCGGCAAGGAAAAAAGCAAAACTGGCAAAATTCTTCAACTGCTGCCAAAGAAAAATGGCGTGATTGTTGAAGGTCTTAATCTAGTCAAGCGGCATGTGAAAGCTAAAGGTAATGAAGCGGGCGAAATCAAGGAGAAGGAAGCACGAATCCATATCTCCAATGTTATGCCATATTGCTCAAAATGTTCCAAACCAGTACGGACTAGCAAGAAGCTTTTAGAAAATGGTGAAAAACAGCGTGTCTGTGTCAAATGTGGCACAACACTTTAGTATTACTTTGGAGGAATTTATCTAATGTCTCGTTTAAAAGATATATATTCATCAGAAATCGTTCCCAAGCTTCGTAATGATTACAGTTACAAATCTTGCATGGAAGTTCCTCAAATCAAGAAGATTGTTGTCAACATGGGTTTGGGTGAAGCGATCCAGAATGTTAAGATTCTTGATTCCGCGACTACTGAGCTTGGTCTGATCACCGGACAAAAATCCGTCATTACCAAAGCCAAGAAATCTATTGCAACATTTAAACTTCGTGAAGGTATGCCTATTGGTTGCATGGTAACACTTCGTCGCGATCGTATGTATGAATTTCTTGATCGCTTGATCAACGTTTCTCTTGCCAGGGTCCGTGACTTTAAGGGCGTATCTGGTAAAGCTTTTGATGGCAAGGGTAATTACACTCTCGGCATCAAGGACCAGCTTATTTTTCCTGAAATCAACTATGATAACGTTGATAAAATCAAGGGAATGAATATCACTATTGTAACAAGTGCTAAAACAGACGAAGAAGGTAAAGCACTTCTCAAGTACCTGGGCATGCCGTTCAGGAACTAAGTTATCTGGAGGATTCTGTGGCAAAAGTATCAATGATTATTAAGTCTCAACGTACACCCAAGTTCAAAGTTCGGCAGCATAATCGTTGTCCGGTATGCGGACGTCCTAAAGCGTTTTATCGCAAGTTTGAGATGTGCAGGATTTGTCTGCGCAAGTATGCCTCGTCTGGCCAGATTCCCGGCGTGATAAAATCGAGCTGGTAACTAAAAGCCACATATAGATAAAGAGACAGGAGCACATTCACAATGTCCATGACAGACCCTATTGCTGACATGCTTACCAGAATTAGAAATGCAAATATGGTAAAGCACCAGAAAGTTGACATTCCATCATCCAATATGAAAGTCAGTATTGCTAATGTTTTAAAGCAAGAAGGCTTTATTAAGAATTATAAGGTTATTTCTGATAATCTTCAGGGTGTTTTGCGTGTTTACTTGAAGTATATTGATGAGAAAGATAGCATTATAAACGAGATCAAGCGTGTTAGCAAACCGGGTGGAAGAGTGTATGTCAAGTCTGAGGATATTCCTCTGGTGAAAAGTGGACTTGGGATTGCAATACTTTCCACATCAAAGGGTATCATTACTGATAATGCTGCTCGTAAGTCCGGAGTTGGTGGCGAGCTGATCTGCACTGTCTGGTAATTATAGCGACAAGGAGTACTTTTAGATGTCTAGAATAGGTAAATTGCCAATTGAGATACCAAAGGGTGTGAAGATTTCTTTCACTGATTCAGTACTGTCTGTCCAGGGCCCTAACGGCTCATTAACACGACAGATCATGTCTGTAGTTTCACTTGATATTCGTGATGTAGCCATTGAAGTAACACGTTGTGACGATTCAACTGCAGCACGTGCTGCCCACGGTCTCACGCGCACATTGATCAATAACATGGTCGTTGGTGTTACCAAGGGGTTCCAGAGGGATCTTGAGATTAACGGTGTTGGATACCGTGCTGAAGTTAAAGGTAAGGAACTGGTTCTTGCCCTCGGTTATTCTCATCCTGTAAATTTTCCGATTCCTGACGGGATATCCATTGACGTAGAAAAGATGACAAAATTGGCTGTAAAAGGGTTTGACAAGGAGCTTGTCGGCCAGACAGCAGCCAAGATCAGATCTTTCCGTAGCCCTGAGCCTTATAAGGGCAAAGGAATTAAGTATGCTGACGAGACTATCCTGAGAAAAGCTGGCAAAACCGGCAAGAAATAGTCTTTATAAGGAGATATTGTGGCTAAGACAGCTATTAAAACAATTACTCGGCTTAAACGTCAAGTTCGAGTCAGGAAAAAAGTCCGCGGTACAACCGAACGTCCGCGTCTCAACGTATTCAAGAGTGCGCGTCATATTTATGCGCAGATAATCGATGATACGAATGGCACAACACTTGTTGCCGCTTCTACATTGTCAGAGGCCGCGCAGGATCTTTCAAATACCGGTAATGTTGCTGCGGCAACACTTGTGGGCAAGGAAGTCGCCAGGCTTGCTCTTGCAAAGGGTGTTTCGTCTGTAGTATTTGACCGCAACGGTTTTCTCTATCACGGCAGGATCAAAGCGCTCGCTGATTCAGCCCGCGAAGCCGGGTTGAACTTTTAAGCGTACGGGAGGTTTTCTTTGAGTAGGATTAATCCAGCAGAATTGAATCTTAATGACAGAGTAGTTCATATCAGCCGTGTTGCCAAAGTTGTCAAAGGCGGACGCCGCTTCAGTTTTTCAGCATTAATAGTTGTTGGTGACGGCAACGGTTATGTTGGATACGGTCTTGGTAAGGCAAATGAGGTTCCTGAAGCAATCAGGAAGGGCGTTGAACAGGCTAAAAAGAACCTGATTAAGGTTCCCGTTAATTCAAGCCAGACAATTCCCTTTGAAATTGAAGGTAAATTTGGTGCAGGTCGACTTCTCATGAAACCCGCTTCTGCTGGTACTGGTGTTATTGCCGGTGGCGCAGCGCGAGCTATTTTTGAGGCGGCAGGCATTAATAATATTCTCTCAAAATGTTTAGGTTCTAACAATCCTCACAACGTTATAAAAGCAGCTTTTCAAGGTCTTCAACGACTTAAGACTCCTGAAGAGATTGCTGCTCGTCGTGGTATTACAGAATAATATTTTTATGCGGGGAACTAATTATGAGTAGTATGCTTAAGATAACACTCACAAAAAGTACTATTTGTACTCCTAAAAAGCATCGCGCGGTAGTTGCTGGACTTGGTTTGTCCAAGCTCAATCAGACTGTTGAGCGTCAGGATAGTCCTCAAATCAGGGGTATGATCAATAAAGTTGGTCATCTATTGACCGTTGAATAGATAAAGGGGTTTACTTTCATGGAACTTAATAATTTGAGACCTTCTATCGGCTCAACAAAAAACAGAAAACGTATTGGCCGTGGTACCGGTTCAGGTCACGGAAAAACTGCGACTAAAGGTCATAAAGGTCAGAAAGCCCGTTCAGGCGGCAGTATTAAAGCCGGTTTTGAGGGTGGACAGATGCCATTACAGCGCCGTTTACCAAAGCGCGGATTCACACCGCTCGACCGCGTTGTATATTCACTTGTGAACATTAGCCAGCTTGATATTTATGAAGCCGACTCAGTTATTGATGCTTTGTCGCTCGTCTCAAAAGGACTGATTAAATCAGACCGGTTTGCTGTTAAAATTCTCGGCAATGGTGACATTACCAAGTCTTTGAAAATAACGGCAAATAAATTCAGCCAGTCTGCAAAAGACAAAATCATTGCTGCCGGTGGCAGTGTTGAGGAGATTGCATAGTGTTTGAAGCCCTCCAGAATATATTCAAGATTCCTGAGTTGAAAAAGCGCGTCTTGTTTTCATTGGGGATGCTTGCGGTATATCGAGTTGGTTGTCACATACCGACTCCTGGAATAGATAGAATAGCGCTAGCCCATTTTTTTAAACAGTCCCAAGGGACTCTATTGGGTCTTTTTGACATGTTTTCTGGTGGCGCATTGGAGCGACTGACTGTTTTTGCTCTTGGCATTATGCCGTATATTTCATCTTCGATTATTTTTCAGCTACTGACGGTAGTCGTTCCTGCCATTGAGAAGCTGTCTAAAGAGGGTGAGGCGGGTCGAAAAAAAATTATTCAATATACCCGCTACGGTACAGTTGTATTAAGTATCGTTCAGGGTATGGGTGTTGCCGTTGGCCTAGAAAGTATGCGCGGACCTGCTGGTGAGTTGGTTGTGCCTAGCCCCGGATGGGGTTTTAGGGTGTTAACGGTTATCACTTTAACTGCTGGCACCGCTTTTGTTATGTGGCTTGGTGAACAGATGTCTGAAAAAGGTATCGGCAACGGTATATCTTTGATCATTTTTGCCGGGATTGTTGTTAACATCCCCAAAGCACTTTATAACACTGCCAAGCTTGTTAATGCTGGTCAGCTTTCCCTTTTTGTTCTTATCTTTGTTCTGGTGATCATGTTTGCCGTTATTGGCGTCATAGTTTTTGTGGAGCGTGGACAGAGGCGATTATCAATTCACTATGCCAAAAGAGTCGTTGGGCTTAAAACATTTAATGCACAGACTTCTCATTTACCTCTAAAAATCAATATGGCTGGCGTAATTCCACCGATATTTGCATCTTCGATTATTATGTTCCCAGCGACAATTGCAAATTTCATCAATGTACCTTGGGTTCAGAATGCCGCTAAGAGTTTGTCTCCCGGGCATTTAGTCTATAACATTTTTTTCGTTGCTTTTATTGTGTTCTTCTGTTACTTCTATACGGCTGTGACATTTAACCCGATTGATGTGGCTGAAAATATTAAAAAGCAGGGTGGTTATATTCCTGGAATTCGCCCTGGTAAAGAGACCTCAGATTTTATCGATACTGTGCTAACCAGGCTTACTTTTGCCGGTGCAGTCTATATTTCATTAGTGTGCGTTTTGCCATCAATATTGATCGGGAAGTTTAATCTTCCCTTTTATTTCGGTGGTACGGCACTTCTTATTGCAGTTGGTGTAGGGATGGATACCGTTTCTCAGATTGAGTCACACCTCATTACTCGAAACTACGAGGGTTTTCTCAAGGGTGTCCGCATCAAGGGGAGACGATAAACGTGAATATTGTTCTCTTTGGGCCTCCCGGATCCGGAAAAGGAACCCAGGCTCAGTTTATAGTCGAACGTTATGGTATCCCTCAAATTTCAACTGGTGATATGCTGAGAACGGCTGTAAGAGCTAAGACGCCGCTGGGTGATATGGCCAAGTCCATTATGGATGCAGGCGGTCTTGTGTCTGATGACATTGTTCTTGGGTTAGTGAAGGAACGTGTGTCTCAGAAAGACTGTGTGTCTGGTTTTATTTTAGACGGCTTTCCTCGAACGATTCCCCAAGCCGATGCTCTCACGTCTTTGCTGGATGGAATCGGTAGAAAAATTGATTTAGTCATTTCACTGGACGTTGATAAGCAGGAATTGATTAACAGGTTGTCTGGAAGAAGAGCCTGTCCGTCGTGTGGTAAAGGGTACCACGTTATTTATGATAAGCCGCTGCAAGAAGGAGTCTGTGATTCTTGTGGTTCAACTCTTATCCAGCGTGATGATGATTCCGAACAGACTGTTGTCAACCGGTTGAAAGTGTATGAGCAGCAAACATCATCCCTTAAGTCGTATTTTAAAGATTTGGGTTTGCTTTGCAGTGTGTCAGGCAGTGGGTCTATTGCTGATATACAGTCTCAGATATGTTCAATTATAGATGCGGGTGGTATTGGTGATCGTTCTTAAATCTCGGCATGAGATTGACAGAATGAGGGTTGCTTGCAGTATTGTAGCCGAGGTTCTTGAAGGTTTGCGCTCTTTGATTTGTCCCGGGGTAACTACTTTCGAACTTGATAAGTTTGCTTCTGATGAAGCTCTCAAGCGTAATGCAAAGTGCGCTTTTCGTGACTATCACAACTATCCAAGCTCATTGTGCTGTTCGCCTAATAATCAGGTTGTTCATGGTCTGCCCAATAAGAACCAGCTGAAATCGGGCGATATATTAAGTCTGGATTTCGGTGTTGTGTACGATGGTTTTTATGGTGATGCAGCTATAACGGTTCCTGTCGGTGTTGTTTCCGATACGGCAAAGAAATTAATTGCAACTACCGAACGTTCTTTGTACGCTGCCATCGAAATGGCGGTTCCTGGAAACAGGCTAGGTGATATTTCTTACGCTGTGCAAAGTTTTGTTGAAAGCAGAGGTTTTTCGGTCGTTAGAGATTTTGTAGGTCATGGCATCGGAAGAAGTTTGCATGAAGATCCGCAGATTCCGAATTATGGTTTTCCGGGCAAGGGTGTGAAGCTAAAGCCGGGTATGGTTCTGGCGATTGAGCCAATGATCAATGAAAAGTCTCACGAAGTTGAAGTTCTGAATGATAATTGGACTGTTGTAACATGTGATGGTGGTTTGTCTGCTCATTTTGAACACACCGTCGCTATCACTGAGAACGGACCTGAGATACTAACGCGGATATGATCACATAATCCGTGCAAGGGGAGTTTATGAAAGTACGAGCATCTGTAAAAAAAATATGTGACAAATGCAAAATAGTCAAACGCAAGGGTGTTGTGCGTGTTATCTGCGACATCCCTAAGCATTCTCAACGTCAGGGATGAGTTATTAAAGGGGGTATTTCCATTGGCACGTATTTCAGGTATTGATTTACCAAAAAACAAGCGAATTGTTATCGCATTAACGTACATTTACGGTATAGGCAATTCTTCTGCAGAACGTATTCTTTCTGCTAGTCAGATAAATCCGGATACGCGTACCGATAAACTTACTGAAGCTGAAGTTGCCCGTCTTCGTGAAGAGATCGATCGTAATTGTAAGGTTGAAGGTGATTTACGCCGCGAGATTTCTATGAATATCAAGCGTCTCATGGACCTTGGATGCTATAGAGGACTACGCCATCGTAAAGGTCTCCCCTGCAATGGTCAGCGTACAAAAACAAATGCACGTACTCGTAAAGGCCCTGCACGTACTGTCGCCGGTAAGAAGAAATAATTTAACTAGCTCTGGAGAATACGAATGGCAAGCCCATCAAAAAAGGTAGTTCGTAAGAAAAAAGAACGTAAAAATATTTCAAATGGTGTTGCTCATATTCAAGCGACATTCAACAACACCATAATTACTATTACAGATCCGGTAGGAAATGTTGTTGCTTGGTCGACAGCAGGAGCCAAAGGTTTCAAAGGCTCACGTAAAAGCACTCCTTTTGCAGCCCAGATAGCTGCTGAAGATTGTGCCAAGAAAGCGCAGGAACATGGAATGCGTACTGTTGAAGTCTATGTAAAGGGTCCTGGCTCTGGCCGTGAATCTGCTCTCCGTGCTCTCCAGGCAGCTGGTTTTAGTATTAGTTTTATTAAGGATGTCACTCCGATTCCTCATAACGGATGTCGTCCTCCAAAAAGAAGAAGAGTCTGATATAAATCGTAACAACTTTTAAGGGGGTTTTCATTGGCTCGATATACAGGACCTTCATGCCGTTTGTGCAGAAGAGAAAACACAGAACTGTTTTTAAAAGGCGATCGTTGCTATACCGATAAGTGTGCAATTAAACGTCGTAATTACCCCCCAGGCCAGCATGGGCAGGGCAGAACAAAAGTATCAGCATACGGAACTCAGTTGCGCGAAAAGCAAAAGGTTCGTCGTATCTATTGCATTCTTGAAAAACAGTTTCGCAGTTACTTCCAGTTAGCTGACCGGATGAAAGGCGTTACTGGCGAAAATCTGCTTTCATTACTTGAGCGTCGTTTTGATAATGTTGCCTACCGCCTTGGTTTTGCAACATCTCGTTCCGAATCCCGTCAGCTCGTTCGTCATGGCCACTTTACAATCAACGGTCGGAAAGTTGATATCCCATCTGTTCAGCTTAAAGCTGGTGATGTTATCGAGTTGCGTGAAAAAAGCCGTAAAGTCGTTGCTATTAATGACGCTCTGGAAGCGGTTGTACGTCGTGGGATTCCGCAGTGGTTAGAGCTAGATCGTGATTCCTTCAAAGGCACACTGAAAGGTGTTCCGACCCGTGAGGACATCACAACTCCTATCCAGGAACAGCTCATTGTCGAGCTTTACTCCAAGTAATTTCTGGATGCTGCTGATTCTAGTTTCGAACGACAACCGGGTTTCTATTTCCGGAGGAGGTAGCAATGTATAAAAACTGGCGGGACCTTATAAAACCGAAACAACTTCAGGTTGAAAAAGATACTTTAACAGCCACTTATGGTAAGTTTTATGCTGAACCCTTTGAGCGTGGCTTCGGAACCACCTTGGGTAATTCACTTAGACGTGTTCTGCTCTCTTCTCTTCAGGGCGCTGCAATTACGTCTCTCCGGATCAAAGGTGTATTACACGAATTCTCGGCAATTCAGGGCGTTACAGAGGATGTAACCGATATAATCCTTAATTTGAAGGGTGTCAGACTTAAACTCCATTCTTCTGACCAGGCTGCTGTTCACTTCAAGCATAAGGGTGTAGGTATCATTACTGCCGGTGATATCATCACTGGCCACAATGTGGAAGTAATGAACCCTGATCACTATATTGCTACGTGTGGTAAAGACGCCAATCTTGAAGTAGAGATGATCGTAAAAATGGGTAAAGGGTATGTGTCTGCTGACCGGAATCGCGACGACAAGTCTCCGGTAGGAACTATCCCGATTGATTCTATTTATACTCCCATCAAAAAAGTAAACTTCTCTGTGACTAATGCACGTGTCGGCCAAATGACTGATTATGATAAGCTTAATCTTGAGGTTTGGACAGACGGTAGTGTCAAACCTGAAGATGCTGTTGCCTATTCTGCTAAAATATTGAAGGAACAACTTTCCATATTCATTAATTTTGATGAAGAATTTGAACCTCAGGTAGATGAAGAGTCTCAAGAGGATAAAGATAAGGTCAACGAAAATCTGTACCGCACAGTTGATGAATTGGAGCTGTCCGTACGGTCGGCCAATTGTCTTAAAAATGCCGGCATCAAACTTATTGGTGAACTGGTCACAAAATCTGAATCAGAAATGTTAAAGACTCAGAATTTTGGTCGAAAATCACTCAATGAAATTAAAGATATTCTTTCGGATATGGGTCTAACATTCGGGATGAAAATTGACAGTTTTCCTGATCCGGAGCTGATGATCAGGTTACGTGGCGAGCAAAAAGAAGAAGAGTAATTTACTATCGGGTCTAGTTTAGAAAGGAATTATATATATGCGTCATGCAAAAGCTGGCAGAAGACTGGGCAGGAAGACGAGCCATCGCGAGGCGATGTTCAGAAATATGGTAACCTCCCTGCTGGATCACGGTAAAATTACAACGACAGATGCCAAAGCTAAAGAAATCCGGGTTGTTGCAGAACGGATGATAACTCTTGGCAAGCGTGGCGATCTTCATTCAATGCGTCTTGCTGCTTCTGTTATTCGCGAGAAATCGGTTGTTTCGAAGCTGTTTTCAACGATTGCTCCTAGTTACAAAGAGCGTCTTGGTGGTTATACCAGAATCATCAAACTTGGCATTCGCCAGGGAGATGCTGCCCCGCTCTCCTTGATTGAACTTGTTGAAGAGGAAATGAAACCTTCTAAAGCGAAGGCGACTCCTGTTAAGCCCAAACAGACCGTTAAAGTTGCGCCTGCATCACCTCCTGAAGTCTCAGCTCCAGCTGAAGTTTAAGTTTCGTTGCATAGCTTCAACAGGAACGGCGTGGAATTATCCACGCCGTTTTTTTTGTTTTTTTATGGAGTTCTGGTTGACTGAACATCCGCATCAAAAGTCTAGTAGCTCCTGCTAAAGCCGCCCTGTCGTCACTATTCGATCGAATTCAATTTTGTAGACATGCGTTGGCGATATTCAACAATTTCTTTTCGCAATGAAGCCATACGCGCCATTTTCTCATCTACAAGATTGATGTGCCTATCCAGTACCTGCACAAGTGCCGGAATCATTCGGTCAGTTCTTTTTGCCTCTCCGTATGCCGTGTAGAGATCCTGCAACTCTTGAATAGT
>Ga0182021_10007692_pt1 | contig 12779 bp, 6 predicted proteins | sample 612E3MmetaG_FD_120493 | JGI IMG/M metagenome (GOLD analysis project Ga0182021, IMG submission 120493) | Permafrost microbial communities from Stordalen Mire, Sweden - 612E3M metaG (Illumina Assembly) | ecosystem: Environmental > Terrestrial > Soil > Wetlands > Permafrost | place: Sweden... | reverse complement strand
TCGGTGCAGCGGACCAGCAAGGTCGTCGTCGTCTACGAGGACTCGCTTTCATGGGGCTACGGTGCGGAGCTGGCCGCGCGGATTGGCGACGAGCTGTTTGCGTGGCTGGACGCGCCGGTTCGTCGCGTGGCGTCCGCCGACACCTTCGTTGCATACGCCCCGCAGCTGGAGGACCACATCCTGCCGCAGGTCGCCGACGTCGCCGCGGCGATCCGGGAGCTGGCGGCCTACTGATGTCGGGCGCCCCGCGTGCGCGGCACGCGCTGTTCGCGCTCATCTTCATCCTCTCGGGCGCGGCCGGACTCGTCTACGAGCTGATCTGGGTCCGCCAGCTCTATCAGGTCTTCGGCTCGACCATCCATTCCGTCACCACCGTCGTGGCTGCGTACATGGGCGGCCTTGGCCTGGGGGCGTGGGTGCTGGGCCGGCGGGCCGACCGGCATGCCCGGCCGGCGGTGCTGTACGGTGTGCTCGAGTTGGCGATCGGAGTCTTCGGCGTGCTGTCGCCGTGGATTACCCAGGGCATCGGGGCCGCATACCTCGGAGTCGCGCGCGGCCTTGGCCCCGGGCTGTGGGCCGGCACGGCGATCAAGTTCGTCTTCGCCTTCGTCGTCCTCCTGGTTCCGACCTTCCTGATGGGCGGCACGCTGCCGGTGCTGACGCGCGCCTTCGCGCGCGACCGCAGCGATCAGTTGCGCGGCGAGCTGGCGCTGTTCTACGGGCTCAACACCCTTGGCGGCGTTGCCGGGTGCCTGCTCGCCGGGTACGTGCTGATCGAGTTCGTGGGATTGCGCACGTCGTTGCTGGCCACCGGGGTCGTCAACCTGGCGCTCGGAGCCGCGGCGCTGCTCCTCTCCCGCCTGCCGGAGTCGGCGCCCGCCGCCAGGGCGCCGGAGGAGGAGCCCATCTTCACGCCCGACGCCGGGCCGGCAACCCGGCGTCTCGCGGTGTGGATGATCGCGCTCACGGCCTTCGCTTCCCTGCTCTACGAGATCGCGTGGACCAGGGCCCTGATCCTGGTCATCGGCAGCTCCACATATGCGTTCACCACCATCCTCGCGTGCTTCCTGCTGGGCATCGGGCTGGGGAGCCTGATCGCGCTCGGCCGTGGCCGCCCGCCACGCGACCTGCTGGTGCGCGGAGCGGTGGTTCAGGGCGCGATCGCGGTGCTCGCGTCCCTGCTGTTTCCGTTCTTCCGGGCGCTGCCGGTCTACGTGGTCGCGACCCTGCAGATCCCGTTCTTGAACGTCGGCGAGCTGCTCGCCCTGCACGCGGTCGCCGTGGCGCTGGTCGTCATTCCGCCGGCGGTGGGGATGGGGTTCAGCTTCCCCCTGCTCGCGGAGCTCGCATCGGAGCGGGCGGGGGCGACCGGGCGGGAAGTCGGGCGTGCCTATCTGGCCAACACGCTGGGCAGCATCGCGGGGGCCGTGGCGACGGGGTTCCTCCTGGTCCACCTCATCGGCAGCGAGCGGACGCTCGTGCTGGGCGTGCTCATCAACGTCGGCGCGGCCACGGTGCTCGCCTGGTGGGCGTACCGCGAGCGCGGAGGCGCCGGCACGCCGCACGCCGCGGAGCGCCTCCCGGTCATCCTGGGACTACTCGCGCTGCTCATCGCGTTCGCGACTCCGAGTTGGTCGGGCCGTCTCCTGGACCGCGCGCCGGCCGTGTACGGGCGCACGTACCTCAACCGCGGCGACCTGGGGCGTTACCTCCGGGGCTACGGCTCCGAGCAGGTGAGCTTCGAGGAAGGGTGGAACGCCGCGGTGTCGGTCTGGCGGGACGGCAACCAGGCGTGGCTCAAGGTGAATGGCAAGGTGGACGCGTCGAGCGTGGCCGACATGGACACCCAGGTGTCGCTCGGGCTGCTCCCGGCGCTCGGGCACCCCCGCCCGCGCCGTGTGTTCGTGGTGGGCTTCGGCAGCGGAGCGACCACGCGCACGATCGCCGATGTGCCCGGGGTCACGCGGATTGACGTCGCCGAGATCGAGCGGGCGGTGCTGCGGGCCAGCGTGAGTTTTCGCGATGTCAATCGCGACGTGCTCTCCGATCCGCGGGTGCACGTCATCGAGGATGATGCGCGCAGTGCCCTGATGCTGGCGGATTCCTCCTACGACCTGATCGTCTCGGAGCCGTCCAACCCCTGGATCGCGGGCGTGTCGTCGCTGTTCACCCGCGACTACTTCGGTGTGGTGGCACGGCGGTTGGCGCCGGGCGGCATCTTCTGCCAGTGGCTGCAGATGTACCGCGTCTCGCCCGGCATCGTGGCGGTGGTGGTCGCGAACCTGCGCGCGGTCTTCCCGCACGTGGAGATCTGGTTTGCCAACTCGAGCGACCTGATGGTGCTCGCGTCGCGGGAACCGATCCGGTGGAGCGGCGCCCGCGTCGGCGCCGCGATGGAACCGGCGACCCGGACCGGGGCGGCGATGCGGATGTGGCTGCAGGTCACGGACCCGGCACAGCTGCTGGGGCATTTCCTCCTGGGTGACCGCGGCACGGCAGCGCTGGCGGGCGGGGCGCCGTTCCGGCACACCGACGACCATCCCGCGCTGGAGTTTCAGGCCGCCCGCGCGCTCCTGGCCGGGAGCACCGCCGCATCGGTGTTCGACTCACTGCTCAGCCTGAAGATGGCGGTCGGAGACACGCTGCCAGCGCTGGAAGATTGGACGCTGCCGGCGGGGGCATGGCGCGCCGGGTATGCCGCCGCGCTACCCGACGGGAGCGCCGAGGCCCGGCATTCAGCGGAGCTGGCGCTCCAGGCGTCGCCGCGTGACCCGGAGCGTGAGGGCCTGCTCGGAACCGTCCTGTTCGGGCAACGGGAATTCGGCCCGGCGTTGGAGCATCTTCAGGCGGCGCTTGCCGTCAGGCGGGACGACGCGCGACTGCTGCTGACGGCAGGGCTGGCCGCCCTGGCGGCCTCGGATACCGCCAGGGCGCGCGAGCTGCTTGCCTCCGTCGGCCCCCACGGCGGCGACTCCGCGTTCGCCTCAGCCGTGCTGGCGCAGGTGGACGCAAACACCGGCAACTACGAACGGGCCGCCGCCGAAGCGGTGCGGGCCATCGTGAGCCTGCGCCCCACCCTCGCGCGGCCCTTCCCCGGAGCGCTCGAGGGCGCCGTGACGATCCTGGCGCAGCGGGCCGCTCCGGCCTTGGCCGGCCCGCTGTTCGAGCGAGCCATCGCGGTGCGGCCCTCGTGGCAACTGGGGTACTGGGGTGGTGCGGTGGTGGGCGGCCGCGTCGGCGGACCCGCCTGCGCGAGGGCGGAGCAACTGGCGCTCGAACTGGAGCGATTCGGCTGGACGGCCGCGGAGATCATCACGCTCGTTCAGCCCTGCCTGTCGAAACACACCACCTGACGCCCCGCGGGGCCGTCAGGCCTCGTGCGCGCCGGTCTCGTGACCCGTCAGCCTGCGGATCTCCGCCGCCGCCGAGACGGCGGCGTCCACGTCGCGCGACAGAGCCCTGGCCTGTTGCGTGGCTTGGGTAAGATCGCCCAGCGCCTCGGCAACGCCGGCCGATCGCAGGCGCAGCAGGTCGAACCGCACGTTCTGCATCGCCAACAGGCAGGCCTCGAGTTGTGATTCCAGGGTGGCGCGCCGCGACACCAAGGCGTGCACCGTCTGGCGCTGGCGTTGAAGCAGGCCAAGCCTGCGCTCGTGCTCCGACGTAGGAGGCTCCTGCTCGAGGGCGGCGATGCGCGCGTCGAGCTTGTCCTCCGCGACGGTGTCGATGTCCCGCTCGAGGGCGGCGAGCGTGCGCGCGAGGTCCGTCGCACGCTCCATGAGTCGATCGACCGTCGGCTCGATGTCCGGCAGCATCTTCTTCTCGGACTTGGGCAGTCGCTCCAGCATGCCGAGGATGGCGGAGCGGTCGCGCCGCGCCTGCTCGATCCCCGCGGCGTGCGAGCCGAACTCCGCCGGCGTTCCCGGCGCCGGAAGGGAGTCCCGGTTCATCTTGGCTTCCATCGCGTCCGGCGCGGGCGGCCGGTGAATCACGTCACGCCACGAATACCCGGCCGTCCAGAGCCGCGAGTAATCCCGCGCCAGACCCCAGCCCATCCAGACGGCGGGGAACAGGAACCACGGGTGGCCGATGCCGCCCGCGAAAACCATGTTGACCAGCATCAGCGGGCCGATGATGGACGCCGTGCGAGCCATGCGATGCCGCAGTTGCACGACCATGAGCGGCTCACCGGTCTCGGCCGCCCGCTGGGCGACCTCCCGCTCTTCCTGCTCCCGTCGCTCGAGCTTGCGGTCCACCTTGTCGAGCCGGCGTTCGAGCTTGCTCCGCATCCTGTCGGCCCGCCCCGTGTGACGGCCCCTGCGCTCCTCGAGCCAGCGCGACGCGTCCGCGTCGTCGCGCGCCACCGGGACGTCGCGCGAAGCAGGCGCCGGTGCCGAGCGGCGCGGGGCGGCCCGAGGTGACGGGCCGGCGTAGGTGCCCGTCTCGAGTGCGCGCCGCAGCGCGTCGGCCGTCGGCCAGCGGTCCTCGGGATCCTTCTCGAGGCAGCGCATCACCGTGAGCGCCAGCTCGCGGGGCGTGTCCGGGCGCAGTTGGTCCACCGGCGTGGCGGGCGTGCCGATCTGCTTCATGAGCAGGCCCGGAACGGTCGGCGAATTGAATGGCAGCTCGCCGGTCAGCATCTGGTAGCTGACGACGCCGAGCGAGTACAGGTCGGAGCGGCCGTCGATCACGCGCTCGCCCGCCGCCTGCTCGGGGCTCATGAACGCCGGCGTGCCGATCGCGATGCCGGTGTCCGTGAGCGTGCCGCCTTCCGCACTCAGCGCCTTGGCGATCCCGAAGTCCGTGACCATCACGCGTCCACGAGTGCCCTCGAGCAGGATGTTGTCGGGCTTCACGTCGCGGTGGATCACGCCTTGCTGGTGGGCGGCGGAGAGCGCGTCGGAGGTCTCGCGCATGATCCGGCGGACCTCTTCCATCGAGAGGCGCCCCCTCCGCTTGATGCGAACGCCCAGCGACTCCCCATCCACATAGCCCATCACAAAGTAGACGAGGTCGTTCCCTTCACCGACGCTGTGGATAGGGACGATGTTGGGGTGCGACAACCGGGCCGCGGTCTCCGCCTCGCGCACGAAACGGGCGCGGATGTCTTGCCTGTAGGCGAGTTCGGGAGGAAGGACCTTGATCGCCACCGTGCGCTTGAGCTTTTCGTCGTGCGCGCGGTAGACCACGCCCATGCCGCCCCGGCCGATCTCGGTTTCGATCGTGTACGCGCCGGCGAGGGCGGCAGCGAGACGAGTCTCGAGCGCGCGGTCGCCGCCGGTCGGGTTCACAGGCAGAGCACGTCCATAGCCGGGCAAAGATTAGCGCCGCCGCACAGGCAGGGCAACACTGCGACATCCCTGCCACGGCGGTTTTCCGCGACGGCGGCCATCCGTCGGGTCACTGCAAAGCGAGCGCCGCGCTGCCAGAATGGCACGAAACTTACTCCCATTGCTGGCACGATCGGTGCCAAGTCAGCGACTAGATTCGATGGCGTACACCGAACGCACGTGAGAGGCCTCGATGACTGAGCGGATGAGCCTGCCTGTCCTGCCCCTTCGGGACATGGTCCTGTTCCCGGGCGTTACGGCGCCGGTCAGCGCCGGTCGCGCCGGAACGCTGCGCGCGATCGAAGCGGCGCTCAAGACCGAGCGGCGCCTGATATTCGCGGTGGCACAGCGGGAGAACACGGAGCAGGTGACTCCGGAGAATCTGTACTCGGTTGGCACGGTGGCGCGCATCGGGCAGATGCAGCGCGGCCTGGCGGGAGTGCAGTTGCTGCTCCAGGGCGAGTACCGGGCGAGCGCGATCCATCTCTCCGAGCACGACGGCTACCTCGAGGCGGTGGTTCGCGAGGCGGAGGATCAGGCTCCGGTCGATCCCAACGACTCTGCGTTTCTCGCGCTCTACAAGGAAGCACGTGAACGCGCGGCGGAACTCGGGCAGAAGAGTGGGTTGCCGGAGGAGATGGTGCAGCAGGTATTGGCGTCGCTCACCGATGCCGGGCGGTTTGCGGACATGGTGGCGGGCTACCTGGAAGCCAAGACCCCGGAACGGCAGGCGCTGCTGGAAATCCTTGGCGTCGAGGAGCGGCTGCGCCGCGTCCTCATACTCGTCCAGCGGCAGATCGGCGTGATGGAAGCACAGGAGGACATCAAGTCGCAGGTTCAGGAAGAGCTCGGCGAGCGCCAGCGCGAGATGTACCTGCGCGAGCAGTTGAAGGCGATTCGCCGCGAGTTGGGCGAGAGCGAGGACGACCGCGACGTTGCCACGCTGCGCGAGAAGCTGGGAAAGCTGCAGCTGCCCGAAGCCGCCCAGAAGGAAGTCGATCGGGAGCTGGGTCGGCTGGAGCGCACTTCCAAGGACTCGATGGAGGCCCAGGTCATCCGCACCTTCCTCGAGTGGATCGCGGAGCTGCCGTGGAACGCGCGCTCCGACGACTCGCTCGACTTGACGCGTGCGGAGCAGGTGCTGGAGGAGGATCACTACGGGCTGCGCGACGTCAAGGAGCGCGTACTGGAGTTCCTGGCCGTGCGGCAACTGCGGGACCGGCAGGAGAAGGAAGATCGGGCCACGTCCCAGCCCGATACGCCGGGCCAGGCCGACGATCGCGTGCTCGCCAAGGGGCCCATCCTGCTCTTCGTGGGACCGCCGGGGACCGGCAAGACGTCGATCGCGAAGTCCATCGCGAGGGCGATGGGAAGGAAGTACGTCCGGATCTCGCTGGGCGGGGCACGCGACGAGGCCGACATCCGTGGACACCGGCGCACCTACGTGGGAGCGATGCCGGGCCGGATCATCCAGGGCATGAAGCAGGCGGGCACCAAGAACCCGGTCTTCCTCCTCGACGAGGTGGACAAGCTGGGAGTTTCGTTCCAAGGCGATCCCGCCGCCGCGCTACTCGAGGTGCTGGACCCGGCGCAGAACGACTCGTTCACCGATCACTATCTGGGCGTGCCGTTCGATCTCTCGGAGGTGCTGTTCATCGCCACCGCGAACTTCCTCCAGAACATCCCGGCGCCGCTCCTCGACCGGCTGGAAACGGTCGAGTTCACGGGCTACACCGAACTGGAGAAGCTGGCGATCGCGAGGCAATACCTGGTGCCGCGCCAGCTCAAGGAGAACGGCCTCTCGCCCGAGCGGCTGCTGATCGAGGATTCGGCGGTGCGGGAGATCACCGGGGGGTACACGCGCGAGGCCGGCGTCAGGCAACTGGAGCGCGAGCTCGGGCGGCTGTCCCGCAAGATCGCGCGGCGGGTCGCCGTGGACGGCGCCGAGCGCATCGTCCTCACCGGAGCTGAAGTGCGGGCACAGCTCGGCCGTCCCAAGGTCCGCCCGGAGCGGGCGGCGCCGAGTGACGCGATCGGAACGGCGACGGGGATGTACTACACGCCGACGGGCGGAGACATCATGTTCGTCGAGGCATCACTGATGCCTGGAAAGGGCGATCTGCTGCTCACCGGGCACCTCGGTGACGTGATGAAGGAGTCGGCCCGCGCGGCGCTCACCTATGCGAAGACGCACGCCGCGGCGCTGGGCATTGCCGAGGAAGCCCTGAAGGACCGCGAGGTGCACGTGCACGTGCCGGCCGGGGCCATTCCCAAGGACGGACCATCGGCGGGCGTGACGATGGCGACTGCCCTGGTGAGCGCCATGACGCAGCGAGCGGCTCGGCACGATGTAGCCATGACCGGCGAAGTCACCCTGAGCGGGCGGGTGCTGCCGATCGGCGGGCTCAAGGAGAAGGTCCTTGGCGCGGCCCGTGCGGGCATCGTGGAGATCATCCTGCCCAAGGAGAACGAGCCGGAGCTGGACGACCTACCCGATGAAGTGCGTAAGACGCTCGTGTTTCATCCGGTCGAGACGCTCGAGGAGGTCCTCGCCATTGCGCTCAGAGGCCCCGATGCGAAGGCTGTGGACGAGTTGCTCTCACTAGGCACGGGGAAGAAGCCAAAGGCCTAATCAACCATGTAGTTGGTCGCAACTATCGCCAACTGCAGTGATCAACCACCATCTGGACGAGCGAGTCTTCAAACCTCGCATCGTCTCCTTGAGAAGTGCCAGTTGCTGCATCGCTTCCTGCAATGCCAAGACTTGCTGCTACAACGACTTCCGCGACAGAGCCAGGATCGGCATCGTCCCTGAAGTGACCGGAGCGCTGCCCGTCCTCGATGATCCTGGTCGCCGCACTCACTGCCATCGAGCGCCACTGTTCTGGCAACAACGTGCGGTGCCCCTGCCCTGCTCGGACGATCTGGCGGACGAGTCCGCGCAACCGCTCTGTTGGAGTCGTGCCTAGGCGCGCGTCGAGGTCGAACCGCTTGGAGAAGGCGTCCGATACGGCCTGGAAGAGACCTGCCTTGGAGCCGAAGTAGTGGAACAGCAACTGCTTATTGACTGATGCGGAGGCGGCTATCCGCTCGACCCTGGCGCCTGAGAAGCCATGGGCCATGAACTCGGCTTCCGCAGACGCGAGGATCAGCTGTCGCCGTGGCAGAGCCAAGCTAGCTCCCACGTTGTATCAACCATGTGGTTGACGACCAAACGTATGCTCGCCCATCGGTCCGGTCAACCAGCCTAGATCGCTTGACCGACGTCCGGCGCGTTCCTCGCGTCAGCGAAGGCGTTGGCGACGTCTTCGACGCATTGGTCCAGGGCGCTGATGTCGCCAGGATTGACGGGAATTCCTGCCGATTCGAGACGCTGAATCACCCGCTCTCCGTCGCGGCTCTTCGAGCTGACAGCCGGGAACCCATATGAGCCTCCCGAACCGGCCAGGCGGTGGAAGGCTCGGCGCAAGCCAACGAGAGCGGCCAGATCTCCTTGCGCAAGTTGAGCCCTCAATTGGCGCAACTCCTCCACCCGCGTGACGGAGTCCGCCAGGTACTCGCGGCGCAGCTTTCGAAGCTGTTCGGCGAGGAGATCGTCGGCGTCAGGGGGCACCGCTGCGCTCCTGGTCTGTTCCCGCCCCTGGGGCACGTTGCGCGGCCGCGGAGGCGAGTTCGCGGCGGAGCAGGTGGCGGACGAAGGGGACAACGGCGGGATGCTCGGTCGCCACTCCGGTCGCGCCGCCGCTACTGGCCACCGCGCATACCGCGCGTCGCCGATCCGCCACAACGGCGATGGGCAAGCCGCCCCAATAGGACTCGATCTCGCCCAGGGGGACGGGCCACACCAGCGCTCCGGCCGGCGCTGGCGAGCCCAGCGAAAGGACTCGCAGCACGGTGCGCCCCCGACGCGGGCCCGCCAGCTCCGAGAACACCTCCGGCACCCAGGGACCGATGACAGCCAGCAGCTCAGAGCGGGCGGCGCGAACGCAGGCGCTGACGCGGTCGAGCACTGCGGGTCGGTCCGCGAGGAGTTCGACCGTCGGCGGCAGCAACTCGGTGCGTTTGCGTTCGACGGTGGCCAGCTGCCGGGCGAGTTGCTCCAGGTCGCGCTGCGACTCCCTGCCGAGGCGCCCCACAAGCGTGTCCGCGTCCTCGGCGACGAAGCGAGCCGGCCGTCCAGGAAGCCTGGTCACTACCCCCCTCGTGGCCATGGACTCGAGCGCACTGTACGTGTTCGCCCTCGCGAGTCCGGCTTCGCGCGCCACGGCGTAACCCGTTGCCGGTGAGAGCCGTAGCAGCGCTACGTACACCTTGCCTTCAGTGGCCGTGAATCCGAATCGCTCGAGATCCATGGTAGTAGCAATAGCTACTACTTACACGATGGTCAACGGCTGCGTGAGACGACTAGCTAGGACGACGCGATGTCCCATCCGGCGAGCCGCGCGATGAGCGCCATCCGGAATGTGACGTCAGCCTGCCGACTCTCGACAGTCTTCGAGTCGGCCTGAAGTGGGAAGGCGTGGTACGACCATGGTGAAATGCGCTTCGGGAGGGCGCGCAGGTTCTTCGGGCTCCAGACTCCCTGCTCGTCGCAGTCCTTGGACAGCCTTGCCCACGCGCGAGTCGCGGTCACGGAGTGCTGAATGACCCCGAGCCGTGCGAGAACCTCCATCCAGTAAAGCGCGAACGGGAGATCCTCGGGCTGGCCGGAGGCCGAGACCTTCAGAGGATCGCCCAGCAATACGAACGTGGGCTTGAGAACCTTCTTGCCGCAGAGGGCGCCAAAGCTCTTCTTGCTCGGCGGCTGGGCGAGGTACGCGCCGAGTCGCTCGACCAGCCCTGCCCGCTCCCGCTGAACAGCCGGCAACATCGCCATTAGCGCCACGGAGAAGACCGTGGGCGGATAGGCCTTGGGGTTCAGGACCCAGGCGCGGGACACCTTGACGAGGGGCTGCTCCGCCAGCTCGCTCCGCAGGAATTGCGAGATGGAGTTCGCAATCCGGTGGGCGGCACCGCGAACTCTCGGGTCATCGCCATTGCCGGCGTGCGCCAGCGCAGTGGCGGCAGCTTCGCGCACGATCTCCCGTATCCAGGGTTCGACCCCCGGCTCCGACGCTCCGAACTTCTGGAACTCGAAAAGCAGTTTCGGGTCGCTGTCACGCGAAAGGAGTCTGAACAGCAGCCGACCCCCGAGCTTCAAAGGCCGACTCTCCTGGGGCCACCCCAGTTCGACGAGGCGCCGATACTGGTGAATCGTCCCCACATCCTTGATCCCCGCGGTCTTGTTCGGCGCGACGCCGAGCAGATTGGCGCCCCAGACGCCCGTGTCCTTCTGTTTCTTGGCGATCTGGCGTGCGGGGGGGTAAGCCTCCAACTCCGCTCTCAGCGCATCAAGCTGGGCCGGCCCGGCGGTGCCGACGATCTCGGTAAGAGTGCGGTACCTGATGGCGGGACAGCCATACTGCAGGAGCCAGGAGACGGGGACGCGATGCGAGGTGGGAAGGGTCAGGTTCTCCTCCCGGGAGAGTTGCGACACACGCCTCGAATGGCGGCAAAACTTACGTAGCTCGCAGGCGCCAAGCTAGTGGCCAGTTTGGCCGTTCGCGGGCGTCTTCACGCTGGGGGACGTCGAGCCCCCAGCCCGCGTCACGGTCTCCGACGGTCTCTTCAAGGCGCGCGTCCGCTCAAGCCGGTGACCCTCAGTCGGAGGATCGTCGCATGGTCGGCAGCGGCGCAGTGTACTCCGCAGCGGAGCACGAAGGCAATCCTTGCCTGGCTTCGACGAGGCGCCGATCTTACTCGCATGCCCACATCGCTGCTCGCGCGCCCGGTGGCGCGCCGGCCGGAGCACGTACGGCTCTCCGGACGCGTGCTCTATCTGACGGAAGACCCGGACCTCATCACTCGCCAGCTCGCGGGTGAGGACCTGGCCTGGAGCCCCGCCATCAAGCTGCGGGACAATATCTCGACCGATGAGATCACGCCCGCCTACATCTGCTACTACTTCGACGACACGCTGGGCGAGTTCCCATACCTCGGCCTGAAGGCTGGAGACCAGTTTCCGATCACCCGCGGTGCGGTGAGGCGCGGCGGCTTCGTGGCGTCGGCGGCCGGCAAGCGTCGCGGCAAGGGGTCATCGAGGGAGCAGTCTCCCTACGCCGAGATGCGGGCCGGCATTCAGCTCGTGGTGGGTGAGAGCATCGAGCGCATCTACCACGAGAACTGCCAGAATCTCGGCGTTCTGACGACCACGGATTTCTCCGTGCTCGAGCGGGTCAAGCGCGGCGAGGCGATCCCGCTCGCGGTCTTCACCGACGGCGAAGGCCGGATCACGCGGGACATCATCGAGTATGGCGGGCTCTTCAACTACAATGTCGCGCGGCTGCAGGGCGCGGTGACGGTCCCGCAGATCAGCACGGCCGCGCGCCCGATGACGATCGCCGAGAAGATCTTCGCCCGGCATTGGGTCGTGGACGCGGCGGCCGGCCGGACCGGCGTCCCGGCGCTGGCGCCGTCGGACGAAGGCTTCGTCGTCACCGACATCCGGTTCAGCCACGAGTACGTGACGCCGATGGCGGCGATCTTCTTCGAGCAGTATGTGGGCAAGGATGAGCCGGTGAACGATCCGGCCTCGGTCTTCTTCTTTCGGGACCACCTGACGTTCCTGCGAGACGCCATGACCCCGGAACGCGTCGCCGAGGGCCTGCTCGACGTCGCGAACCAGCTCGAGGTCAAGCAGCGCGAGTTCGCCGCCGCCAAGGGCGTGAAGCTATACGGCGAGCTGGGTTTGGGCCGTCTGGGGTCCGAAGCGATCTGCCACTCCAAGATTCTGGAGGCCCACGCCCTGCCGGGGCAGATCATCATCGGGAGCGACTCGCATACGCCGCACGCGGGCGCGGTGGGCTGCATCGCGTTCGGCGTGGGGACCACGGCGATCTTCAACAGCTGGATTACGCGGGATGTGCGCGTGCAGGTCCCGCGCTCGTTCCGGGTGGTGGTGCGCGGCCGCAAGCCCGCGCACATCACGGCGAAGGACATCATGCTGCAGTTGCTGCGCCATCCGTACGTCAAGAACGGGGATGCGATCGGCCAGGTGGTCGAATACTGCGGCGAGGCGGTGGAAGCCCTCAGCGTGGACGAGCGCGCGACGATGACGAACATGGCGGCCGAGGTGGGGGCTTTCACCGGAATCATCGCTCCCGACGGCAGGACGGTGGACTTCCTGGTCGGCCAGCGCGGCATGGCGCGGGCCGAGGCGGAACGGTTGTGCGAGGGACTCTATTCGGATCCCGGCGCCGAGTACGTGAAGGAAATCGAGATCGACGCGTCCACGCTCAAGCCGATGGTTGCGCTGCCCGGTGACCCGGGCAACGGCCGGGAGGTGGGAGAGCTCGGCGAGCGCGTGCGGATCGACATCGCCTACGCCGGTTCGTGCACTGCGGGCAAGCG
>Ga0182021_10007691_pt1 | contig 12780 bp, 11 predicted proteins | sample 612E3MmetaG_FD_120493 | JGI IMG/M metagenome (GOLD analysis project Ga0182021, IMG submission 120493) | Permafrost microbial communities from Stordalen Mire, Sweden - 612E3M metaG (Illumina Assembly) | ecosystem: Environmental > Terrestrial > Soil > Wetlands > Permafrost | place: Sweden... | reverse complement strand
GGAATCGGATCACACGTTGATTGATTATCGTCCGAGAGAAAGCAAAATCTCCTACCGTTTGGTATTCTTGCGGTAATTATTTTGTTTCCAAAACAAAGAAATTGATCTGTCAATTGCAAAGTGATAGACAATCGGGAATAGTTGCGCAGGTGGAACAGCGAATTGCAGGCTTTTCAGCAAATGGCGGCGTTTTCGACCGGACATCTCAAATCCGGCGCCACAAGCTGCAGAGGAGACCGATGAAAAAATCACCGCCGGAGAAAGTTTCGCAGGAAGTATTGACCTTTAATGTTGAAGAGCTCGAGCCGCTTTTGTCGCCGCCCCCAATGCCGATACCGCCGTTTGAACCGGCCATAGTAAGGGTGAAGAGCGGGGAGACCATGTTGATACGCCCTTTGAAAAGAGAAGAGGCGCCTGCATTTCTTGCCTACATAAAGAAGCTGATGGATGTTGACCACGATTTCTACGACATCGTGGGAGCGCGGGTTTATGCCGAGGTTCTCGGCTGGATTCGAGACCGCCTGAAAGATCCTTACCAGCTAATCGGGCTTATTGACGGGCATGTGGTCGCCTTCTGCAACGGCCGATTGATGGATGAAGACATCAATATCAGCCTGCACACGATGGCCTTCCGCAGAGGACTCAGAGCCGGGGCCATCATGTACTACGCGAAGTGCGAATACTGTTTCGAGACTTTGAAGCAGAAGGAATTCTGGGCCACCTACGAAAGCTACAATGGCCTGAAACGATGGGGCATCGGGATGGCGCAGCCGTCGTACCCCTGGCCTGAAAACCAGCATGAATTGGGAGGGGCCAAGGTTTATTACGTCACCAAGGAATACTGGGATGCGGCTGTCAAAAAATACCTGGAGCAAATGATCCAGACCAAACTGACGCGCCCGGTTTCGAGTGCCATCTTGAAACGCAATGAGAAGATAGTAATGCCGGAGAAACTCGAGGAAGAGTGACGCGCTCAGTGGCGGCGGCGATCTGAGCAGTGAGACTATTCCCTGTCACTTGGCGTTGTCACTTTCGGTAGCTGTCCAACCCAGGCGATCAAGCAAAGCAAGGAACAGGCTGATCGCCACCGCCACCAGCATCCTTATTCCCGCCGCAGCGATCACGCCGAAGAGCAGAATCGACACCCCGCCCATTACGGGCACGGGAATGCTCCGAATCAGCTCTGAAAGTTTTCCGACAAAGGAGATGAGAATGGCGATGACCGCGGCCCCGCCGATGACATAAACGCTGAACACCTTGGTTATGGCCATGACGCCGATGTTTTCCCCGTACGTGGTGTTTGGGGTCGCGCCCACGAAGCCGGAAAGAATGTTGGAGATCCCGTCGCCGAGCAAAGAGCGATCCAGGCCAGGATCCTTGACCAGATCTCGTTGGATAATGTTTCCGGTCACCACCAGATGCCCGATGTGTTCCGCGAACACAACCAGAAATGCCGGCATAATCATCAGCACCGCCACGGGATTAAAAACAGGTAGGTACAGGCGGGGAGCTTGAATCCAAGATGCTTTGACAGCTTCGCTCAGGTTCACGATTCCGAGCATGAACGGCAGCGCATATCCCGACGCAACCCCGATCAACACCGGAATCGTCGACAAAAAGCCGCGAAACAAAAGTGAACCCAAGATCACCATCCCCAAAGTGAACATCGATACGCTGACTGCCAGGTTGCGTGAGATATGGTATTGCTGCATGGGATCGCCGATGAGGCCCGACATGGAGACGGCAGTGGGCGCGAGTTCAAGCCCGATTACGGCAACGATGGCTCCCATGGCTGCAGGCGGAAGCAGCACATCAATCCAGCGACTGCCGGCTACGCGAATCACGCGCGACATCAGCAGAAAAAACAGGCCGAAGGCAATGAATCCGCCCTGTGCCGCCGGGTATCCTCCCAGGCGTGGATCTTTCAGAATAGCGAGCACCGGAGCAATGAATGCGAAACTCGATCCAAGATACGCCGGAATCTTGCCGCGCGCGCAGATCAGGTAGATAAGCGTGCCGATCCCATTCATGAGCAGCGAAGTGGAAGGGTTCACACCGAATAGGAACGGCACCAGTACAGTGGCCCCGAACATGACGAACAGGTGTTGCAGGCTCAGAGGGATGGTTTCCAGGAGCGGAAGCTTCTCTTCGATTTGAATGGTTCGTCGAATCATCGGCGCTTCCTCCGGCCGGCCATTGTCTGGATGCGAAGTCCTGGCCATTCTGGAAGGCAGGAGCAGTCGTTGCAAGCGGTTTTTGCATGCCGGTCCTCCTGGAGACATCAAAGCAAAAACGCCACGGATTACACTGATTTCACAGATTTGTTTGAAGATTCTTGATCATGCACTGGGGTCGCCGGTTAGATATGATGGAGGCTGAAATGCTCTATGAAGAACTCTCGGGACCTGTCATCGGCGCTGCAATGGAGGTCCACAAACTGCTCGGATCAGGATTCCTGGAATCCGTTTACGGGCGCGCGCTGGCATTGGAACTGACTGGACGGCAAATACCCTTTGAACGGCAGGCACCGATCACGGTCATGTACAAGCAGGCACAGGTCGGGGAATACCGTGCCGACTTCCTTGTCGACGGCAAGGTCATACTAGAAATCAAAGCCACGACCGCTCTCATTACAGAACACTACGCACAAGCATTGCATTACCTGACCGCCACGGGACTCCATCTGGCGCTGCTCCTCAACTTCGGCGCCAGGTCGCTCCAGTTCAAACGTATCATCCGCTAGGCTTTATTAATCTGTGAAATCAGTGTAATCCGTGGCGTTTCTGTTTTTTGTCCCAATTCACACTGAAAATGGTATTTTACCCGGCATGATGCTGCTGAGCATAGGAGACCAGGTTGAGCCTGGGGCATATGAGCTGCATTCCCGATTCAACCGGGTCGTTAATTTTACCAGGGGCCAGGAGCTGATTGCGCTGGTTGATGAAGACATCGGCCCCGGGCCGCTGAATATCGTCCTCCGTGGCTTGTCTTCCCAAGAGAGGCGTGTCTCTTCCGCTTTGCTGCGCGTCAGTTCGAACGCGGTTGCATTCGACAACCGGAGATTCAGCTTTAGTGAGGGCAATTACTATCATTCTGACTTCAGGCCTCACAACTGGGACCGAAGACGATTCAGACGGAACCTGGTCTTTTTTGGGAAGTTGCTTGTTGCGACTGCCCCAGCGCACAGTCTGGCTTTTCTGCTCAACAACAGGAGGATCGGGAGTTTTCGGGCCGGTTTTGAAAGAGCTTTTGTGATTCGAATTTCGCAGGGCGTGCATCAGGTCTTCCACGACGATTTGCTTGGTGGCATCGAAATCCTAAAGGGGTGCGGTGTGGGGCTGACGCCGAGCGGCGATGACTTTGTTGCAGGCCTGCTCATCGGTGTCAACATGCTACAGAAATTGCATCACCGGAACTTTCAGAACATCATCGATGCTGTGCTCCAGACGGCCGTGGGCGAAAACCTCTTTTCCAATGCTTTTCTGACACTCGCCGGCCGAGGGTTGCTCTTCGGCCGAATGAAGGACCTGATTGAGGCTCTCGCTTACGAAGGAAAGAATTCCATTCGCGCTGCGACTAGGAAATTGCTTGCCGTTGGCGCCAGTTCGGGCGCGGATCTCGGAACAGGATTTTATCTGACGGTGCTGCGCGGGAACCGAATGATGGCACGATGGGCTGAGGCGGTGCGGACTGGGGGCGGTGAGTGTCGCCCGTGTCACATTGGCGTTCAAACACCAGGTAAACGATGGGCACAAGAGCGGGACGGATGGAGTACCAGAACCCTGATGTGCGAAAGAGGGGCGGCTTGACTAGTTTCTGTTGCGAAACGTGTTCGGTCTGCCCCAAAGGGGCATGGAGAGAATAGCCCCGGGCAGGCGCAGCGCAGCCCGGGGTTAGGGGATGCAGTTGGCATGAACCCTGAAGGGGCGAAAGATAAAGCATGCGGAAAATGGCCTTTCGCCCCTGCCGGGGCTCTCGCGGAACTCGTCCTAACCGGGGGTTGCGCGCTTTGGGCTTGCCCCCGGCTACTTTCTTTCAGCCCCTGCCGGAGCTCGGTCAGCCGATCTCGCCGCTTAATTCGGCGAAATAAAGTAACTATGTACAATTGGTGATTTTGCCATGATTGTTACAGGGAAGATCAGGAAGGGAGCCTATTTCGATTCGATCACGCTCATGCGTTGCGGCAAGGAAATTGCCGCCATGAAGGGCATCGTCGATGCTGCGGTGGTGATGGGGACGAGATCGAACAAGGCGATACTGAGCTCCAGCGGCCTGGCAGTCCCTCTTTTTGATGATGCAGGCGAGGCTGATCTTCTGATCGTCCTAAAGGCCGGCAGCCGGGAAGCGGCCGCCGCGGCTTTGGCCTCAGCCGACGCCCATCTCAAAGGGGCAGGCAAAATGAGCGGGTCCGCAGGCGAACGTCACCCTGTGAGCCTGGAAGGTGCACTCGAGATCTTTCCGGACGCCAATCTGGCTCTGATCTCTGTTGCCGGCCGCTATGCCGGCAAGGAAGCGATCAAGGCTCTCGAGCGCGGGCTCCATGTGATGCTTTTTTCCGACAACGTCCCTGTCGAGGAAGAAATCGAGCTGAAGAGATTAGCCAGGAAAAACGGGCTGTTGGCAATGGGGCCCGACTGTGGGACAGCCATCATCAACGGTATTCCCCTCGGGTTTGCAAATGTCGTAAACCGAGGGGACATCGGAATTGTGGCAGCTGCCGGGACCGGCCTCCAGGAAGTGAGCTGCATTCTCTCCAATGCCGGTGCGGGAATATCGCAGGCGATCGGAACCGGCGGGCGCGACGTCAAAAAAGCAGTCGGCGGAATCATGTTCCTGGAAGCGCTGAAGGCTCTCGGCAACGATGAGAGCACCCGCGTGATCCTGCTCATCGCAAAGCCGCCGGATCGCGATGTCATGAACCGCATCACGCGTGAGACCCGCAGAATCCGCAAGCCCGTCGTCACGCTGTTCATTGGCGCCAAGCCTCGCGGCGAACAGCCTTCCACTCTGGAACAGGCTGCGCTCATGGCGGTCGCGCTGTCGCGCGGAGATGATCCCGGCGAAGTCGCAGGCAGGCTTGCGGCCAGGAACGAGGAAGTCCGGCAGATGGCAATTCGAGAAGCAGGCAAGAGAAAGCAGCGGCAGAAATACCTCAGAGGGCTTTTCAGCGGAGGGACTTTTTGCGCGGAAGCGCAGATCCTGTTCAGCCGCATGATCCCGAATGTCTTTTCTAACGCTCCCACGGGCGCAGCCAGGCAGCTCGAGAATTCACTCTCCAGCCGGGAGAACACCGTGGTCGATCTTGGCGAGGATGAGTTCACGGTGGGCAGGCCACATCCCATGATCGATTACTCCCTGAGAAAGCAGCGCTTTCGTCAGGAGGCGCACGACCCCGAAACCGCCGTGATTCTCCTTGATGTCGTCCTCGGCTACGGTTCCAATCCCGATCCAGCCTCTGAGCTGTCCGAAGTCATCCGGGAAAGCGCCAAAAAAGTTGCCGTTGTCTGCTCGGTTACCGGAACCGACCAGGATCCGCAGGTGCGCAGCTCGGTTAAAGACCGGCTCGAAGACGCGGGCGCCATCGTCATGCCGACCAACGCGGCAGCCTGCATTTTTGCCGGGACAATCGCTCAGGTGAGAGGCGGCAAGTGACACCTTTATCGGATTTGTTCAGAAGCGAACTCAAGGTGGTAAACATCGGGCTCGAGTCTTTCAAGCGAGCACTGGATGATGTTCACGTGAGAGCTATCCAGGTTGACTGGAGACCGCCCATGAACGTCGATAGCGGGCTGTTGAAAAAGGTGCGAGCCATGCATCCTGCCATCGCCCGGGCAAACCAAAAAGCGATGAAGATCATCCTGGGCGGCATGCCGCGTCTGGTCGGCTTGGAACGAGCGATCGATGTCATACCCCGGATGAAGCGCAACCTGCTGCTACACGCGGGACCTCCGATTGCGTGGGAGAGAATGTGCGGGCCGATGCGCGGCGCAGTGATTGGGGCATTGTTGTACGAAGGACGGGCAAAGACGGCTCAAGACGCGGAACTCCTCGCGGCGTCCGGCAAAATTGAATTCGCCCCCTGCCATGAGCACGATGCGGTTGGCCCGATGGCCGGCATCGTTTCCCCCTCCATGCCGGTATTCATCGTGAAGAACGAGCCATACCGGAACCTTGCTTATTGCACCATGAACGAAGGGTTAGGCCAGGTCTTGCGTTACGGAGCCTTCGGCGAGACGGTGATCCAAAGACTCCGCTGGATGGAAGACACGCTTTATCCGGCCTTGAAAAGAGCGCTGAATAAGCTCGGAAGCGTCGATCTGAAAAACATCATCGCCCAGGCACTTCACATGGGAGACGAAGTCCACAATCGAAATCGGGCGGCCACCTCGATCTTATACCGAACGCTTGCTCCTGCAATCGTAACAACCTGCGATGATGCGGCAACGGCCGCGGAGGTGCTCGAGTTCATGAACCACAACGACCACTTCTTTTTGAATCTCTCCATGCCCGCGTCGAAGGCGACGCTGGACGCGGCGCGTGGAATCAAGAATAGCAGCGTGGTCACGGTTATGTCGCGAAACGGCACAGACTTTGGAATTCAGCTTTCCGGCACCGGCAGGGAGTGGTTTACAGGGCCGGCCGATGTGCCGGACGCCCTTTTCTTCCCGGGCTATTCGAGAGCAGATGCAAATCCCGACATCGGCGACAGCGCCATAACGGAAACCAACGGGCTGGGCGGTTTCGCCATTGCCGCGGCGCCGGCCATCGTCCAGTTTGTCGGCGGCCACACGGAAGATGCCATTGATTCGACGCTCCAGATGTACGAGATCACAGCCGGCGAAAACAACACCTATCAGATTCCCTATCTCAATTTTCGGGGCACGCCGACGGGGATTGATGTGATCAAAGTCATCGAAACCGGCATCCTCCCTTTCATCGATACCGGCGTGGCCCACAAGCAGCCCGGCATCGGCCAAATCGGCGCCGGCGTCCTCAAGGCTCCGCCGGAGCCTTTTAAAAAGGCATTCGAGAGCTTCGCAAAACAATTGAGGCATTCACAAAAGAGGTGATATGAACACGGAACAGTTCCTGCAATTCATGGGCAAGGTGCGGGTCTACGACCTGACTCAGCGGTTGAGCATTCACACTCCGCCGTGGCCAAGCTACATGCCGCTCGGCATTCAATATTTCAAGCGTATCGCAGGCGCGCACATGGGGCAGGGCGCCAACGGCCAGATCATCACGACCAGCAATCACGTGGGCACGCACATGGATGGGGAAATCCACTTCCACGCCAGCGGCCGGGCCATTGGCCAGGTGCCCATCGAAGAATGGATCGGCCCCGGCGCAATAGCGGACATTTCGAAAGAAGCCGGCGACTATGATCTTTATTCTCCCGAGATGATCACCAGTAAGGTAAAGGTCAAGAAGGGGGACATTCTGATCATCAACACCGGCTATCATCGTTACGCCTGGGATCAGAGAGGCTCCGATGAGATCAGGTATTTCGTAAAACACCCGGGCCCGGACCCCAAGTTTCATAAATGGGCGCTGGATATGAAGCTGAAATGGATAGGCGTGGACTGTGGCAGCGCCGACCATCCCATGAACACGATCATTCGCGGCTGGCATCCGGCGTGTTTCGCCGAGGCAGAAGCAAAGCTAAAGGCAAAGTACGGCAAGACCTGGGATAAGATGTTTCCTCTCGAGGAGTATTACCAGGTCATGCATCTCAAGCTCTTTCCAAAGAGACTGGTGCACGCGGAGAATCTCGGAGGCGAGATCGACAAGGTCAGCAACCAGCGGGTCTGGATTGGATGCTTCCCGCTGCGGGGGATCGAGTTAGAATCCGCTATGTGCCGGATCGTGGCTTTTCTTCCCCCTCGATGAGGAGCAGACGATGGCGATTGCACAGCAATTCGAATACCTGAAGCCGCGCCGCATGAGCGAAGCGGTCCGCATCGTCTCCCGATATGGCAGCCGAGCGCAGCTGCTCGCAGGAGGGACCGATTTGATCGGCCTGATCGCAGAAGACGCCCTGAAGCCGGATTATGTGATCGATATCAAGGGCATCTCCGGTCTCGACAAGGTCGAATTGAAGACAGGCGTTCTCCACATCGGCGCACTGGTAACTTTCAGCGATCTGAAAAATTCCTCCGTTCTTGCCCGAAAGTTCCCGGTGATCGGTGAGATGGCAGGATGGGTCGCTTCCGTGGGCATCCGGAACCGCGCAACCATGGTCGGCAATATCTGTTCGGCAGTCCCTTGCTGTGACAGCGGGCCAATTCTCCTGGTGTACGACGCGGCTGTGCATGTCGCCGGACCGGCTCGCAAGAGGATGATCCCAGTCAGTACCTGGTTTGTCGGACCGCGGAAGACAGCTCTCAAGCGCGGCGAGATCGTCACAGGATTAGACCTCTTCCTGCCGAAGAAGAGACACGCGGGGTGCTTTGTAAAGCTGAAGAGATACGAAGGCGGAGACTTGGCGCAAGCCAGTGTGGCTATCTTGGCCTTGGAAGGAAACAGTTATCGCATCGCGTTCGGCGCCGTGGCTCCGCGCCCGGTACGCGCGCCCAAGATCGAAGCCCTGCTTGAAGGCAAGGCTCTCTCAGACCCGCTGATGCGAGAGGCGGTTCGACTTCTTCCCGAGGAGATTGCCCCGATCACCGACATCCGGGCTACGCGAGAATACAGAGCGCACATGGCAGGCGTGATGCTGAAACGCGGACTGGAGGCTGCAGTTTCCAGACTCAAGGGCAACGGGCCGGAGTATGGGGTAAGCGTAATCTAGTTTCTACCGCGAAACTCCTTAACCCGTCGTCCTGGACTTCGACTTCGACCTGGACTTGGACGTGGACATGCACCGAGAAGGGGCGATTTGGCAAATGTTGTTTATGGAAAGCTTAACTCGCACAAGACCGACCACGTCCACGTCGAGGTCCAAGTCCAGGTCCAGGTTGCTCACTGGGTTTTTCGATGTAACCAGCGAGTTTTGCGACAGAAAGTAATCTAGGTGGAGTCCATGAACAACCGAATCACATTGAAGCTCAATAACGAAACGCGGACCGTCATGGTGCAGCCCAACGATATTCTCCTCGACGTTCTGCGCGAAAAGCTCGGCGTGAAAAGTCCAAAGATCGGCTGCGAGCGGGGCGATTGCGGCGCTTGCACGGTCCTCCTGGACGGCAAAACCGTGAGGAGCTGCCTCATCCTCGCGATTGAGGCCGATGGTCATGAGATCGTGACCGTGGAGGGCCTGAGCAAGGAATCCCTGACGCCCGTTCAGCGAGCTTTCCTGGAGCACAACTCCTTCCAATGCGGCTTCTGTGCTCCCGGCGTTGTGCTTGCCGCAACCGAGCTTCTGGAGAGTCATCCGCAACCCACGGCGGAACAGATCAAGGCTGCAATTTCGGGCAATCTCTGCCGCTGTACGGGATACCAATCGATCATCGAAGCCATCCTCGATGTGCCGCCGAAAACAGGGAAGAGCTTATGACAACACTCAAATACGTCGGAGAATCGGCAACCAGAATCGACGGGCTCGAAAAGGTTTCCGGGGCCGCAACCTACGTCGACGACCTCGAGTTCGGTCCGAACCTGCTTCATGCGGAGATAGTGGAGAGCCCATTTGCCCATGCTTCGATCCAGCGCATTGACACGACCGAAGCAGAAGAAGTCCAGGGAGTGGTTCGCGTCGTCACGGGCAAGGACTTCCCTTCCCGATTCGGCCTGTATATGCAGGACCGCTTCGTCTTTCCGAGCGACCGCGTCCGGTTCGTGGGTGAACAAGTAGCCGCCGTAGTCGCGCGCGACGCGCAGACGGCGAAGCGCGCCGCGAAACTGGTGAAGGTGTACTACAAGGAGATCGAGCCCGTTCTCGACCTCGAACAGGCGTTGAAGGCGGATGCCGTGGTGGTTCATCCGGATCTCGGCAGCTACACACGCTGCCCATGGTTTTACCCACAGCCCGGGACGAACATCGCCCATTGGCGGAAAACTCGAAAGGGCGACGTCGAAAAGGGTTTCCAAGAGGCAGATGTTGTCTTCGAGGACACCTACACGGTTCCACGCTATGCGCACTGCGCGATTGAGCCCCACGCGATTGTCGGCCTTTACGATTTGTCAGGGCGTCTGACGCTTTGGTCCGCCTCGCAATCGCCCTATACGCAAAGACACGTGTTTGCGCAGGCCCTGGCCCCATTGGGAATAACCCATCAGGACATTCGCGTTGTGACTCCATACATTGGAGGCGGCTTCGGCGGCAAGGCCGGAGTGTCGATGGAGATCATCGGGGTGGCGCTGGCGGTGTTGGCAAAAGGCAACCCGGTCAAGCTGCGGTGGTCAAGAAGCCAGGAGTTTTACAACACGTATCAGCGCCAGGGTGTCATTGCTAGGATCAAAATGGGCGTAAAGCGCGACGGCACCATCACGGCAATCGAGCACACACTTCACTGGGACGCCGGCGCCTATGTGGAGTACGGCGCGAACGTGGTAAACGCCGTCGGGCTTTCGGCCACGGGTCCGTACCGGATTCCAAACGTCAAGATCGATTCTGTGTGTGTGTACACAAACCTGCCGCCGGGAGGCCCCTATCGAGGTTTTGGCTATTCGGAGTTCCATTTCGGTCTGGAATCGCACATCAATACGACCGCAAAAAAGATCGGCATGGATCCCGTCGAGTTTCGGCGGAGAAATGCGATCCGGGAAGGAGATACGCTCGCCTACGGGGCGCAGATGAATCCCAGTGGGCTTCACGAAGCGATAGACCGCGTGGCCAAAGAAATTGGCTGGGGCGAAAAGGAGCCCTCGAAGGATCCGCGCAAAGCCGTTGGCAAAGGGTTCGCGTGCTTCTGGAAAGCGCCGGCCATGCCTCCCAATGCCGGTTCGGCCGCCTTCTTAAAGTTCAATGAAGACGGCAGCATAAATATCTTGGTGTCCGGCATGGAAATTGGCCAGGGCTTTATGACAGCCATGGCTCAGATTGCGGCTGAGATCCTGACCGTGCCCCCTGCGAAAATACGGGTCGAACTCCCGGATACGGATCGTAATGCGTATGAGTGGCAGACGGTTGGTTCCCACGTTACGTGGGGTTGCGGCAACGCCGTCAGGGCCGCCGCAATCGATGCCCGAGAGAAGATGTTCGCCGTCGTCTGCCGGGCGCACGGCTGCGCGGCAGACACTCTCTTCTTGGCGGATGAGAAGGTCAAGTGCCGGACGCATCCGGATTTTGAACTGCCGTTCAAAGACTTTGTCATCGGCGGGGTCCAGATGGCGCAGGGGAATTTCATCGGCGGCCCCATCCTAGGCAGCGGCAGCTTTATGCCGGAGTTCACCTCTGCCCTCAGCGATCCTGAAACCAGCCAGGGCGGGCACCCCAATGTTCACTATACGGTCGGCGCCGCCGCCATTGCCCTTGAGATAGATAAGGAAACCGGAAAAATCAAAGTTCGTAAAGCCGCGCTTGCCGTGGATGCAGGCAAAGCCGTAAATCCTGACCTGGTCAGAAGTCAGATTGTCGGTGGAATGGTCCAGGGCCTGGCTACAGTTCTTTATGAGGATATTCGTTACGACCTGAACGGCCGTCTGCTGAATGCCAACTTTACGGACTACAAAATTCCAACTGCAAAGGACATACCGGACGAGATCGTGCCAATCATCATTGAAGTGCCGCAACCCGATGGACCCTTCGGGGCTAGAGGCATCGGCGAACACACGATGATTCCGGCAGCGGCACTGGTGGCCAACGCAGTCGAAGATGCGCTCGGCATCAGAGTCAAAGCCTTGCCCATTACAGCAGAGAGGGTAGTGCTGGCTTTGCTCGATATTCCTTATGAAGACGTGAGAGGTTCCTATAGGGGATTTTGTTTCACCGGCAAACCTGATGCTTATGCTTTTCGCGCGGAAGCGACGAAGCGGAAGCGCGCAAAAGGCAGCCCCAGGAGCTCCTCCTACTGAGTTTCGCCTATTATAGTGACGATCGCTCCTGGGACCGCAATCTTGATCCATGCGTGGTGTTTGTCACTGTATATTGCGATTCTCAATGATTTTGAACTCGCATTTAAGCTCGATGCGCATCGTTGGGACCGGCTGGGCGGAAATGATCCATTCCATTTCCATCCCAGCCGTCGTCATGCTGCGCCTTCCAGGAAAAACAAACTACTATCTTTTTTCTCCCGTCAGAAAGTGATCTTTATAGCCAACTGAAATACTCGCGAACCGACTCCCTGAGGCAGCATCGTCAAGTTGGTCAGATAATTGGTTGTGGGCGTAAACACACCGCTCTTGAACGTGTACAAGTTGTTTTGAAAAGTGGCGAAGTTGGCATGATTGACGATATCGAACCCTTCGAAAACCAGCCGCATTCGAACTTGCTTTTCCAGCGGGATGTCACGCGTCAGTCTCAAGTCCCAGTCAGCCAACCCCGGACCTTGTAAGCTGTCGCGCCCTACCAGCGGCGCCCGGTCATTATAATTGTTGCCATCGTTCCCGGGGTCGCCTGTAGTCCCGATGCTGACGTGCTGCCCTGACTGAAGCTGCAAGAACGCTGACAGTTTCCTGCAGGTTGCCGATCTCCAACCGTACATCGATCGTCGCGACCGCTCCGACTTGAAGCGGAATCGCCGTGCGCTTCGTTGTCTTGAAACCCGTGGTCCGCGGTGAGGTCATACGTCCCCACCGGCAGGCCTCCGATGGCATAGAGCCCGACTTCACTGGCCTGCGTGGTGCGTGTCAAGCCGGTTGCTGTGTTTGTAACAGTTACTTTCGCGTTCGGCATAGCGG
>Ga0182021_10007690_pt1 | contig 12780 bp, 13 predicted proteins | sample 612E3MmetaG_FD_120493 | JGI IMG/M metagenome (GOLD analysis project Ga0182021, IMG submission 120493) | Permafrost microbial communities from Stordalen Mire, Sweden - 612E3M metaG (Illumina Assembly) | ecosystem: Environmental > Terrestrial > Soil > Wetlands > Permafrost | place: Sweden... | reverse complement strand
TTGAAGGCAGCGTGGCTATAAGTCTAGAAACCTGTCAACAACAATTCATCATCTACAGACAACTACCTGATATTACTAGCGTTCTGACTCGTCTTCAACACGAATGGCCACAAACGTCACGTTGTCACTGGTCATGCCACGAGCACCTGTGTCCCAGGTATGACCAGAGGCACGCACGCCTGTGAAGAACGCCATGGCCGAACGTCCACCACTGACAGGATGAGCATCCTCAATGGCAGCTGTGAGGCACTCACTGGTGATGATGTCGTCAAGCTTGGGGAAGATGCCCAGCTTCTTCAGCGACTGACCAATGATCCGAAACACGGCTGCATTGAGCGATGCTCGATATGCAACCGGCACATGCTCCTTCACTTCCAGAAGGTCCAGCACATCAACAGGCTCAAAGTCGCAGTCATGTTACCGTGGAGTTGTTTAGACTCCACTTCTTCTGGTTTCCCAGAAGCTCAGACTATATCACCATCCTGTCGCACACAGGATGCCGCGCGCTCGTGGGTCTTTACTATCCACTGCCTTCTGGCGTTGGGACTCCATGACCTAGTCGTTGAACCTTCTACCCATTCCTGGGCAGCTTGGCTGCTGATTGTCCAATCTTGATCTTTTCTAACCGTCACGATCATCATTACTGATCTCGTTGTGGTGACCAAGCTCTAAGGACTTCCCAGCAATTCACGCGGTTCTCCTCAAGAGATCACTCTCCTGGGCCACCTAGTTGATGGTCTCCTCTCCAGAGACATTGCCTGCATACCCCACAGGTGTTGATCCAACCTTGAAGAGGGCTCTGGGACCTGTGAAAACCTGCGGCTTTCCTACATTCGGGATGATGTCGTTTGGCATCTCAAGACACTCCTATGTCTGTTGTTTGTTGCGTTTGTTTAGACTGGGCTGACCGAAGGTGGATCGTAGGAATTGATCCGAGCCAGAGTCAGCCACTGAAAGGCCCCTGGAGTGTCTCGTGAAGAGAAGCACTCCAGGGGTTTGCCTGGTGGATGTACAGGCACCATCAATCCTAGCTGGTTCTAGAATTTAGATCAAGGTAGGTTTGCTTAAGAATTGCGAGGTGTTATGCCAAAACTGCGCTGAGGGACTGAGACAACACTGCGTTAGATCTGATGGTGGTTGTTACCACATCTGTGGCAGCTCCTACAGCTAGAGTCGTGACATCGATCTCAGTGTTTGTCCACTTGGCAGTAGTGATCGTCCCAGGCTGGTTGGATGGTAGAGCCTCAAGCCCACCCACCATCACGATATTGTTGTCCCAATCCCCTACCCCACCTGTCAGAGGCACATCCCGGGCAGTGGTAATGGGACCAAGACTAGGTGTGTTGGCTCGCATGAGACCATCACAGACACCACCATTCTTGTTGATCTCTGTGGCAATGTCAGCATCAGTTGATCCTCCAGTAGCTAATTGGATGGTCAACTTTTTGCCCACCAAAGTCACAGCCAATGAAACTCCAGTTCCACCAGCTGTCAGAACCTCTACACTGTAACCAGAGACCCCTGGTTTGAGCATGGCGATCTGCAGAGATGCTGTATATGGTCCACCACCTTCAGTGAGAACGATGTCATCAAAGGTCTGGCTCTGCAGGAGACTCCGTCCAATGAGCTTGATATCTCCACCCGCTGCTTTGATCGTAGCTCCACCACCTGCCACCTTCAGGCGATCAAGCTGAGGACCAGTCAGCAGCGTGCTGCCCTCTGGACCTGTTCCTCCAGTTGATCCTGTCCCACCTGTAGGACCAGATACACCTGTAGGACCAGATACACCCGTAGGACCAGATGGACCTGTCATCCCTGTGGGTCCAGACACACCAGTGATCCCAGTAGCCCCAGACACACCTGTGACACCAGTGGGTCCAGACACACCAGTAACTCCAGTGGGACCAGACATCCCCGTGGCCCCAACTGATCCTGGATTGGCAACCCAATTTGCACCATTGTACACATAGATCAGATTTTCATCGTCGACCCAGCAGAACATGCCCTCACCGGGGGCAGTGAAAACCCATCCGTCTTCCCAGGTCGCAATGTTCTTTTCTTTACCTAACCAAGCTCCTGTTGCTGGTGAAGCAATGATGTACCTGTTGTAGTCAACAGGTGCAGCAGGAGGAGCAGTCAGGTGTCTGTCTAGCACTGAATCCTGAGGATCAGTGGGTACTGTAAAATGTGAATTTACTGCACCCTCCATATACGCAATTAGCTCAGGAGGCCAGCCCTGTGTGTAATCTTTAAGATCACTCATGGTGATCTCCTTCCTTCCTCCACTCTGTTGCTAGGCAGTGGGCTTCGTGTAGGCTGCAACCGTGTCACGGACGAGCTGCAGACCTGCAGCCAGCAAATACCCACCACCATGCCCAGTCGACCCACCCGCATGAGGAGATCCAAAACCGAATGCCTCAGCCGGATCGTAAGTAACATGATGGGTAACTGCATCTGTAGTCCGAAGCAGATATGCAGGCACCACACCACCCAGCCCAGCAATGAGCTTGATAATGGCATTCAGCAGCGAAGGACCGTAGCCATACGGATTGGACTGACTGCCACCCATCCCCTTCCCACCATCAATCACAGCCAGATCAGCATCCACAGCTGTGAACTCAACGGAGTAGTTGTCACCCGTCTGTGGGGCAGCCACCAGCGGAGTCGTAAAATACGCAATTCCTGTGGTGTTGGAAGCTACAACACCCTTGACCCCAGCCAGAGCCGTAGTGATATTCCCAGCAAATGTCACTGTAACACCAATCAGAGAGTTCACTCCTGTGAAAGCACCCTGATCTGCAATTCCATAAATGCTCACACCTTTGATATTGATGCAGTGAGCATTGTAGATTGCCTTGAGATGATTGATCAGGATGATAGCTGACGCCAGATCAGTGCAGGCAGCCAAAGTAACTACATTGGGGTCTGCTACAGCATGAACTGATGCTGCAACGTTTGCCATGTGCAAGATGAGCTTGGCACGGATGTCATTGACCAGAGTTACCAGTGTGCCTTCTGTTCCATCACTACCAGCAGCAGCAACGGTATTGGCATCACCAGCGTTACCATGAACACTACCAGCAACCTTCACATGGTGAAGGTTATAGGCGGTTTTCATTGCATCTGCCATGGTATCTGCAGTAGCCTGACCAACTGCTGTTGGCGAAGCATTCACATCAGCTGCATCTGTGGCACCATGAGTGCCAGTAACAACCAACGTTCCTGTATCAATGAGACCTGTCAGCAGACGAAGCATGTCTGCCATTCTATTGCCAAGTGGAAACAAACTCCCAGCTGCCTCTGTGTGTGTTGCCGAACCACCGTCAACGTGAGCATGAGGAAGCATGGTGGCCTTCAGGGTGGCCAACTGCGTGTCAACAATAGCCGGAATCGCGATTGCCATGTTAATTCTCCTTTAGGCCGCAGCCTAGTTCTTTGCTTTCATTTGATTGGTGTTGTCAAAATCTTGTTGTCTGGCCACCCTGCACGGTGCCTCATAATCTAAATTCAAGTCATTTCTCCTAAGCCATTGATTTTTAAGCAGCTTGCGTAGGTAGCTGGAGGTAGATGTCATTCAGCTGGAAGTTGATACCAATCACAGGGAATACCGAAACTCTGATGGTGGCGATATCCCCACTGATCTTCACTCTCAGATTGTAGAAAGCATGGATCGTGGCACCTGTGTTAGGATCAGTGCTGTCCACGATGATGTTCTGTGAACGGCACTGCTCCAGGAATTCAGAAGCTGTGTCCTTGATCGACGTTGCATTGGCAGGCTTGGCCTTCCGACCCGTGAACCGATCTTCCAGGTAGGTTCGCAGACCGTAGGACACATAGCGAACCACATCACGGACGCTTCCCTCAGCATAGGCCAGGTTGTCAGTCGTGATGAAGGTGGTCAGGTCACGAACAAAACGGATGCCCTTGCCTTCAATGTTCTCAGCAAAGAGAACACCGTTCTGAATGAGAGCATTCGCATCCGTCACCTCACTCGGATCCCAGCCGGGGTCCTGAGTCAGATTCGACGTGCGAATGTACTTCCAGGTGAGAGGCTCACCAACCTCATCCATTCCAGCCCGCATCCCCGCAGCCGCCACTGCCATAGCCCACTCGTCCATCTCCAGCAAGGTGGAGTTCACGTCCAGAACCGTGATTTTCTGGCCACATAACGCGAAGTCAGGATGATTGAGCGAGTTTGCCATGGCGATGATCTGAGCTTTCGTGCCACTCATGCCCATGTAGCCGCCGCGCTCGCTCTTTCCTGCACCGTTGCAATAGTCCAGATGAGCTGCCATTTGGGCCACAACAGAAGCAAGTGTGGCTGTTGAACCATATCCTTCCAGAGAGAGATCTCTGGAGATGAGAGCGATGATATGGTTCACTCTGGTTCTGGCCAGAGTGTCAAAGGCATTCTGGAAGTCAGTGTTGGTGCTGATCCCTCTGGTTCCACCAGCCATGGACTTGTAGTAGTCACCAACTGCAGCCTTCGATCCAAGACCACTTCCAGTGAACTCAGGAAGACCCGCACCTGCACCAAGAGAAGCACCAGCTGCACGAGCTACAGTCACGTACTCGTTTCTGGCATTGATGTCTGCAAGCACAGCACTCAGATCCTTCCTGAAATGGTTATTCCATGTCTGCGAAATCTGAGCAGAGATAGAGTAGGTTCCAGGGAATGCCTCAGACACACCAGCGGCATTATTGAAGTAGAGGATCGTGGCAGACTCAACTCCTACAATGGGGAAGTGCCCGATGTTGGCAGGAGTTGTAGCTCCTACTGTGGTGATGTTCTGGCCAACCAGACCTGCAACAAAAGCTCCAGCTGCATCTGTCAGTCGAACAACCCCATTTGCCATCAGGAACGTATCGCCAGTTCCTGTGAGTGGAGCATAATCAAACACAGGGAACGGTGAAGCTGCCTGCTGACTACGATCTGTCCGAAGTTCGACATTCACAGCTCCATTATCAAAATCAAAATCGTTTACTAGTTCTGCACCATTTCTACCCGACGGCACATAAGCCATGTAGTTAGGATTGGTGTTGATGGCGTTAACAAGATCATTGATGGTCTGATTCTGAGTCAGGGTGATGTTCAGCTCAGTAGTACCTGGGAGAGCAACACCGTTCATTGCCACCTGGGTCTTGAAACTAGTAGTCTTCCCAGCGGCCCCAGTGAACGCCCCAACAGCCTTAGACACGTATCGGATCTGATAGACAGAAGTTCCATCAGGCTGCGTAGTCCATGGCTGAACCAGAGTCAGCACAGAACTGACACCAGCCGTATTGGTGGCGATGACTCGCCTCTGTCCTGCTCCAACACCAGCCGTGATAGCGATGACTAGGTTGGACAGCTCATTCAGAGCAAAGTCAATCGTGGCCTCAAGAGTCACGGCATTGGGAGTCGAGGACACCACTGTACCAGAACGAACTGCTCCTGATCTAATCTGGTAGGCAGCCCCGGCCCCAGGAGCAGTACCAACACCACCTGAAGTGAATGCATTCGGAACTGTAGCTGTAGTGCCTGTACAAGAAGTCATCTTTCTCAGATTAGGCTGTGCAAGAGCACCACCTGTCACGGAGATGAAGTAGCCAGGGAATGAACCACCTGGCCATGCTTTTGTGCTGTCAACAACAGTTGTAGTTAGACCAGCACCATCTGCTGTTCCTGAATCACTTACCACCTGAGAGGACTGTCCAACATACTCAACATCGAGGTAGGACTTTCCGCCAACATCAGGACTCACGATGTTCTTCGTGCCGTACTCAGTGGTCCATGCCACTCCTTGTGCAGCACCAGACTCCAACTCCTGACGAAGAAGATTGGTCTGGACTCCATAATCCTTGCTCGTGTAGGTGAGAATTGGAGCAAGAATGTAGACTGGAGCCCCAATAACGGGGACACCAGAGAATGCTGCTGTGATGGTACCTGCAGCATTGGCTGTGATGATCTTCTCATCAGTACCCACACGGACGTAGTTGCCAACATGGGCGTTGACTGTTAGGCCACCTGTTTTCAAAACGATGTGGGCTGCGTCAGTGCCTGCATCTACCGTATCGTAGGCTGGACCACCTGTGATCAGAGGAACCAGACCGTAGAGAACCAGAGCAGACGGAGTTCCCTGGTTGGTTCTCACACACTGGCAGCGAAACGCACCACCAGGAATTCTAGGGTCAGAGGTTGGGTCGAATGCGATTCTGATGGCATTCGCCAGTGGTCCTCCAACCAGATCCTTTGCCAGTGCAGGGTCATCGATAGTGGTGATCACATTAGGGACACCACCCTCAGATTCTCCAAGCAGACCAAGGATGGCATTGCTAAGGAGACCAATTTGAGCCAAGGCATCTGCATTGACCCTGGTAATACCACCAGGACGAAACATAGTAACGCCGTTCCACGTAACTGAGCGGGACATTGTGTCCTCCTATCCTAGTAGTTGCGGAATATCTCATCCCACTCAGACATGCTGTGTCTGATGGAGGTGTTAGTGAATGCAACCATCCCTGCTTTCCATCTCTCCTTGTGTCCCTTTGCTTTGAACCATCGATCAAACGGAACCAGTGGCTCAACCTGTTTGTTTGGTTCAATAGGAACTTCATTCTCAGCAAGGGGAGGTACATGCTCTGGTACGATTAGCATTGGCTGTTCTGACTTCTCTGGCTTCTCTGACTGCTCCAACTTCTTGGCCATGTTCCTCTCCATTAAGGTGGTAGAAGATTGATGATTGTATCAAGACCAACGGAATCCAATCCGTCAGGATCATCTACTGGATCAGGAGTTGAAACAACGACTCTGAGATATCTTGCAGAAGGTTCGTCAAGAGGAACAATGACATCAAATGAATACTCAAATTCAACTGTCAATGCTCTTTGGTAAGCTAGGGTTGGTATGTACTCTGGTCTTGGAGCAAAGTCAGTTCCAGACATCTGGAAGTTCATGATCCCTTGTTTGATCATGAAATCCATCCCAATAATAAACATTGCCTTGACTGCAGTATAGAGAAAGATTGTTAACTCAGGATTCGGACCAATGACCAACAGATAGTAAGAAGTCTTATAGATCGACCCACGACGTTCCAGAGCATCATCAGTAGTGAACAGCTTAGAAGGCTCACCCGTGATACCTTCCAGGTCGGACGGGCTGACTAGCTTGATGATCGAAGAAGTATCTAGAATCGTTTCCCAAGCAGGCGTTACAACAATATGGGTACTGTGTGTCTCTGGAGTGATTGAGATAACCTGTCTTTTCTGCCCAGCTCCAGTACCCTCAAGCACCACAACAAAGACATCATCTTCGAAAGGATCAATAAGGTTGATGAAACCTGGTGCAATCCGAAATGAGCCTGCATCAGCTGCGGTCACCTGAACGGGTTGCAGCTGGGTCTGAGGACCAATACCTGTAGAAGATTCTGAGCCACGACCAAGAATAGTAGCAGCACCCTCAAGCTCATCTGCCGGAAACGGATTTCCCATCCTTCTGATGGAAGTCTCATCCTGCTGCAAGTTGCCAAGAAATGCTTGAGACTCATTCTCACTCTTCAAAAGAATGACAATGGCTGGGAGCTTAAGATCTTCATCTGGATAATTGAGGCAAAGATCTACACTCTTCTCTCTAAAAAACTTCCGAAGAGCATCCATGTCTGTTTGGGCTAGATTGTGGAACAGAGTATCTACGTATCTTGAATCTTCACGAAACTTCTTGAAGCCTCGTACAAGAACCTGTTGCAGTATGAAGTCAGGGGATATACTCACAGCCTGATCCTTGAGAGCAGCGGGCTGAACGTGATCTCAGCCTGTTTTTCGATGTACTCCTTGACCTTCTCTCGCAGTGGGCTCTTTAGACCCCCACCACCAGCTGGTCTGAAACCAGGGTGAACCCACTTTGCTGGGCTCGCTTCTGTCATCCTTCGCCATTTGTCAGGCTTGGCCTGTTCTTTGGCAGCACCAGTTCTAAATGGTATGTCGACAAAAGGAAGACCAGGTTTAGCACCACCACCAGAGTAAGACGACCAATGAGAACCAGCATGGCCAGAGAGGCGGGGAGGTTTTAGTTTGAAAGAAGGCACACCAACTTCAAGAGCAGTGACCAGCCAGTTCACATCCTCTTTTGGATGGTGAAGTATCACTTCAATCTCTTCATCATCAACCATATGGGTATGGATTGCCTCTTGATACTGTCGTCGTGTTCGATGCAATCCAGTGTTTTCTGCTCCAGCAAGATCTTTCCACTTGTTCATTGCTGCATTAGCAAGGTTCACAAGCCCTTCATGAAAGGCTTTGATCATTGCCTCACCCAGTGCATCCAGATCGATGCCTGGGGTGATGGTCAAACCAACGACCAGATTCATTTAGCTAGCAGACCTTGTACCTGTCGCTGAAGGGCATGCACTCTCCAACACGAAGACTAGGATCTTCGTTAAGGAAGGCAACATGTCTCTTTCTCAAGCCAACACGGCTTCCAAGATCTCGGTTCCGGTCGAACCTAACATCAGGCGGGGTGAAAGCTATCCATTCATGATAAGCAATATACTTCAGAACGTATCTTTTACCAACCGCTGGACCTCCACCTAACCAATGGATGATTTTGCTTCCATCAAGTCGAAAGGTTCCATTGGGGTAAACTTTGCCGTCCTCATCTTCACACCAGATGGGTTTTTCAGCATGATACCAAAGTCGATCTTCTTCTGGTTTCAGACCTGTCTTGCGGGCACTGTTTTCGTCAGCTGATCCTGCACCACGAACAATGACTTGTCCGTCAGCTAGAGGCATTGGGTTCATGAAGGTGACTAAATCTCCCCCAGATACCATATAGCCAGGTATCAACGACATAACGCAATCGCCTGGCATGGCCCAACCTGCCTCAACTCGATCTTTGCTCTGCCTGATGCTGGTAATGATAGCAGTGATCTTGTTTGGGTTCCTGTAGATGTACCCATCCCCCCTACAGATGGTGCAACCAAAAGTTGATCTCCTACGAGGAACGATTCCCCCTTTCTCCATCATCCCTGCGTAGGTGTCCTCATTGTTGCAGGTACACCTCATCCCAACCTCGTGGATCAGGTTCTCCCCACGTTCCGAAACCAGTCCCTCCTGGCTCGAAAAGTCCCAGTCAATCCCAAGCCCTGTGTTGCGTCCACGCGGCATTTTGATGGGTCCAATCCTAACCTGATTCTAGAGAAATGTCGATTAGAGAACCACCATGTTCAAACCACGATAACGACCGCGAAGATACTTGATCTCTTTGTCAATGAACTTTCTATAATCCTCAATAGTTGCACCAAAAACACCATAAACTGCAGACGATGTATAGCTCACAGATTCACTAACCCCATCTCGACTCAGGCTCTGAGAGCTGAGACCCAGACGGAAAGCTTGACCTGCAACTGTCAGGGCATCACAGGCCGCCCTCTTGCATAGGATCTGGTAGACCACAGGATCAATGTTCCTCATTCCCGCCACGAGATTGAAGTTCCAGAAGTTAGGAATGTCCATCGATCCTGTAAGCTGCCCCACCCAAATCAGACCAATGAATCTGAAAGCAGACGTGGTGTTGAATGGCACCAGCTGTACGAAACCGTTCTTCTCGCTGATCTCCACCCAGTGAAGATCAATATCTACCACCCTGGTGTTGGCTACATTCCCAAATAGGTCATCGATCTTGAGCAAGCTTGGATAGGGAAACAGAATGTCGATCCACTTACAGGGAATCGTAGGGAAGAAGGTGATACCCTTTGCGATGAAGTCCCAGTCCACTGTTGGGTTGCTAGCAAGCTCAACCGTGGTCACAACTCTTGTTGGCTCAAGGAAGACTGAAACCTTGTCGTTCTCCCACCAGTCACAAGCTTCCTCTATCCACCTTCGTAGCATAGTATCTGAAATCTTACTCTTCTCAACCAGAAGCTCATCGGTACTGTTTGATGTTGGAAGAGCAGAGATGCTTCGAACGTGTACAATTATATAATCAGTCCCATTGCAATCAAATTTGAGAAGATATGTACCTGGTGCAGTGATTGAAACAAGCGGACCAGCACCCCATGACAACTGGTGAATAAGAGGTGCGGAATCATAAACATGAGTCAACGTAAAGAAGTGTGCTGGATGATCAGCACTAAGTGAGACTACCTCAACACCTGTGACATTCTTTGGCTGAAACAAAACCATGGGGACCTTATTAGCCGTCATAGGCAATCCCCATAATTCACTGCCTCTGAGACCCTGAGCAGTGATGATGCTGATCAGAAAATCTACTGAATCTGCATAAATCAATGGAATCGTTTTAGAGAAGATCTTGATAAAATACAGACCACGACGAATCTTATTAATCATGGTACTATCAACAACATCTAACAACTTGATTGCTACAACACCAGAAACCGTCGGGTCTGTACTAACAATCATGATGTCTGTTGTAAACACAACAGCATCACGGTTACGTCTTGACTTGGTTAGCTGTAGCGTCAGTACCTCATTGAGCATACTGGAACCAGCAGAAGCTGTCCAACTAACATAAATAGTATTTCGCTCTGATTCGAACTTGCTGTATTCCTCAAGGTCGATAGACACAGAGATGGAAGTAGGAACTGCTGACATGTGGTCACCTATGGGATGTCGAACAGTCTGTCTGAAAGATTGCTCGGCACCGTGAGAGACCTTCTGTAGTTGATGATCGGAATCACGATATCAACTACAGATCCTTGTACCAACTCAAGTGCAAAGAACCCACTGGCATCTGTCTTTGCACTGACAATCTGGGAACCCACCCCACCACGATTTGGTGTTGTACCAAGGATAGATGGTGCCTCAAGTAATCTAGCACTGACTATTTCACCCGAAAGAGCATTACCATATAGGTCGACCAAATTGCCTGTCAGCACGTTAGTTGGGATAGTGATGGTCCCTGGAGTATACGAAGCCGAGGACTGGACAACAGCTTGTCCAATCGACTGTTTGATCTGTGGTAGAGGTAGTGTGCCGTTGCTGTTAACTATGTAGAGGAACGAACCAATAGTATCTAACTCAGAGGCAGCAAACTTAATCTCGTAGACACCATTTCCATTCTCTCTGAAATCTGTGATTAGAAGTGACTTAAGAGAGAACGTAGCCTGAGAACTCTTCTTGTAGACTACATCTACTTGGTTGAAAGTGATCCCAATCCTAGGGTCACCATCATCTGCATTAGCAGCAATAAATGGCAGCCAAGTAAGAGTACCCTGGAGAACGGCAATGTAGGACATCTTACTCTCCTAGAAGACCATCGGAGTGTGGTCAGCGATTACAAACGTTCCTACTCTAAGCTCCCCATTTTGGGGAACGTTAGCTGCATCTGTCCCACCAACTTGAATGGCAGAAATGAAATAGATTTCACGATTCAATGGATTGGTAATCAAAGCTGTGTGCCATCCTTCAGAATGGGTAATTGTATTAAGCTTGTACATTCCAGGGCTAAATACAGCAGAGACTTCCATCAACGCTTGCCAAAGGTTCACAACAGAAGCTGCAACTTTAAATGTGTTGTCAGACCAGTCGAAGTAGAAGCCATCACTCTGACGGCGAATCTGAATCTTGATGTCTGTCAGTCCGGTAATAGGAGCTTTGTTGACATCGATGATTGACACGATGATCGGCTCTGTAACTCCGTGCTGGATTCCGACTACACTCATGGCTTTGCCTTTCGGAATACAATGCCACTGCGCCCCCAATGGATACCAGGAGCAAATACTCTGGAAGCAAGGGACAGTCCCATGTCTGGTGTAAAACCTATCCCTTTCATCTTGTCAATCCAATACTCAGGAAGTTGGCAATTAACATGATGATGACCTTCCTGACCAGGAAATGCATGAGTCATACACACAACATCAGCCTTCTTGAATACATCAAGAATATTGTCAAGGTATGGTTCATCCACATGTTCGACAAACTCACAACACCAGATCATGTCAAAGTGTAGCTGCTTTGGCCATTTTCCTGAAGAAAGGTCATGACAAAACAATCTCTCTTCTTTGGGGAAAACCAAATGAGCTATTGCTTCTGGACTACCCTCTAGACCATAAGCATTAACTCCATTGTCAATAAACCACTTCGTTGAGTGACCTTCTCCACAGCCAACATCTAACAATCTAGTAGGACGCAGCTCTGTAAGAAGGAACTTCCACAGCTCAGGCGTCCAGGTCCACTCATCACCATGAGGATGTTGTGCATCTGCCGGTTTGTACCCACCAAGATGCTTTGAATCTAGCAACCAGCATCCCCAAGCCGCATTTCCACCAACACCATCTGCTTCATGAACTGCCACACCTGACAAACACTCACGACCAATCCACTCTGAAAGACTCTTGACAGCCAGGGTATGTGGATGACCAGCATAGGTAGGGTAACCAACCCACTCAAAAAGCCGAAGCATGGAAGCAGACTTCAAGGCAGTTTTGATTACTTCCTCTGGGTTCCTCACATGCTGAAGCACGTTGTAGATCCAAACTTCATCAAACCCAGTCCCTCTGTAGTCTTCAGCTGGCATCATGATCTGCTCGATGCCCAGTGAAGCATAGCGATGGTCGACCCAATCTGGGTATTTGCACGGGTCAATAATAGTCCCCTTGACTCCAGGTGCCTTCAGCAGGAGCGACACTGGACCACCACCAAGATCTAGAATCTTCTTCCCTTCACATCCTACTATCTGATGATTGATACCAAATCTGAGACCCATCAATGGAACGTATGCTATCTGCTTCAGCTCTTCTTCGAAAGTATTGCAGCATTTATTGTACATGCTATTCCAACAGTTTA
>Ga0182021_10007689_pt1 | contig 12780 bp, 13 predicted proteins | sample 612E3MmetaG_FD_120493 | JGI IMG/M metagenome (GOLD analysis project Ga0182021, IMG submission 120493) | Permafrost microbial communities from Stordalen Mire, Sweden - 612E3M metaG (Illumina Assembly) | ecosystem: Environmental > Terrestrial > Soil > Wetlands > Permafrost | place: Sweden... | reverse complement strand
TGGTGTTCGACCTCGGCGGCGGCACCTTCGACGTCTCCGTCCTCGAACTGGGCGACGGCGTCTTCGAGGTGAAGTCCACAAACGGCGACACCCACCTGGGCGGCGACAACTACGACAAGGCCATCGTCGACTGGCTCATCACCGAGTTCCGGCGCGAGAAAGGCGTCGATCTCACCGCCGACCGCCAGGCCCTGCAGCGGCTCTACGAAGCCGGCGAAAAAGCCAAAGTGGAACTCTCCTCGGTGATGGAGACCACCATCAACCAGCCGTTCATCACCATGGATTCGAGCGGCCCCCTCCATCTGGAGATGACCCTCACCCGGGCCAAGCTGGAAGAGTTGACGCGCGACCTGACGGAACGGACCGTGGGCCCGACCAAGCAGGCCATGCAGGATGCCAACCTCCAGATGGGCGACATCGACCAGGTGATCCTCGTCGGCGGCATGACCCGCATGCCCTCGGTCCAGGCCAAGGTGCGCGAACTCACGGGCAAAGAGCCCCACAAGGGCATCAACCCGGACGAAGTCGTGGCTCTCGGCGCGGCCATCCAGGGCGGCGTGCTGGCAGGCGAAGTCAAAGACATCATCCTGCTGGACGTCACTCCGCTGTCGCTCGGCATCGAGACCAAGGGCGGCGTGTTCACCCGGCTCATCGACCGCAACACCACCATCCCCACCCGTAAGAGCGAGATATTCTCGACGGCCGACGACGGCCAGACCTCCGTGGAGATCCACGTGCTGCAGGGCGAGCGCGACCTGGCGGCCTACAACAAGACCCTGGGCAAGTTCCAGCTCACGGGCATCCCGATGGCGCCCAGGGGCGTCCCGCAGATCGAGGTCGCGTTCGACATCGACGCGAACGGCATCACCCACGTGTCGGCCAAAGACCTGGCCACCGGCAATCAGCAGAAGATCGAGATCAAGAGCTCGAGCGGCCTGAGCGACGAAGAGATCAAGAAGATGGTCCGCGACGCCGAGACGAACGCGGAAGACGACCGCAAGAAGAAGGAAGCGGTGGACGTCCGCAACCAGGCGGAGAACCTCGTGTACTCCACCAAGAAGTCTCTCAAGGAGATCGGCGACAAGGTGGACGGCGCGACTCGGGGCGACATCGAGAATGCCACCCGCGACCTGGAAGACGCCATCAAGGGCGACAACGTGGAACTCATTCGCAGCCGCATGAACGCACTGCAGGAAGCAGCGTACAAGCTGTCCGAAGCGGCCTACCAGGCGGCTCAGGCCCAGCGCGGTGACAGCGGCCAGGGCGGCGCCGGCGGCGGCCAGGGCGGCGGCCACGGCACGGCTGAGGAAGAAGTAGTGGAAGAAGCCGACTACGAGGTCATCGACGAAGACAAGAAGTAAGTGTCGGTACGTCGAGACGGGGCGCGCCGTGGCAACGACAGGCGCGGCGCGCCCACGGCTCGGAGTCGCCAAATAGACAGCAGTTGGAGGCAAACAACATGGCTCTCGTAAGATGGGATCCTTTCCGTGACCTCACGGCTTTGCAGAATGAGGTAAACCGGCTCTTCAGCCGGGCGACGGGCGGCGACGTGGCCGAGCGGCAGTCGTGGACTCCGGCCATCGACGTGGTGGAGACCGACGACGCGATCGTACTCAAGGCCGAAGTGGCGGGCATGAAGCCGGAAGACATCAACATCGAGGTGCAGGACAACGTCCTCACCATCAGCGGGGAGCGGCGCTTCGGGGAGGAAGTGAAGGAAGACAAGTTCTACCGCATCGAACGGCGCTACGGCTCCTTCAGCCGGTCCCTGGCTCTTCCGCAGACGGCCGACGAGAGTAGGGTGGACGCCAAGTACGAGAACGGCGTGCTCGAGATCACCGCGCAGAAGGCCGAGGCCGTCAAGCCCAAGAAGATCACGGTGACCGTGGGCGGCTCGGAGCCCAAGACCGTGGAAGCCACCGCGAGCGAACAGAAGTGACGGGATGACCGGTACTCGAAAACGCATACCCATCAACGGCCAACCGCCCGCGGAAGATGATCCGCCCGTGGCGGCTGCCGAAGCTGCGATTCCCGGCCCGGCCGGCCAGGCCCTGGCGGCCCAACTGGAGCAGCTCAAGGCCGAACTCGAGGCGCAGCGCCAGGAATGTCAGGCGGCGAAGGACAGCGAGCTTCGCCTGCGCGCCGAGTGGGAGAACTTCCGCAGGCGCGCCAACCGCGAGGCAGACGAAGCCCACGAGCGCGCACAGGGGCGCCTACTCACCGAGATGCTCCCGGTGCTGGACAACCTGGAACGCGCCCTCGATGCAGCCGAGCATCACGACGAGGGCAAGGTTCTCGGCGGGGTCCGCATGGTGCGGGACATGTTCGTGGAGTTGCTGCGCCGCTCCGGCGTGGAAGAGATCCCCACAGTCGGGGCCACCTTTGACCCGCACGTGCACGACGCAGTGGTGATGCTGCCTTCGGAACAGGAAGAGGGCTCCATTACGACCGTTCTCGAGCGGGGCTATAAGCAAGGCGACCGCGTGTTGCGGCCCGCCCGCGTGGCCGTCTCCTCCGGACCCGCTGAGGCCGGCGGCTAGGCCGCGCGGGGTCACTATGGCCGGCGAGCGCGACTATTACGAGGTCCTGGGCGTCAAGAAGAGCGCCACCCAGGACGAGATCAAGAAGGCCTACCGGAAGCTGGCCCGCCAGTACCACCCGGACGCCAACCCCAACGACCCGAAGGCCGAGGAGAAGTTCAAGGAAGTCTCGAGCGCCTACGAGACGCTTTCCGATACAGACAAGCGCAAGCTCTACGACACCGGGCCGAGCGTCTTCAGCGGCGGCGCGCCGCGGGGCGGCCAGTATCAGAGTCGCGGCGGCGGCCAGAACACGCCGCCCATGGGTGACTGGGCCGACCTGTTCGGCAACCTGTTCGGCGGCAGCGGTGGTGGTGGCGGCTTCGGAGGCGGACGCGGCGGGTTCGGGCAGACCGGGTTCGGGGGGCGCCGGCAACGTGCCCCGGAGCGTGGTGAGGACATCAACGTCTCCGTCGGCCTCTCCTTCGACGACGCGCTCAAAGGCGTCACTACGAAGATCAGCGTGCCCCAGACCGTCGACTGCGACGTCTGCCGCGGCACCGGCGCGGCGCCCGGCACCAGCGCCACCACCTGCCCGCAATGCCAGGGCCGGGGGGCCGTCAATGTTAGCCAGGGCATCTTCGCCATGACTCAGCCCTGCCCGCGTTGCGGGAGTAGCGGCACCGTGATCGAGGACCCATGCAAGGCGTGCGGCGGCACCGGAGCCTCCCGCGCGCTCAAGAAGTTCAGCGTGCCCCTGCCGGCGGGCGTCAAGGACGGCACGAAGATCAGATTGAAAGGAAAGGGCGAACCGGGGCAGCAAGGCGGACCGCCCGGCGATCTCTACGTCATCGCTCAAGTGGACGAGAGCCCGGTGTTCGAGCGCCGGGGCGCCGACCTGGTGATCGAGGTGCCGGTCACGATGGCCGAAGCGGCGCTGGGAGCCACCATCAAGGTCCCCACCCCGGACGGTAGCGTCGGCCTCAAGGTCCCGACCGGCACGCAGAACGGCAAGATGCTCAAGTTGAAGGGCAAAGGGGCGCCTCGCTTGGGCGCCTCCGGCAAGGGCGACCTGCTCGCCCGCATCAAAGTCCTGACTCCCGAGAAGCTGAACGGAGACCAGAAGGACCTGCTGAAGAAGTTCGCCGAGTCGCGTAAGGAAGACCCGCGCGCCGGCCGCACAGGGTGGTCCGCGTAGCGGCGGCTCATCGGCTCATGGGCGGCTCATGGGCGGCTTGGTAGCGGATGCAGCGAAAAAAGATGGTCTATCATGGCAGCACGAACCCGGACGGAAGAGAAGAAGATGCCCTTTGAGGACAAGCTCAGACCGGTCTTCATGATCTCGGTGGCGGCCGAACTGGCTGAGATGCACCCGCAGACCTTGCGGATGTACGAGCGCCGCGGCCTTATCCGCCCGCGCCGATCGTCCAAGAGCACCCGCCTCTATTCCCTGGCCGACGTTGAACGACTGCGCCGCATCCAGCAACTGGTGGGCGAGTCCGGCCTGAACCTGGCCGGCGTGGAGCGCGTCCTCGAGATGGAGGAGCAACTTGAGACCCTGCAGCGCCGCCTCGAGCAGCTGCAGGCGGACATGGAGCGCCTGGCCGAGCAGGCCCGGGACGAGCTCGAGGCCGTGCACCGCAGCTATCGCAAAGAGCTGGTCCCCATCGGCAGGCCGGGTCCGATCATCGTGGTCGCCGAGAAGCGGCGCGGCAACCGGTGAGACAAGGGGACGTGCCGCCCGGCCCCGGACTGCCGCCCGAGGAGCCGGCCGCGTCCGGCTCGCTCGATCCGCCCGGAGGGCACGTCCTTCCCGGCGCGACGGAGCGGCCTTGCGCCAACCACCCCAACCGGCTCACCATGGTGACCTGCAGCGACTGCGGCAAGCCGCTCTGCCCCGACTGCATGGTGTTCTCGGCTGTGGGCATCAAGTGCAAGGAATGCGCCCGTTTGCCCAGGTCCGCCCGGGTGATGCTCAAGCCGGGGAAGTTCCTGCCTGCACTAGCGGCTGGACTGGGAGCGGCGATCGCGCTCGGCTTCGCCTACTACTTCATCCTGGGCACCATCGGCTTCTTCTTCCTCTTCATCTTCGTCGCGGCGGGGATCGGCTATCTGGTCGGCGAAGCGGTGAGCCGGGTGTCGGGGCGGTACCACGGCTGGCAGACGGCGGCTGCGGCGGCAGGCGCCACCATCATCGGGTTCCTACTGCCCCCCCTTGCTGCGGCGTTCATCACGGGCGGCATCAACTGGAACACGGTCGTCTTCGCCCTCTCCGCGCGGGGCATCATGAACTGGGTCGTCATGCTCTTCGCCGCGTTCCTCGCCTGGAACCGTAACCGCTGACATGGGGCGCGCCCGCTTATCGGGCTGCCGGAGAACGAAGCCCCGGCCTCTGAGACGGGCGGCTGCCCTTTCGCAGGACTCCCGCCGGGCAACTCGACGTCATCCGGTCGGCGGACATGGATGGCACATGCAGAGGCCAAAGGCGGCTTTCGGTTTCGTCAGGAGCTACTTCGCCCAGATATTCTTCTTGGGAGCGGAGTTCACCCAGGTCCTCGCGAAACACGGCCGTTGCGGCCTCGTCCCCAAGAAGCACGCGCAGAACCTCCCGGAACCTGCCGGAAAGTATCTAGGGGAAACGAGTGCCCAAGCCGAAAGGCCACCGGACGCGAGCTAGCGGTGATACCTGAAGGGTTGGCACTCTCCCGTGGCGAGTGCCAACTTCGGTGACGAGCCGCGGGATTTTCGCTATAATAGACAAGACTATTAGGCACGGCCCTTGGCGCCTGCGGTCCGATGCGGATCCAGTTGCGCCTTTGTTCGGGGTCGCGCTCACTGGTAGGAGGAACACCAGCCTTGCCTACATACGAATACAGATGCGTATCGTGCGAGCACCAGTTCGAGCGGTTCCAGCGCATGTCCGACGAGCCCGTCAAGGAGTGCGAGGTCTGCGGCGAGCCGGTGAGACGCCTGCTGTTCCCCGTGGCCGTGCACTTCAAGGGCAACGGTTTCTACAGTACCGACTACGCGAAGAAGAACACCATCGGCACGCCGGGCACCAGCACGGCCAACGGCGGGAACTCCGACTCGTCCTCGTCCGCCGAGGCCAAGAACTCGTGCGACGCTCCCCCGGCGCCCGTTGCCAAGACGTCCGAGCCGGTCTCGACGCCCGCCAAGAACGACTGAGCCAGCCTTCCCGCCCATGACCGGCAGGGACTGTGAGCTGGTGGAGTTCGGCTGTCGCCGTCCGCTCATCGTGCTCACCAATGACGACGGGGTCACCTCTCCCGGGCTTATCGCGCTCAAGGTCGCTCTCGAGCCGATCGCCGACATCCAGATAGTGGCTCCCGACCAGAACCGTTCTGGTGCCGCCCGCAGCATCACCATGCACGCGCCGCTCTGGGTGGAGGAGGTGGCGCTGCCGGACGGCAGCCTGGCCTACAGCACCGACGGCACTCCCGTGGATTGCGTGCGCATGGCGGCGCTCGGCCTGCTCGACCGGGCGCCCGACCTTATCGTGTCGGGCATCAACCTGGGCGAGAACCTGGGCGACGACATCACCTACTCGGGGACCGTGGCCGCCGCGATCGAGGGGATCATGCTGGACATCCCGGCCATCGCCCTCTCGGCCCAGGGGTACCATCCCGGCTACGACCTCACCGTGCCGGCGCGCTTCGCGCGCCGCCTGGTGTCGGTGGCATTGCAGAACGGCTTTCCCGCCAAGACCCTGCTCAACGTCAACGTCCCCGACCGCCGCTGGGAAGAGCTGGCCGGCGCCCGGCTGACGACTCTCGGCAGGCGCATCTATGGCGACAAGGTAGAGCACCGGGCCACCAGCGGCAACCGCCGTCAGTACCACATCTATAACGATGACCTGGGGTTTCATCATGCCCCTGGCACCGACTTCGACGCGGTCTCCGAGGGGTACGTATCGGTGACCCCGCTCCAGTTCGAACTGATGTCCCACGGGGCGCTCGACAGGCTGCGCTCCTGGGAAGGTGCGCTGAGCGGCGACGAGGCCGACGGCCCCGAGGGGCTCGGCGGCGGTGGACCGACCAAGGAAGGCGGCTGCTGATGGCTCCGGTCTACAAAGCAGTGGTGTTCGACCTCGATGGCACGCTGGTGGACTCGGTGGAGCTCATCGCTCTGTCGTTCCAGTACGCCATCCGCGAGGTGCTCGGCCGGGAGGCCAGCTACGAGGAGGCCATGCAGCATGTCGGCACCCCGCTTCGCGAGCAGATGGAGCGCATGAGCCCGGATCACGCCGAGGAACTGGTGACCGTCTACCGGGAGTTCAATCACCGGGAGCACGACCGGATGCTCAAGCTGTACGACGGCATCCTGGACCTTCTGAACGACCTCACCAAAGCCGGCTGCCGGCTGGGGCTGGTGACCTCCAAGTCCCGGCCCACCACGCAGATGGCTTTCGATCTCACCGGCATCGAGCCCTACTTCGACGCCACCGTCTGCTGTGACGAGGCCCCGGGCAACAAGCCCACCGCGCATCCGATCCTCTACTGCCTGGAGCACCTGGGCATCGCCCCGGCGGACGCCGCCTACGTGGGCGACTCGCCCTCCGACATCCAGGCCGCGCACGCCGCCCGGGTGACCGCCATCGGCGTGACCTGGGGTGTGTTCTCCGCCGAAGCGCTGACTGCTGAAATGCCGCAGATACTGGTACATACTATGTCCCAGTTGGCAGGTGCTCTAGGAGTCTAAGGGCTGCTGGAAAGCGACGCCGGGGCGTCGCTTTCCAGCAGCCTCGAAGGAGGCGGTTCGGTGGCTGAAGTCGACGCCGCGGCTAATGGGGGGACGGCAGGGGTAGAACGGCGGATGGCGGAGCTGCGCGAGCTCATCCGCCACCACGAGTACCGCTACTACGTCCTCGACTCTCCCGAGATCTCCGACGCGGAGTACGACGCTCTCTATCGCGAGCTGCAGCAGTTCGAGGCCGCTCACCCTGAGTTCATCACCGCGGATTCCCCGACCCAGCGCGTGGGCGGTGAGCCGTTGGCCGGCTTTGACCAGGTGCGTCACGGCGAGCCGATGCTGTCGCTGGCGAACGCCAAGAACGAGGACGAGCTGCGGGCTTGGTACGCCCGGGTGGTCAAGCTGGCGGCCGACGCGGCGACGCCGCAGAGCGAGCTGCGCTTCATCCTCGAACCCAAGATCGATGGGCTGGCCATCTCCGTACGCTATGAAGATGGGCGCATGGCCGTCGGGGCTACCCGGGGCAACGGGGAGATCGGCGAGGATGTCACGGCCAATCTGCGGACCATCCGGACCGTCCCGCTGGCCATGTCGGCGAAGGCGGCGCCGTTCCCGCCGGTGATGGAAGTGCGGGGCGAGGTCTATCTGCCCCTGCAGGCCTTCGCTCAACTGAACGAGCAGCGGGTGGCCACTCGCGAAGCGACCTTCGCCAACCCACGGAACGCGGCCGCAGGATCGCTCCGCCAGCTGGATCCGCGCGTGACCGCCTCTCGGCCGCTGGCCGCCTGGTTCTATGCCGTCGGCTACGTGGAGGGAGCCGAGTTCCTCAGTCATCATGAGGCTCTCGAATGGCTCAAGCAGGCCGGTTTCCGGGTGAATCCCGACACGCGCTCGGCCGAGACGCTCGATGAGATCGTAGCAGGCTGCCGCAGGTGGCAAGAACGCCGCGAAGCCCTCGACTACGACATCGACGGCGTGGTGATCAAGCTGGACGACCGGCGCCTGCAGGCGACACTCGGCGCTGTGGGGCGGGACCCGCGCTGGGCTGTGGCCTACAAGTTCGAGCCCACCACGGCGCAGACCCGTCTGCGGAAGATCCACATCAACGTGGGCCGGACGGGTGTGCTGAACCCCTGGGCTGAACTCGATCCGGTGGAGGTGGGCGGTGTGACGGTGGAGAAGGCCACTCTCCACAACGAGGAAGACATCCTGCGCAAGGACCTGCGTGAGGGCGATATGGTGGTCATCCAGAGGGCCGGCGATGTGATCCCGCAAGTGGTGGCCCCTCTGACCGACCTGCGGACCGGCTCTGAGGCGCCCTTCCACATGCCGGAGAACTGCCCCTCGTGCGGCACGCCGGTGGTGCGCATGCCCGGCGAGGTGGCCGTGCGCTGCCCCAACCCCGATTGCCCGGCCAAGCGGGCGGAGGCCATCAAGCACTTCGTGAGCAAAGGCGCGATGGATATCGACGGCGTGGGCGACAAGCTCGTGGAGCGGCTTCTGGACTTGGGCATGATCCGCGACGCCGCCGACCTTTACCGGGTGATGGCGGAGGAACTGGCGGACCTGGAGCGACTCGGGCAGAGATCCGCCGAAAACATCACCGGGGCCATCGACGCGTCGAAGAGTCGCCCGTTCGCCCGGGTGTTATGGGCGCTGGGGATCCCCCACGTGGGCGGGGAGAACGCGGAGCTACTGGCGCGCCGGTTTCGCAGCATGACGGCGCTCCGGGAGGCATCCAGCGAAGCCATGAGCGAGACACCCGGCATCGGCCCGGTGATCGCGGAGAGCGTCTGGAACTTCTTCCGGGACCCTCGGAACGCCGACCTCGTTGACCGGCTGGCGACTGCGGGCGTGACCATGGAGCTACCGCCTGAGGCCGATGGCGACCCCGCTGGCGGGGCGGCCGGGCCGCTCGCCGGCAAGACTCTGGTGCTCACCGGCACGCTTCCCAGGCTGTCGCGGCAGCAGGCGACAGACATCATCGTAGCTGCGGGCGGCAAGGTCAGCGGTTCGGTGAGCGGCAAGACCGACTACGTGGTGGCGGGAGAGGACGCAGGGTCCAAGCTCGCCAAGGCGCGGGAGTTGGGTGTGGAGTTACTCAACGAAGAGGGTCTGCGGGCACTTGCCGGCGGCGAGGGCACGAGGAGAGCCGAGTAGGACCCCACTTCTGCGACCTGGCGGCCGCTGCGCGGCGCCCTGTGGTGCTTACGCGGCGGCAGGTGGCGCTTCGCGCCCGCCCGCCCCGCCCGGCCGCGCTTCCTGGGCCGCGCCTTCTAGGACGGCCGGAACGCGGTCAGTACGGGCTTGGCTCCGTCCACGTTGGCTTCCACCAAACGCTGGACCCGCGGACGGCCACCCTGGTCCCTCTCCATATGCACGAAGAGCGGCTTGATGGTCGCCAGCTGCTCGCTGAGGTCCCTGCTCATCGACAGCCAGTCGGCCAGGATGAGTTGCGGATCGGGCGATTCGACCGTGGCGAGTCCCGCCATGCCGGCCTCGATGATCTCGAAGAAGGCCGGGCCTTCGCGACGGAGGAGCTCTCCGGCGATGATCCAGGTGGGCTTCATATCGGCCGCTTTGCGGAACACCGAGGCTCGCGCCGGCGTGCCCCGCTTGGCGGTGAGCTGCACCGCAAAAGAGCGGTCGCGCAACGCCGGCAGTTCGTCGTCAGTGTCGTTGACGGCAACCAGCCGATGGTCGCGAGGGAGCATGTCCACGAGGGCGTTGAGAAGTGTCGACTTGCCCACGTTGGTACTGCCGCTGATGATAATCGTCCGGCGCATGTTGAGCGACCCGGAGATCAGGCGGGCTTCGATACCGGTGAGCGTGTTGTTGTCCACGAGTGTGCGGAGCGGGACGTTGAGCACCCTGCGCTCCGGCTGGCTGGCGGCCGCGTACATCACCGACTTCGCTGCGTCGAGCGCGGGTCCCCGGTCGAGTCGGAACGAGTCGTATGCCCGGACCACCGCCTGCGCGAGTTGTGACGCCAGCAGCAGATGGCCTCGCTCTTCGTCGGTGGGGTCGAGCTCGGCGACCAGCTCGTCTGCGAGCTTCTGCATGCCGTGCTCGTAGGCAGCGAGTATGCGTTCGAATCCGGCCACAGTCACCTCCTCTCGTGTCACTCGATTCTATCGGCTGCGAGGCTCCAAAGGGAGAGCGCACTTTTCCCACCCAAGGTAGTTTGTCTATGTTGTATGATTCCAAGAGTCGAACAATGCTCGCAGGGAGTGTTAACATGCCACGGAATCCTCTCCGCAGAACTCGCGACACACACCACCTGGTCGCCGGCCTGGCTCTCTTTTTGACCTTGATGCTCGGTCTCGCGCTGCTTGTGTCCGCCTGCGGCAGCGGTGGCGCGACCACCACATCGGCCGCTCAATCCACCACGATGGCGGCGCCTACCACCAACGCTCCCAGTACCACCGTCGGCTCGGACACCACCGCGAGCAGCGCGGCCGGTGGGAAGACATCTTTGGTCCTGGCCTCCACCACGTCCACCCAAGACTCCGGACTGTTCGACGTCCTGATCCCGGCCTTCAGCAAGGCCTATCCGCAGTACGACGTGAAGGTCGTGGCTGTGGGCAGCGGCGAAGCGTTGAAGCTCGGGCAGACAGGAGACGCCGACGTCCTCCTCGTGCATTCCCCGTCCGCCGAGGAGGACTTCATGAAGGCCGGCTACGGCGTCGACCGCAAGGCGGTCATGTACAACGACTTTGTGATAGTGGGTCCGACGGCCGATCCGGCCGGCATCAAGGGCGTGTCGGTAGCGGTGGACGCCTTCAAGAAGATCGCCGACTCCAAGTCCTTGTTCTACAGCCGGGGCGACGCTTCGGGTACCAACGCCAAGGAGCTGGCCATCTGGAAATCGGCCGCTATCACTCCGGCCGGTAATTGGTACCAGACCACCGGCCAGGGCATGGGCGAGACGCTCACCATCGCCGACCAGAAGGATGGCTACACCCTCACCGACCGGGCGACCTGGCTGGCCAAGAAGGATTCCCTCAAAGGTCTCACCCTGCTGGTGGAGGGCGATAAGGCGCTCTTCAATCAGTACCACGTGATCACCTGCAAAGGTGCCAAGGACGTGCAGGGGGCCAACGACTTCATGAACTGGATCGTGTCGGCCGATGTGCAGCAGAACGTCATCGGCAAGTACGGCGTTGACAAGTACGGACAGCAACTGTTCATCCCCAACGCGGCCACCGCTCAATAAGGGTCGCGGACGCGCTAGAATCCAGGGGCGCCCGGCCGTTCGGCCGGGCGCCCCTCCTGCCTGGTAGGTGACGCGAGATGGGAGTCTTCTGGGAGGCCGTCAAGCAGGCCGTCTCCCTTCTGATCCATGGTGACCGGTACGTCTACGAGGTCATGTGGATGTCCATCCGGGTGGCCGGCACGGCCACCATCTTCGGTATGGTCGTGGGCATCCCGCTGGGGTCGTGGTTGGGGATCAAGCGCTTCTGGGGCTGGGGCGCGGCCGCAGCGATACTCAACGTGGGCCTCATGCTGCCCCCCGTGGTGGTCGGCCTCTTCGTCTTCCTCCTGCTGTCCCGGCAAGGGCTGCTCGGGTCCCTTGGCCTGCTTTACACCCCGACTGCCATGATCATCGCCGAGTTCTTCATCAGTGCGCCTGTGGTCGCCGCCATCACGATGGGCGGCGTCGGATCCGTTCCCCGTGAGGTACGCCTCCAGGCGCTGGGCTTGGGCGCTTCGCGGTGGCAGTCGGTCTGGCTGGTGGTCCGCGAAGCACGGGTAGTGATCATCTCGGCGATCGTCGCCGGGTTCGGCGCAGCCATCAGCGAGGTGGGGGCCGTGATGATGGTGGGTGGCAACCTCTCCATCGCGGGCCACAACCAGACGGGCACCATGACCACAGCGACGATGGCCCTCGTTCGCGAGGGCGACTATGCGGGAGCCATGGCTTTCGGGATCATCCTTATCGTCTTGGCGTTCCTCATCACCTTCCTGCTGACGCGCACCCAGCAGGGGCTGCGCAGGCGGTGGCTGCAGTCATGACGGCCGCCCGAACGGCAGGAAGCGCCGCAGCGCCGCAGGCGCCCGTCGTCATCGAGGCCGAGGGGTTGGTGAAGCGGTACGGAGACCGGACGGTGGTCTCCGTGGATTCTCTGCAGATCCGTGAGCAGGAAGTGCTCGCCATCCTCGGTCCCAACGGAGCCGGCAAGAGCACGCTGTTCCGGATGCTGGCGCTTCTGGAAAGTCCGGATGCCGGCACCGTCCGTTATTCAGGGAAACGGGTGGATGTGCGCGATCTGGCCGCTCGCAGGCGGACTGCGGCGGTGTTCCAACGCCCGCTACTGTTCCAGGGGTCGGTGGAAGACAACATCCGCTTCGGGCTCCGTTTCCGCCGGCTGTCCCGGTCCAGTGTGAAAGCGAGCATCGCTCGTACGCTCGAATTGATGGGCATCAGCCATTTGGCCGCGGCGGACATGCGCACTCTGTCCGGCGGAGAATTGCAGCGGGTGGCACTGGCCCGGGCTCTGGCGCTGAAGCCGGAGATCCTGTTCCTGGACGAGCCGACCAGCAATCTCGA
>Ga0182021_10007688_pt1 | contig 12780 bp, 12 predicted proteins | sample 612E3MmetaG_FD_120493 | JGI IMG/M metagenome (GOLD analysis project Ga0182021, IMG submission 120493) | Permafrost microbial communities from Stordalen Mire, Sweden - 612E3M metaG (Illumina Assembly) | ecosystem: Environmental > Terrestrial > Soil > Wetlands > Permafrost | place: Sweden... | reverse complement strand
GTCGTCAATTTCGCCGATAGTCTTTTTACCGACGTCGGTGCTTGCAGCTTGCGGATTCAAGGAAACCGTCTCATCCTTCTTGATTTCAAGCTCAGCAATGCTTTCTTGAAGCAGCTTTATGTACGGGTCTACGCCATCGGTGATAGACTGGGCAACTGCCGGTTCCAATTTCGTAAGTTGGTCTTTGTATTCTTGCTGCATCTTGCTCGCCGATTGGAACTGAATTTCGTTTTCATGCCGCTCGGCTTGAAATTGAGAAAGAACCTCGATAAGCTTTTCCGCTTCATCGTCCAACGAGACAATTCCCATCTTCTCCATGTAATCTTGCAGCGACGTTTCCGATCGATCCAGTGATTCTTTCGTTGTCTTCATCTGCAGTTCAAGGAACTCGCGGATACTTCGTGAACGAATTCTTGCAGACGAAAGATTGCGCTCGTAATAGGCTTGCGCATACGTGTTTGCAATGAGCGCTGCTTCCTTGGGTTTATTGCTTCGCGTCGTGATGGTGATAACGTCAGACTCACGTACCGGAGTAAAGCTGACATTTGAGCTTAGTCTCCCCAAGATGACACCAAACTTCGCGAAATTCGAACCGGGATCAATTTCTTCGCTGCGCTTCGCAGATAAAATGTCCAGTGTGTCAAATTTCCCGGTGACGAAAGCACGGTCTTTCAACTTTTGCACAACAGTTTCTGCCAACGCCCTTGTCTTGAGAATTTCAGTCTCGTTCGCAATGTCTTTTTGAGAACCAAGGTCGCCAAGTGCGCCAAGCTCCAAGAACGGAAGTTCGGCTCCTCGAGCCATTTTCTTGTCGATGAGAACAGACGTCGTTGCTTCATACACTTTTTCGCTTGTTAGCGTGAAGATAAGCGTGGCAAGAAAAACACTAAGGAAAGAAATTGCAATGATCCATTTCCCTCGCCGGATAACGCTGACGTAATCGCGAAAGTCGTTCGTGTCGGTAGAACTACTGTTGTGGCCTAAATTACCGTTATTTTGCATAATGCCTGTTTGCACTTCCTATAGACTTTCCAAATGACAACTTCGATAAAGATAACAACAAATCCGTTCCAATGATTCAATATAGAACAATAAAAAAAGGTCGTTGTGGCTAAGGACACAACCTGTTGATTGCGCGCTTTTGCCAAGGGCATCACTTCGTGGCCACCGTCCCGTGCTTTTCACGGGATTCACTGCTCATTCTTCACTGGTGTGTAAACATCCTGATACAAATTTACGAAACATTGTATCAAGTTTCAAGGAATAAATTCTCGCACCGATAGAAAGGGATGACAATTGACAATCGTGTGAAGAGGACGCAATATGAGGTTAGTGTCATCGCGAGGCGTTTTTTGCCGAAGTCCAAAGGGATCCCGTACAGCGGGACAATCCCTACCCGTGTACGCGAGGGATTGCCACGTTGTACGTGGTGGCGTAAAGCGCCACTTCGCTCCGCTCGCAATGACAATACTCTTAATATATTCCAAAGTCATAGCAATGTCATTGCGAGTCACGACGGAGTCGGGACGAAGTCCCGAAGGGATCCCGTACAGCGGGACAATCTCCATTGTTGACGCGTGGGATTGCTTCGCTCCGCTCGCAATGACAACACTCTTAATATATTCCAAAGCCATAGCAGTGTCATTGCGAGGCGCTCTTTGCCGAAGTCCCAAAGGGATCCCGTACGGCGGGACAATCTCCTCCGTTGACCCGAGGGATTGCTTCTCCCGCTCTTCGAGCGGGATCGCAATGACATTGTTGTAATGTATAACACAAAAAAATCTCTTGACAAATTCGTTACTTTATTAGATATTCGAAAAGCGTAAATTTTCTTGGGGATTTTTTCAGGGAAGCTTGCCTTACAAAAATTATTCCACACTTCGGATTGATTTTTTTTTCGTTGTCGAACCTTATGATTACATTTTTCCTTCAGCATTGATGTGCCACCGAAAAAGAGTGGCGTTCACGAAAAGAGCTCCGGCAATTCAATATTGTCATGCGACACAGTCAAATTGATCGGCGACATTATCCAAATGACGAGTGACATTGAAAAATGGAATTATGGAATAATGGAATGATGGATTACGTCAACATATTCTCGGCTGACAATAGCAGAATACATGATTACGATAATAAAGTAGAACAGCGCATCGGGAAAATGGATTGTGCAGCAGTGAAATGAATGGCAAAGCAACTACAGTCTTGTGCGAGACTGAAATAATGTCAGGAAGGGGTGGTAAGAGGCTTCATGAGGGAGAAAAAAAGTTCGGCGGTACGGAGAAGATGGGGTGTGCGGGGATTTTTTTCACATTGCTCCACTAATTAACCATCTTTTATTCTACAACATAGCGTATGGGGTATTTATGAACAAGAGACAAGAGAACAAACTGACGATGTACGAAGGGCTTTTAACGCTGTTGCAGGCAAACTCCGCGGAATTTCAGAGCATTGGAGGGTTTAGCGACGCAGTAACCCAATTCTCGTCGATAGTTTCCGAAGTGAAGGCCAAATCGAACGAAACGGAGGTGTTAACGGCGGGAAAAGTGGCTGCCAAACATGAGGCGGAGGATTTGTTGGTGGGATTGCTCCTGCCGGTCTGTTCCGCACTCTATATTTTCGCACGAAAGCAAGACAACACGGAGATCAAGGAGCGGGCGAATATCACGGAAGCGAAGTTGCGGGCGATGCGCGATACGGAGCTTGCATCGTACGGAGAATCCATTGCGGACCTGGCCAACACAAATGCAAGTGCGCTTGCACTTATGGGGATCACGGCGGAAATGATTGCCGACCTGAAAGGAAAGGCCCAGGCATATACCGCAGCGATCGGCGCCCGCGAGAGCAGTGTTGCCGAGCGGAAAGGAGCTCGCGGCAGTATGAACGAGCTCTTCGACAAGGCGGATGAGTTATTAAATGAAGACTTCGACCGGTACTTCGAGCTGTTGAGGCCGACCGATACCGAGCTGTACAATAAATACTTCTCCGCCCGTGTAGTGAAGGATATGGGAATGCGGCATCGACCCGTCGCCACTCCCCCCACACCGGTACCAGTGGCCGCACCCGCGAAATAATAGGTGGTAGCACTTGTTAGTTTCGTATGTCATTGCGAGCCGTGATGTTTTTATCAGGGCGAAGCAATCCCCTTAGTAAACTCAGAAGGATTGCTTCGCTCCGCTCGCAATGACAGTTCTATTTTGTGTTGTGAAAAATAATGCAGCGTCATTGCGAGCCCCGACGCTCTTTGTCGGGGCGAAGCAATCCCTCCCTCCTTGTTCTATACCACTATATCATCGAACAGATCCCTCCACTCGGGATTCATCGACTCAATCAGCTCGACCTTCTTCTTCCTCGATCCGGCCTTGATCTGCTTCTCGCGCGCGATGGCATCTCTTATGTCTGTATAGAACTCAAAATACACAAGCTTGTCAATATTATAGCGCTTCGTGAAACCGGGAACCAATTTCTCCTTGTGCTGGATAGTTCGCTTGATGAGAGTACTTGTAACGCCGGTATACAGGACAGTGTTGTTTTTATTGGTCAGGATATAGACGGCAGGTTTCCCCTGAGCATTCATGATAACCCCCTAAATATATTACAGTGTCATTGCGAGGTGTTCTTTGCCGAAGCAATCTCCACCGTCAAGTTGCGGAAAGCATGACCCCTTCGAACACCTGCGTATATTCCTCTGCGATAGAACTCCATTTATATTTTGCGGCACATCGTTCAAAAAGTCTTTCCATCATCTCTTCTTGCTTTTCATCCTGCAACGCCATGCGCATTTTCTGGAGCAAATCATTCTTTTTGACAATTGAAAATAAGTATTTGTAGTCGCGTCCAACTACTTCCACATTCTGTTCGATGTCGGAACAGATAACAACTTTCTTACACGATATCGCTTCCAAAAGCATCATGGACATCGCCTCGACTTCAGAAGGGAAGACAAATACCCTGCAGTGCTTGAGAACCTCGATCAAATCCCCCTTCGATAACAATCTGTCATGGATGATGATTCTGTCGGATTTGCTGGCAGTCTCCCGGATTTGCTTCACGTATTTCAAATCGTGTGAAAAATCTCCAATCACCAACAGTTTCTCAGCAAAGCCTCCATTCAAGTAGGCATCCAACAGGTGATGTAATCCCTTAGTGGAATCTAATCTGCCGCATGCAAAAAGAAAGTAATTGTTCAATTCTAAATTGAATTTACTGAAATCAAATCGTCCCGAGAGAGTGCCTTCTGAGAAGAAGTCAACGCCGTTCGGAATGTATTTCACTCCCTTCTTCCTCTTCGATTCTCGTTTTGAAACCGACGTAAGGGCATCGCAAAAATGAAAAAAAAGTAATTCTGAGAACTTGAAGTACAACTTCGCCAAAGCGTTCCATTTTCCTCTCTCATAGGGATTGCCGTGAAACGTCCCAACGATCTTCGCCTTGCGCTTCAATTTCAGGATGGGCACAAACAATCCGAAATCGGAATTATGAACGTGGACGATGTCGGCGTTCCCTTTGAACAGAAAATGAAATGTACATAACAGAAAAAAAATGAACGGCCTCAAGTGCTTGCCCCCGATTGCCGGAACGTAAATGTAATGCATCCTATCGGTGCATGAAAGCTGCTCTGCCTCATTCTTGAGCAGATAAATATCGTATTTATTCTCGTGCGGAAGGTTTTCCAGAAGACTTTCCACCACGCGATCCGCGCCTGCGAATGCAGGCAAGGTCTTTATTCCGAGAATTGCAATTTTCATGAAACGAGGATTGTGCGTTTACTAAACACGCCAGTACCGACTACCGGCATTTGGTATTGGGTCATTTTGATTCAAGGGTCATTGCGAGGCGCTTTTTGCCTTCCGAAGGAAGGCCTTCGGCCGAAGCAATCCATTTGTTTAATGGAGATTGTCCCGCCGTACGGGATGCCGTAAAGCGGCACTTCGTCGCTTCGCTCCTCAATGACTTTATTCTTCAATATATCCCACCACCCGGCATTTTGAAATTACCGATTGAAATAATCGCCGATTTGGGTGTAATGCCTGCTTATTTCTGGCTGTAAAACTTTCTTTTCAGGATTGTCGAGGAATGAGACTCGCGGGGAGGGGTTTGCATCATGCTGGACAACGTTATAATCAATGTATTTCGAAAAGGCTATCGGTACACGGAATATGCTTTTGAATTTATTCAATATAACCCAGCGGATGACGCTTACCTTTGGCAATTGAGCGATATGCTTGTTCCTGATCGCAGTTTTTGCCGAAGATACCATCCAGCAGTTTTGGGGACAGACCGCTACCTGCTGCCGTATCTTCGTAGCCCGATCTCCATTATAGATTTCTTCCCATGATTGTTCTCGCAAATTTCCCATGAGAAGATCGTTCCGCACATTGCAGGCATATGCATCGCCCCATGGGTCAATAAACACGGAGTCGGTACCTTGAGTGCAGGGATGAAGCCTGTCATGTCCCAATATTTTCGAGATCAATCCAAGATTCAGATATGCTCGGAACCACGCCTTCACTGACCACGTGCCGATCATATCCTGGACGAGCTGTTCTACCCCCTTCGCCACCCGCAAGCGATCGTACATGTAATTGTCGTTTTTGTGGAACTGGAAAGCGTTGTGGATCGCCGAGGTGGCGAATTCAAGTTTTAGCTTCTTCGAATACCTGTAGAGCTCGACGACTTCTTCAATGTTTTCATCCTGAAACGTTGTCGCGAATCCGAGGTCGGTCCCGCCGACTTCCATCAGCCTATTCATGGCATCGATTTTCTTTTTGTATCCCCCTTTTTCACCTCTGATTTTGTCATTAGTGGACTCAAATCCTTCAATACTGATCCGGATCTTTATATCAGGATATTTTTTTACAATTGGCTCAAGGACATCGATATGCAGCCCGTTGGTGCTGATTTCCAGCTTTTTTGTTTTCGGGTACAGTGTATCGCATATCTCCATCAAGTCTTTTCGCAGCGTCGGCTCGCCGCCGGTAATATTCAGGTAGTCAAAGCCACCGGGCAACTTCTCCAGGGTTTTCAGATCGATTTCATAGTCCGGATGGGTCGGATACTTCCAGATATAGCACATCGAGCAGCGTGAATCGCATCTGTATGTCGTTATTACGGATAAATCCATTTTTCGTCCACTTTTCTACAAGGCTCATTGCTTCCTCCCGATAAAGAACATCGGGAGGAAGCAATCCTCATTTTTCAGGAGATTGCTTCTCCCGACTTCGTCGGGATCGCAATGACAATGATTGTTTTTTTGAGACCGCTTCTACAAAGAATGCACTCACTCTATCTCCAACGCAGTCAATGAATGCGGTGGAAACGAAACAAAAAACCCGTTTTTGACTTTTCCATAGTCATGTTCTTGTACCGACACATTGTTTGGATCCTGTTCATTGGTCGCGTCAACTGAAGGTCCGGTAAGGAACCAGGCCTTTGCTTTCTGAGGCGTCATTCCTGCCAAGTGTATTTGCGTTGAAATCGCTGTTTTCATATTCCGGTTCACGACCATTAAATACACTTTGGTCTTCTTACTCTTCCCGTCGCTTCCTAACAAGATACTGCGACTGGCATTCACAGACAAGTATGGTACAGCCGGATAGACCCGAGGAATGAATTTCTGCACCGTTACGTCGCGGAAGCACACGCGACCGCTTATCGGTCCCGCTCCGCTTATTCTTCTAGCTCGAATTTCTATTTCTTTGGCATCAGGTAATGGAGTATAATCTACTTCTACTTTTTGCCAGTTGCTCGTACCCACAATGTTACTGCTGGCTCTGGCAGATTTTGTCGCATTCCAACCCCGGGCATCGAGAAGCTCGATGCAGACACCGTTCGTCGAAGTTACTCCTTCCGTTTTAATCCATGCTGTCGCTTGATAACTTACCGACGGATCCGCCGCAAACGTTTTATACGCATGGAAGTAATTCACGTCTTGACCCTTGAATTCAACAATAAGAGTGTCCCTCTCTATCCGTTGCGAAAAATTCAGGCCAAGAGAAAATTGCCATTTGTCAGGCAATGTGACCATGTCAGGCATCAATTGGAATCTCCGGCCATCGCCCTTCGCAGGTTCGACCCCGAAGCCGCCGTCTGTATCATACGTGTCGCATTTCACATTTGTCTCAATTAACTCAGCCCCGAAGTGCTCGTGATACAATTGGAAAACGTAGAACAGAGGACGCTTCACAAGACGTTCGTGCTTGTAAGTATATCCTTTCACCGCTCCCCAATACTCATTCGAGAACTGCCATGAATTCGCCATAACAATATTATTGCGCGGGTTCAGAAATACCTTTATCATCTCTGCGTTCAGTAAAGCATTGCCAAGAGTGAAACGATATTTCACCGGTTTTTCTTGAGTGAAGCTGCCGTTGTATTCTGTCACGGCTATCGGAATATGCGATCCCGACAGATCATCTATAACTCCGTTCATATCATCATAAAAGGTTTGAATTTGCTCTTCACACGCCAGACTGAGTGCGAAAAGTTCTGTCGGAGGTGGGATACTATCATTTCTATCGTACACGGGTTTATAGAAATGATGTACGATAAAATCAGCGTTTTTTCCTATAGTTTTCAAAACGGGACGAAGCCATTTGTCTAAATCTGTGCCGACAACTCCTAGTTTGATTCGTCGATCAATGGAATTCATCGATTGACGATACACAAGATAATTCTTAGCATACTGTTCTGCATCCATCGTTCTACCCTTCCCATCACCCAAGTCTGTTTCGTTACCGTACTCAAACCAAACAACATTCCATGGCATGGGGTGTCCGTCACTTGCCCGGCGTTTTGCCCAAATATGATTTCCGTCATCAGGCGTGTTCAAATACTCCACAAGGTCGGCGGCATCCTGCGCAGTTCCAAAAAACTCAGGAATGGTAATAAGCGGAACAGCCTTTATGTCAGAACAAAACCGCATGAATTCCGGTAAGCCAAATCTCTGATCAGGGCGCTGTGAAACGGGACCGATTGTCTTTTTCCAATCGAAATAGTGTTGTGCCCCAGGGAAGCGAACGACCGTCATCCCGGCGGTCTTTGCCAATGCGAGCATTTCAGGATCCGGACGCCCCGCCTCGGGATCCCATATTCCCGCCCCTCTGTCCCAATAATCCTGCGAGGCGTATTTAAACATTCCTTTTTGGTACGCGAGAATATTGTTTCCGAATATCAATGGATTTACTTTGCCAAGGACTTTCTTAGCATCAACGGTGATTGTTGAGTGTATCTCTTGTGCAACTATTAGCGGATGCACCGCCAACAGAATTACGTAAAGTAGTCTCAGACTTTCACTGGGAAAAGACAGAACTACTCCAGCAAGTCGACTCCATCGATTCATCGCCCGCGCCTGAACTTCGTTGACACTGCATCCTCGTAAATTTTCATCAGTTTTGCGTAGTGGATTTCGGGGCTAAACTCCCGAACGGCCATTTCTCTGCCTTTCTCACCCATCTCCTTCCGCAATTGAACATTCTTCAACAAGATTTCCAACTTACCTTTCAGAGCGCCAATGTTGCCCGATTCGAACAATAATCCCGTTTCTCCGTCGCGAATCATTTCCGGTAATCCTCCGATGTTTGAAGCCACGATCGGTTTACCGCACATCATCGTCTCCATCACGGAATAGGGATAATTCTCGTACCACTCCGACGGTGTAACCACAAAACTCGATTTTGACAAAACTTCCCAGACAGATTTTCTGCCTAAATGGCCTAAGAATAAAATATTTTGCGTGCGAGATTCCGCTATCTCCTTCTCGAGTTCGGTCTTCAGACTTCCATCACCTGCAATCTTCAACGTAATCCCTTTCAGGTCTGACCATGCTCGAACGAGAGTCCTGATCCCCTTCCACGGTTCGAGTTGCCCTAAATAGAGGGCATATCCGCCATCGATCGATTTCACATTCTCGGGTAAATCATCATGCAGGAAATTCGGGACATGAAAGAACTTCTTAGAGTCGTAACCGTTTTCAAGAAACTTTTGTCTGAGGAATGCGCTTGGAGAAATGAATGCATCAACCTTGTTCGTCACCTTCGCAAGGCTGTGAACATACGCCTCTGCTGTAGCAACGAGGCTCGCCGCATAAGAATCTTTCTTGCATTTCTTTAGAGTGCAATGATAAAATTTCCCTCCTTTGCATTTTTCACATATTTGACCATGCGAAAGGAAGTGCGTATTGGGGCAGACCAATTTATAATCATGTAATGTCCAAATGATGGGCACTCTTTGCTTCTGCAATTCAAAAACGATAGAAGGCGTAATGTGGGCATGTATGTTTTGAATATGGGATATGTCAGGTTTTAAATCTGATATCAACCTTGCAATATTTGATCTCGCCTGAACCGAATAAATGCTTCTTGACAATACTCTTACATTATTTACAAGATTCTTCTTGGAATTAAGCTCTCTAAAATCCACATAATCAACAAAATATTTTTCTTGCTCACAGGGAAAGTTCAAGGGGTGTTTCATCCCGAAAAAAAAGACATCGTGTCCTCTTGACCTCAAGAGATCTGCAAGCGAGAACATGTATGTACAGTCCCCACCACGATTGTAATGATACGTGTTTATAAGGACAATTCTCACAGCGTTTCTCTTTGCAGAAACCACTTCACAAAAACACTTAACCTATTCTTAACTGAAACCGACGGATTATAAGCAAGTATTGACCGCGCTTTCGATATGTCGACGTTCGTCAGTATAACATCTCCCGGCTGCTCGGGCAATCGTTGAATAATTGCCTTCTTTCCCATCTTCTCTTCCAAGCACGATATGATGCTCTTTAATAATATAGTATTCGATTCTTCTAAATTCATAACTTCAAACCCATGCAACTTCTGCATTGAAGCCAGAACACCCTGCAGGATATCATCGACAAAAGTATAATCCTTCTTTGTTGTTCCGCCGCCATACATTGTGATAGGCTCGCCATCGACGATATTCTTAGCGAACTTATGAATAACATTTCGGGTCTTTGTCGTGGGCCGTGATCCGTAAAAGATCTCAGACAAAAAATATCAAAGCCATAAAGATGGTGATATCTATGACAGAGTAATTCACCGGCCTTTTTCCTCGCCGCATGGGGTGAAATGGGATTATCAACCGGATCCGACTCTGAGAACGGGACTTTAAAACTATTTCCATACACCGGCGACGAAGACCCAAATACCATTTTCCTAACCCCAAATAGACGCATTGCTTCAAGTAAGCGAAGTATTCCTGAAACGTTCACATCGTAATATAATTCAGGCTGTTGAATGGACGGGGGCACCCCTGCCCTCGCTGCCAGGTGGACGACAAGGTCTATCTGCTTCCCTTCAAAAGACCGTTCCAAAGCAGATGTATCACGAATGTTCCCTTCAATTAACATAAAATTCTTGAGTGCCCACGCCCGACGGATGTTCTCCATTCTTATCGTCGGGTCGTACAATGTGCCGAAATTCTCGAGGCATACTACCTCGTGACCCTCTGAAAGCAATTTTTCGACGAGATGTGAGCCGATGAACCCAGCTCCGCCAGTTATCAGTGTTGTCATGACTTTTTGAAACCGCCTCTGTATTGCTTGACTAGACTCTTATCATCCAGTATCGTGTTCTTTTTTTGTCCTACAAAGAACAATCCGCTTGCTCCGTCCAGAGTGCCTTCATTATTGATGAATAGTAGATCGAGGTACTTAATCCAAAAACAGGTAAAATTGAATAAGATCCCAAGGATTCTCCGGATTGTTTGATTATCAGAGACACTAAGTAAAAAATATTTCAATGCCCATAATAATGATGTCGCCGTTCCCAGAAGAGGACCGCTATTGACCTCTTCGAATCTCCTGAACAATCTTCTATGGCCAAGTGGGGTGAATCGAGTAAAATCATACTCCCGTCCATGAACCTGCTGCATGAAAGGGGTTTCAGCATAAACAAAACCCTGGTCTTTGAGAACTCTGTGTATCTCGTCAGCACAACGAAAAGGATCAATCACATGCTCCATAACTGCTTGAACAATTACACAATCAAAAGACTTATCGTGAAAAGGGATATCATGGGCATCACAAATTATTTGGGTAAGAGGTCCAAATGAGACATCGGTTTCAATAATGTTGTTCGCAATTTTATCCTTTAAAACTTTTATTCCATCCCCTTCAATACTTCCACCGATTATAAGAACAAGTGGCGTTGGATTTACCCTTAATAGAATTTCGGACAGACTCTCAATATTTTCTTTGGATTTGAAACTAAGTGAGAGTGAGGGCATAAACTGCTTAAGAAATTTCTTTATCTTATTTTCATTAATTTTGAAGAAAGTGTCTTTCTTCTCAACAAAGTCACTAATACTAAAAATACTGTGATTTTCATTGAGTAGCACGGGGATGTCGTTGACGATTGGATAAGTCTTTCGACATTTCCTATCGGTACATTCCAAGTTATCAGCGCTCTCTAATAACGAAGAATGACAGTGAGGACAAATGAGAAGAGAACAATATTTGCGAAATGATTCGATTCTGGCTAGTTCCTTCAATTTGGAATTGAATAAGTAATCGTGAATAAGTAATTGACAATCGCGCTTTGAACTCTTTCAAAATTACTGTAAAATAACGAAATAGGATCCTTTGCCACCAATTGAACGGCGGAAACCAAATTAACCTGCGAATTCCGATGCTATGTGAGTCTCGCTGTTTTCAAATGTTTATCTAAGATCATTTGCAGGTCGTCCATTAGTTATTGCTGTCGATGGAAATCAGCATGCGCAATTTTTGTTACAATTCTTCGCTAATATAGGGATCTATAAGACGTACCGCTGCCCATGACAAGTAATGTCATATCCTAAATGGCACCGTACATAGTTCCAAAGTAATTCTCCCATGTGTAATCGAAGCTATTATATTTTCTCATGAGAGAATTTCTGTCTAAGGCCTGCAACATCGAATGACACAGTCCCTCCGGGCTTAGCTCGGCGGGGAAGATCTTCCCACTTTGCGCTAAGGCCAACTCTAGTTCATTATCGATTGTCCATACAATATTCTTATCAAACGCAATCGCCATATAGGTCGTGATGTCAAAATCGGCATAATCAGCTGAAACAAATACATCACAGTGGTAATAATAATCATAGAGTTCTTGCTCTTTAATAAAACCGGCAAAAACAACTTCTTTTTCAACACCTAAGTCAATAGCCAATTTCTTCAGTTCATCTGCAGATTGACCTGTGCCGCCGACTATCAAGACAATATCATTCAACCCCTCCCTGACAAGCATGCCAAATGCCTTGATGATCCAGTCGACTCTCTTCTTGGGAACCAGCCTACAAACGCTGAGAATGATTTTCTTATTTCCTATGTTCAATTTCTTGCGCAGATCAATCTGTGGCTTATAATCAAAAATATCTCTGCGATAAGCTCCTTTGAGCACAATGGCATCTCTATTAAATAACTGCTTCAGTTCCCATTTTACTTGATTGGAAAGCACATAGACATTTTGTGCTTTTCTCACGGCTTTGTACATAAGAAAGCCTATCAGATCGGAAAACAGATGTTCTACCAAGCGTTTGTGTAAAAACTTTTCAGGGAGGTTTGCCTCATGCCCTTTTGTTGATAGCCGGATCCTTTTATATCCTGATTTGAAGATTCGACCACTTATGCCATAGCTGACAAGATGCTTTCCGAATGTATCAATCTCATCCAAGCCTGACGATGGTATCTGTGTAAAATACTTGTATTCTGTGAATAGCGTGGCAAAATAGATGTAAAGGCAACCTTCGAAATCACACACATCTATCACCTCCGGTATG
>Ga0182021_10007687_pt1 | contig 12781 bp, 11 predicted proteins | sample 612E3MmetaG_FD_120493 | JGI IMG/M metagenome (GOLD analysis project Ga0182021, IMG submission 120493) | Permafrost microbial communities from Stordalen Mire, Sweden - 612E3M metaG (Illumina Assembly) | ecosystem: Environmental > Terrestrial > Soil > Wetlands > Permafrost | place: Sweden... | reverse complement strand
GCCGACGGCCAGATCGAGGAGCTCATGCTCGACGATCCGGAGCAGACTAAGCTGCCGGTCGAGCACGTCTACGTCTACCGCCGGCCGACGCCGCGCACCGAACTGGCCGTGGCGCTGGGCGTGGAGCTGAACGAGCTGGGCCACATCGTCGTGAATTCGGAGCAGCACACCAACGTGCCCGGCCTGTATGCCGCCGGAGACGTCACCAGCCCGCACGACCATCAGATCAGCGCCGCGGTCCACGAGGGCAACCAGGCGGCCTGCGCGGCCAATTACTACTTGTATCGACCCGTCCAGAAGGCTCGCGGCGCGGTGGAGTGCTGAGCCGAACGATCGGTCGACCGGCCGAGTTGGCGACTATCGCACGCGTCTGGCGCGAAGGAAGACCGATGGCCCGGGTGTGATCGATCCCAGAGGCGCCTGAAGTCGGCGTTCGGCTCCGACGAGGATCGACAGTGGCAATAGCCTGGCGAGAACGGGCAGGCGGAACAGCGAGGCAGCGCGCAGGCATTCGATCCGAAGGCCGAACTTGTGCAGGTTTCGCCGGACGCCGACCGGGGCATGGTCGAAATGGAACGGCTTGTACTCGACCGAGCCCAGGGCGAACGGCGACCACCGCTGGCGGCCCAGCAGGCGGCGCCCCATCGACTTGAGATTTCGCTTGTTGGCGTATTCGAGCACGACGACGCCGCCCGGTCGGGTTACCCGGCCCAACTCGGCGAGCACGAGTCCGGGGTCGGCGAAGTGGTGGAGCACGCGAACGCAGACCGTTGCGTCGAAGAAGCCGTCGGGGTAGGGCAGGGCGCAGGCGTTGCCCATGACGACTTCGAATCGTGGGTCGCCCGCCAGCGACTCGCGGGCTGCGGCGACGTGGACCTCCGACGAATCGAGCAGCACGACTTCGCGGTAGCCGCGGTACTCGTCCGCGAGCCGGCCGAATCCAGCTCCGACTTCGATCAGACGACCGCCTCGAGCCGGAAGAAGCGCCCGAATTGCCACTCGATCGCACGCGTCCTCATAACGTCGGGCGGCCCAGAAGACATCGCGATAGCCGAGGTCTTCGTAGGTTGCGAGGGGCTCGCGAGAACGCGGCTCGAAGTCGCCGGGCTTCGTCAGGACGGGCTCGTAGCGCCGACGGCTCGTCTATGGACGGCGAAATCGTCGGCGTTGCCAGACCAACCGCAGTCGCACCGCACGACGTTCGTCCGGGCGTTGTATTCCTCGATCAGGTGGGACTTCACCGGTCGAAGCGGCGGGGCGACAGCCGTGCGGACAGGCCGAGCCATGATGCCTCCTCTAATCTCCCGAACCATCGACGCTGCCGCTCGAACTGTCGCGCGCCGCGACAGCCGGCAGACGGATCCGTGGGGCGCTCGGATACGGCAACGCCGTTTGGGAGCGCCCATATTCTAGCAGAGAGAGGCCTCGAACCACCGTTGCGGGCGCCGCGGGCGAGTGCGCGAAAGGGAGCGAGCGGCGCCCGCGGTCCGGGGCCGCGATCGAGGCGCCGGCGGAGGCCGGACCCATTCCGAATTGGGCCTTCCGCGCGCCGTTTCAACTGCCGAAAAGGGCAGGTCGCCAACACGTGAGGGCCGCTTCATTCCGACCGGGTCAACATCTCCCGGCGCCGCGCGGGCCGGGCGATTAGCCGCAAATCCGGGGGCCTGAGCGCCCCGCCGTGGCCCGTCAGGTGGGCCTCATGGCGCGAGGCAAAGCCACTCGTCTCGGTAGGTGGGCCGGGCGCACGCCCACACTGTCGCAAGGTAGAGTGCGTTCATGCCGAAATGTCGGTGGTTCCTGCGATCGAGGACGTGCGCGTGACGTCAGGAACCATCTGGTCACGCTCGGGCCCGGGGTGTAGGCTGCGCTCGTTCTCATCGGCCTCGGGACCCGTCATTGAGGCCGAACGGAGCGAGGCAGACGGCAGTCCCGCAGGGACGCGTCCCGGTCTAGTTGGAGAAGGAGGCTCAACTCGTGCTGAATGAACTCTGGGCAAAGGTTTCTCCCCGCGAGAAGTTCGTGGCCTATGGCGTGGCCGCAGTCGTCGTCGGATGGATTCTCGGCACGATCCTGGGGACGAAGTCCTTCGGTGGCGGGACCGTCGCTGGGTACACCATCCCGGGCGTCAGCTACAACTACTTCTCCTACGGCACGGCGGGCCTCCTGGCGATCCTCGCCCTGCTTTGCGGCATCGCGGGCGGCGTCGTCCTCTACTTGAAGATCGCCCCGAACATGAACATCACGTGGCCGATGCCGGTCGCTCAGATCCTTCTCGGCCTCTCCGTCGCGGCCCTCGTCTGCGGCGTTCTTACGCTGCTCTTCCAGTTCACCAGCGCGCTGACCGATCCCCCCATCCTCATGTACCTCGCCGACGTCGTCCTCATCGGCGGCGGTGCCCTGATGGCGTGGGGCGCATATCAGGAGTGGCTTACCACCAAGGTCGTCTAACCTCGCGCAAACGAAGCGGCGGTCGCCGGAAGGCGACCGCCGCTTTCTCTTTTGCGAGGAGTTCAGTTGCGAGTTGGCGAGGGGTTTACGCGCCCTGGGCGTGGACCGCGCGGAAGCAGTCGGAGCAGTACACGGGCCGGTCCATATGCGGTTTGAACGGAACCTGAGCCTGATTGCCGCAGCGCGAGCAAACCACGGCGAAGTACTCCCGCGGCCCATCTGAGGGGCCGCCCGCTCGCCCCAGACTCTCCCCCGCCTCTCTCATCGTCCGTCTCGCCGCCCGGCAACTCGGGCAACGCTTGGGATCCGACACGAACCCCTTCTGGACGTAGAACTCCTGATCCTCAGCCGAGTGCACGAACTCGGCTTCGCAGTCGACGCATGTGAGCGTCCGGTCGACGTAGGCCACTTTCTCCTCCCGGAGGCGCGAGTTATACGCACCGGCGGGCCCCGGAAACAGGCACGCAGAGGCGCCGGTGGGACTCGCATGGCCACAGCCAGGAGGCCTGAGCGGGCCCGATCGACGACTGTTCTATTCGCGATGCCTGCCTGGGACGCGGCGGTAGGGCGGGAGGATAGCACGGCTTGCACGCCACTCCGATCGCGGCCCGAGTCCCGGGACAAACGGCCTGCCGGCTGCCTCAGGGGAGCCGATTCTGGCTCGCGCGGCGTGTTCCAGAACCCCTTGGCGTAGCGGTCGTCTGCCGACTCGCATCTGGTTGCGGCGATCTTGTTACATCATGTTGCGATCACAGGCCTGCGAACCTGGCACAATCGCGGAGTCGGCCGCGGCGACAAGTGAAGCCGAGGCCGAGACAGGCGCCGAATCCATCGAATCAACTGCGCGAGCCTCCCTGCAGACCGGGCGAGATCAACCATCGGTCCGGGGCTGGGAGACGGAGCTAGAAGCCCATGCTTCGTCTGCTTCACACCGCCGACGTCCACCTTGGCGCGCGGCACACGGACCTCGGTGAGCGCGCTGCCGTCCTGCGCGAGCGCCAGTTCACTGCTTTCCGCGTCACGATCGACCTCGCCGTGGCCGAGAAGGTCGATCTGGTGCTGATCGCAGGCGATCTGTTCGACTCCAATACCCAGCCGCGCCGCTCGGTGGAACGCGTGGCCGCGGAACTCGGACGTCTGGCCAAGGCCTCTATTCGGACGGTCATCATCCCCGGAACTCACGACCTGTACGACGGCGCCTCGATATTCCGATCGTACGATCTGGCGGCGATGGCTCGAACCACTTCCGAGTGGATCGTCGTCCTGACGCCAGAGCAGCCGAACGTCTGGCTTCCCACGCTAGACGCCGTCGTGCACGGCCGCGTCTTCAATACGAAGCGCGGACCCAAGAGCCCGCTGGAAGGATTCGATGCTCGAGCGGACCGTCGGGCGACATGGCGGATCGGGATGGTCTATGGTGCGCTGGCGATCCCCGGCAAGACCGACGGCGACGAGGTCGTCTTTCGTGAAGACGAGATAGCCAAGACCGGGCTCGACTACCTGGCGTTGGGCCACTGGCATTCGGCCATCGAAGGCCGGGCGGGGAACGTCACCTACGCCTATTCGGGCGCGCCCGAGCCGGTTGCGGTCGACCAGGACGGCGCCGGTCAGGTCCTGCTCGTCACCCTCGAGGAGCGCGGCGGTCGTCACCTGGTTTCGATCGTGCCCAAGCGAGTGGGTCAGACGCGGAGCGAGAAGCTGGAACTTGACGTCAGCGCGATCGCCTCTCAGCCGATCCTGCTCAACACGATCGGCCGTCACGCGGATTCGAACCTCGTACTGGACGTGCGCCTCACCGGACTCTTCCCGGACACGTTGGACGTTGATATGGACGAGGTGGAGCGGGCTCTGGCGCCGTCGTTCTTGAGGTTACGGATCCGAGACGTCTCAATTCCCGCCATGCCGGAAGGGAACATGCCCCCGCCGGATACCGTCATCGGGGCTTTCGTCCGGAACGTCGAGACTCAGATCGCCGAGTTGGAGAAGATAAAACCGGGGAGCCGCACGGCACCTGCCGCCGCCGCCGGCGAAACGGCCCCGGTCGATCTCCCCGATCGACGCCCACCCACGGGGACTCCGGTCCAAGACCCGGCCGAAGAGCTGACGGACCTCCGTGAGGTGCTGCGACTGGGGCGCCACCTTCTCGAGGGCCGTCAGGTGACGCTGTGAAGGCGGCGTGGCGATGAGGATCCTCCGCATCCAGCTCCAGGACTTCGGCCGGCACCACGAGCTCAACCTCGAGCTCGCACCCGGCTTCACGATCATTCGCGGTCCCAACGAGGCCGGCAAATCGACCATCCAGCGAGGCATTGAGCTGGCTCTGTTCCGAAAGGCGACGGCCACCGGCACGGAGCTCGACACGCTGCGCACCTGGGGCTCCAGCGAGGAAGCCCGCACCCGCACCCGGATCGAATTCGTGGTCGAAGACGACAACGAGGAGACCGGCCAATTCAGCGTCCGCAGGGGCGTGCTGGAGAAGGAATTCCGGGGTCAGCGCGGCCGCGTGTCGCTCGAGTGGGACGGACAGACGTACACAGACCCAACTCGGGCCGACCAGATCATCGCCGAGCTGACCGGTATCCCCAACGAGGAATTCTTCCGCTCCACCGCCTCTATCCGCCACGAGGAGCTCGACGACCTGGACCGCGACGAGGGCTCGCTGAGAGACCGACTCCAGGGCAGCATCGGCGGTGGCGACAAGGGCAGCTCGCGGGCCAAATCCCGTCTCGAAGAGACGATTCGTGCTCTCAAGTCCCGTGGTGACAAGAACCCCGGCCGCCTAAAGATCGCCGAAGAGGCCGTGGCCCGGGCGGAGATGGCTCTGCGCAACGGCGAGGCCGCTCTGGAGAAGCTGGAGCACGATCGCGACGCCCTGGCTCAGGCTCGCACTGGCCGCGTCCGCACAGAACAGGCCCTGACCGAGAGCCGCAACATGCTCGAGGGCGCCCGGCAGGCTGATCGCCTCCGGTCCGATCGCGCCGTCGTGTCGGAGCGCTTCGAACGGCTCCGCCAGGCTGCCGAGGCGCAGCAGCGTCTCCAGGCCCTGGAGTCGATGCCCGAGCGCTCGATCTCGAGCCTCCGCGACACCCTGGATCGGATGCGCACGCTTCAGAGCCGCGTGACCGCGATGCAGGAATCGCTTCGAGAAGAGCAGGGCCCCGATGTCGAGCCTAACGAACCCGTACCGAGCTACATGCTGTGGGGGCTGGCGACCGTCTTCTTCATGCTTGTTGCGGTCGGATCGGTCGCCTATGGCCTCGCGTCCGGGTTGGTTCCGCTGATCCTGACCGGTGGCGTCTTCGTCGTTCTGTCGGTGATGCTCGTCTACTTCTTCATGGAGCGCCGCTCCGCAGCGATGCTCGTCCAGCACGCCAACGATTCCCGCGAGAGAGAGAGGGCCGTCCGGCGGCAAAGCCGCGTCGGTACGGAGGAGGGCCTCAGAGTCGCCCAGTCGGGCGTGCAGAACATCCTCAAGGAACTCGGTGCCGCGGACGTCCCATCGGCCGAACGGTTGCTCACCGGCGAGCAGGGGCGGCGCCAGGAGATCGCCACGCTCCAGGTCCAGGTATCTGCCCTCCTTGCCGGTCAGAGCGATGCGAACCTGGCCGCCCTGCGCGACCAGGCTTCTCTCGAGATGGAGCAGAAGGCCGGGGCCCTGGAGGCATTGGGCCCCGTAGCGACCGACGCTCGGGCGCGCGAGCGCCTCGAGGCCGAGGTGCGCGACCGCCAGGAGGCGGTTGAGCGAGCCCGCGACGCGGAGGCCGGGGCGATGGCCCGGGTGGATGCAAACCCGGTCGATGCCGAGCAGGTGGCCGGCGAGGCGGAGCGGCTCGTGACCTGGCGTGAGCAGCTCAACGCGCTGCGGCGTCGCGTCCGGATCTACGAGAAGACCCTCGCGGCAATCGAGACCGCCGAGGGAATGACGATGCGCAAGGCGACCCGCTTCCTGGAGCAGCAGGTCGGTCGGGACATCGCACGGCTCACTGGCGGCCGCTATCGCAAGGTGGAGATCGACGACCGGTCGCTGGACGTGGACGTCTGGGCGCCTGAGCGCGGCGACTGGGTTGCCGCCAGCCGTTTGAGCAAAGGCACCATCGACCAGATCTACCTGGCCGCGCGAATCGGTCTGGTGCGCCTCGTCACGCAAGGGAAGCGGCCGCCGCTGGTCCTGGACGACCCGTTCGTGACGTTCGACGATCAGCGGGCCGCGCGGGCCGCGCTGCTATTGCGCGAGCTGTCGTCGGATTTCCAGGTCATCTATCTGGCATGCTCGAACCGATACGACGGGTTGGCCGATGCCGTCGTGGAGCTGCCCGGTCCAACTGACGTCGAGGCGGCGACCCGGGCCGCCGGCGCGGGCAGGAGCGCCGCCGCCGGCGCGAGAGTGGCGACCGAGGGGAAGAAAGTTGCGGAGGAGCCGGCGCCGAGCGACGCGGCCGCCGAGCAAGTCCCGGCGGAAGCTGCAGCGGGTAAGCCTTCGAAGGCGGAGCAGGTCGTCTCGGAGCAGGTCGTCTCGGAGCAGGTCGTCTCGGAGCAGGTCGTCTCGGAGCCGGTCGCCTCGCCGACAACGGAGCCGACGACCGCCGAGCCGGCAACCGCGGGGACGGCGCCCGCGGAGCCAATGACCGCCGTACCCCTGACAGCCGAGCTGGCGCCTGCAGCCGCCGAGCCGGCGCCCGCGCAGCCGGCCGAGGTAGAGGCGGCTGGAGACGCGCCCGCCAAAGTAGATGCCGCTGTCGATGATGAAGAAATCGATCCCGACGCCGACATTCAGGTCTCGGTGCCGGGCGAGCAGCTGGCCGACTGACGGAGGCCACGATGGCCGGAGAGATACCCGAAGGCCTGGCGATCGAGCCCATCTGGGCGATCGAGGCCACCTACGGCTCGGATGCGGCCCAACGGCGTCCTGCCGTCAGGCATGAGCATCTCACTAGGATCGGCGAGCTACGCGCGGCCGGGACGATCGTCGAAGCCGGCGGCTACACGGACATGAGCGGTTCGCTGTTTTTGGTGCGAGCGCCCGACGAAGCGGCTGCCCTGGCGATACTCGAGACCGACGTCTACGCCCGGTCCGGTGTATGGACGGGCTTCCGGGCGCGAGCGATCGGCCGGGTGGTCCGCCGCGACGAGATCGAAGGCCGCTGACCGGGGCTGCTTTCGCCCGGATCGCCGGATGCCTGGCGGCCGAGTTGGGTACCCTGCGAGTTCTTGCGCCCGACCGGTTGGGTCTCGCTACGGGAACGAAATCGTCGTCGTGAGATCCGGCCGCCCGGCGTCGGAACCCGTGTTGAGCACCTGTATCTGGTAGGTTCGGCCGGCAGCCACAGCATGCGCATACGAGGGCGAGATCGACTTTGCCGCCGGGTATGAGGTCGCGTCGACTGCCAGACCCGGTGAATCGGTGATGTCCGTCAGGGTCAGCGCCGCGTCCACGGACGCGGGCGGCCACGAAGCGACGACTCCGGCCGACCCGGCCGCCCGCGTCTTGAAGGTGGCGGTGACGCCGCGGAGCGAGTCAGGGTTCGGGGCCCCCTGGAATCGCCCGTGGCCGAGCGTGATCGCGGGCGACTTCGTCCGCCAGGTGAACGCCACGTCCGCGACCGGGGTCGAGCCCGCATCCATCGAAATGAGCGTCACGGTCCACTGGGCCTGGTCTCCGCCCGACGGGGCACCAGCGAAGTAGCCCGGCGTGGCACCAGTGGCGCAACTCTGGGTGCCGCCGTTCACTTGTAGGCACATCTGCAGAGTGGCCAGCGGAGCTGCGGCGACAACCTGCGCGGAGACCGATCCGGGTCCATCGCTAGTGAAGGTGAAGACGCGGGCCAGGCCCCCGGTGTCCGCAGCGGAATCGAGCATCAGATCCCGGAAAGTGATCGTGGCGGGCAGGGCGGTTCCGCTCGTCTGCGGCGCCGGCGTGAACACGCTCGATGCCGTCGCGCTCGCGGACGGCGTCGCGTTCGCAGCTGCCAGCGTGGGCGAGCCGGCAGGCGTGGGCGCCTGGCCGGGCGGCGCGGTTGCGCTGGCTACCGGGCTCGCCGACCTGCTGGAAGGCGCGGTGCCGCGGTTCATTGCGGAGAACAAGAGCTGACCAGTCGCACCGACCAGGATCGCCGCGACCAGACCCAGCGCGAGGGCAACGGTGCGCCACCGCCGCGAGGACGACCTACTGGACCCGGCTTTGGGGTCGAGGGCTGAACCTTCGACCGGTCGCGTGTATCTCTCCGCCGGGTCCCCCGGATCCGTGGATCCTTCGCCGGCCGACTCTTCGGTCGGAAAGTCCTCCAAGCGCGCTTCTCCTCGTGATCGGGCCGGCGCCGCCCTGTCGGACGCGCTCAACCATGCCCCATCCAAAGGATCGGTCGAGCCGCGCTCCGGCAATAGGCTGCGGCCGGCCCGGCGGCTATGGGACCGAGATTATGGCCGTCAGATCCGGCCGCATGCTGTCGGCGGACATGTTCCGCAGGGAAATCCGGTACGACTTGACTGCACCGACGGCGAAGCTGTAGCCGGGTTGGCCGAGGTTCGTTACGCCCGTGAACTGCTTCTGGTCCACAGTTGTGGCCGGGGACGAGCTGAGGTCTTCCGTCGTGACCTGGACGTTGGTGGTGATGACCGTCCAGGAGGAGGAGAGGGTCAGGTTGCCGGCGGCGGTGGTCTTGACCGTTGCGGTGAAGCCGTTCAGGGCAGGGGCAACGCCCGCACCGGTGCCCTGCAGGCGGCCGTGGGTAAGGGTGATTTGAGGGGTGTTGCTCGGCCACGACAGAGACAGGTCGATGGTCGGCTTAGCGGCGTGGTTCCCGATCAGGGTGATGACCCACACTGAATGGGCCGTGTCGGTGAAGGCTCCGGCGTAGCTGACCCTGGTGCCGACTCGGCAGTCCGGCTTCGAGTCGTCGACTGTGGCGCAGATCTTGGTTGTGTCCTTCGCCGAAGATTTGGTGATCGCGATGCCCACGGGACCCACGCCGTCGGTAACGAAGGTGAGTGTTCGAGCCTTGCCCGACGTGTCGGTCGAGGAGTCGAGCATCAGGTTGTTGAACGTGACCTGGACGATCGGGGCTTTGGGGGCGGGCGTAGCGGTCGGGCCGCCGGTCGGGACGACGGTCGGGCTCGAGGAGACCGACGGCGTGGTGGGCGTCGGAGAGGCCGACGAATCAACGATTGGCCCGGAATCGGACGGAATCACGCTGGCCACGGAGCTGCCCGAAAGGGACGGCGACGCGGATTCGCCCGACGTAGCCAGCAGTGCGCCGGCGGCGATGATCAGGACCACGCACGCCACGCCCAGAATGGCTGATAGGTTGCGCCAACTCGTGTCGTTCACCTAGTTCTCTCCTCCGGTCCTCAAGCTGCGGGTCACAAGATACCTCCTGCGGGCATACGAGCGAAAACCGCGGCGACGACGTGGCTCCGAACCTCGCGCTCGGCTACCCTGCCAGGATGCGCCGACAAGGCCAGCCAGACTGGCGCCTGCTGCTCTCTCTGTACTCGATAACCTCGTTCATCGAGGGCTACGGCGTTGCCCAGGTCTACGCCTTCCTGCCGAATCGACTGCAGGAGGTTGGAATGTCCGACCCGGACATCGCGCGATTCGTGGGGATCCTCGGCGCCCTATTCTTCCTGACCGGGCTGCCTTTCATTCCGCTCTGGGGCGTCTGGGCGGACAAGTACAGCCGCAAGGCCGTGATCATCCGCAGCGCACTCGTCGAGGTGGCGGTGTTCGGCGTAATTGCCGCGAGCCGCGAGACCTGGCAGGTGGTCATTGGCGTCCTCCTCGTTGCCTTTCAGCTGGGCAACAGCGGCGTCATGATGGCGGCCATTCGCGACGTCACGCCCACACACCGGCTGGGTCTGGCAATGGGCGTCTTCGCTGCGAGCAGCCCGCTCGGATTCGGGACCGGACCGGCGCTCGGGGCGTTCATGATCGTCGGGCTGAACATGACCAGCGCCGGCGTCTTCGCCGTCGCGGCCATCCTGTCTGGGGCGGTGGCGCTGATGCTCGCCGTCGGCTCGGTCGAGGTCAGGCCCGACATCGTGCCACAGGGAAGCGTCCTGACGCTGGCCTTCGGAGCCGTGCGGGGAGTGCTGTCCGACCGCACCGTTCGATGGCTCTTCACGATCTACGGGATAGCCTTTCTGGGTCGCCAGATGTCGACTCAATACCTGCCGCTGCTGATCCACGAGGTCGAGAACACTCACCTGAACGCGGCCGGTACGGTGGGCCTGGTGCTGGGCGTGGCCACGATCGTCGGCGCCGCACTATCGCCGATCGGCGGCTGGATCGCCGACCGCGTGGGCTTCCGGACTGTACTGGTGGTCTCGATGGGCGGGCTGGCCCTCTCCTTGGCGGCCCTGCCTCTCGCCCACACGGCCGCCTTGATGGCAGTCGCTTACGGCCTGTCGGTCGCCTTCGTGGCGGCCATCGGGGCAATGGTTTCCGGGCTGATCGCTCGGGAGGCGCCGGCGGAGCGCCGCTCGGCCACGCTGAACCTGATCTTCCTGCCGCTCTACCTTGGCGGAATCGCCGGGCCGGCGCTCGGCGCGAGCGTGGTCTCGACCGGACTGCCGACGGTCTACTTCCTGGCGGCTGCGGCGGTCGCGTGCGGCTGCGTGGCGGCGATCGTCTTTGCCCGCCGATCGCACGACACCATCGGGACGCCGCACGCGGCGACAGCGGATCGCGCCGAGCAGGCCGACTGACGGCCGAACCCCGGGCGAGGGCCGAATCGGGACGCCGCCCGCGGCGACAGCGGATCGCGCCGAGCAGGCCGACTGACGGCCGAACCCCGGGGCGGGGGACGATCGCCAAGTCGGGCTGAGATCGCGGCCGAGACCCGATCCGCGTCCGGCGACGACCAGGCCGAGAGGCCTGGCAACGCGTCTAGCGGCCGAACACCGGAACGTCCATCTCGGCCGGTCCGACGTATCGAGCGTCCGGTCTGATCAACTTGTCGGCCGACGCCTGTTCGATGGCGTGGGCGCTCCAGCCGGCCATACGAGCCAGGGCGAAGGTCGGCGGGAAGAGGTCCGGCGGCAGGCCGACGCCCTGTAGCACGGCAGCGGCGTAGTACTCGACGTTGGTCTTGATGACACGATCCGGCTTCAGCTCGCCGAAGACTCGCAGGACCACGTCCTCGACCTTGACCGCCACGTCCAGCCATGCCGCCATGTCGGCCATACCTTCGGCGACCTTGCGCAGGGCGGCGGCGCGGGGATCGTAGGCGCGGTAGACGCGGTGCCCGAAGCCCATGATCCGGTCGCCGCGTTCGATGGCCTCGCGGACCCACTTCTCGGCGTGATCGGGCGAGCCGATCTCGTGCAGCTGGCTCACGACCTCGGCCGGGGCCCCGCCGTGGAGCGGGCCCTTGAGCGCTCCGATAGCGCCGCAGATCGCGCTGGCGATGTCAGATCGGGTTGAGATGATTACGCGGCAGGTGAAGGTGGAGGCATTCAATCCGTGCTCCGCGCCCACGATGAAGTAGGCGTCGAGCGCTCGGGCGTTGGCAGGATCGGGATCCTCGCCGGTCAGCTGCTGCAGGAAGCCGCCCGCCAGAGAGAGTTTCGGGTTCGGCGCGACCGGCTCGAGGCCCTTGCGGAGGCGATGGAAAGCGGCCAGCGCCGAGGGCGCGAATGCGGTCAGTTCCCGGGCCTGGTCGACCGTTGGCGGCCAGTGCGGCCGGCGCCATGCGCCCCAGACGGAGACGGCAGTGCGCAGCGCGTCCATCGGGTGGGTGTGCGATGGCAGCTCGTACAGGGCGCACATGACGGGCTCCGGTACCGGAGCCGGGACCAGGCGCGCTGACTTGCGCCACTCACCGGTCCAGAGCAGCTCGGCGACTCGACCATAGGTGCCTCTCTCGACGAGCTGGCCGATGGGATAGCCGCGATACAGCAGCCGGCCATTCGCGCCGTCGACGAATCCGACGGCGGTTTCCGCGGCGATCACGCCCTCGAGGCCCGGCGAGTACGGCCGATCGGCTTTTGGTGCGGCGGTCTGGGCTGGTGCTGCCGGCGCCGCCGGCGTTGCCGGCGCTGCTGCCGCGGACTTCTCTCCACTGCTGGCAGTGGCGTTCTCGGGTGTCGTCGTCATCGTCGCCCTCCTTCGGGGCCCGTCCGGTCGTCGCAATGCATGCCCCGAGGTGGCAGCTCTCCCCGTGGGCAGATTTCGTGGAGGCATCCTACCGCTACCGGCCATAGAGGCGCTGATTGCGTCGAAACTGTCCCGCTCGATGGGGTAGGACGGCCCGGGGCGGCTCCCGGGGCGCGCCAGGAGCGCTAACCGCGGCGACCGGGCCGATCGTTGCCCTCCAGGGCATTGAGGATCAGGCGGATC
>Ga0182021_10007683_pt1 | contig 12784 bp, 11 predicted proteins | sample 612E3MmetaG_FD_120493 | JGI IMG/M metagenome (GOLD analysis project Ga0182021, IMG submission 120493) | Permafrost microbial communities from Stordalen Mire, Sweden - 612E3M metaG (Illumina Assembly) | ecosystem: Environmental > Terrestrial > Soil > Wetlands > Permafrost | place: Sweden... | reverse complement strand
TGGAAAGTATCATAAACAGTATAATGCTGACATGAAAGAAAGGGTGGAAAAGAAAGAGGCTTTGAAGCCGGTTGGAGAAAAACCGAAGAAGGGACCTTCGTGATACTAACGATGTACATTCTTCAGCAACGGAAGCTGAAGGATTAAAACGGATGCAGCGTATTCTGTGAGGCGACAATTAGACGTACTTAGTTTTCACTAAGTTCTAAAAAATATATGCTGCTCCCTATCCTTTGTTCCCCTTCACAATGGGGACGTACAGGGGGTCGCGAAATAAAGCTATAAAATTTCTTTTGCCGTTTTCACCACGTTTTCTACCGTGAATCCGAAATACTTGAAGATCACGTCCACAGGAGCAGAAGTGCCGAATGAAGTCATACCGATGACTCGTCCGCTATCCCCGACATATTTTTCCCAGCCCATTGGAACGAGAGCTTCGATAGCAACGCGTTTTTTCACGTTTGGCGGAAGAATAGAGTTTCGATATTCTTTCGACTGCCGCTCGAATAATTCCCATGAAGGCATGCTCACAACGCGTACTTTTTTGCCTTCTTGAACTAATTGATCGTATGCGCCAAGTGCGAGTGAAACTTCGGAACCTGTACCGATAAGAATGAGATCAGGTGTAGAGGAATTCTCGATGAGAATATAGGCGCCTTTTATCAGATTCTCGGCAGAGGCATACTTTACTCTGTCAAGAGTCGGCAATTTTTGCCGTGTTAACAATAATGCAACCGGTCCAGTTGAATGTTCAATAGCAAACTTCCAGGCGGCAACAGTTTCATTTGCATCAGCCGGACGAATGGAAGTCATATTGGGAATGCACCGCAATGCGGCAAGCTGTTCAACCGGTTCGTGTGTCGGACCATCTTCGCCCACGCCAATGCTGTCATGTGTGAAGACATAAATCGGACGAATACCCATAATACACGCCAACCGAATGGCAGGCCGCATGTAATCCGAAAAGACGAAAAACGTTCCGCCATAAGGAATTATGCCGTCTGTGATTGCCATTCCATTCATGACGGCGCCCATTGCATGTTCGCGCACACCATACCGCATATAACGCCCGCCGTAATTGTCCGCCTGAAATTCACCCAAGCTTTTCACATAAGTATTATTAGACGGAGTAAGGTCGGCAGAACCACCGATCATCGATGGAAGATGCGGAGCAATAGCAGTCAATACTTTTCCAGATGCATCGCGTGTTGCCATAGCTTCAGTAAATTTCGGCAACGCCTTTTTCCATTCTTCGCCGAAATTACCAATTCGGATATTTTCAAGCTCTGCTGCCAATTCCGGATATTTCTTTTTGTAATCAGCAAACTTCGCATTCCACTTTGTTTCTTTATTCTTTCCAAATTCGAATGATTTACGGAATTGCTTCAATGCTTTCTCTGGAATAAAAAATTGCTTTTCCGGATCCCAGCCGTATGCTTTCTTGGTCAACTTCACTTCTTCTTCACCAAGTGGTGAACCATGGGCTTCGGCTGTGTCATGTTTGTTCGGGCTTCCATAACCGATATGCGTCCGTATCATAATAATTGAAGGACGTACGGTTTCTTTCTTCGCCTGTTGGATTGCTTTGTCAATTGCTTTGAGATCGTTGCCGTCTTTTACTTTCAATACATGCCAGCCGTACGCCTCGAAACGTTTTCCGCGATCTTCTGTAAATGCCAAATCCGTAGGACCATCGATGCTGATATGGTTGTTATCGTAAATATAAATCAGATTGCTTAATTTCAAATGTCCGGCGAGCGATGCCGCTTCTGCAGTGAGACCTTCCATTAAATCGCCGTCACCGAGGGTTGCATAAATAGTGTAATCGACAATTTTGAATCCAGGTTTGTTGTAACGTGCGGCAAGATATTTTTGCGCGATCGCCATGCCAACGCCATTTGCAAATCCTTGTCCGAGCGGCCCTGTGGTTACTTCCACACCGTCGGTATGTCTGTACTCGGGATGACCCGGTGTCTTGCTGCCGAGTTGGCGGAATTTCATCAATTCTTCAAGTGGAAGATCATAACCGGTGAGATACAGAAGACTATAGAGAAGCATTGATCCATGGCCGCCTGAAAGGACAAATCGGTCACGGTTATGCCAATGCATGTTTGCCGGATTGTGGTTCAGGTGTTTCATCCAAAGAATATAGGCGGCCGGTGCCATTCCCATTGGCATGCCAGGATGTCCGGATTTTGCTTTTTGGACGCCGTCTATTGCGAGTGTTCGAATAGTATTGATGCAAAGCTGGTCAATTGATGTTGAATTCATTGTATTCTCTCCAAAAACTCTCAATGAGTTTTAAAAACAACATTTATAAGATAATGAAGCTTTGCAGAAATTCAAAGCAGAGAGTTATCCGCTTGCAATAGGTTTGTTAGAAATGTATCTTTTATTGTAGCAAGGTCAATAAAAATGAAAAGCGGATCTACAATTCTTGTTGTCGAAGACGAATATCTCCATCGTTTGATTATAAAGAAAAAGATGGAAGATAATGGCTTTATTATTTTGGATGCGGCAGATGGCGCCGAAGGATTGGAGATATTACGTACTTTGCGTGTGGATCTGGCTATCGTTGATTTAGAAATGCCTGTGATGGATGGAATGGAATTTACGAAATGGGTTAAAGAAATTAATCCGAAGTTTCCTGTAATTATAATAACTGCACATGCAGAAAATTTTTCATCGAAAGAAATTCTTGCTACAAATGTCGACGCCTTTCTGCATAAACCTATAGATACAGATGAACTTATAAAGATAATAGAGCGTCTATAAACGCTGCTGGTACGAAACAATTTTTAAAAAAGGATCTGAGAGTATTCAGAGCCCTTTCATTAAGCAACTATACTGCAATTTCTCACTATTTCAACAACACAATCTTCTTTGTAATCGTTGATCCGGCGTTCTCTAATCTGTAGAAGTAAACGCCACTGGCAAGATGCCTACCGTAAAACTCGATCCGATGTGATCCTGCAGTTTGAATGCTGTTTACTAGAATCGCCACTTCCCTAGTGTATAGGAAATAACCGTGCTTGGGTTTAATGGATTGGGATAATTTTGTTGATCTTCTTGGTTTCATAATATATAGTGGGATGATAGCGAGTTGAGCCAGCAGGGCTATTTAATTTGACTCTCCCCAAAAGAAATACGCCTACAGCTTTCTATTAGCTACAGGTGTACTGTATCTTATGAAGTTGAAGATAAATTCTTCTCAATAATATGGTGCGAGACTCGCAAGCGGCATGTACATCGCACGGCTTACGGCTCAATCGGGAGAAGGAAAGTCCTTTGTGCAAATAAAGAAAATGTTGATGCTCAAATAGTAACCATTCCAAATTGAATGGAGTTTAGAGGAGGGCTGTTTCATCCAACAGCCGTCTTTTTCTTTTTCACCATTGCTCCAGTTTGTATTTTTGCGTAACTTGATACAAGAAAAATCTATTCATTATCACACCGGATATAGACTATGGCATCGCAAACGCTCTGGGGTGGACGGTTCAAAGAACCCATCGCTGAAATTGCATTGAAGTTTTCTTCGTCCATTGAATTCGATAAACTTTTATACGAAGAAGATATTGCAGGAAGCATTGCCCATGTCGAAATGCTTGCCGCATGTAAAATTCTTACTGCATCAGAAGGACGGCGCATTCGCACAGCCCTGAAAGCAATCCAGAAAGAAATTGAAACGGGAAAATTCAAGTTGACGCCCGAGTATGAAGATGTGCACTCGGCAATTGAACAACGTCTGACGCAGAAAATCGGCGCGCTTGGTGGAAAACTCCACACAGCCCGCAGCCGCAACGATCAGATTGCACTTGATGAACGCATCTTCCTTCGCTCGGCTATCCGTGAAATAAGCAAACTCGTCATTAATCTTCAGCGCGTTCTGCTCTATAAAGCGGAAAAGAATTTTGGTGTTTTGATGCCGGGCTATACCCACACACAGCGGGCGCAAGCCATTATGTTGTCACATCATCTACTGGCATATATCAACATGTTAGAACGCGATTTTGAACGCTTGCAGGATTGCAGCAGGCGTTTGAATAAATCTCCGCTTGGTGCCGCGGCTTTTGCCGGAACACCGTTCCCGATCAACCGTGCTCTGGTAGCAAAGAAATTAGGGTTTGATGGTATCGTGGAAAATAGTATCGATGCCGTGAGTGATAGGGATTTTATTATTGAATTCATTTCTGCATGCAGTTTGATGATGATGCACTTGAGCCGTTGCGCTGAAGAGCTCGTGCTTTGGACCACAAAAGAATTTTCCTTCGCTCAAATCAGCGACTCTTATACGACCGGCAGCAGTATTATGCCGCAGAAAAAAAATCCGGATATGGCGGAACTTGTCCGGGGTAAAACAGGTCGTGTGTATGGCGCATTGATGAATCTTCTTACGACAATGAAAGCACTTCCGCTCGCATATAACCGCGATATGCAGGAAGATAAACTGCCGATGTTCGATGTCGTGAAGACGGTGCGAGAGTCCCTCTTTATCCTTGCGCATGTCTTGGTTCATACGACGTTCGACAAATTCCATCTGGAAGAAGAACTCCGCACAGATTTTCTCACCGCAACGGATATGGCTGACTATCTTGTCACGAAAAGTATTCCGTTCCGTGAGGCACATACGATCACAGGAGAGGTTGTTCAATACTGCGTAACGCATAAGATGTATTTCGGCAATCTGGATCTTGGCACGCTGAAGGAATTCTCGCCGAAATTCGAGTCGGATATTTTTGATTTTATTTTACCTCAAACAAGTGTTGCGCGCAAGCAGTCATCAGGCAGTACCAGTCCGCAAGAGGTGAAGAAACAAATTATAAACTGGACACGAGTGTTGAGCAAACAAAGAATCTAGTGTAATCCGTTATGCTGATTATGAAAAAGCCGTCCTCATCCATCAAGACGGCTTTTGTGTTTTTCTTTGCAGCTGCACGACTGTAATGTCGTTCGCTGTTTAACTACCAATCATACCGTATGGTATAAGTAATTATTTTCTCTTCGTCTTTTTTGAGTTGTATTGGAAATTTGATAGTTGATTGGTCGACTTTTTCCCACGAAGCACTGCTTTTCGTAATATCCCATTCATTCCATCGCCAAGGGTGTTCATAGACGAGGATTTCAACCGGTTCCGATTTATGATTGCGTACTTTTATTTCGAATGTTTCATCAACAACGTGACCGGAAACAACTACACGAAAATCTTTCTGCGCTCGTTCGCCTACAATGTCAAATGCATTACCGAGATAGAGTTTGATCTCTTCATCCTTCGGTGTGTGATCGATTTCATCCTCACCGACGAATTGTTCCTTGCCATCGTCATCCCTTTTATAGACGCGCACTTTTCCTTTTGGAAGAGCAATGCCAAGTCCAGCTTTCTCTTCGTTCTTAAAAGTCACAAATACACCGACTTTTTTGTTCGATTCCTGGCCGAAACTTCCCTGTGCACGATATGAATAGTTGTTATACCAAGACTGCCATTGATCAGAAAGTCCGTCATAGATAAAGACTTTTTTGGAAAGAACATTCTTTGCAGATATCAATTCAATCTGCTTTGTTTCGTTGTTCCCAAGATCGGTTTTGCGCTGGAGGGTGTACAACTTATACTCAAAAAGCTCTTTCTGTTGGAATTGCGGTGCGGCTTTCGCTTCATCCATCATCCGCATGGCTTTTCCCAATGCATACCCTGCCTGTTGTTCCTTTACAAGATTCACATCACCTGCAACCAATTTCAATCCTGTGTTTTTAAATGTTGTGCCGGAATTATTCGTGACTGTCACCCAACCGGTCACGTCGATTTCTGTATCTTTTGAACTCAATAAAGCAACATAATTGCAGCTCCACGTCAACTGGTTGGCAAGGTAAGTGATTTCCGTTTTGTGCTGGCCTGCCTTTGTTGTATTGACGAGCCACTCAAGCTGTGGTTTGAGAATCAATCCCTCCGGCAAACTTGGAAGAACAAGTCGGCCAGCAGGACCGATTTCTAACTTCCCGTTAATTTCTGCAATCATTTGACCTATTGCATAGTAAGGCACACCGCCGCCATATGGATTGTATCCGGGTTGCGGCTGCCATCCGGTAGCAAGAAGTTTTCCTTTGATGGTGTAATCTTTCTTTGATTCGTTGTCCGTTCGAATAAATTCCACTTCCTTGCCGATGTATTTTTCCATCAACTTGGCTTGATGGACAAGATCGTACTGGTAGTTCTGTTCAAGCACTTTCACTGCTTCCCGATCGGTGAGACTTGAAAAATGCAGCGACGTGCCGTCGATAGTGGCAGGAATATCAGGAACAACAACACGGTTCAATCCCTTCGCCAAGTCGATTGTGCGTTCCTCACGAACCAGGGCAAGATTAACATTATAGATAGTAAGGTCAACCGATTGGCGATCGCTTGCCGATGTGAGAGATTGTGCTGATGCTTCGTACCATCCGCTCATCAACGCACAAACAACAGCGAACAACGAGTAAAAGAGATTTTTCATAGAGAACTCCTTTCGTTCATGGTTAACAAACACTATAAGTTAATATGATGGAATTCAAAAAGGTAAATGAATCTTTCTGTGTTTTTTATTTTGTAGGAGTAGATTTTCGTTCTGCCATTCTATCCCACAACTTTATCAACAAGGGAGCAATAGCAAGCGCAAGGAATGCAACCGCAATACCTACCACTGCATCAGTCACATAATGAAAACGGCAATAGAATGTGGAAATGTACAATGAGAGTATGATTGGTGACAAAATCCAGAACGATGGACGATGATACCGATATGCCATCACCCACATAATTGTTGCAGCAGCTGTATGCGGGCTGGGAATCGATCCACCGGCAAAGTGCAGGTACTTCCGCATGCACTCCCCAAGAAATGTCCAGACCCAGCCATCTAACGGAACAGTGTATAATTGTTTGATGTAATACATCGGGCTGGCAACAGGAAAGAGAATGAAGCCAATATCACAAAGGACATTGGTAAAGCCGAGCGTGAAGAAGTAATCCTCCATTGCCAGCTCGCCACGCAAATAATAAATGATTCCGCAGAGCACGGGATACATCGGAACATAGATCACGTAAGAGAACATCATCCATTCCGTGAGAGGTTTAGAGATGAAGTCTTCAAGCCATAAAGTTGGCTGTACACCGAAAACCCATTGCTCAAAATCGGTAACATAATAATCCAGCCATTCACCATGAATCAGCAATTGGAATTTATCGACGGCACCGAAAAGATATGCATAGGTCAAAGTCACTGCTGCAACACGCAGAAAAAATCGCCAGAATTTCTTTGTAGTTTTCTCGCTCAACCGATTGAAGAGAATGTATGCAACCGCAACGGTAATGTTTTTCAGAACTAACATCCACCATCCTTCGATCCGATTGAAAAAGATAATTGCAAGTAAACTGAAGAAGGCAAGTGTTGCGAGAATTAATCCGTCTGTTGCACCAAATTGTAATTTTCCGATAGTGAGTTTTTTATTTGTCATAGTATTCCTTGAAGACCTTGTCAAGGTTTCAAATGTTACCTCGCGAAACAAATGAAATAATCGAGTGATATACCAAGCAGCCAATGCGTAGTTATTGCCGGCCAGATCGATTTGGAGCGAAACACCAATATTCCCCACACTAATGCACCGAGAATAGAACTGTATATTTCGCTGTCCGGTTTACCAATGTGGACGATACATGAAAGGGCAACTTGTACCAAAATAGCCCCCCCTATCCCAAACCGCGGCGTTAATCCAGTTTGCATAAATCCTCGGAAAAAAATTTCCCAGCTGATGTAAAAAATAAAATACGCAAAAGCGTGCATCGCAAAGAGCTGCATGGAATCACCGGCACCTTTGTACAGCGGATACTCTGCAATATATTGCGGATCTTTGGATGATGGATAAGAGAGTCCAATCATAACTGCCCCTACGACAAGCGCTGCCGGAATCCAAAATTTCCAATCGCCGACTTGTAATCCAAAATCAGCAAGTGATTCCTTAAACACCAATTTAATTATAGCGATGGAAGACACACCTAATAAAACGAAGGCAGAAAAATAATTATACCACTCCGCTGTCATTGCCGCACTGTTGAATAAAACGAACGTTTTGCTAAGATGCGTAAGGTAGAAAGATTTTGTACCGTAGTACTTCCATGTAGTCAACACAAGAGGGGTAAGGAGGAGAATAATTGTTGGTTTCTTATTCTCTTTAGAAAAAAATGCGGGAAGAGAAAAGAAGTTCTCAAATCTGTTCATGGTTTTTCTTTCGGAGTTGGCGTTGTTGGAGGATCCATTCATAGGTTAAACGGATACCTTCTTTAAGCGGCGTATATGTATAGCCAAGTTCTCGCTCGGCTTTTGCGCATGAGTATGCCCAATCCTGCAAAAATGTTTCTACCCAGCCGGTAGTTATCTGTGGATAAACGCCGAATGTATTAGCTGCAAATTTTTGGATACCGCCGTACGCAAGTCCTGCTTTCGGTGGAAGATTCAATTGAAAATGCTTCTTGCCACTAACTTCATCCACCAATTCAAAGAATCGTTTCAATGATGCATTCTCGCCGCCAATGATATATCGTTCGCCAATGCGTCCTTTTTCCATCGCAAGAATATGTCCGCGTACAAGATCGTCGACCAGTGTGTAATTCCCGATATTGACACCGCGGTTTAAGAGAATCGGCACTTGACCTCGATCGTATTGGTCGATCATTAAGCTCACAGAGTTACCCTCGGTCAGTTTTCCGGGACCGTACACACGCGTGGGATTCACAATAACAACAGGAAATCCTTCTGCGGAAAACTTGATTGCCTCTTGCTCCGCAAGAGCTTTCGTTTCTTCATATTCGGTATAGTACTTTTGTGTAATCCTCGGCATTGTTTCGTCGCCAATAACCCTGGTTGTAGTTGGCCCAAATGTAACAATAGTAGATGTCCATACGACACACTGAATTCCGGTTTGCTTGGCAGCTTCGAAGACATTCCGCATTCCAACGACATTATGGTCATAAAAAATCTTCTGATCAGGTGCCCAGTTCTTTGCATACGCTGCAAGATGAAAAACATGTGTGCAACCCTTCATTCCCGCAATAAGAGAGTCACGGTTCATAATGTCACCTTGCACTAATTTAATGTGCTCGTGATAGAGTCCTTCGCGGTTACTCTTTGTTCGTGTAAGTGCATGAACAGTGTGCCCTTGTCGAACGAGTTCATTCACAAGCTTCGTGCCGATAAATCCTGTTGCACCGGTTACAAAAATAGTTATTGGGTTCATGTAATTATCCACAAGGTGAAAAGTTTAACGCCTGTTCAAGGTTTAACAATTCTAAGAAAGGTAGAAAAAAAAGAAGCGAGAGACAATGTCGAAGTAATGTTTTTGTCTTATGAAAAATTCTTTTTATGCAGAATCGTTGTAAAAAGACTTTTCGAAAGAACGTTTATTTCACATTATAATGCATCTCAGTTAATATTTTTGAGATACGCAATCGTTGGTCTCCTTGTATCTCGATCTTTCCTTCTTTGACAGTTCCGCCGGCTCCGCAATATTGTTTTAAAACCCGACCGATCTCTTCCATCGTTGTCGGATTATGCCGCAAGCCACTTACGATGGTGACACTCTTTCCTTTTCTACCATGCGTATCCAGCAAAACATGAACGGTAATGCCTTTTCCGTCATGTTGACCTTTTAGAGGGACTCCACAAACCAGCCGTGGTTCGATGAGTTGCTCTAAACCAGAGAGAGAGCGATATTTCTTTTGATGTTCCATGTGCAATATTCTATTTTGGCTTCCCAAACTATTTCAATCCGCGTTTCTTTTTCTCAATAACAACCTGAGCATCCACAGGAGCAGCACAGAGAGGACACACGTAGCGCCGCGTGGTTTCATTGAAGTCGGGTTCATGTACCTGCTTGCAATTCGGACATCGTATTAAGAGCGGTTTTTCATCTTTCATCTTCGTCATTTTGTTCCTTGATTAACGTGCTTTCTTTTTTTTCGACATAAGAGGAATATTCTCAACTGGCGTCTCTGGTCCGAGTAACACTGCAAGCCACCGTGTTTGTTCATTGGTTTCTAATGCAAATTTTAATGTCATAGTGAATGGTATGCACAAAATCATACCGATCAGGCCAAGTAAGTTACCCCAGAAAATTAATGAAAGAAAAACAACGAGTGTCGACAAACCAACACCGCGTCCCACGAGTTTTGGTTCAACAGCAGTGCCAATAATAAAATTTACTGCTATATACCCGCCGGCTGCAAGCGCCGCATGACCCGGTCCGTATTGGATTAGAGTGAGAAGCACTGCAGGGACAGCGGCTATCACAACACCGAGATTCGGTATGTAGTTAAGCAGGAAAGCTAGAAAACCCCAGAGCACAGGAAAATCTACTCCGAGAATGGACATCCAGATTCCAATAAGGATGCCTGTCGTTACGCTGATACCTGTTTTAATTACCATATAGTGGTTGATATCCTCAATAAATTTTTTGAATTGTGAAAATTCTGCTTTTGGATCATCGAGAATAGTACGAAGCTTAACGGGAAAACTTGAGACCTCAAGAAGAATGAATGCAACCGTAAGCAGGATGAGAAACATGCTGGAAAGTGTTGAAGTTAATCCCGAAAGCAAACTGGCAGTCAAACCCATCACCGCTCCCAGATTTAGATATTCAAGCACAGTATTATCCTTGATAGTGAATCCTTTGTTTGCCAAGAACCCTCTCAATGCTTGGATTTCCTCCTGTATGCGCCGCTGATAGAACGGCATACTTTCAGAAAAATGAGCGAGTGATGTGCCGACGAGTCCGCCAATCATCAGCAGGATGGCGATCATGCACGCTAAAACTGCCAACACTGCAAGAACAGAGGGAATTCGCTTCTCTTTGAGCCACAATACCAGCGGCGCTCCGATGACAGCAAGGAACAGAGCGACGAGCATGAGCACCAAAACAGATTGTGCCTGAACCATGCCCCAGACAATAATGACAAGCGATGCCGCGACAACGATTACGTTCGTTCCACGTTGAGTGTTATTTTTTTCATTCATACAAAAATCTCTTTCTGAGTCCTTTGTGGACTCTTTCTTCATCTCCCCTTGAAATAGGAGAGTTATTGCTTTCTCTGGAGTGTATCCTACTAACTATCATCGAATATCATAAATCAGGTAAAAAAATGTATCTGTTTTCTTGAGAGAATGCAAGAGCAGAGGAAAGATGAAGATAGGGAATTGGAAGTGCAAAATGAGAAAAAGAGGAAATCACAGGACGGTGATTAGGTGAGAAATCTAACAGACAAGACCCATCATTCGTCCAATCAATCACCCCCGGAGGAAGAGACGCCATGTTTCGCTGAATCAAGTATACCCATGAATCGATCAATATTCTCAAAACTCCAATTTACTTTATTGCACAGCACGATAATCGTTGTTTTATCGTGAAGTCTTCTTACAAAGAGGCTGCTGTATCCGCGCCACAAACCAGCGTGGTACACAATCTTACTGCTGTCCTCAGCCGTTGTGATGCGCCATCCATATCCATAACTATTGTCTTTCCTCCAATTATAGCTGAAGGGTGTATATGCTTCCTGAAGTGTTGTTTGTTTGATTAATTGTTCGGTATACAGCGCCTGGTCCCACTTGAACATATCTTCCACGGTGGAGTAGATCCCTTTATCTCCAACCACACCGCTTAAATAATCTTCCTCCGCTCTGCACCTATTTTTCTTATATCCCAATGTATAGTATTCATTATCCAACATATTCTTCGTGTTATAGATGAACGTCCTCTTCATACCGAGCGGTTTGAAAATTCGTTTTTCTAGAAATATATGGAACTGTAATCCCGATACCTGCTCAACGATACACGCAAGAATTGCATACCCCGTATTGTTATATGTATATTTTCGATCCGGAACAAAAACCAGTCCCGGATGCTTCGTGATCAACATATCCATAACGTCATCGTTGTTCATGAGATGTTTCTTATTCTTCCAGTACCGTTTCGCGAAACTCATATATTCAGGCAAGCCGGAGCGATGCGTAAGCAATTGACGAATGGTTATATTATGGTAGGGAAATCGGGGAAAGAATCGCTGCAATGTATCAGTAAAGTTAAGCTTGCCTTCATCGTGCAGCATCATAATCGCCATTGCGGTAAACTGTTTCGTTATTGAGGCGAGTTGGAACGTGGATTCGATATTGAGCGGCGTTTTCTCTTTCAGGTCGGCATAACCGAAGGCGTTTTCATAGATCACTTTCCCTCCCTGCGCAATCAGAACATTACCGTTAAATCCTCTCTTTGCTGATAAGACTTGAAAAAGGGAATCTAATTTGAGGACAATGTTGCCAGATGCGTGAGCGTTAACCTGGATACTACTGGAAACTATTGACGAATTCGTGTCGTTCGCGAGACCTGAAGAAAACAATGACAGCAAAAAGCAGAAAAAAAAGGAAATCATTTCAAGTTGACCGTATAAAATTAAGTTACCCGTCATCATAGTACGGGAATATCAATGCGGTGTCAAGAGATGCCGCCTTTTATTCTCTCCTGAAATGAAAATATATTGAACAGCCATTAACGTTGATAAAGACATCATGAAAAAGTAAAAAAAGATTGGATGAAGAATAAATCGGCAGTAACAACGATAGTGTATGTTCTTTAGACGACCATAATAATTATATTGCTATTACTTTTTTGGTTTACTTTTTTGTATGTGCAGTACATACGCGAATACACCGAATGCACGTATTGCTTGCGATTGCGGATGTACAGTTCCTACTTCATCAACCTTGTACCCATC
>Ga0182021_10007682_pt1 | contig 12786 bp, 7 predicted proteins | sample 612E3MmetaG_FD_120493 | JGI IMG/M metagenome (GOLD analysis project Ga0182021, IMG submission 120493) | Permafrost microbial communities from Stordalen Mire, Sweden - 612E3M metaG (Illumina Assembly) | ecosystem: Environmental > Terrestrial > Soil > Wetlands > Permafrost | place: Sweden... | reverse complement strand
CTCGGTGTAGCGCTGCTCGCGGATCACGGTGATCTTGATCGTGCTCGGATACTGCAGCTCTTCCTCGACCCGGCGGCGGAGCGTCTTGGCCAGCTCGTGCGCCGCCTCGTCGCTGACCACATCGGGTTTCACCACGACGCGGATTTCGCGGCCGGCCTGGATCGCGAACGCCTGTTGCACGCCCTCGATCGACATCGCGAGTTTTTCGAGCCGTTCGAGCCGCTGCAGATAATTCGTCATCGACTCGGCGCGCGCCCCGGGGCGCACCGCGGAGATCGTGTCGGCGAGAATGATGATGCCGGCATAGACCGTCTCCGGCTTCACCTCCTCATGATGCGCGGCCACGGCATTGACGACGATGGGCGTTTCGCCGTGCCGCCTGATCACCTCGGCGCCAATCAACGCGTGGCTCCCCTCAAACTCGCCGTCCACCGCCTTGCCGATGTCGTGCAGCAGGCCCGCCCGTTTGGCGATGTTGGAATCCAGGCCAAGCTCGCTCGCCAGCATCGAGGCGAGGAAGCCCACCTCCACGGAGTGATCGAGCGCATTCTGCGTGTAACTGAAACGGTACTTCAGCTTGCCGAGCAGCTTGATGAGGTCCGCGTGCAGCCCGTTGATGTTGAGCCGGGTCACCGCCTCTTCGCCGGCCTGCGCCGTGTGCTGATCGATCTCGTCCTGCGCGCGTTTCACAAATTCCTCGATGCTGGCCGGGTGGATGCGACCGTCCTGCACCAGGCTCTCCAGCGCCACCCGGGCGATCTCGCGGCGCACCGGATCGAACGAGGAGATGAGCACCATCTGCGGCGATTCGTCGATGAGCAGCGTGACGCCGGTGGCCGCCTCGAACGCCTTGATGTTGCGGCCCTCCCGCCCGATGATGCGCCCCTTCATGTCCTCGCTGGGCAGGTGGACGATCGTCGCGGTGATGTCGTTGTTGGGCTTGCTGGCCAGTCGCTGCATCGAAGTGACCAGGATGCGGCGGGCCTCGTTCTGGATGTCCTGCTCGGAGCGCTCCAGGACGTCGGTGCGCAGGGCGCGCAGTTCGTCCTGGCACTCGAGCAACACTTCCTCGCGCAACTGTTTTTTGATTTCCTCGGCGTCCATCTGCGCCATGCCCTCGAGGCGCTTGCGGAGCGAACGGGAGAGCGAGCGCATGGCGTCGCGCGCCTGCTTCATGGCGGCGTTCTCCCGCGTGAGGCGCTCCTGCCGCTGCTCCAGCTGATAATCGAGCAACGCCAGCGATTCCTCGTGGGAGCGGATTTCGCGCAACTTCACGTCGATCTCGATCTCCCGCCGGTCGAACTCGCGATTGAACTCGGCCCGCTTGCCCGCGATCTCCTCCTCGGCCTTCTGCTTCAGCTCCTGTGCGGCGACCGCCGCCTCGCGCTTGGCCACCTCAATCAGCTCGGCGGCATTTTCGTGCGCCAGGCGCCGCGTATGACGGGTCAACACCCAGATGACGAGAAATCCGATCGCTCCACCCACGAGCAACGCCACCGTGAGCGACCAGTCGATCGGGTCGCTCTCGGCGAACGGTAATGCGAAGTTGGCTACGCTTACGCTCGTCAAGGGGTTGGCACCGTAACCCACGAGGCCCAAATCTCAAGTATTTATCTGGCGGTGGACGCTTCTCTGCGTTGGCCGCTCGACCGTAGCGCGGTCAACCTGACCGCGACCTCCCGGCTGGCCCGGCCGGGGGGGATTAAGCTCGGCGCCGTCAAAGTGGCAGCGGCGTCCCGCCGCTGGCTTGGTCCGAAAAGCGGCGGGACGCCGCTTCCACTATGCGGCCGGGACCGCCCCGACGACTCCAAGACGCCCCTAACGCGGTGCCTGGAACGCCGGCAAAGTCCCGTCGAGCACGCTCTGGATCCGCGCGAGCGCCGCGGTTTCGCCGTCCGGCGCATCGGTTTGGGCGAGGACATAAGCCCAGCGGTCCGCGCGTCCGCCCAGCCGGGCGAGCGCGTCAAACCACATCCGCTGCCCATACGACGCCACCACCCGGTCGTGGCCAACAAACCAATACGCCACGATTTCCGGTGGCACCGCGCGCCGCCCCGCCGGACCGGGGGCCTCGCGACGCACGCGCAACACAGTGGCCGAAAAATCCGTTCCGGCGCGGCTGGCGTCGCGAAAGCGGTGCGTCGCCGCGCCCTCAATGGTCCACCCCTGGCCCACCAGACACAACTCAGGCCGATGGATCGACGAGCGGTCGCGTCCGCTCAACACCACGGATAGAAAGACGCTGTGGCCCGGATCGTCGAGCGATACGTACAGCTTGCGCGAGTAGCCGGTGTCCGGCGGCAGAATTTCCCGCTCGACCGCCGTGACTTCGGCGCGCCGGGCGATCCACGCATTGCCCAGGAACGTGGGCAGCTCCACCGGATCGATCTGGCCGGCTGCCAGCCGCACGCCGGCGCCCTCCACCGGCGGGCGCGCGTCGATCCACCGCGTGCTTGCCACCACGACCAGCGCCCCGGCCAGCACGGCCACCAGCACGCCCCACGGCGGTCCCGCGCTTGCCCCGCATTCCAAACCCACGGGCGGGACGCCCGCGCCACGTGGCATGGGCGTCTCGCCCATGTCAGAGGGAGGTGGAGCAAGGGCAGGCCATGCCCTCCGACTCTCCGGCGGTGCCGCCGTTTGCGGCCAGCATCGTCTGATGACGGCAATCGTCGCCAGCACCAGCCCAAGCACGATTGCGAACACCAGGAATCCCGCCCACTCGTGCACCCACCCGCCTGCTTTCTGGCCGAACCATCGCGCCGTAAAAATCACCGCGGTGATGCGCACGACATTGCCCACATAGGTGAAGGGCAGACTGAGCAACAGCATCAGGCCGCGCAGCCACCATGCGCGAAAATACAAGTATCCTCCGAGCAGCGACAGCGCGAGCAACGCCATCAGCGATCGCACGCCGGAGCACGCCGCCGCCACATCGTACTGGAAGGCGCCGTCGGGCGCGAACAGCTGCGTGCCGCTGCGCATCACGTCGAGGCCGGCGAGGTGCGCCAGCCCGCAGCTCGCGTTGGTCACCCAGAGGCGCAGCCAGAAACCCGCCGTGTCGAGGAAGTTGAACGGGACCGCAAAGAGCAGGAACGCCAGCGGGAACAACGCCGCTCGCCCCCACCGCCGTCCGCCGGCGAGAACCAGCCCGCCCCACGCAAAAAGCAGCAGCGCCACGATCGAGAGTCGCGCCTGCTGCACGAAATAGCCGAACAGATGCAGCGCCAGCCCGCCCAGCATCGCGGCCGCCGCGGCCGCTAATTTTGGATTTTGGATTTTCGATTTTGGATTTCCCCGATCGAGCTCCGGCTTTCCGCTCTCCGCTTTCCGCTCTCCGCTTTCCCTCCCCAGGTTCCGCCAGAACAGCCAGACACTCAGCGCGAGGATCAACCAGCCGTGTTGCGTCTCGGACGTGGGGTTCACCCATTGAAACCCCCACCAGTAGAACAGTGACGCGGTGTCGATGTAGCCGCGGCTCGCGTTGCCGCAAAATTGAAACACCGCCGCCCCCGCCAGCGCGCACGCCAACGCCCACTCGGGGGATCCGGTCGCACGCGGGGTGTGGCTTGTCATGGGCATGATTGAGAACTTAACTCGGCGTGCTTGGCAAAACCATCCCATGATTCCGCCCCACCCCGTTTGCTCGTCACCGAGCTGTGGGGTCTCGGCGATCTCGCGCTGGCCGTGCCTTTTCTCCGCGCGGCCGCCCAACACGCCCGGGTGACGTTGCTGGCCAAGCCGTACGCCGCACCATTGCTGCGCCGCTTCGCTCCGGCGGTCGAGCTCGTGCCATTCGTCGCGCCGTGGACGGCGTTTCACGGCAAATACCGTCTGCTGCGCTGGCCGTGGCGCGAACTCGCCGCCATGCGGCGCACGCTGCGCTCCGACCGCTTCGATATCGGTGTTTCCGCCCGGCCCGATCCCCGCGACCATGTACTGCTGGCGCTGGCCGGCTGTCGTTCGCGGCTCGGCTTCCCGCGCGCCGGATCCCGGCTGCTGCTGACGCGGCCGCTGGCGCCGCCGGCGCACCCGCATCGCTCGGCGCACTGGCGCGCCCTGGCCCGCGAACTCGACTGGAGTCTCGTGCCGGAGATCCCCCGCCTCGCGCCGCCGCGCGGGCAGCGCATCGTCATTCACACCGGCGCCGGCCAGCCCGTGCGGCTGTGGCCCGTCGAACGCTTCCAGGAGATCGCCCGCCGGCTCGAAGCCGCCGCCTGGCACGTGACGATGCTCAACGATTCCCTCAGCGACGTGGACCGCCTGCTCGACACGCTCGCCGACGCCGATCGCTTCATCGGCAACGATTCCGCCCCCGGCCACCTCGCCGCGCTGCTCGGCGTGCCCACGTTCACGATCTTCGGCCCGCAGCTCCCCGAGCTCTTCGCCCCCCCGCATCCGCGCGCCGCCTGGATCGAAGGCGCACCCTGCCCCTACAAACCCTGCTTCGATTCCTGCCGCTTCCCCGCGCCGCACTGCATCCAATCTTTGGCGACTGACGACGTCTGGCCACGCGTCGCCGCGTGGCTTGCGCGCTGACGCGAAGCCGTGATTGCTCACAAAAAACCAGCCGGCAACGTGTCAACGCTCGCGCCAGATTCCTGCCAAACATTCTGCGCCGCCCTTTGCAGAGGTGAAGAAGGATTCGACGCCCAATGTAATCAGCCTCAGATACCAGAAGATGCTAACGAAGTTTCGCCATAGTCTCGTAGTGTGGCTGCTCGAAAAGCACCCGCGCCTATATTGTCGTTGGAAGAAAATCGCCAAACACCGGCTTAGCGCTGAGCCTGAATTTCTCCGCCTCCATGCACGCTCGGTCCGCGAGGGCGAGGGCGTACAGGTGTTGGAGGAACGCTACAATTTGTGGGCCTTGGTGCGCGCGATCGGCGACCGCCCGGGTGCCCTCGCCGAGGTCGGCGTCTATCGCGGCGGTAGTGCCAAGTTCATTTGCGCCGCCAAGCACGCCGCGCCGCTCCATCTCTTCGACACTTTTTCCGGAATGCCGCCCGTGAACCCGGCCACCGATGGTGCTTTCCGCGAAGGAGAATTCAACCGCACCAGCGTCGAGCACGTGCGCGCTTATCTGGCCGAATTCGCGAATGTGCACCTGCATCCCGGCATATTCCCTGCTTCGGCGGCAGACCTTTCAGCCACCGACCTTCGATTTAAATTCGTTCATCTTGACGTCGATCTTTATGAATCGACCCGGAGCGCGCTGGCTTGGTTTTATCCGCGAATGGAACGCGGTGGAATCATCGTGACGCATGATTATAACGACCTGACGGTGCCCGGCGTAAAACGGGCCTTCGACGAATTCTTCCATGCCAAGCCGGAGGTCGTCGTACCCCTTTGGTTCACGCAAGGGCTGGTCGTGAAACTCTAGCATTGGCTGCTCCACGTCTCATGCTTGCAGTGCGGTTTGCCCCCGCGCCGTGTTGTCCGGCTCACGTCACCATCCACCGTTGGACCAACGGCAGCTTTACACCCACGGCGTTGGCGACCACCCGCCATTCGCGCCAGCCCCCGGCGCGCATCAGCTCCGCCCCAAGCCGGAGCAACCGACACCAGCCTCCGGGGCGAAATTTGCCGAACGCCACCAGCATTCGCAGTAGCAGGATCCGGCGGGCCGGTCCGTCATACCGCCGCGACCAGCGCACAAGCAGCCGGCGATGCCCGCGATAGACGCGCTGCCACACCCGGTTCGCGCGCTCACCACTATGGGCGTGGTAGACCGCGAGCGGCCGCGGCACGTTGGGGACGCTCGCCAACGCGTGGCATGCAATCAGCGCCTGAAAAAAACACGCGTCATCCATCGTGCCGAGCGCCTCATCCCAAAGCGGTGCGGCCTCGCGGCGATGGAAGAGTACATTGGTATCCGCCACCGCCTCGAGCAACAACGCATCGCCGGAAAATGCGCGCGCGTCCACCTGCCGTAACCGCCGCCGGCTCTTGACACGGATTTCGAGCCCGCAAAGCACGACCGGACTGCCCGTCTGTTGCGCCAAAGCATATTGCGCGCTCACCTTGTCCGGGTAGTATTCATTGTCGTCGTCGAGGTAACACACCCATTGCCCCCGCGCCGCGCGCAAGCCGGCGTTTTTGGCCTTCGCGCAGCCGCGCCCTTGATGAAACGGCACTACCCGCACGCGCGGGTCGGCGAGCAAAAGCGCGAACTTCTCCTGGCTCGTCCAACCGACCGCATCGATTGAGTCGTCTGCAACCACGACCTCGAACGAGGCGAAATCCTGCGCCAACGCGCTGCGCAGCGCGCCGGGCAACGACGCGCGCACACCTTGCGTCGGGAGGATGATGCTGACTTCGGGGGGATTCACCGCGCGGTCGAGCATCCGATAAACGCGACTTAGGGCAACACTGCACGTGTGCCGTTCCCGGCTTGCCGCCGAATCGGACTAGCTGAAGTATCACCTCCGTCCATGACCGCTGCCCATCGACTCCGGCGATTGCTCGTCCGCCCGCTTTCCCGGCATCCGCTCGCGGTGCAATGGCTGCGGTGGCCCAACCCGTTCCGGCCACCCTACACCCAGACGGAGATCAATCTTTACCGTCCCGGCGAACTGGGCGACGTGGTGATGTGCTTGGCGGTCGTGCGCGCAATCCGCGAACGCAATCCGACGGCGCGGATCACCTTCGTTACGAACTACCACGAGTTGCTTGCTGGCCATCCCCTGCTCGACCGCGTGCTGTCCGTCGAAGCAGCCCAAGGCGCACGACTACAAAATCTCATCTCGCTGCGTTACGAAGTATTTATTCCGCTGCGTCTGCACGTGATCGATTATCTCGCGGGCTGTGCCGGGCTCACCGGCATCAGCCACGAGATTCCGTTGCCGGACTTCAACCGCGAATGCGGCGACCTCGGCCGGCTGATCCCGCACCCCCGGCCCTGGATCATGGTTTGCCGGAATGCGGGTCCATTCTCACCCAACAAAGACTGGCCGGACGAGCGGTGGAACGCATTGATCCGCCGGCTCACCTGCACTGCTACGGTGGTAGAACTCGGCACGACCGCGCCCGCCGCTCCGCTCGCGGAACGCCACGTCGACCTGCGCGGCACAACGGCGGTGCGGCAATTTTGCGCGTTGATTTCACTGGCCGATCTTGTCGTCACGCCGGTGACGAGTACGGTGCATATCGCGGCGGCGTACGGCGTGCCGACCCTCTCGGTACTCGGCGGATACGAACTCCCAGAAAATACCGCCTACCCGCGCCACACAGCGCTTTCCCGCGCGGTGCCCTGTTCGCCGTGTTGGCTGCGCAAGCCGTGTCCCTTCGACCTGAAATGTCTGCGCACCATCAGTGTTGACGACGTCGAATCCGCCGCCGCGCGAATGCTTCACGACGGGGCGGACCGGCGCTGAGGATGCCTGTTTACAGATTGCGTCGATCCGGCCAGGAAGTTCCAAATCGCGCGTGCGTGCCACCCAGAGCCGGCTCCATCATCTCGTCCCCCTAGTTGCCGTGCAAGCGGTGGGATTTGCTTGTGGAATCGTAGGCGTGCGTTGGTCGTCGTCCGTCATCGCGCCGGAAATCCTCGGCGCCTATGGTCTGCTGGTCAGCACGCAGACATTCGCTGCGTTCGTCACGCATCAGGGCATGGTGCAACACGCACAGCGATATTGGACGCCACGTACTTCTGGCCGGCGCTATTCGCGTCTGTTGCTCGGCGCGATGGCCAGGCCGACACTGTGGCTGGTCGTGGGACTCGCCGGCATATTGATGTTGTTTACGGTCACATCCGGCGCCGCGGTCGGTTGGGGTTGGTGGGGTTGGATGGTGGCAGTCAACTTGCTGGCGCTCGGTGCCCACCTCACTCATGCGGCATTACAGGCGGAACAGCGTTACTGGGCTCACTTCGCGGTTTCGGCGATCAGCAGCGTGACGCGATCCTTCCTACCGCTGTTGCTGGTGCTGGTGGGAAGTGCGACCCTCGCGACGCTGGGCGCGGGGTTTCTCCTACATACCGCGTTATGGCTGACCGCGGGCACACTTTTCCTTCACGGCGCGTGGCGACGCATCGATGCACCGTCGGCCGAGCCGCTTGAACCGCCGCAACGCATGATCGGGGCATTTTTCGGAGCCGGACTTTGCGGCTGGATAGCAACCAACTCCCCGCGCTGGTTCGCCGCACTCGCACTGACACCGGAGACGACTGGCTACTTCATGCTCGCGGCCAACCTTTCTGCCGTGGTGCCAGCCGCGATCAGCCTCATTGGCGTCGGCTACACGTTTCCCCCGCTCTTCGCGGCGAGCCGCGCGGGCGCGAGCGATGCGCAGTTGCTCCGTGTGACCAATCGTAACGTCGTGGGCGCCCTGCTGGTCGGTCAGACGGCACTCGTTGCCCTGGCGTGGTGCGGTCCGCGGCTGATTGGCATTGTGGTGGACGCTCGCTACTCGAACTCGATGAATTGGCTGCTCGCAGCCGGAGGCGGCGCGCTGGCGACGGTGAGCGCGTCGTTTTACGGCAACTTGCTCGTGGCCCGGAAGCACGAGGCCGCATGTTTCTGGTTTTTCCTCGGTTCTACCGCATTCCGCGTGGTGTTGATGGCGGCGCTGGCCCTGGCGTTCAGCGAACAAGCGTTTCGCATCGGTTTGAGCCTGCTTGCCTGGCCGACCGCCGCATTGGAATGGTGGCTCGTGCAACGCTGGATTGGTGGGCAGCCAAATGCCGAGGGGGCGATCACAGACCGCTAACGCCACTCGAGCCGAACGATGACTGGCGCCCACGAGACGTGTTGTAGTACGCGTTGCAGCCGCGGAAACGCATCCGGCGGCGGCACGCGCCCATCGTGTTCGACGCTCACGATTTTTACGCTCCCCCGAGCGGCAAGTTCCGCCAGCTCGCGTTTGTACCGGCGGTAGTAGTCGTAGGCCGTGAGCACGAGGACCCCGGGCCGGAGCGCGCCGTCGCCTTCGCCGAATCGCCCGGCCCAGTCGGAATGATAGCACCGGACCGCCGTCTGATCCGCCAGCGCGTAAAGATAGGCCGACGACACAAGCGCCTCGGCGTTCGGCGGCAGCACGGCGATCGCGTGGTGCGCCCTCGCCTCGGCCCCGGCGCAGCTCACGTCGAGCGCGCACGCCACGCCCCACGTGCTGAGGCCCACCGCCCGGATGGACGCAAGCGCCGCCCCCGCGAACAGCACCCGTCGCAGGCCGCGGGTGAGCGCCTCGGCGGCCGGCCACACGGCGAGCGCGAGCGCCGCAATCAGCGGCTGCAAATACGCCACATCCTGAACGAAGTTGGCCGTAAAAAACACCAGCGCCAGCACCGTCGCCAGCACGGCCGGGCCGAGGAGCGCGAGCCACAGCGCGGACGGACGCGACGCCGAATTCCCGGCCGACCCGGGCAGGCGGTCGCGCCACCAAAGCGCCGCCGCGGCTGCCACCAGCAATACGCCCGGCACGGTGCGGCCGATTTTCAATACCTCATCGAGACGCGGCAGCCGCCAGCCGGTGATCGACGGCGTCGCGTCCAGATTTTCCATCAGCCCTGTCCAGGCCACGGGCCACCACCGGGCCGTCGCCGCCGCGAGCATGAGCGGCACCGCCACGGCCGCCGCCAGTGCGAGCCACGGCGCCGACGCCCCCGGGCGCCGCGGCGCCAGCGCAGCATGCGCGAGGCCGACCGCGAGGTACAGCGCGCCGACGTGGAGATTCGTCAGCAGGCAGAGCACGAGCGCGGTCGCGCCGAGCACGCGCCAGCGCCCCGGGGCCGGCCCGCCTTCGGCCGCGCGCAACCACGCGAGCAGGGAAAGGAGTCCGGCGAGTTGCGCCACGCTGTCGGGCCGGTCGTGAAACGTGAGGCCAAAGAGAAACAGCCCGCCGAGATTGATGGCAGCCACGGGCACAGCAAGCCGGCGCAGCACCGCGAGCGCCGTGAGCGCAAACGCCGCGAACAGCACGCCGTGCAGCCACAGCGCGGACTGCGCCGTCGGGCCAAACACGCTCATCCACGCCCATAGCACCGCCTGATAAAACGGCGGGTAGGCGCTGAAAAGTTCCGCGCCGCTGGTCGGAAACACGCGCCCGATGGAGGGATTCACGTAGGCGCCGTGCCGCAGCCAATTGACCACCGCGCCGTCGAAAAAAAACGCGTCGTTGGCCGGCGGCGGCAGCGCGCAAGCCGCGATCAGTCCGAGCTTCCAGCCGATAGTCGCGGGCCAGACCCAGCAGGTCTTCAGCGTTTTGAGCCAGCCGGACCGCGCATGCATGCCACGCAAGTTTGCGCCGCGCCCTCCATAGGCAAGTCCGCAATCGCCGCACGCCAGGGTTGCACCATTCCGCCTTTTCTGCCCGATAGGAAACGTGGATATCGCGCTCAAACAGCGCCTGTCGGCCGGGGTCGGCATCGTGGTCTCCCTGCTGGCTGGCTGGCAGATCGCGCACGGGAGCCTGCTGCTGGCCGGGTTGGTCGGCGGCCTGCTTTTGATGTGGCTCGCCAGCCGGCTCGTGCGGGTGCCGGCCGATGCGCTGGTGGCGGGCGGCGTGCTCGTGGGGTACCTGGTCGGCAATCGCGGATTCGCCCAATTGCACCTGCCCCGGCTGCCGTTGCTGCCCGCGGAGGCGGCACTCGGACTGGGCGCTGGCATCGCGATTTGGCGGACCGCCCGGAGCAAGGTGCTGCCGGTGCAACGCGACGCCTTGAACCTCTTATTGCTCATCTGGATCGCGGTCGGCACGGCCCGGTTGCGATTCGATTTCGCGACCTATGGTTTTCTGGCCGTGCGGGATTTCGCGATGCTTTACTATGCCGCCTTTTTCTTCCTGGCCCAGGGCTGGAGCGCCGATGCCGCGGCGCAGCGTTGGGTCGAGCGCTGCTTGACGATCGGTTTCGCGCTGACGGCCCCCGTGTTTCTCGTCTTTGCCCGATGGCCGGATTTCTTCGTCGCCCATTTCACGGTGATGGGAACGCCCCTGATCTTTGTGAAAAGCGACGTGGCCGGCGGCTTCATGGTGGCGGGCATTTTCTGGTTTCTCGCCCGATATGGCCGGAGCGGAAATTGGTACTGGATGGTGCTTGCGGGGATCAACTTGGTCGGCGTGGCGCTGAGCAACAGCCGCGCGGCGCTGGTCGCGCTGGTCGTGGTCTGCGTATGGCCGGCAGCGTGCCGCGACTGGCGGCGGCTCCGACCCATCGGTGCGATGGCCGCCGCCGCCCTGCTGGTTCTCCTCACGGTCGCCATCGTGAGCAACAAGCCCTGGACCCAAAGCCCCGGCTACCGGCTGTATGAGAGCGCCGCCTCGATCGTGGATTACACTGGTTCGAAGTCCTACGAGTCGGTCGATCTTGGCGATAAACCCGACAACAATCTATTTCGCACAACGTGGTGGCGGACAGTGATAGACGAAACCTGGGAAAAAGGACGCTGGCTGGGCCTCGGTTTCGGCTACGACCTGGCCGACCAGTTCACCCGCATCTATTACGCCGAGGACTCGGAGGAATTCACCGTCCGCAGTCCGCACAATTTTCTGCTGACGGTTTTTAGCCGCATGGGAATGGTTGGACTCGCGCTGCTGCTCGCGTTGCTCGCAACGATGGCCGGGCACACCTGGCGCGCCGGCCGGGATGCGGCGCAAGGCCGGACGGATGGCAGGGTCTTTTCCCTCTGGCTCGGAAGCTGGGGCATTTTCACCTGCGCCTGCTTCGGCGTCGTGCTGGAAGGGCCGATGGGCGCGGTGGTTTTCTGGATCATACTGGGAATGGCCAGCGCCACGTCCGCCGCCGAACCGGAGCCGCTCGAGGCGGAAGATGCCGCCGGCGACGCGCCGACGCCCGCCGATTCTCCGGCTGCATCCTTGCCGAACGCCGGGGCGGCCCTTTAATTGCCGCCAGCACTGTGAATCTCCAATCGCCAGTCGAGTACCTCAGCGTCTTCAAAGTCACCACGCGGCAGCGTTGGGACTTCGGGACGCCGCTCGCTCTGGTGGGCCTCGGAACGTTCGGCGTCTGCTTCATTTACAGCGCCCAGTTCTCCGTGCATGGCAACGACTGGATCAAGCAGCTCATATTTCTGTCGCTGGGCGCGGCACTCTACGTGGGGGTGGCGCTCATCGATTACCGCTTCTGGTTGAGCGTGGTGCACTGGTTCTATTTGGCGTGCCTGATCCCGCTCGTGCTCGTGCTCATCCCCGGCATCGGCAGCGAGGTCTACGGCTCGCAACGCTGGATCGGTCTCGGCTTTTTGCGCTTTCAACCCTCCGAGGCGGCAAAAGTCGCTGTACTGCTGATGGTTGCTGGCATCCTGATCAGCTCCGAAATCGGCACAGTGCGGCAGTCGCTGCGCGTCCTGGGCAAGTTGGCGCTTGCGGTGGGATTGCCCATGTTCCTAATCCTGCTTCAACCCGACTTGAAGTCGGCCATCGTGCTTCCCCCCGTCGTCTTCGCATTGCTCTACGTTTCCAAGCTCTCAACCCGTTTTTTCACGGGTGCGCTGGGCGCGTTTGTCGTGATCGTGAGCATTCTGGCGTTGGACGTCTGGCGCTATGCGAACTACATGGAGTCACATCACCTGTCGTTCATGAAGGACAAGGGCGCCTATGAGCCTCATTCGTGGCTGCCCTACTTGCACGATTATCAGCGCAACCGCATTTTGTCGTTCGCCGCGCCCGAGGTCATCGACCCGACCGGCATGAACGACGGCTATAACCTCCACCAGTCGCTCATCTCGGTGGGCAGTGGCGGCCTCACCGGCAAGGGCTGGACGGCCGGCACGCAGGCGCAGCTCGGCTACCTGCCGCGCTCGGTGGCGCATAACGATTTTGTCTTCT
>Ga0182021_10007681_pt1 | contig 12787 bp, 12 predicted proteins | sample 612E3MmetaG_FD_120493 | JGI IMG/M metagenome (GOLD analysis project Ga0182021, IMG submission 120493) | Permafrost microbial communities from Stordalen Mire, Sweden - 612E3M metaG (Illumina Assembly) | ecosystem: Environmental > Terrestrial > Soil > Wetlands > Permafrost | place: Sweden... | reverse complement strand
GGGCTCGTCCATCGCTACCCGGACAGGGTCCTGATGCTGGTCACGACCCAGTGCGCGAGCTACTGCCGCTACTGCACGCGGTCGCGGATCGTCGGCGACGCCACGCAGAACTTCAACCGCCACGATATCGAGGCCCAGCTGGACTACCTGCGCCGCACCCCACAGGTCCGTGACGTGCTCTTGTCCGGCGGCGACGCCCTAACTCTCAATCCCAAGCTGCTCGAATGGATCCTGCGCAGCCTGCGCGAGATCCCCCACATCGAGATCGTCCGCATCGGCTCGCGAGTGCCGGTCTTCCTGCCACAGCGCATAGACGATGAGCTGTGCGAGATGCTGGCGAAATACCACCCGTTGTGGATGAACCTGCACTTCAACCATCCCAACGAGATCACACCCGAAGTTGCGCGCGCCGCCGACAAGCTGACTCGGGCCGGTATCCCGCTCGGCAACCAGTCGGTTCTACTCGCCGGCATCAACGACTGCGTCCACATCATGCGGGCGCTCGTCCATCGCCTGGTCGAGAACCGGATCCGGCCGTACTACATCTACCAGTGCGACCTGGTCGAAGGCTCCGGCCACTTCCGCACGCCGGTCGGCAAGGGCATCGAGATCATGGAAGCGCTGCGCGGCCACACCTCCGGCTATGCGGTCCCGACCTTCGTCGTCGACGCTCCAGGCGGCGGCGGAAAGATCCCGGTCATGCCCAACTACCTGATCAGCTACTCGGACCACAAGGTCATCCTGCGCAACTTCGAGGGCTATATCACGACCTACGAAGAGCCCGAGCAGTACACGCCGCACAACAAAGCCCACTGCACGTACTGCCAGAACCCGCGCCCCGAGCCGGGCCAGGGCGGCGTCGAAGGACTGCTCGACGGCAACCAGATGTGGATCGCGCCATCCGGCTTCGAGACGGCTCATCTGCGCGGCCGCACCGAGCCGCACCGGCTGCAGGATCCCTCGAAGTGGATTCCGTACGGCGTCGGCCCGATCGAAGGGACGGCCGGAAAGCCACTGGCCGAGTTGGAGCCGGGGTCGGCTGCCGGGACGCCGGAGGACGCGGTCGGTGCACCGGGCGGCAAGATCGAGCCCAAGTTCGAATACAAGCCCGGCGAGGAACCCCGCCCGCGCGAAGGCGAACCTACCGGCTGGTCGCACGGCGAGCTGCTCTAGGCGACGCTCAAAACCCGAGTCGGCGAGCGCCCCAGCCGACGCTGCGCGGCCCGCTACAATCACACCGATTGGATCGAACGGAGCGAGCTGAGGGAGGAGCGAGCATGATCGCGGGAACGTGGCCGTCCGACTATGGCAGCCCCATATTCATTCGCAAATACGAGGGCCGCACCTACGAGGACTTGATCCAAGCATTCCACGACGACGCGACTCTGCTCTTGTCCGAGGGCTACGAGCCAACCGGGCAGCATTACATCGAGGGCGAATGGAGCGTGTTCCGGGCCGTCGTGGCAACGGTGCTGCTCTTATTCATGGTCGGGATAGTGCTCTGGTTGCAGATGCTCCTCTGGCGCCCGGTCGGAACCCTGACGGTGACGTACGTCCGCCGAGGCACGACGAGGTAGCGATGCCGCGGTCGCTCTTCATGTGGGAGTCGGCCGCGCGGTGTGCAACCAAATAGGAGCTACCCACACCCATAGCGCGCTCATCCCCGCGGAGCAGTCCTCGTCGTGCGTGCGACCGATGCGCTTACAGGTCGGGCAGCGTACCTTGCATACCATGCAACGCGAGAAGGCAACCGCGGGCCGCGGACTCGGGCGTCTTCACTGGAACCAGGACTACGCCGACGTGGTCATGGCTCTGGTGCTGACGGTGGTGGGGTTCATCTCCGCCTACGACAGTGGCGCCCGCTTCGACGTCGTCAGCGTCCCGCTCCTGATCCTCCAGACGATGCCACTCATCTGGCGTCGCCGGAACCCGATCCGGATCCTCTGGATCACAGGGGCCGCGATCATCTTCTACAGCATGCTCGGGTATCCGGTCGTCACGAGCGGGTCTCTCGGCGTCTTCGTGGCCTTCTACACCGTCGCCGCCAACGAATCGCGGCGCCGGGCAACCGTTGCGGCCCTGGCAACGGCCGGCGGCGTCCTCATCAGCTTCGCGGCCTACGCCGCGGTGGGTTCGATGCAGGGCTGGCAAGGGGAACTGACCAACACCTACCTTACGTATGGGCTGGCCTGGCTCATCGGCGACAACCTGCGGGTCCGTCGGGCCTATACGAGGCAGCTCGAAAGCCGAGCCGTGGAACTGGAGCGCGAGAGAGAAGAGAAGGCCGACCAGGCAGTGACTGAGGAGCGTGCCCGGATCGCCCGCGAGTTGCACGACGTGGTCGCCCACTACGTCAGCGTCATGGTCGTCCAGGCAGCCGGAGCTCGCCGAGTCGTCGACAAGGACCCTGCCGCGGCGAAAGGCGCGCTCGAGGCAGTCGAGTCGGCGGGCCGGACCGCCCTGGCGGAGATGCGCCGCATGCTCGAGGTCCTACGAGCGGACGATCCGGGCATGGGCCCGCAGCCCGGCCTGGGCGAAATCGAGAGGCTCATCCAGCAAGTACGAGACGCCGGCCTGCCCGTAGAGCTATCGATCGAGGGGTCGGTCTGCTGCCTGCCGGCCGGAATGGACCTTGCCGCGTATCGCATCGTCCAGGAAGCTCTCACCAACACGGTCAAGCACGGCGGCAGAGCCACGGCGCACGTCACTGTCCGGTACGCGGCCGACACGCTGGAGATACAAGTGATCGATGACGGCCGTGGCGCTGCGGCGCTGCTGCTATCCGACTCAGATGGCCGCGGACACGGCCTGATCGGCATGAAGGAGCGCGTCGCCTTGTTCGGGGGCGTGCTCGAAGCAGGGCCGATCCTGACCGGCGGCTACCGCATCTTCGCGCGGATGCCGCTCGAACCGGACGACGTCGCCCGAGCCAAGTCGGAGAGGGAGGCGTCTCTTGCTGCGGTCACGGAAGCAGCCGCTCGCGAGCGACGCGAAGCCGCCCATCGCGCCGCGATCCGGCATCAACCACCTGCGAAGACAGGCACTGCGCTGCCGATTATGGTTCGGCTGGTGCCGCCACATCCAAACGAACAGACCCGGCATCGCGGCCGCGGAGAGATAGAGGGCGACTTATGACGACGCGCGTGCTGCTGGTCGACGATCAGCCGCTCCTGCGGACCGGCTTCCGGATGATCCTTTCCGCCGAATCGAACCTGACGGTTGTCGGCGAGGCCGGAGACGGGGCCGCGGCCGTGGAGCTGGCTCGCAAGCTGCGGCCCGACGTGGTTCTGATGGACATCCGTATGCCGGGCATGGACGGCATCCAGGCCACACGCGCCCTGGCGGGCCCGGGCGTGGAAGACCCGATCAAGGTTCTGATTCTCACGACCTTCGGGCTCGATGAGTATGTAGTCGAATCTCTCCGAGCCGGCGCCAGCGGCTTCCTTCTCAAGGACGCGCCCCCGGAAGACCTCGTAGAGGCGATCCTGATCGTCGCTGCCGGAGAGGCGCTCCTGGCTCCGTCGGTGACTCGCCGCCTCCTGGACCGCCTCGCCAGTCGACTGCCACCCGCCAACGAGAACGCCATACCGGCGCTCTCCGAGTTGACCGATCGCGAGCTTGAGGTGCTCAAGCTCCTGGCTCGCGGCCTCTCCAACGCCGAGATCGCCGAGCGGCTGGTCATCTCCGAAACGACGGTGAAGACGCACGTCTCGCGCGTGCTCTCCAAGCTCGACCTGCGCGACCGCGTTCAAGCGGTGATCCTCTGTTACGAGACGGGCCTCGTATAGCCGGTCGCGGCAACCGTCGGATGCGACCGGCGGTTGAGTGGCGGTTCCGGCAGCCGCCCGATCCCTTCGTTGCCTCCTGCGCTCCTCGCTGACGAGTTGCGCGCCCGTCATCCGCACGCCGCCTCGCCGGTCGCTCCGTCATCCGGAGGGATGACCCGAGGTTCACTCCCCTGGACGACCGCCCAGTAACCGTCGCGGACGACTGCAAGGCGCGGCTCGGCCCGTAGCTTTCTCCATGACGAGACAGACGCAGGCGCAGCGTCCTCGAACACATGAGAAGACCAAGCAGCCCCAACCACTGAAGGAGAGACCCAAATGCGACTGGTGCGCGACCTCGGCCGCCGCAAGCTCCGCTCAACGCTGACCATCACCGGCATCGCCATTGGCATCATGGCCCTGGTGGTGTTCGGCTCGATGGCGAACAAGATGAACGCCCTCATCGGCGGCGGCAGCAAGTACTACCAGGACAAGGCCATCGTTTCCGTTGGCTCGATGTACTCCGGCAACATCCAGCCGCTGGCGTTGTCGGACGTGCAGAAGATCGAATCCATCGACGGTGTGGCGGCCGCCACGCCGACCGTCGACATGCTCCTGTCTTCCGAGGGCGGCGCCACGAGCATGGGCACACCCGAGATGATCACGGGCAGCATCCCGGGCGGCGACAAGGGCCTCGAGACATTCAAGATCGATCTCGCCTCAGGGCGTGAGTTGACCGCCGCCGACGCCGACAGCAAGGTCACCGTCCTCGGTTCCGACCTGGCACGAAGGTTGAACGTCAAGGTGGGCGACAAAGTTGCCCTTCGCGACGTTCAGTTCACCGTCGTCGGCATCTGGGCTCCGACGCTCACTGCCCCGGACAAGGATGCGTACGTCCCGCTGGCCGCCGCCCAGGACCTCTTCGTCAAGAGCCTGCCGCCGCTCATCCAGTCGAAGATCGTCGCCTCCGACATCGCCACGGGCATCACCGTCTACCCTCAGAAGGGCGTCTCGCCCGAGACCATCAAGACCCGCATCGAAGACCTGCTCGGCAAGGACTACACGGTCATGACCGGCAAGGACTTCGACGCCATGCTGGGTTCGTTCAGCGCCATCTTCTCGCTGGTCCTGACCGGCATCGCACTGCTGAGCCTCCTCGTGGGCGGCCTCTCGACGATCAACACCATGGCGATGGCCGTGGCCGAGCGAACGCGCGAGATCGGTATCAAGCGAGCCATCGGCGCATCCCGCTGGCGCATCCGGCGCGAGGTCGTCCTTGAGTCGGCCGCCATCGGTCTGATCGCCGGCCTCATCGGACTCGTGATCGGCGCCGCAATGACCACTCTCTTCAACGACCTGGGCCGCGAGTCGGGCAACGTTCTCTTCGAACTGACCCTCGGCACCGCCGCCACCGCGATCATCTTCGCAACGGGCCTGGGCGCCATCGCCGGCTTCATCCCGGCCTGGCACGCCTCCCGTCTCGACCCCGTGACCGCCCTCCGGTACGAGTAGCGGTCAGGCACCGAGTCCACCACTGAGCACACTGCGGGCCGCAAAGCGCGGCCCGCCAAGGAGATCAACCCTCATGGCACTTCTCGAAGGCAGCAACCTCCGCAAGACCTATCGCCTCAGCAAGCGAAACACCGTCGAGGCCCTCAAGGGCGTCGAGATCTCGATCGAGGCCGGTGAGATGGTCGCGATCATGGGTCCCTCCGGTTCCGGGAAGAGCACGCTGATGCACATCCTCGGCCTGCTTCACACTCCTGATCCGAACCACGGCCCCGCCCCGGAGCTTCGGCTCGCTGGCGAGAACGTCGCCTCCCTGTCAGACAATGCCAGGACCAGGATCCGCGCTCGCCGCATGGGCTTCGTGTTCCAGGACTTCAACCTCGTGCCTACACTCACCGCGCTCGAGAACGTCCTTCTCGCGTGCGAATACGCCGGCATCAAGGGCAAGGTCGCCCGCGACGCCGCCATCGAGGCCCTTGGGCTGGTCGGCCTCGCCGATCGCGCCGACCACAAGCCATCCGAGCTTTCCGGAGGCGAGCAGCAGCGCGTGGCCATCGCCCGGGCCCTGGTCAACAAGCCTGAGATCATCCTTGCCGACGAGCCGACGGGCAACCTGGACTCCGACAGAAGCACCGAGGTCCTGGCACTGTTCCGTCAGTTCAACCGCGAGCACGGCCAGACGATCGTGCTCGTGACGCACGACTCCGAGGTCGGCGAGGCCTGCGACCGCGTCGTGAAGATGCGCGACGGGCGGATCCGTAACAGCGGCCTGCGCACCGGCACACCGGTGATGGCGGTTCCGGCGGCAACGGCCCCAGCCACGGCCTGAGCATCGCTCGGACGGACTCCAAGACAAAGCAGCGGCCGCCATCTGACTCCCCGAATCCAGGCTCGCGGGAGGCGGCGACACCACGCGGCGTTCGCGTCATATCATTCGGGTAGATGGGGCGGGGCCCCGGCCGGTCAACCGGTTGGGGGCGAGGAGCCTTCGCCGCACTCTAGCGGTCGCCGTTCTCCCGCTCGATTTCGTCTTCATGGGGCGCCCAGCTTCCCCCTCGGCTGGGCGCCCCACCTCTTTGCCCCAGCAGCGACGAAACGCTCGCGATCCCAGGCGCACCGCTGGCAAGGTCAGGCTCGCCGGACCGCTCTCGGGTCGCTACCATTCCTTTCGTGGGTCGCAGACTATTGCGGCCGGAAGCAGACGTTTGGAGCGGCCGGAGGCGCATGGATCAGAGCACCCAGGGTGTACCGGCATCCGGCAGGGATCGACAGGTCCCGACCCCCGATCCGATAGCCCGGGACTACATTCTGCTGGCGCTCCGGCTGGGCAAGATGATGCCCGGCCTCGTGGCCGCCTACTTCGGTCCGGAAGACCTCAAGGATCAGGTCGACACTGAAACGCCCTACACCGCGACGAAGCTGCGCGAGGATGCCTCCAGAATCGAGGCACGGCTGGCGCGGGAGGTAACCGCGGCGGATCGGCGGCGCTGGCTGCAGGCCCAGCTGGTCGCCATCGAAGCCCAGGCATTGATGCTGACCGGCGATCCCCTGCCGTACCCGGATTACCTCACCTGCCTCTTCGATCTCACGCCCGAACAGACGCCTGAGTCGGTCTTCGATGCTGCCGCCGACGATCTTGCGCGGCTCCTGCCTTCCGGTGAGATGCGCACAGAAACGCTGGCCGATCGACTGGCCGCCTGGGACAGGCGCTTCATCATCGCCAGCGATCGATTGCCGGCCATTGTCGATTGGCTGGTCGGTCAGGTTCGAGATCGAGCGGATCGGCTCGTGGGTCTCCCGACGGGAGAGAAGGTCGAGTTCGAATACGTTGCCGGTGGACCGTGGAGCGCATTCAGCCAGTACGAGGGCGGCCTGCGCACTTCCATCGAGATCAACACCGAGCAGCTGTGCAGGCCTGCCGACCTGGTCCGCATGGCGGCCCATGAGTGTTACCCGGGCCGGCACACGGAACATGCCTGGATGGAGCGCCGAATGATCGGGGACCAGGGCCGGATGGAAGCCAGCATCACCCTGCTGAACACTCCCGAAACCGTGATCCGCGAAGGGGTGGCCTTGCTGGGAGAGCGCCTCGTCGCACCCGACGATCTGCTTCCGGATCTCCTGCTCGAGCTATACGAACGGGGAGGCCTGGCGGTTGCCGCCGACCCGGCCGCCGCCCGCGAAGCCGCCAACAAGCAGGTTCGAATCGGACGTGCGCTGGCGAGCCTTCGGGCCGTCGTGGCCAATGCCGCCTTTCTGCTGCACGACGATGGCGCCGCCAGAGAGAGCGTCGCCGCATATCTGCGCCACTACCTTGTGATGAGTCCCGAGCGTGCCGATAGGCAACTGGCCTTGATCGAGGACCCGATCAGCCGGGCGGAAGTCGTGGTCGGCAGCGAGGGCGAGCGCCTGTTGCGCCGCTGGTTCGAACTCGGTCCTTCGGGTGAGCTTGTCGACCGGTTTGGGCGCCTCCTGCGCGAGCAGCTGACGCCCGGTTCCATCTCCGCCGATCTCGCCGCCGTCGGCTTCGGCGGCGCCTGGTAGGCGCTACCGCGGCGCCGTCCCATCAGCGGCCAACGGCTCCGCGGGCTAGACTCTGCGTCGTGACCGATAGCCGCATCCCAAGCCCCAAGCCGTCCACTCGGGTCGCCGGCAAGTCGGCACCCAAGGCCGCCGTCAAGGTCGCCGGCAAGTCGGCACCCAAGGCCGCCGCCAAGTCCGCCGCCAAGTCCGCGGCGCCGCGCAAGGCGGCGACAGTTGCCGCGGTCGTAGAGGCAGGCCACGAGCGGGTCTTCCACCACCCCAACCTCGGCCTTGCTCCCGCGGTCATGACCGCTTCACACGGCGCCGCGGCCGGAAAGGTACGCCTCGACGCCGCCCGCATTTCCGTCGGAGCCCTCGAGGCCGTGGCGAAGGCAGACCCAACGATCCGGACGCGATACGACGACATCGGGCTGCGGATGCTGCTGCGTGACGGCGAGCTGCTGATCGAGCGGCTGGCGATGTGCCTCGCGGGCGGCCAGGACAGCTGGCTTACGGACTATGCCGAATGGATCGGGCCGATCCATCGCCGCCGAGGCGTCCCGTTGCGCGACCTGGCCGCGCTCTGCGCCGCCATTCCGGGGCAGATCGAGCCCCAACTCGGTTCCGACGAACTCGCCGCGGCCACTCGCTATCTGGACGCCGCGGCCGCCGTACTCAACCGCAACGGCCGGGTTGGCGGCGACCGCCACAAGCGCAATGCGCTGCTGAAGTGGATGTATCGCGGCGTCTGACCGCGCCAAACCGTGGGCCGAAGCGAGCGCCCCGTCCCGCAGAACCGGAGGCCGACATGACGATCAAGTGGGTGAAGGTCGATTCGCTGGTCATGCGCGGCGAACCGTTCTGCTACAACACGCGGCTGACTGTTCGCCAGCTGTTGGAGTTGAGGCGCGACGGGCACGGCGTAGCGCAGCTGCTGCTGGAGCACCCGGAACTGCGAGTCGTCGGTATCGCCCAGGCCTATCGCTATGCCTCCGAGCACCGGGACAAGTACGGAGAGTTCTTCGGGCGTGACGGCGCCCTCGCCGGGCCGGGCCTGACGGACGAGGAGGCCGCCGTTCTGCCGGACGATCTGCGCCTCCCGGGCGTGGTCACCGCCAGAGCGAAGCCGGCGGGCCGAGCGAAGGGCTGAGTCGGATGGTCGGGCGTGACGGTGCCGCCGGTCCACGTGCCGTGTCCACCGGCCCGCGCACCGGTCCGGATTCGACTATCCCGACGAAACTGGTAGGATATAGAATGTTATGAACGACCCGATCGCGGCGCTTGACGCCGCTCCAACTGACCCCGCAACCGTCCCTGCAGATGCCGAGGCGGACCCCGTTTTCGATCCCACCCGCCGGGCAACCGAGCTGGCCATCCTGGATGCTCTCCGCTCCGTCGTCGACCCGGAACTGGGCATGGATGTCGTCGAGCTGGCCCTGATCCGGCAGATCATCATCGGCAGCGAAACGGCGGAGATCAGAATGGTTCTGACGACCCCGTTCTGCCCCTATGCCGGTTCGATGATCCAGCAGATCAAGGATGCGGCCGAGTCGGTGATGGAGCATCCTGTCAAGGTCACCCTGCTGGCCGAGCGCTGGGATCCGCGCGACGCCGGTCTCACGTGGTGACGCGCTAGCAATCGAGGGGAGCATGCCGGACAAGCCCCAACGCAAGTCAGCAGTCGCGACCCGTCGCGGCGACGACGGCACCACCGGCCTCCTGTTCGGCAGTGCGCGCGTCTTCAAGGACGAACCCCGAACAGAGGCCTACGGCGACGTCGATGAGGCCGTAGCGGCCCTGGGGCTGGCGCGCGCCGAACTCGGCCTGAAGGCTCAATACGGAACCCTGCCGAGAACACTCGACGGATTGCCCGACCTCATCCTGAGGCTGCAGCGCGAACTCTTCGTGGTCGGTGCGGAACTGGCAACTGATCCCGCGGCGCTGGACCGCCAGGTCGCGGGCGTGACGCGCGTGACCGCCGCGATGGTCGATGGCATCGACGCGATCCTCGCGGAAACGGAAGCCGCCGTTGAGATGCCGCGCGAATTCGTCGTTCCCGGCGAGACTCGCCTGTCGGCCGCGCTCGAGCTGGCTCGAACCATCGTTCGGCGGGCCGAGCGGCGGGCCGTCGCGATCCGCCGGGCCGAACCGATCCCCGAAGATCAGCTCGTCCCATATCTCAACCGTCTCGCCGATCTACTCTGGATCCTCGCCCGCGCCGCCGAGCAGGGCGAATCGCGAACTGCCACTCCCTCCAGGGCGGAGCCGGCGCTGCCGCGCGGCCAGGCCGGCGACTAGCGACTATCGGATCGACCCCTTTGAACGGCGCGGCGCCGGGACTGCTGGCGTACGATCAACTCGAACGACGACAACTCGCCCATCCAGGGAGCGGTCCAAGCAACGCGCTTCGCCGCACTGACTTCGATCGGAGAACACGGTGAACAACGGCTTTGGATCCCCATCGAGCGGTTCGTACGAGCACCTTGGTGTGCGGCCTGCCGCCCGGCTGTCGGCCATGTTCCTCACACAAGCCTTCATGTGGATGTTCCTCGGCCTGATCCTGAGCGCATTCGTGGCGTTCCTGGTCGAAAACAACCTGGGACTTGGCGAGACCGTCCTCAGCCTGTGGCTGCCTCTGATCATCGTCGAGATGGTCATCGGCGTCGGCCTGCAGGTCGTCATCAAGCGCATCAACGCCACAGTCGCCCTCGGGCTGTTCCTCGTCTACGCCGCGATCAACGGCCTCACGTTCGGCGTGATCATGCTCGCGTACACGGCCCAGACGGGCGGCGCGGCGACGGTCGTGGAAGCGTTTGCAAGTGCCGCCGCCATGTTCGGCGGAGCTGCTTTGTACGGCGCAGTCACGCGGCGGTCCCTGGCGTCCATGTACGGCTACCTTGCCATGGCCACGTGGGGCCTTCTCGTCGCGATCGTGCTGAACATCTTCCTGGGCAACGGCACGCTCGACATCATCATCTCGGTCGTCGGCGTGATCATCTTCACTGCCCTCACCGCAGCCACGGTCCAGCGCATCTCGCGCGGGCAGTTCGCGGCAATGACCGGGTCGATGGAGAAGGCATCCGTGATCGGAGCTCTCCTCCTCTACCTCGAATTCGTGAACATCTTCCTGTTCATGCTCCGGCTATTCAGCGGTGGCCGTCGCTAGGAGCGCCGGCGCCAAACCCGCTCCGGGGTGCATCATTCGAGTCGTGACTCCAACTAGCCGCTTGCCCGGCTCTCACTTGCCCGCCCGCCTGGCTGCGGCGTCGATACTGTTCGTGGCCGTAGCGGCCGCGTGCGGCAACGCAACGCCCACGCCGACGCCGGGCGGTACAGCAGCAACCGCGACGTCTTCGACGCCGACGCTGGCGCCGGGCGCCACCGCCACGCCGAACATCTCCATCGTGCCCGCACCGACCTCCAGGCCGGCCGCCCCGACCGCTTACACCGCCCACCTCGATGCGGCGACGGCTGCGACTCTGCAGGCGGACCTGAGCGGCATCCGCAGCGCCGGCAAGTTCCCGGGCGCATCGGCCGCCGTCATGTTCCCCGATGGCTCGATCTGGAAGGGCGTCTCGGGAACGGCGGTTGCTTCCTCCTCCACTCCCGTTACGTCCGACACCCTCTTCTCGGTCGGAAGCATCACCAAGACCTTCATATCGGCGCTGATCGGGCGGCTCGCCCAGGACGGCACGATGGGCCTCGACGATCCCCTCTCCAAGTACGTCCCGGATTTCGCGAACGCCACCAAGATCAGCATCCGCCAGCTGCTCAGCCACACCGCCGGCATTCGGGATCTCTTTGACAGGTCCTCGACCCTGCCCGCTGCCGTTGGGGCGAACCGAGCCAAAGCCTGGACCGCAGCCATGGTTCTGGCCACGGTCAAGAGCCCCTATTGGGCCCCGGGCAAGGGCTACTTCTACTCCAACACGGACTACGTCCTGCTCGGGATGGCCATCGAGAAGGCCACCGGCAAGAAGGTGGCAGATCTCGTCCGTTCGGACTTCCTGAAACCGCTCGGAATGACCCACACATTCCTTCAGACCGAGGAGACGGCAACCGGGCCCAAGGCTCACGGCTACATGGCAGCGACCGCATCCTGCAAGAGCCCGTGCGACAACTTCGCCGGGGCGATGATTCCCTACACCGCCGAGGCAACCGTCGCCGGCTTCTCCGGCGCATACGTCTCAACCGCGTCCGACCTGGCCATCTGGGCCAACGCCCTGTACCGCGGCTACGTGTTGGACGAAGCCACTCTCGCATCGATAGCGGACCTGACTCCGTCGATGTCCTTCAAGACCAAGCCCACCTTCCCTTACGGTCTCGGCTTCGAGGAGACGACCGTCGGCGGCCAGGTTGCCTGGGGCCATCGCGGCCACCTCGACGGCTTCTGGTCTGTCATGGAATACCTGCCCGCCAGCCACGTCACCGTAGTGATTCTGGCGAACGCGGACTGGGCCACAAATCGGATCCTGCCCGGGGCGGGGACGCTCTCGCGAGCCGCTACCGCCGGCAAGTAGCCCGCAGGGCGGCCAGATCGGTCCCCGAGTCTCGCCCAACGCCGCCATGCCCAAGCACGACCGCCCCGGAATCAAGAGCCCGGCGATTGCTCGCCGGGTTCTTAGCGTTCTTATGAAGGCCTCGCGGCCCGGCGCTATGCGCGGCGGGAGGTGAAGCAGTCGCTGCAATAGACCGGCTTGGTTCCGCTCGGGCGGAACGGGACCTGAGCCTCGCGTCCACAGCTGGAGCACGTGGCCGAGAACATCTCGCGCGGGCCGGAGGAGTAGCCGCCGCGGCCGCCGCCGCCACCATGGGAAGCGCCGCCGCCGAAATCACCACGCTGGGCCTTCCGGGCTGCGCGGCAAGTTGGGCAACGTCGCGGTTCGCTGAACTGGCGATCCGCGTAGAACTGCTGCTCGCTCGCGCTGAAGACGAACTCCTGGTTGCAGTCCTGGCAAACCAGAGTCTTGTCCGATGCGTACAAAGAACGC
>Ga0182021_10007679_pt1 | contig 12787 bp, 11 predicted proteins | sample 612E3MmetaG_FD_120493 | JGI IMG/M metagenome (GOLD analysis project Ga0182021, IMG submission 120493) | Permafrost microbial communities from Stordalen Mire, Sweden - 612E3M metaG (Illumina Assembly) | ecosystem: Environmental > Terrestrial > Soil > Wetlands > Permafrost | place: Sweden... | reverse complement strand
TTTCTCCTGTTGCAGATCCTTTTTCTCTGCGAGGGCGTCTTCCACGGTTCCGAATTCCTTGTAGAGCTTTTCCAGGAGAGACAGCTCCGTTTCGATGTCATTTGCCATTGCCTCGGACTGCGACTCGCAGGATGCAACATCCTTGATTTTTCCGTCTATTTCAGAGGCGACGGCGGCAGTATCCGCGTGAAGCCGTAAGAGAGTTCTCTGGTTTGCATCCCTCTTTTCTCCAAGGGATGTGAGGAGGATCTTCTGCTCCGTGAGATTCCTCTCCTGATTTTCCAGATGGGACCTCGATATTTCCCATTTCTCCTGGAGAGCGGAGATCGCATCATTGATGGAAGTTTCTCTGTTCCCATAAGAGATGAGGTCCTGCTTCAGGGCCTTAATCTTTTCTGCTGCTTCCGTTGTTTCCTTGAGAAGGTTTTCATGACTGAACTCAAGAACATGAATTCTCTGTTTGGTCCGTTTTATTTCATCTTCAAATCTTTCCTTGTCCTTCTTTTTGCTGTTTATCTGAAGTTCCAGACGGTGAAGTTCCGATCTGGTATGACTTAATTCTTCTTCCCACTGTGAGATCAGGGATACAATCCTCTTTCGATTTTCCCTGTCTTCTTCCAGTTGTTCTGCAAGTTCTTCAACTTCCTTTTCCAGCTCGGCGATCTCTCTCTTATTTCGGAGAAGACTTCTTTCTCCGTTTGTCCTGCTGCCTCCGATCAACACGCCGTGTGGAGTTATAATATCTCCTTCCGGGGTAACAAATGTGCCCATGAAGCCATTCATCTTCCAGAGAGAGATTCCCCGATTCAGATTCGGGATCAGCAGGACATCACCAAGAAGATAATTGGCTATGCCTTTGAAATCCTGACGCACATTTACCAGGTCGATGAGCTTGACCGTTTCTTTGAGCTGACCGGCAGGCGTTTGGTTATGACCATTGGTTCTCACTTCAAGGGGGACAAAACTTCCCCTGCCCAGGGAAGAACTCTTCAGGTAATCGATGGCCTTTACGCCATCCTCCTGACTCCTGACCACGACATACTGGAGTTTCTCTCCCAGGACAGCTTCAACGGCTGTTTCATATTCCATGGGAACATCGATGTGATCCGCAACCAGGCCGATGAACGATTCGCGCAGCCGGCAATCCACTCCGTCTTTCTCATCAACCGTCATGATGTTCTTTGTCGCTTCATTGCACCATGCATAACTGTCCTGAAACTCCTTCAGGGAATTCAGCCGCGATGATTTACTTCCTGTTTCTTCCTTCCTTTCCGAGATCGCCTCGTCAATCTCTCCCAAATCACACTTCGACTGTTCCAATTCATTGGCGGCAATGTTTTTTCGCTCTCTTAGCTCAGCCAGGGAATCAACATCCTCCTGCAAACCGATTCTTAATTCATCGAGGTCATGATGGATGGATTCCATTCGATTACGATACTCGTTGATCTCTCTGCTGTCCCGCTCCGCCCTTTTTCTGATATCCTCGATTCCTTTTTCGAGACCGGCGATCATGTTTTTTGCATTCGTTCTACCCGTGACAATATCAATATGCTCGATTTTCTTATCCTCAAGTTCCCGGTGGAGTGCGTCAGACGATTTTTTGAGTTCCTCTACTCTCGTCTGACTCTGTAACACGGCGCTGCGAATGTCCCGGATTCTGTCGTCCGATTCGCCCGTCATGGCTTTCAGGATATCCATTTCTTTCGCGAGGTTTTCCCGTCTTTCCTTAAGTATTTCAATTTCCGACAGGTTTTTCTGCTTTCTCGCGGATATATCCTTTATCTTACCCTTTGCATATTCGATCTTTTGTTCCTTGATATTGATTGTGTTTCTGATGTCGTAAAGCTTTTCCTGGTGTTTTGAGACCTGCTCCTCATTTTCGAGGATGTCCGTTTTTAACGCTACATAGGAAGTCTCCAGTCCTGTCAGTCTTGTCTCGGTTTCCATGTCCCTTCTGTTAAGTTCTGCGCGAGATTCATCAATGGACTGCCCCTTTGCGGATAAATCCATATAGGCCTGAAGTGCAAGGGTTATCTCCGCCTCTTTGATCTGCTTTTTCAAATTCCTGTACTGTTCTGCCCGCTTCGCCTGCCTCGATACAGCATTGAGCTGGGTTTTGACTTCCTTAATGATATCGTTCAGGCGCAGGATGTTTTGCTGAGTCGCCTCCATCTTCCGGACGGCAGCTTCTTTCCTGCTTTTATATTTTGAAATGCCCGCGGCGTCTTCGATGAACTGTCTCCTCTCTTCGGGCTTTGCCTCAACGAGACTGGCGACACTGTTCTGTTCTACTATGGAATACGTCTTGGCGCCGACGCCTGTACCCATGAAAAACTCTCTCACGTCCAGCAGCCTGCACGGCACTTTATTGAGCGTATATTCACTGTCTCCATCACGGAACAGCCTTCGCGAAATCATGACTTCGCTGCACTCGGCGTATGCTCCGGGAAATTGCTGCCTGTTATTTTCAAGGATCATTGACACTTCCGCCATGCCAACGGGCGCCGAATCTTCAGATCCGTGAAAGATGACGTCATCCATCTTTTTTCCGCGAAGGGTCTTAACCCGCTGTTCACCCATAACCCACCGGATTGCATCAACAATATTGCTCTTGCCGCATCCGTTGGGACCTACGACGCCGGTAATCCCGTCAGAGAAGTCGAGAATAATTTTGTCCCTGAAGGATTTAAACCCTAATATTTCCAGCTTTTTCAGTCTCATGGGACGAATCCTAACAAAAGAAATGCCCTTTGTAAAGAAAAAATACAACTAAATGTATAAGGAATTATTTCAACCACTATATATGGTGTCAGCATGGTTTTTGTAAAATAGTCCTTTTGCACAGTGGGCGAACATGCTATTTTGGAAATACCTCCCCCTGCCCCCTCCAGAGGGAGACAATGAGTGACACTGCCCCGCCAGCGGGGGACAGTGAGGAAGGCACCCCGCCAGAGGCTGGAAGAAAGAATTCCCCCTCTCTTGACGGGAGGGGTCAGGGGAGGGTTATTTTTTTGGCCTTCGTAGCGCTCCGCGGGGTATGAGGATTTATGATGAAAATAGCCTTTGGGTAGATGCTCATGGATGAAGAAAAGTGGGAAATCGCGTATGCGGCATCGGGGATGACCAACGCGAGTATTATTGTCGGGAGGCTGGAGACGGAAGGTATACCCACAAGATTGAAGTATGAGGCCGTCGGAGCCATCTATGCCATTACAATTGACGGCCTGGGGAAAGTGGATGTCCTGGTTCCTGAAAGTCAGCTGGAGAGAGCCCGCGAAGTCCTTTCACGGTCGTATGAGGAAACAGATATGGACTGGGAAGGTGAATGATCGGAATATCCCGCACGATTATCCTTCTCACCCGTTTATCCGCCGATTGATGTCATGTCTTTCACGCATTTTTTTATGTGGCCTTCATCACAGGCCAGATCGTGCTGTATGGGTTTCCTCGCGATGGCCTTTTGCATAAGCTCTGCAATATCCTTATCGCTGCAGCCGCCCCGCAAGGGGTCTTTCAGGTCAATCTCTTCATCCGAAAGAAGGCACGCCCGGAGATGGCCGTCTGCGGTGAGCCGAAGACGGTTGCATGAATGGCAGAAGTGATGGCTGACAGGACTGATAAAACCGATTTCCCCGGCGCCGTCTCTTATCCTGAATATATTAGCGGGTCCGTCAATTCGGTTCCTTTCCCCGTTCACAGGTTCAAGATTGTAAATCTCGCGGATCTTTTCTCTTACGACTTCATTGGACAGATATTTGCTGTTGTTATCCAGAACAGCCCTGCCGATGGTCATCAATTCAATGAACCTGATCTGATAGGGTTTATCAATACTCAATTTTGCAAAATCCAGTAGTTCATCATCATTAAACCCTTTTATGGCAACGATATTGATTTTGATGGGAGAAAACCCGATTCTGTATACTTCATCGATTCCCCTGAGAACGGCGTTCAGATCTCCCCCCCTCGTAATGTGGCGATACTTGTCAGGGTTCAAAGAATCGAGACTGATATTGATTCTTTTCACACCCGCATGATAGAGCTTCTCGGCAAGGGATTCTAAAAGGATGCCGTTGGTTGTCAGACTGATATCGCTGATATCCGGCATGGCTTTCAGGGAATCGATGAAGTCAACGGCGCCACGCCTGATCAATGGCTCTCCACCGGTTATTCTTATCTTTCTGATTCCCATGTTGACGGCCACGCCAATGATTCTTGATATTTCTTCATACCGCAGGATATCCTCATGGCCGAGGAGGGATAATCCTTCCTTGGGCATGCAGTACAGGCAGCGCAGGTTGCATCTGTCAGTTATTGATACCCTCAGGTAATTGATATCTCTGTTGAATTTGTCTAACATACGGTGAAGAGACGCCTCTCGATATCGGGGGATGTTTGTCTATAACATTTGATTTTTTAGCATACTATGGAATACATGGCAATACATTCATGCTTTCACAAAGAATAGTTGACAAATCCTCCTTGACACCCGTTCATTTCTCTATTAAAAATTATATCTTGGATTTTAAGAGATTTTTAGGTTATCAAGGCTATTAGATTAAGCTTTCATTATAAGGAGCGCGTTTATGAGTAAAGTACCCATCACGAAGTCGGGATACGATAAATTGAAAAAGGAATTGGAATATGTGAAAACTGTTTCCTTACCGGAAAATATACGAGATATTGAGACGGCAAGAGCGCACGGGGATATAACCGAAAACGCGGAATATGCGGCCGCTAAGGAAAGGCAATCCTTTATTCAAGGCAGGATTCAGGAATTGGAAAACAATCTTGCCACTTCCTATATTGTCAGCCTTGCCGGATTGACCTGTGACAAGATTGTCTTCGGTTCCATGGTGACCATCGAAGATATGCAAACAGGAAGCGGCATCACATATCAGCTTGTCGGGCCCTTTGAATCGGATATCAATGTGAATAAAATTTCTGTCACCTCTCCCATCGGCAAGGCCCTTATCGGCAAGAGCATCGGCGACGAGGTACGGGTAAGAACGCCGGGTGGGATGAGGGAATTTGAAATTGTTGACATCGCTGTGGAAGAGACTTGATCCATGACACTCATATCCCTACAAACAGCAAACGCATCTTCGGAGATCAGCACAGCGCTGATTTCAACCTGTGCCTCTTTCTTAATAAATTTTCTTGACATACATACTTCGTCATACTTATAAATAAACATTATAAATGCGAAGTTCCTATTTCTTGGAGATCATCGTTCACTAAACCAGGGTATAGAATCATAAACAGTAAGTTGAAAGGAGGTATAATTCTTTATGAAGAAAGTAATTCAATTCACGGTCATTTTTCTAATTATCACTTCTGTTTCTTTATGTTTTGGCCAGGTGCGACCGGGCGCCTACTCAATTTCACCATTTATCGGAGGATATACGTTTGAAGGGAACATGGGTTTGAGAACACGTCCGGTGTATGGTCTGAGAATGGGTTATGACTTCACAAAGCATCTGGGTGCGGAGTTATTGTTCGATTATATCGCCACGAACCACATAGAGGGTACAAGTGAACCGAGTACGGATGTATATAATTACAGGTTTGAAGGACTCTATCATTTTATGCCCGAGAAGCGCCTTGTTCCTTTCATCTCTATAGGCATAGGAGGCCAGACTATCGACTATAGCTCATGGCCGGCAGACAAGACAAGATTTGTCGCCGATTACGGCGCGGGAGTAAAATATTTCCTGACAGATTCAATTGCCCTGAGGGCCGATGTGAGACATGTTCTGGCTTTCGGCAGCCTTTATAACAATCTTGAATACACCATTGGATTAATGTTTAGTTTTGGCGGGAAAAAAGCCGTATCAAAGACGCTGGTTAAGGAAGCCGAAGTAGAAGCCGAACCTGCGCCGCCCCCGCCGCCACCGGTAAAGGAGCCCGAACCGATCGCAGCACCGCCGCCGCCCCCACCGCCGCCTGCTGCTCCACCAGTGAAAGAACCGGAAGCTGTGCCGGCGCCGCCTCCACCACCACCCGTAATTGAGGAGATGAAAAAGGCGCCCGAAGCTGCGTCCGAGATTGAACAGAAGATCATTGAAAAGGGTCGAGCCACTCTTAAAGTCGAATTCGATTTTGATAAAGCAATTGTAAAACCAAAATACAATAAAGAAATACAGAAGGTTGCCGATGTAATGAATAAGTATGCCGATCTGAATATTGTCATTGAAGGACATACGGACAATGTGGGAGGGAAGCAATACAATCTAAACCTGTCCCAGAGGCGTGCGGAGGCAATAAAGACGGTCATGGCAACCAAATTCAATATTAACGCGGACCGGATCAAGGCGAAAGGTTTCGGATATTCCAGGCCTGTTGCGACCAACTCCACCAAGGAAGGAAGGCAGAAGAACAGACGAGTTGAAGCCGCTGTAGAATATATCGTGAAATAAGCCCGTCAAAAGAGGCCATGTTTCATTGAGGCATGGCCTCTTTTCCATATTTTATAGTCCGAGGAAAGCCTTCTGGATCAGATCTGATGAGAGAAGATCTTTTCCCGTTCCTTCCATGACGATCCTGCCGGTCTGGATCACGTAGGCCCTGTCGCAGATATCCAGTGCTTCCTGCACATCCTGCGCGACGAGGAGGATGGTTACACCGTCTTTCCGTATCTCTCCGATAACCTCAAAAATCTTATCCACCAGCTTTGGTGCAATTCCCCAGGATGGCTCATCGAGAAGCAGCAGTTTTGGCTTGCTCATTAAACCCCGTCCGATAGCGAGCATCTGCTGCTCACCGCCGGAAAGAGTGCTTGCTTTTTGCTTGATCCTGTCTCTCAGGATAGGAAAGATGTTGCAGACATAATCCAGCCTCTTTTCGATCTCCGGTTTGTTTTTTGTAAGGTAAGCCCCGAGGAGGAGATTCTTGTGGACGCTAAGATTTGGGAATAATCGCCGGCCTTCCGGGACAAGGGACATTCCCAGGCTTACGATCTTGTGGGCGTCCATCTTTGTGATATCCTTTTCGTCAAAGGTAACACGTCCCGACACAGGCGACAGAATACCGCTCAGCCCCTTGAGGATTGTGGATTTTCCGTTTCCGTTTCCGCCGATCAGAGAGACGATCTCGCCCTTCTCCACATGAAAAGAAACATCATGGATCACAGGGACGTTACTGTATTTTAATTGAATGTTCTCTACGTTTAGCATGATATTTTTTACCGAAGTAAGCCTGAATGACTTTCTCGTCGTTGATCACTTGAGCAGGGCTGCCTTCCGCGATCTTTTCCCCGTAATCCAGGACTACCACCCGATCGGCGATGGGCATGATCCCTTCCATTACGTGCTCCACCAGGATAAGAGTAATTCCCAGACTTCTTAACTTCTGCATGAGCTCAGTGCTTTCTCTGACTTCGTATATATTAAGGCCTGCCATCATTTCATCGAGAAGAAGAAGCTCCGGTTCCGTTGCAAAGACCCTGGCCACTTCGAGTCTTTTCTGGTCGGAGATGGTGAGGGAGGATGATTGCAAATGCAGCTTCTCCGAAAAACCGAATATCTCCGCCGCTTCTCTGGCCTTCCGCTCAGCATCCGTTCGTCGCGGTTTTCTCAGAAAAGCGCCGATCATGATATTCTCCAGTACCGTCATATCCTTGAAAATTCTCACGATCTGAAAGGTGCGGCCGATGGCCATCCGGCAGATAGCCTCGGGGGTTTTATGGGTAATGTCATTACCTTTGAAAAGTATGTTCCCCTCGTTGGCGGTGTAAAAGCAGGCAATGCAGTTGAAGAGCGTCGTTTTGCCGGCGCCGTTCGGTCCGATGAGCCCGATTATCTCCCCCCGGTTGACGGTGAAGGAAATGTTATGATTGGCCAGAAGCCCGCCGAAACGTTTGCTCACATTTTTTATGGTCAGTAGCTCACTCATCTCGATAAATACATCCCTTAATTTTCTCCGCGCTTTGAAAACAAAGCCCACAGTCCCTGGGGCCGCAGGATAGCCAGCAATATGATAAGCATTGAATATATAATGAGATCAATACCCTGCCCCTCGCTGCCAAGATACACTCTCGTTAATTCCGTCAACGGCACAAACACGATAGCGCCGATCACAGGCCCGAAGAGTTTTCCGAGGCCTCCAATGAGGACGATAATGCACAGTTGGATGGACATCATAAGGTCCATGGTGCTCGATGGGTGGATATAAAGGACATACTGGGCATAGAAGGTGCCGCAGATGGACGTCAGAATTGCCGACAGAGAGAATGCATACATCTTGTATTTTTGAATGTCGATTCCGAGGCTCCGGGCGCCGTCGGGGTCGTCCTTGATGGCGCGGAAGTAATATCCCAGCCTGCTTTTCTCCACACCGTAAGAGACGGCAAGGGCAAAGAGGAACATGGCGAGGATGATGTAGTAATATGGGAGCTTCGACGTATGAAATTCGAAGTTCTTGAGGGACTCTTCCAAAATAGGGAGATAGATCCCCACAGCCGCCCCCGCATAGTCCCAGTTTGTGAAGACTACTATCATGATCTCACCTACGGCAATCGTGGCGATGGCAAAATAATGTCCCTTCAGTCGAAAACAGGGATAGCCGACGATGACGGCCAGAAGGACGGAGAATCCGCACCCCGCCAGCATTCCGAGCCAGGGCGATATCCCATAGTTTGTCAGGAGAATTGCTGTGGCATAAGCCCCCACGCCGAAGAAGGCCGCATTGCCGAAAGAAACCTGTCCCGCATAGCCGCCGATGATATTCCAGCCTATCCCCATGGTGGCATAGAGGAGAATCATGATTGCAAGATGTCTCGGGAAGGGGTTCTCGAAAAAGAAGGGAAAGGCAATGAGGCAGCACAGAAAAAGTAAAAAAAATAAAAATCCTCTTTTCATCTCATGCCTCAATTACTACGCCCCATCAAGCCCTGCGGCCTCACAAAGACTACAGCGAGATACAGGGCAAGAACGAACATGAACTTCAGGGAAGGATCAATGAGATATCCGCTTAAGACCTCCACAAGCCCGACGATGATACCGGCGATAAAAGCCCCTACCACACTTCCGAAGCCTCCCAACGCCACGACGACAAAGGCAATGAGGCAGAAATTAGCGCCCACTTCGGGAAAAACGTAGTAGAAGCTTGAAAGAAGGGCGCCGGCAATTCCCACTGTGGCGATGCCGATCCCCCAGGCAAGGGCAAACATGCGGTCGCTGTTGATTCCCATGAGCCTTGCCGCCTCCTTATCTTCGGAAACGGCTTCCAGTGCCATCCCGAGCCTGGTTCCTTTAAGGAACCAAAGGATAAGGCCGTTGCAAAGAATGGCTCCGGCGGCGGCAATGATCTGGGGCACGCCTACATAAACTCCGAATATATTAATGTTACCGCTCAGAATAGTCTGAGGGATCATCCGGTAGTCTGCTTTCCACAGGAACTGGGCAAGGCCCCTCAAAAAGATCAGCATGCCGAAGGTCACAAATATCTGCGTGAGCATCGGGGCGTTTATAATCGGGCGTATCACGATGTAGTAGGTGATGACTCCCAGGCCGAAAAGCAGAACCGTTACTATTGGGAGGGATTGAAGGGGGTCCATGCCGAAAAGCACAAAAAACCAGAAGGAAAAATACATGGCTACCATCAGATATTCCCCATGGGCGAAATTAACTATATCCATGACCCCGAAGATCATGGTAAGGCCCACGGCGACCAGAGAATAGAGAAATCCGATAAGCAAGCCGCTTACAATCGTTTGTGTGAAAACCCCCTCCATCTTTCCGTCCCTGTTCTATCTCTTTTCCCACTTTGGGAAGGGCCATACAACATCCTTCGTGGCAAGGTTGAATGGCCATACGGTATAGCGCTCACCTTTCTGGACCTGAACAATAATGCCCTTACCAAGGACGTTCTGATGGGTCTTCGGGTCGAATTTGACGCCATCCCAGGGCATAATCAGCTCTTTGGGCTTGATGTTCGTTTCCAGCAGGGCTTGCTGGATCTTTGCCGGTTCCGTGGATTTGGCGCGATTGATGGCATCCGCCAGAACGATCATACCAGTAAATGAACGGGCATAGTCGCCCGACATGGGCTTTCCTGCCTTTTTCTCAAACATGTCGGCTACCGTTTTGATCATCGGTTTTTTCGCGGAAAGGTCTTTTGCCCAAACTTCTCTGCTGAGGATGTAGTCTGCATCTTTTCCCAGGGACTTGATCAAATCCGGATCGTTAAAGCCGGCATTGTTTGCAATCAGAGCTGTCGGAGCGAAATTGAGCTCCTTGTATGTCTTCACTGACAGGATGGCGTCTGCCGTATAAGACGTTTGCATGATAATGGACGGATTATAACTTCGGAGTTTCTGAATCTCCGAGGTCAACTGGGTGCTTTTAGCAGGATAGGAGACGGCGCCGGTGATCTCGTACCCATACTTCTTGGCGTACATCTCCTGATATTTACGCGAATCCGTACCGAACAAAGTATTTTCATAAAGCAGTGCAATGGGTCCCACCGCAATCTTTTTCTTCTTTTTCAGATCATTGAGAAAGATGAAAAAGTTTTCGCTGAACATATCGTCATGCGGCGTCGTCCTGAAAAACCATTTGAAACCCTTTTCTGTCAGACCGGGTGATGTCGAACTGTCGTTCAGGAAGGGGATGCCATAGCGTTCAGCGGCCTGAGCGGCCGTGGCCGTAACTGCGCTGTTGTAGCAGCCGATGAGGGCAACGACTTTTTCCTGCGTGATGAGACGTTCCGCCTCTGCCATGCCGATTTCCGGCTTGCCCTGATGATCGCCGGGAATAATCTTGATCTTGGCGCCTCTCAGATTGGGCAGCCCTGTAGTTTTTGCCAGAGGCATGTTCAAATTGTATTGGTTGTTAATGACGTCGGCTGCTAATTCGACGCCTTTTAGCAAACCTTGTCCTGTGCTTGCCAAGGGCCCCGTCAGGGGAAAGATAACACCGATCCGGATCTCATTGTCGGCATAGGAAAGAGGGACAAAACAAAAAATCAACGCCAATACACAGAATACTTTGAGCAATTTTTTCATATAAACCTCCTGATTATTTGTTTAAGAAAAGTTATCGACTCCTGTTTGCTTTTCCACAGGCTTTCTGCTTCCGTCATATCAATCTTTTCAAAAAGGACCTTATCTCCATGTTTGAGGTGCGCCAGGGTGTCCTGATCTACCTTTGCTACCATAGCAATTCTCGCGTAGCCTCCGATAGTCCTTTCATGGAGAATGATAATCGGCAATCCGTCCCCCGGTATCTGGATTGTTCCCGGCAATATGCCTTCAGAGATTATGTTTGTATCCAGTTCTTTTCTGAAAGTCAAAGGATTACCTTCAAGCCGGATGCCTGTCCGATTCAACTTGCCGGAAACAGTGAATACGCTCCCTTCCATGAAAGCTTCGATGGAATCCGGTGTGAAATACTCAATCTCCGGTCCTTCAACGATTCTCAGCCTGTGAGGCTGTGTCATAGAGGGGATATATCTTTCGGGGACTTCAGCCGGCGCCGCCATTTTACGATCTTTGAATGTTATTTCATCTCCTTTACGAAGGGACCTTCCTTCCAAGCCGCCAAAGCGGCATTCCAGGTTGGTCGAATAACTGCCGATGATCGCCTCCAGGTTCAGGCCGCAGGAAAAACCTACATAATAACGAAAACCTTCTTTGATGTCCTGTACCGTTAAAACGCTTCCCTTAGCCATGGAAAAGGCCGTCCATGGCTGAAGCGGCTGGTCATTCACGGATGCCATTACCATGGCGCCCGTGATAGCGCAAGTTACATCTGCGTCAACCATAAAGGAGAAATTACCCCCCATAACCTCTATGACAGGGGCACGCCCGTCATTATCCACAAGATGGTTCAAAATGCAATACGCAAAGCGATCCAGGGCGGAAGAAGCCGGGACGCCGACAGCGCCATATCCGTATCTTCCACCGTCGACAATAATTGAGAGCCATCCGGGGTTAATAATCTTGATCATATCCTTAAAAATCTGATCTTATCGCCTATTTGAAGAAAGCTGTAAGGCTCTTCTTTCGGGTCGAAAAGTTTTTGATCTGTTCGTCCGATGATCCGCCAGCCTGCCGGCGAATCAAAAGGATAGATTCCGGTCTGAAGCCGGGCAATGCCCACGGAGCCTTCAGGGACTTTGACGCGCGGCGTCTCAAGCCTTGGAACAGACAATCTCCGGTCTAAAATCCCCAGGTAGGGGAAACCCGGTATAAAGCCCACTGTAAAGACGGTGTAAGTGACGGATGTGTGAATCTCCACGATTTCATCTTCCGTGAGTTTCAAATGTGATGTGAGAAATTCCATGTCCGGACCGAATTCCCCGCCATAACTGACGGTAATTTCATATGTCTTGGGTTCGGGGAGATCAACAGCGGTTGCCATGGGCTTCATCCAGCTGATAAAAGTGGCCAGTTTCTGAAAGGAGGTCATCTCACTGTTGAAGTGGACCAGACATGACCTGAAAGAAGGAATGATATCGATAATCTCTTTCAGGTCAAGAGACTTGAGGAAGAAATAAGCCCGCCGGACCTCTGCATGGATCTCGAGATTTATGGAATCGCCAAACAACAACCGAATTCCATCTTCGCCATATCGTGAGAGTTTCATGATCTGCATCAACTCAGGTGTTTGGAGAACTCGTAAATAGTCAAAAATGTCACCGTGAGCTCAGCCTGTCGAAGGGTGATGTTTCGGCCCTTCAGTAAACTCAGGATAGGCTGAGTTCATGGTTCGACAAGCTCACCATGACAGCACCATGTCACCCTGAGCCATGTCACAGTGAGCCTGTCGAACTGCGAAGGGTGATGTTT